>WNFU01000183.1_pt1 | contig 79799 bp, 79 predicted proteins | sample 5400121 | NCBI WGS metagenome assembly WNFU01 (sample SAMN13153360, study PRJNA577476) | soil metagenome | isolation source: 100 cm soil or saprolite under grassland replicate 1 | place: USA:California | collected 2016-06-15
CAAGACGTCGAGCGACGTGCGGGCGGGCTGGTTGTGCGCCGAGAACGTCGTGCCGACGACCTGGATCACGGCGAGCGCGACCACGGCGCCGATCAACGACGGCGAGTGGTGGTCGAGGGCATATTCCGCGACCGGCCACCGTGGTTCCCGGATCCTCACGCCACGACGGTAAGCCAGGCCTCCGGCCGGATCGTCATCCCTGTGGCGGAGCGCGCGGTACGACGGCGGGAGTAGTGACCGGCTGACGTGCTCGTCAGGGTTCTCCCGTAGAATCCCGATTCGTGCGAGGGATCATCAGCGCGGGCGGCTACATTCCCTACTGGCGTCTCGACCGCTCGCAGATCGTCCAGACGTTCGGCTCCGGCGGCGGGCGCGGCACCCGAGCCGTCGCGTCGTTCGACGAGGACACGACGACGATGGGCGTCGAGGCGGCTCGCATCGCCCGGCGGGGTGCCCCGGACGTCGTTCCGCACGCCTTGACGTTCGCGACCGCCTCGCCTGCGTATCTCGACAAGACGAACGCGACCACGATCCACGCCGCGCTGCGGCTCGAACGCGAGGCCGCCGCGTTCGACTTCGGCGGCGCGCTCCGCTCGAGCCTCGGCGCGCTCCGCGCCGCGCTGCGCCCCGGCAAGCCCGTCCTGGTGGTGAGCGCCGACGCGCGCGACGGGCTGCCGACGAGCGCCGACGAGGCCGCGGGCGGGGACGGCGCCGCGGCGTTGCTCGTCGGGGCCGACGAGGACGGCGCGGTGATCGCCGAATTCATCGGCGGCGGCACCGCGACCGAGGAGTTCATCGACCGGTGGCGCCTCCCGGGCGAGAAGCGCTCGAAGGCCTGGGAAGAGCGCTTCGGCGAGACCAAGTACCTCCCGCTCGGCGAGGACGCGTTCAACGCGGCACTCAAGGCGGCGGAGCTGTCGGTCGACCAGATCGACAAGCTGATCGTCACCGGCGCGCACCCGCGCGCGGTTCGCTCGCTCACACCGCGGCTCGGCGTCGACAAGGAGAACATCGTCGACGACCTCGCGTCGTCCGTCGGCTGGACGGGCACCGCCCACCCGGCACTGCTGCTGACGAGCGCGCTCGAGCACGCCGAGCCGGATCAGGTGATCGCGCTGCTGTCGCTCGCCGACGGCGCAGACGCGCTGATCTTCCGCACCACCGATGCCATCGCGTCGTATCAGCCCGGGCGCACCATCGACGCGCAGATCGAGGCGCGCGCCGATCTCCCCTACGGCAAGTTCCTGTCGTGGCGCGACTGGGTGACGCTCGAGCCACCCCGCCGGCCCGAGCCCGGTCGCATCTCCGCGTCGATCTCGGGGCGCCGCGAGGACTGGAAGTACGGCTTCGTCGGCTCGCGCGACCGGTCGACGGGCGCGCTGCACCTCCCGCCGCAGCGGGTGTCACGCGAGGGCGGCGCGGTCGACGACATGGAGCCGGTGCCGATGGCGGACGTGCCGGGCACGATCGCGACGTTCACGATCGATCGGATCGCGTACTCGCCGAGCCCGCCGATCGTGTTCGCGGTGGTCGACTTCGACGGCGGCGGCCGCTCGGCCATCGAGCTCTGCGATCTTGACGTCGACGAGCTGAAGATGGGCGACCGGGTCGAGATGACGTTCCGCCGCCTGTTCACCGCCGACGGCATCCACAATTACTTCTGGAAGGCCCGCCCCATCAGGGGCTGAAGGACCGAGGAGCGGACATGGGCTCGCACGGGATCAAAGACCGCGTGGCGATCGTCGGCATGGGGTGCACCAGGTTCGGCGAGCATTGGGACAAGGGCGTCGACGACCTGCTCCTCTGGTCGACGAGCGAGGCGCTCGACACCGTCGGCCTCACCAAGGACGACATCGACGCGTTCTGGCTCGGCACCGCGATGGGAACCGGGGGCGGGCAGGCGCTCGCTCGTCCGCTCGGCATGAAGAAGCCCGTCACACGCGTCGAGAACTTCTGCGCGACAGGCTCCGAGGCGCTCCGCAACGCGTCGTACGCCGTGGCGTCCGGCGCGTACGACGTCGCGATGGCCGTCGGCGTCGAGAAGGTGAAGGACACCGGCTACCAGGGCTTGATCAGCGGCGGCGGCCCCCCGACCGACGGCACCAACCGGACGCTCACCGCGGCTGCGATGTTCGCCATGTGCGCGCCCGCGTACGGAGGCAAGTACGGCGTCGGCGACGAGCAGATGCGGGAGGTCCTCGCACGTATCGCGTGGAAGAACCATCAGAACGGCGCCCGCAACGAGCGCGCGCAGTTCCGCAAGGAAGTCTCGATGGAGACGATCTGCTCGGCACCGTTGATGGCCGGCGGCCTCACCGTGTTCGACTGCTCGGGCGTCGCCGACGGTTCCGCCGCAGCGATCGTCGTGCGCGCCGAAGACGCCCACCGGTACACCGACAAGCCTCTCTTCGTGAAGGGTCTGTCGTTCATCGCCGGCGACGCGACCGGCAACTCCGACCCCGACTACGACTACACGTGGTTCCCGGAGATCAACCTGGCCGCGCAGGACGCGTACCAGCAGGCCGGCGTCACCGATCCGCGCACGCAGATCGCGATGGCCGAGGTGCACGACTGCTTCACGCCGGCCGAGCTGATCATCTACGAGGACCTCGGCTTCGCCGAGCGCGGCACGGCGTGGAAGGAAGTGCTCAACGGCACCTTCGACCTCGAAGGCGACCTGCCCGTGAACCCGGACGGCGGGCTCAAAAGCTTCGGGCACCCGGTCGGCGCGTCGGGGCTGCGCATGTTCTTCGAGAACTGGCTCCAGCTGCGCGGCGAGGCGCCGAAGGAACGCCGGATCAGGACCGCCGACCGCGGCCTCGGCCTGGTGCACAACCTCGGCGGCTACCCCGGCGAGATGGTCAGCTTCGTCGGGATCGTCGGTACCGAGCCGGGCTGACGCCTTCGTCAGCGGAGGTGCTCGGCGAAGAACGCGAGCAACCGCTTCCACGCGTCCGTCGCGGCCGCCTCGTCGTAGCTCACGGAGCCGTCGCGCATGAAGCCGTGACCGGCCGACGGATAGACGACGACGTCGTCACCGTGATGGCGCTGCACGGCCTCGATGTCCGCGGACGGGATGTACTCGTCATCGCCTCCGAAGAAGATCAGGATCGGGCAGCGCGGTCGGCCCAGCTCCTCCGCGATGCGCGCGCCGTAGAAGGGTGCGGCGCACTGCACGTCGAGACCTGAGAGCGCGGCGCGGTACGTCAGCAAGCCGCCCATGCAGAAGCCGGTCACGCCGACGCTGGTCGCGCCGAGCTCGCGCAGGTGCGCCACCGACTCTTCGAGGTCGGCCTGCACCTCGTCGGGCTTCAGTGCGCCCATGAGCTCGGCGAAGCCGGCTGCCATCGTGCCGCCCGCGCGGAAGAACAGGTCGGGCGCGACCGCGGCATGACCCTCGGCCGCGAGCCGCTGGCACACGCGCAGCAGCTGTGGCGAGATGCCCGGCCCCTCGTGGATGACGACGACGCCGGGCCACGGCGGCGGAGCCGCGGGGGAGGCGACGAAGTACGGGAGTCCGATGTCGCCGATACCCGGACGCTAGGCGGGCCGGGGCTGGGCCGGGGACGTGCCGGGGACGTGGGGTTGCGAGCGCTGGGCCGCGGGTAGGCTGGGAGAATCACGTTCTCCCAATCGGCGACCGATGCTCCCTGGCGCGACCGGGCGCTCGACCGTTCGCTCGCGCGTGCCCGCGCCCGGTCGGTCGCTCGGCTCGAGCGCCTCGTCGGCGCGGCCCGCGACCTCGCCAACGAGACCGGCCGCGCCGCCTTCACCGTGCAGCAGGTCTGTGCGCACGCGGGGATGTCGCTCAAGGGCTTCTACGCGTGCTTCGCCGGCAAGGACGACCTGCTCGTCGCGCTGCTCGAAGAGGACAGCCGGATCGGTGCCGCGATCCTCGGCGAGGTCGTCGACGCGCACGACCGCCCGTCCGACCGGCTGCGCGCGTACGTCGAAGGAGTCTTCGAGCTGCTCACGCTGCCCGGCGCGGCCGGCTACGCGCGCGTGCTCGTGCAGGAGCACAGAAGGCTGTCGGAGCAACGACCCGACGAGCTGCGGCGCGCGCTCGCCCCGATGATCGACCTGCTCGCCGGCGAGCTCGCGGCGGCCTCAACCGCGGGCGTCGTCGCGCCGACGAACCACGAGCGCGACGCGCAGACGGTGTTCGGGCTCGTCCTCGAAGGCGTGCACGACGTCACGCTCGGACGCGCGGAGGCACTCGATCAAGCGGAGTACCTGTGGCGGTTCTGCTGGCGCGGGCTGCACGGACGAGATGGTGACCGGGAGGAGCAATGACGACGGACGACGTCCGGATCGACGACCCGACCCTCCTGTTGTTCGACCCGAGCACGGCGAACGACCCGCACGCGACGTACCAGCAGCTGCACAACGGTTGTCCTGTCGCGCGCGTGCCGGATCCGAGCGGAGGACACAGCGTGTACCTCTCGCGCTACGAGGACGTCATGTGGGCGCTGCGTCACCCGGAGGTGTTCTCGTCGGCTCCCGAAGCGGTCGACATCGGTCAGGAGCAGCCGCTGATCCCGCTCCAGATCGACCCACCCGATCACGCGAAGTACCGGCGCCTCCTCGATCCCCAGTTCTCGCCGAAGAAGATGGCCTTGCTGGAGGACGACGCCCGCGCGCTCGTGAACAAGCTCATCGACGCGTTCGAGCAGCGAGGGCACTGTGACTTCCACGAGGAGTTCGCGACGCCGCTCCCGTCGGGGATGTTCCTCGCGCTGATGGGGCTCCCGCAGGGCGACCTGCCGACGTTCCTGCGGTGGCGCGACGAGACGATCCGGCCCGACGTCGACCCCCAGGACTGGGAGGCGGCGCAGGCGATCCGTGAGCGGGTCGGGCACGAGATCACGGCGTACTTCGAGCAGGCGATCGAGCGGTGCCGGGCCGAGCCTGTCGACAGCCTGCTGTGCCGGGTCGTGCAGGGGGAGGTCGACGGGCGACCGCTCACACGCGACGAGCTGCTCGGTACGTGCCACCTGCTCCTGCTGGGCGGACTCGACACGGTCACCGCGACGCTCGACTGCATGATCGCGTACCTCGCCAACCATCCCGATCAGCGTCAAAGCCTCGTCGACGACCCGTCGCTGACCGACGGGGCGGTAGAGGAGCTGCTGCGTCGCGAGACGCCGGTCATGATGGTCGTGCGCGTCCTCAAGCAGGACTACGAGATCCGCGGTGTGCAGTTCCACGCGGGCGACAACGCCACGCTGCTCATCGGCGCGGCCGACGCCGACGTCGAGGAGTTCAGCGACGCGGACGGCTGTGACTTCTCGCGCGAGAGCAACCGGCATCTCGCGTTCGGTGGTGGTCCGCACCGCTGCCTCGGCTCGCACCTCGCGCGAATGGAGCTGCGCGTCGCGCTCGAGGAATGGCACCGTCGCATCCCCGAGTACGCGATCGCCGACGGCACGTCGCTGCGCTACTCCCCCGGCATCCGCCAGGCCGAGACCCTGCCCCTGGTCTGGGCCTGAGTCGAGCGGCCCGGCGCGAAGCGCCGAGCGGGAGAGAGGCCGAGTCGCCGCTCCGAGTTCGCGCGCCGTTCACGAGCTCGTCGCGCGGGCGCAATGCCGGGCTGTCATCGTGACGATCGCACGAACCCGCCTCGTGTGGGGTCGGGAACCCCCCGCCCGGCCCCGCATGGGGGGCGTGTCTTCAGGCGCGGCCGTCGACGCCCGTCAGCTCGAAGCGAGTGACGTCGACCAGCCCCTTGTCGGTGAGCCGCAGCTCGGGGATCACCGACAGGCCGAGGAAGCTCAGCTGCATGAACGGCGCGGCGAGCTCGACCCCGAGGTGCCGGCGCGCCAGCGCGACGAGATGAGTCAGCTCGTCGGCGACCTCTGACGAGGGTCGATCGCTCATCAGCCCGCCGATCGGAAGGCGGACCTCGCCCAGCACCTGCCCGTCGAGCACGACGACCTGCCCGCCGCCGATCTCGCGCAGCCGAGCGGCGGCAACGGCCATGTCGGCCGGGCCGCTCGTGTCGCGCGTCCCCACGAGCATCACGTTGTGCGCGTCGTGCGCGACCGTCGAGCCGATCGCGCCCCGCTGGAGACCGAAGCCCGACGCGTACCCGAGGCCGATCCGTCCGGTCCGCCGGTGTCGCTCGAGCACCGCGATGCGCGCGACGTCGACCGACGCGTCGCCGAGGTCCACGACCATCGCGGTCGTCGACAGCGAACCGGCGGTCACGCCGATCACCTTCACCGTGCCCGATGCCGGGGGGTCGATGGTGAGGTCCGCGGCGTCAACCACGTCCGGCAGATGCACCGACCCGCGCATCCATTCGGGCGCGGCCGAATCGGGGACCGCGCCCGGAACCATCCGACCGTGCTGCGCGACGAGCCGTCCCGCCTGCCAGACGCGGGCGGGCTCCCACGTGTCGAGTGTGTCGAAGCAGAGCACATCGGCCTGATAGCCGGGACCGAGCGATCCGAGGTGGTGGAAGTTGTGGTACTCGGCCGGGTTGACCGTCGCCATCACCAGCGCGTCCTCAGCGCGCACACCGCACTCGACCGCGAGCCGCACGCAGTCGTTCACGTGGCCCAGCTCACGCAACGTGTCCGGCTCACGGTCGTCGGTGCACAGCGCGACGCGATCCGTCCCGTGCTCGAGCACGCTCGCGATCAGGTCACGCAGGTTCTGGCTGGCCGATCCCTGACGGATGAAGACCCACATGCCTTTGCGACGCTTCTCGACGAGCTCGTCGAGCATCGTGCTCTCGTGGTCGGACTCGACACCCGCCACGAGATAGGCGTCGAGCGCGCACCCACACAGGCCCGGAGCGTGTCCGTCGACGCGACGCCAGCCCGCGGCCGCGATCTTCGCCCGGAACTCGCTGTCACCGGCGATGACCGCCGGGAAGTTCATCACCTCCGCGACGCCGATCGAGCCGACGTCGTCGATCAGCTCCTCAAGCTCGGGCACGCCGACCTCGGCGCCCGGGCTCTCGAACGGCGAGGCCGGCACACAGCTCGACGCGCAGACCCCGAAGGTGAACGGGAGACTGCGCGCCGCGTCGGCGAGCGCGGCGACGCCACGGACGCCGAACACGTTGGCGACCTCGTGCGGGTCGGCAGCGACCGCAGTCGTGCCGTGGGGCAGGACGCTGCGCACGAACTCGTCGACCCACAGCTTCGTGGATTCCAGGTGCATGTGCGCGTCGATGAACCCCGGCGTGAGCGCCGCGCCGCCGACGTCGACCACCTCGTGCGCGTCACGACCTCCCCAGCCCGCGACACGGCCGTCGGCAATCGCGAGGTCGACGTCGACCCACTCGCGGGTGTGCGGCACGAACACGCGCCCGCCGCGCAACAGCAGGTCAGCCGGCTCGTCGCCACGTGCCACTGCGAGCACGCGGGTGGATGCAGGAGGACGCGCCACGGGGTGATCGTACGCACCGCACGAAGCAGACCCGCAGTGACGGTCAGCGGCGCGCGGTGCTGAGCAGATCATTGGCGCGAGGATGACCGAATGAGCGATCCGGCCATCCTCGTCGAAGGGCTCCGGAAGCGCTTCGGCGACGTGGAGGCACTCGCCGGGATCGACTTCGCGGTGCCGCCGGGCACCGTGCTGGGGCTGCTCGGCCCCAACGGCGCCGGCAAGACGACCGCCGTCCGCATCCTCACGACGACCCTGCGCCCCGACCGCGGCAACGCGAGCGTGCTGGGCCTCGACGTCGTCCGTCGCGCCGAGGAGGTGCGCGACCTCATCGGGCTCGCCGGCCAGTACGCCGCGGTCGACGACAACCTCACGGGTCGCGAGAACCTCCGCCTGATCGGGCGACTCACCCGCCTCCCCCGCCGGGCGATCGGGCCGCGGGGCCACGAGCTGCTCGAGCAGTTCGGGCTCGCCCACGCGGCCGACCGTCCGGTGCGCACGTACTCGGGAGGGATGCGCCGCCGACTCGATCTCGCCGCGGCGCTGGTGCACCGCCCACCTGTGCTGTTCCTCGACGAGCCGACCACCGGCCTCGACATCCAGAGCCGCTCCGACCTGTGGGAGGTGATCGGCGACCTCGTCGTCGGCGGGACCACGGTGCTGCTCACGACGCAGTACCTCGAGGAGGCCGATCGACTCGCCGAGCAGATCGTGGTCGTCGATCACGGTCGCGTCATTGCCGCCGGCACGCCCACCGACCTCAAGTCGAGGCTCGGCGCAACGGTTGTCGAGCTGGGCCTGGCCGACGAGACCAGCGCGGCGCGGGCACGCGACCTTCTGGCGCGCTTCGGTGCGCGGCCGCCCGAGCGAGAAGGGCACGTCGTGCACCTCGAGGTCGACCAGGGGCCGCGCGTGCTCATGGAGGCGCTGCGCGCGCTCGACGAGGCCGGGCTCGAACCTGCGTCGCTGACGGTCCGCGAGCCGAGCCTCGACGACGTGTTCCTGGCGCTCACCGGAAGGCATGCCGAGCCTGACCAGACAGCCGACGAGACCCCGGCCGACACACAGACCCGAGGTGCCCGATGACTGCAGTGGCCCAACCGATCGATCTGGCTCGTCCGCGTCACAACCGCTTCGTCCGCACCGTCCTCGACATCGGCGCGGTCACGGCACGGAACCTGACGACGTACCGCCGGGTGCCGCAGCTGCTCGTCTTCTCGACGATCCAGCCGGTGATCTTCGTGCTGCTGTTCCGGTACGTGTTCGGCGGTGCGATCCACGTACCGGGCGTTCCCTACGTCGACTACCTCATGCCCGGGATCTTCGTGCAGACCGTGATGTTCGGCTCGATCTCGACGGGGATCGGGCTTGCTACTGACATGCAGAGCGGGCTCATCGAGCGGTTCCGCTCGCTGCCGATGGCGCGCTCGGCGGTGCTCGCCGGCCGGACGTTCGCCGACCTCACCCGCAATGTGTTCGTGCTGATCCTGATGTGCCTGGTCGGGTTCGCCGTCGGCTGGCGGATCCACACCGGGTTCGTGCCGTTCCTGGCCGGCCTCGGCCTGATGCTGCTGTTCGGCTACGCGATGTCGTGGGTCTTCGCGACCGTCGGGATGCTGGTCGGGGATCCCGAGGCGACGCAAGCCGCGTCGTTCCCGGTCTTGGCGCCGCTCATCTTCGCGTCGTCGGCCTTCGTAGCCGTGGCGACGATGCCGGGCTGGCTCCAGGGTTTCGCCCGCAACCAGCCGCTATCGGTCGTCGTCACCGCGGTTCGCGACCTGACGGTCGGCGGGCCGACCGCCCACGACGTGCTGGCGGCGATCGCGTGGTGCGTCGGAATCGTCGCGGTGGCCGCGCCGATCGCGGTGACGATCTACCGACGCAAGAACTGACCGACGAAACGTGCGCTTCGTCGTCTTCGGGGCGGGTGCGGTCGGTGGAGTCGTCGGTGGTCGTCTTGCACAGTCGGGCCACGACGTCCTCCTGATCGCGCGAGGAGCGCACTACGAGGCGATGCGCGACCGCGGGCTGCGCCTCGTCTCTCACGATGAAGACGTCACGATACGGATCCCGGCCACCGACCATCCGGCGCACGCGGGGATCACCGCAGACGACGTGGTCCTCCTGACCCTGAAGAGTCATGACACACGCGATGCCGTGCGGGCGCTCTCCGATGCCGCGCCCCGGCAGGTCCGCGTCGTGTGCGCGCAGAACGGCGTGGCCAACGAGCGGATGGCATTGCGGGCATTCCCGAACGTCTATGGCGCCAACGTCATGTGCCCCGCCCTGCACCTCGAGCCTGGCGTCGTCGAGGCCAGCTCCGCCCACACAACCGGCATGATCGATCTCGGTCGTTTCCCCGCGGGCGCCGACGAGGATGCGGAGCGGATTGCCGCCGCACTGCGCGTATCGACATTCGACTCGCGTGTGTTCGACGACATCATGCGGTGGAAGTACACCAAGCTGGTGATGAACCTCGGCAACGCGATCGAGGCCGCGTGTGGCCCCGCCGAACGCGGTGGCGAGCTCTACGGTCTCGCACACGCCGAGGCCGAGGCCTGCCTACGGGCGGCAAGCATCGAGCGAGTGTCGGACGACGAGTTCCGGAGCCGGCGCGGCGACATCCTCGACGTGAAGCCGGTTGCCGGACGCGAGCGCTCGGGCGCGTCGTCGTGGCAGAGTCTCGCCCGCGGGACAGGCGCGATCGAGACCGACTACCTCAACGGTGAGATCGTCCTGCTGGGCCGTCTCCATGGTGTGCCGACTCCGGCGAACGAGCTGCTCCAGGAGGTCGCGAACCGCATGGCGCACGAGCGCCGGCCACCGGGGAGCATGCGGGTCGAAGAGCTGTTGGCACGCGGCTGGCGCTACGCCGGTTCGCCTCCAGTGATCTCAGTCGGGTCAATGCCGAGGTAGCGCTCGAGGTTGCGGTGGAGGCCGATGATGCGCGCCTCCTCCTGCGAGAGCGTGAGGTGCGTGAAGGCCGGCTGCTGCAGCCCGCGCTGGTAGCGCTCGAGGTTCCCGATGTCCTGCGCGAAGACCAGCCCGAGCGCCTCCTTCGCCTCGTCGGGCGAGAGCGTCATGTCGACGGGCCGCGACGAGCTCGCACGGGTCTGCGGGTCGGACAGACGCGCGAAGTGGAAGAAGTCCAGGAAGCAGTCGTCGGGTGTCGGACCGGGCCGGCTGCGCAGCAACGCGAGCGACTCGGCCAGGAACACCGGCGACACGTTCGGGAACAGGTTGTACTGATGGAGATCGATCACCTGCGCGTCGTCGAACGCGCTGAGGTCGGCGCCCTTGGCTGCCGCAGTCTCGCGGATCATGCGCGCCAGCACATCGCGCATCGTCTCGCCGTCGGCGAGTGGCGGGTGTGGGCCGGGACCTTCTTTGCCCGACTTCCCCGCACGCTCTCCCATCGTCGCGACGAACGATTCCCAGATCTCCTGGTCCGTCGCGCCGTTGCGCAGCCGCGGGCTCGGCACGCCGTACGGCTGACCGAGCTTCCCGTGACGCTCCCACGTGTGCTGTGGCGAGTTCACGTCGTCGGTGGACGCGATCATCTGCCGGTGGATGCCCTGCACGTGGTAGGTCTCGCTGAACGCGTCGATGCCGGCTTTCCAGTTGCACGGCACCGCGACGGTGATGACCGCCTGGCACGCGAACTCGTCGGGACGTAGCCACGCCGCGTCGTCGGGCACCGGCCCGAGGAAGTCCGCGAGGGATTCGCACGTCGGGTCGAGATTGACGAAGACCATCGAACCCCACGCGTCGACCTGCACGGGGAACAACCCGTAGTCGTCGTTGCGCAGCGCGCCGAACCCCTTGCGGCTCGGGACCTCGCGCAGGTGCCCGGCCAGGTCCCAGCACCAGCGGTGATAGCCACAGCGAAGCTCGGTGAGGCCGCTTCCCGAGCCGTGGCAGATCTCGTTGCCGCGGTGCCGGCACACGTTCTGGAACGCTCGGAGCTCACCGTCGTCGCCCCGCACGATCAGCACGGACAGCTTGCCGACGCTGTACTCGCAGTAGTCACCCGGGTCGCGCACGTGGTCGACGCTGCACGCGATCTGCCAGACGTGCGGCCAGAGCCGCTCCATCTCGAGCGTGGCGAACTCGGGCGACGTGTAACGCGACGCCGGCACCCGCACGGGCGTGCGCTTGCCCGTGAGCCGGCCGATCGTCGTCCCGACCGGCGCCTCGTTCGTCAGCTCCCCCCGCCGCGGCGCCGGCGACGTGAGGTCGCGGATCGCGGTCATGGCGCCAGTCTGCCGCCCCGGGCGGCGGGTCGACCGAAGGACCGTTGACAAGCGGTACCGTTGGTCTTACCATACCGTTGGTATCGGAATCCTGAAAGTATCGCAGGGAGGACCGGCATGGCTACGCTCTCCGACAGCACGCCGTTCTCCGCCCGCCGGGAGGCCCTTCGTTGGCTCACCAAGCGCCTGACCTGGGAAGACCGGCTGCGCGAGATCGAGCGGTCGAGCAACGCCCCCGGCACGCCCCCACCGGCCAAGACGACGCGGCGGCCGGCGGACGCCGCCGCCTGAACCGCGACGAGAAGAAGGCGCAGACCCGGCGCCAGCTGCTCGACGCCGCGGCGCATGTCTTCACCGAGAAGGGCTTCTTCGCCGCCACCATCGACGACGTCGCCGAGCAAGCCGGGTTCTCGAAGGGGGCCGTCTACTCGAACTTCGACAGCAAGGAGGACCTCTTCTACGCGTTGATGGAGGAACGCCACGACCGCCGGATGGCGAGGATGATGTCGTTCGTCGATCGGACGGCGCCCGTCAGCACCCAGGCACTCGAATCCGGACAGCACTTCATCGAGGTGATGGAAGAGGAAGAGGACTGGGAGGTTGCCCTCCTCGAGTTCCGGGTGTGCACCGCACGAAATCCCGAGCTCCATCGTCGGTTCGCGCCGCGCCACCACGCGATGCTGGCGGCGATCGCCGAGCTCATCGAGCGGGCCGCGCGCCAACGCGGCACGGAGCTCACGATGCCGGCGGAGCACGTTGCCGTCGCCGTCGACGCGATGGCAAGTGGGATCGAGGCCCAGCGCCGCCTCGACCCGGGGAACGTCCCTGACGATCTGTTCGGCAGGATGCTCGCGATCTTCTTCGAGGCGATCGAGCGGCCAGTCGGCGACGCGACGGAAGCCGGCTAGATCGGGTCGCTGCCTCCGATACGTTCGGTGTATGACACACGACGAGTACCTGGCGGCGATCCGATCCGAAGTGGATGCGATGGCCGAGGTGGCGCGCACCGCGCCGCTCGACACGAACGTGCCGTCCTGCCCGAAGTGGACGATCGCCGACCTCGTCGAGCACACGAGCCGCGCGCACCGCTGGGCGACGGCGAACCTCGCGCGGGCGCCCGCAGACGGTCCGATCATGGACCAGCAGCAGCGACCAGAGGACGAGGCGGTCGCCGACTGGTTGGAGGCCGGCTCGGGCGCGTTCCTCGACAAGCTGTCGAGCGTCGAGCCGTCGCAGCCGTGCTGGACGTGGACCGACGACCACACCGCCGGCTTCTGGGCGCGACGGATGGCGCACGAGACCGCGGTGCACCTCTGGGACGCGCAGAATGCGGCTGGCGCACCGCAGCCGGTCCCGCCGGCGATGGCGGTCGACGGGATCGACGAGATCTTCGAGCTGATCCCCTTCTTCAATCGATTCTCGAACAACACCGAGCCGTGGGGTCACGGCGAGACGATCCACTTCCACGCGACCGACGAGGCCGGCGAGTGGCTCGTGCAGCTGAACCCGGACGGCATCACGGTCACGAAGGAGCACGCCAAGGGTGACGCCGCTGCCCGCGGCCCGGCGTCCGACCTCCTGCTGGTGATGTTCGGTCGGAAGGAGCCGTCGACGCTCGAGCTCTTCGGCGACACGTCGCTGCTCGACAGATGGCAGAAGCGGGCGAGGTTCTGAGCCGGCGAGCAGACCCGGTGTGCTCCCTGCGATGATCTCCCCGTCGGGGGGTTTGGCGATGAGGACGCTCACACGCTCGTACGACTGCGGTACCGCCGACAGCCGCCTCACCGGTGACACCATCGGCCAGGCGCTCGCCGCGGTCGTGACCCGCCAGCCGGATCGCGAGGCGCTCGTCGTGCGTCACGAGGACGTGCGGCTCAGCTACGCCGAGCTGGCCCGGGAGGTCGAGCGGGTCGCGCTCGGCCTGCTCGGCCTCGGCATCGAGAAGGGTGACCGGGTCGGCATCTGGTCGCCCACCTGCTCGCAGTGGCCGTTCGTCCAGCTCGCGACCGCACGAGTCGGCGCGATCCTCGTCAACGTCAACCCGGCCTACCGGCCCAACGAGCTGGCGTACGCGTTGCGCCACTCGGGCGTGCGCCTGCTCGTGACCGCGCAGTCGTTCAAGACGTCGGACTACCTCGCGATGATCGGCGAGGTACGCGACACACTGCCGGCACTGGAGCGAGCCGTGACGATCGGGACCGAGCGCGCCGGTGCGCCCGACGATCTCCTGTGGGACGAGCTCGTTGCTGCCGGTGCGGACGTCGACGCTGCCGCTCTGCAGACGCGCGAATCGGCGCTCGACGCCGACGATGCGATCAACATCCAGTACACGAGCGGCACGACGGGCAACCCGAAGGGCGCCACGCTCACGCACCACAACATCCTCAACAACGCTCGGAGCATCAGCGAGACCCTCGGGTACACGCCCGACGACCGCGTGTGCATCCCGGTCCCGATGTACCACTGCTTCGGCATGGGCATCGGCAACCTCGGGTGCATCACCGCGGGCGCGACGATGGTGTTCCCGGCAGCGTCGTTCGAGCCGCTTTCGACCCTCGAGGCGATCGAGGCCGAGCGGTGCACGAGCATCTACGGCGTGCCGACGATGTTCATCGCCGAGCTCGAGCACCCTCGCTTCCCCGAGTTCGACCTCTCGTCGTTGCGCACCGGGATCATGGCGGGCGCGCCGTGCCCGGTGGAGGTGATGAAGCGCGTGATCGCCGACATGCACGCCCGCGAGGTGTGCGTCGCCTATGGCATGACGGAGACCGCACCGGTGTCGTTCCTCACCCGGCCGAACGACGACGTCGAGCGCCGGGTGTCGACGGTGGGCACCGTGTTCCCGCACGTCGAGGCCAAGGTGATCGACCCCGCGACCGGTCTTGTCACGCCGGTCGGCGTGCCGGGCGAGGTGTGCACACGCGGCTACCTCGTGATGCTCGGGTACTGGAACGACCCGGACGCGACCGCCGAGGCGGTGGACGCCGCCGGCTGGATGCACACCGGCGATCTCGGCGTGATGGACGCCGCGGGCTACCTCAACATCGTCGGCCGCAGCAAGGACATGGTGATCCGCGGCGGCGAGAACCTCTACCCGCGTGAGATCGAAGAGGTGCTCTTCGAGCACCCGGCCGTGGCGAGCGCGCAGGTCATCGGCGTGCCCGACGAGCGTATGGGCGAGGAGCTGATGGCGTGGATCGTGCTCCGGGAGCGCGCGGACGCGACCGACGACGAGATCCGCGATTTCTGCCGCGAGCGCGTCGCCCACTTCAAGGTCCCGCGGTACGTGAAGTTCGTCGACGAGTTCCCGCTGACGGTCACCGGCAAGGTGCAGAAGTTCCGGATGCGCGAGATCGCCATCCAGGAGCTGGGGCTGGGAGACGCCGCGGCGATCAAGACCGCGTAGGAGCTTCGAGGCTGTCTCTGGTCTGAACCTGCTCGTCAGTCACCACGTCGCGCGCCGTGTTGACCGCGGTGACGGGCACTCGCGCCTCGAGAAATGCGCCGAGGGCCGCGCCGCGGTCGTGTTGCACGATCCATTGCGCGACCAGCACGTCGAGCTCGTCGGCGTGCTCGAGGCGCGCGGCTGACGTCCCGTAGCGCTCGCGGTCCTCGGGGGTGTCGCGGCCGATGATCTTCAGGACCCGAGCCACCTGCGCGTCGGTCGTCCCCGAGACCGCGACGTACTGACCGTCCCTGGTCTCGTAGACGTTCCGCGGGACACCGCCCGGGACCCGGCTGCCGGTGCGCTTCGGCGGTTCGCTCTTGCCGTCCCAGCTCGCGATCGTCGTCGCCATCACCGCCAGGATCGGCTCGTACATCGCCACGTCGACGAGCCGGCCCTTGCCCCCCTTCACGTCGCGGTTCCAGCACGCGACCAGCGCGCCGATCACGCCCCAGAACGCGGTCAGCGTGTCGCCGATCGCGACCGACGGGAGGATCGGTGGCCCGTCGGGCTCGCCGATCATGTGCGTCAGACCCGCGAACGCCTCGGCGATCGTGCCGTTTCCGGGACGGTCGGCGTACGGGCCGGTCAGGCCGAAGCAGCTGACGGCGACGTGCACGAGCCCCTCGTTGATCGCCGAGAGCTCTTCGTACGTGCAGTGCCGACGCGCGCGTAGCTCCGGCGAGAAGTTCTCGACCAGGACGTCCGCCCACTGCACGTGCTCCCGGAACTCGGCCTGGCCCTCGTCGGTCTCGAGGTCGAGCTCGAGCGAGCGCTTGTTGCGGCCGAGCAGCTCCCACACGACGGACTTCCCGTCGCGCTGCACGCCCATCCGGCGCAGCGGGTCCCCGCCGGGCGGCTCGAGCTTCAGGACCTCGGCCCCGTAGTCGCCGAGCATCGTCGCGATCTGCGGCGCGGAGAACAGCGTCGCCACGTCGAGGACGCGCAGGCCCGCAAGCGCGTGGTCGCTCACGCGAGGCTCGCCTCGAAGCGCTCGCGCACGAGCGACTTCTGCACCTTCTCGGTCGCGCCGGCCTTCGGAAGCTCGTCGACGAACATCACGTGGCGCGGCCGCTTGTACGCCGCGAGATGCGTTCCGCAGTGCGCGACCACGTCGTCGGCCGTGACGTCGGCGCCGGCGAAGCAGACGACCGCGGCGAGCGCCACCTCGCCCCACTGGGCGTCAGGCACGCCGACCACCGAGCACTCGCGCACGCCGGGTAGCTCCAGGATCGTCCGCTCGAGCTCGCTCGGGAAGATGCTCTCGCCGCCCGAGCGGATCACCTCTTTCAGCCGTCCGCAGATGTACAGGTAGCCCTCGTCGTCGGCGATCGCGAGATCGCCCGTGTGGTACCAGCCGTCACGCAGCGCGTCGGCAGTCGCGTCGGGTGCCTCGAAGTACCCGCTCATCACCCAGTCGCTGCGCACCACGATCTCGCCGGTGTCCCCCGGCAGCACGGGCGCGCCGTCGGCGTCGACGAGCCGCACGTCGCAGTTCGTCTGCGCGCGGCCGATCGAACCCGGGCGCTTGCGCGACTCCTCGGCGGGCAGCACGGTGTTCGGCCCCGCTTCCGACGAGCCGTAGTGGATGCGGATGCCGTCCACACGGAGACGCTCGCAGGTCAGCTCGATGTCCTCGGCGCTCATCGCCGACGTGCCCGAGTTCAGCTCGCGCAGCGACGAGAGGTCGTACTCGTCGAGTTCCTCGAACGCACACACCGCTCGCAGCATCTCCGGGATCGCGTAGAACTGGGTGACGCGCTCCTCCTGGAACGCGCCGCAGATCGCTTCGGGAGTCGGACGGCGCAGGATCACGACGGTTGCGCGTGCGCGCCAGAACGGCAGGCTGTTCGCCCACCCCGACATGTGGAAGAACGGAAACATGCACAGCCCGACGTCGTCCTCGCCGGTGCCGCGGGGGCTCATGATCGGCTGAGCGGTCTGGATCCAGTACGCACGGTGCGACAGCACCGCGCCCTTCGGGGTGCCGGTCGTGCCGCTCGTGTAGAAGATCGCGTGCGCGTCGTTCTCGTCGACGGGCAGGCCCGGCTCCTCGGGCGAGCCGGACGCGAGCAGGTGGTCGAAGTCGACCGCCCGATCTGAACCTGCCCGGGCAGGTTCAGAAACGCAACAAGGGCGGACGAGCAGCGGGACGTCGAGCTGCCCGACGTACTCGTCGTACGCCGGCTCGTAGATCAGCGCGGACGGGCGGCAGGCGGCGAGCTGCGCGGCGACCTCGTCGACCTTGAACCTCGCGTTCACGGGCACGACTGCGGCACCGAGCTTCAGGGCACCGAAGAACACGACCGGCCACGCCACGTTGTTGAGCATCAGCACCGCGACCCGGTCGCCACGCTTCACACCTCGTGCGGCGAGCGCGGAGCAGAGCCAGTTCGCTCGCTCGTCGAGCTCGCGGTACGTGACCACCTCGCGCTCGCCCTGCTCGCCGCGCATCACGTATGCGGGCTTGTCGGGCACGACCACCGCGTTGCGGCGGGCGACCTCGCCGAGCACGAGCGCCATGCGCTACTTCAGCTCGATGAGGATCTCGTGATAGCGCTCGTTGCCGGTGTTCTTGGCGGTTTCGACGCCGCCCTTCTCGAGGTAGATCACGTTGCCCGGCTTCACCTCGGCCTCGACGACGCCGGGCGGGTACTCGCCCTTCGTCGACTCGTCGAAGATCCCGGCGACCTTGTCGCCGGCAACCTGGACGAGCACGTAGTCGAGATCGTGCCGGTGCAGGTCGGACTCCTCACCTGGCGCCAGGTCCATCTCCCAGATCCTCACCCGATCGTTCTCCATCAGCACCCGGGTGGCCACGTCTCCGAGCTTGCGTCCGTCTGCCATGTCGGCTTCCCCTGTCTCCCCACGTGGGATATCGGCGCTCTCGGGCGCCGGAATCGAGTTAGAGCTTGGTAGCAACCGAGACCGAACCCTGCGCTACCTCCTCCCCTTCTCCCCCAATCATGTACCGGCATCCTCGGGCAGTGGATCGAGGCCCGGCTCGGTCTTCACCCCGGTTGCGTTCGCGACCATCGAGAGCATCGTGTACTGCCCGACCACGAAGCACACCTCGACGAGCGCGTCGAGCTCGTACCGGGCCGCGAGCGTCTCCCAAGTCGGGTCGCCGATCGTCGAGTCGCCATGCAGCTCGTCGGCCGCACGCAAGAGCGCTGCTTCGCCATCGGGCCATCCCGCGTCCGGACCGGCCGCGACCCGGTCGATCTCGTCGTCGGTGAGCCCGACGCCGCGTGCGTAGACCGCGTGGTGGGCCCACTCGAACGGAGACCGGCAGAGGAACGCCGTCCGCAGTGCGAGCAGCTCGTGGTCGCGTCGCGAGAGCGCGCCGTCGAGCGCGAGCGTGGCCGCCCACGCGAGGAACGGCGCGAGCAACCGTGGCTGGCGTGCGATGACGGTGAGGATGTTGAGCGGGCGGAGGTCAGCGGCCGCCCGGCCTCCTTCTCCTTCGAGGCCGGCAACCGGTCCCAGCGTGTCGCCCAGCAACGCGCGCACGTCGTCGCTCCACTCCTCCGGCTCGAGCGACGGGACGCGCGCGCTCATCCGCGGCGCGCCTCGGCCAGCACCGCCCGTGTGGCCTCGGCGCAGCGGCGTGCGGCCTCCTTTGCCGCGAGGCGGCCCAAGGCGTCCGACATGACCTCCACGCCGATCGGCGCGGTCACCCCTTGCGCGTCGAGCAGGCGCACGAGGCCGACGAGATCGATGTCGCCCTCGCCGGGCACGAGCCGGCGGTGCAGCACCTCGTCGACCGGGTCGGGTTCCGCCTGGGTCGGCGCGTCGTTGAGCTGCGTCGCAACGATGCGCGCCGGCGGGATCGCGCGCAGCGCGTCGTCGTCGCTGCCACTACGGAAGTGGTGCCAGCTGTCGACGAGCACGCCGCCGTTCGGCCGATCGGCGAGTCGAACGATCTCCCAAGCGACGTGCGGGTTCGGGATGCCGGACCACGGGAGGTACTCGAGATGCACGAGCACGCCGTGCTCGGCGGCCCGATCACACAGCGCGGCGAACGCGTCGGCCGCTTGCTCCGGCTCGTAGTGCGTCCCGTACACCTCGACCGCGTTGATCGAGCGCGCGCCGACCGCCTCGGCGATCCCGTACAGATCCTGTTCGGAGAAAGCGAAGAACGACGACGCTTCGTCCCCCTCGACCGGCGGGGCCATCCCCGCCGCGCCGGGCAGCCACTGCCCCACGCCGTCGAGTTCGGCCACCACCAGCCCGTTGTCGTCCAGCAGCGCGCGCATGTCGGTGTCGCTCAACCCCTCCTGCTGTCCTCGCCGGTAGTCGCGTCCCCACAGCGAGATCGCCGCGAACCCCGACGCGGCCGCGGCCTCGACCCGTTCACGGAAACCGGCATCCGGGATCGTCGCCGCGCACAACACCAAGTCGTCGGGGCCGAGCGCGCGCGTCACAGCGACGGGTCGACCACGAGCTTGGCGTGAGCCTCGGGGTTCGCGAGCTCGAGAAAGGCGTCCGGGACGCGCCCGATCGGCACCGAGCCGCTGATCAAAGCCTCCGCGTTCACCTCGCCCGCGCCGATGACGGCAAGGCTCTCCGCGAACTCGTCAGGTGCGAATGCCATGCTGAACGAGATCGTGAGCTCGCGACCGATGCCACGGATCGGCCGGATCTCGTCGGGCTCCATGCACGCGCCCACGACGAGGATGCGCGACCCGAACGGCGCGGTTCGCATCGACTCGTCGATCATCCCCGGCACACCGACCGCCTCGAACATCACGAGCGGGCCGCGCCCGCCTTCGCGTCGCCACGCATCCACGGGTTGGTCCGTGGCGGGATCCACCACCGTGTGCGCACCGAGCACGGCTGCGAGCTCGCGCCGCCGTGGTGAGTAGTCAGACACGACGATCGGCTCGATGCCGCGGCGGACGAGGGCAGCCACGACGGCGACCCCGACGGGCCCCGCGCCGAGCACGACCGCGGCCTCACCCGGGACGATCCCCGACCGGTTGACGGCGTGGATGCCCACCGCGAGCGGCTCCGTGAGCGACACGTGACGCGGGTCGACGCCGGGCTCGGGACGCAGCGTGCGCTCCGCGTCGAACACGACGAGCTCGCCGAAGCCGCCCGGATACTCGTTCGAGAACCCGACCTGGTGCGCGCCGCGCTCGTCGATCACGGTCGGCAACCCGGTCACCACCTCGCCCGGTCGCCACCCGCTCACCTGCGGGCCCAACTCGACGATCTCGCCGCACACCTCGTGGCCCATGACGACGTCGCGGTCGAGGTCGACGGCTTCGATCCCGCCGGCCGCGCCCTCCGCCATCACCTCGGCCATGCGCCTCCCGTGCTTCACCGCGTGCAGGTCGGTGCCGCAGATGCCGCAGGCCAGCGTGCGCACGAGCACCTGTCCGGGCCCCGGCCGCGGGTCGGGAACCTCGTCGACCTCCAGACGGTCACTGCGGAGAACCGCGGCCCTCACAGCGTGCTCGCGTGCGCCACGAACGCGTCGCCGAGCTGCCCGATCTGCTCGCGGATGCCGGCCGCGTCGGCGGCGAACGCCGGCAGGACGATCTGGTCGACGCCGACGTCGCGGTACTGCGCCAGGTTCGCAGGCTCGACCGGCTGCATGTACGTGCCGATCGTGACGTGGACGTCGGCCGGCGATCGTCCGCGCTCCGCGAGCATCTTCTCGAGCCGCTGCACGGACGCGCCCGCGCTCTCGGGTTGGTGGTTGAAGCCGTGCCAGCCGTCGCCCAGGTCGGCGACGCGGCGCAGCGCCGGCTCGGTCTCACCGCCGAAGTAGATCGGTGGGTACGGCTGTTGGACGGGCTTCGGGAACATGCGGCACTCCGGAAGCGAGTAGTACTCCCCCTCGTACTGCGACACCTCGTCGCACCACAGCCGCTTCATCACCTCGAGGTACTCGCGCGTGCGCTCGGCGCGATGCTCGAACGGGACGCCGAGCGCGGCGAACTCCTCGCGAAGCCATCCGATGCCCACACCGAAGTCGACGCGCCCGTTCGACAACCAGTCGGCGGTCGCCACCGCCTTCGCGGTGTAGACGGGGTTGCGCTGCGGCACCAGGCAGACGGCCGTCCCGATCCTCAGCCGCGAAGTCGCTCCTGCCAGGAACGTGACCGTCTCGAACAAGCCGAGCATGCCGGAGTCGGGAGGAAGACCCACCTTCCCGTCGTCGGAGTACGGATAGCGCGACTCGTACTCGTCGACGAACACGGCGTGCTCGCCGATCCAGAGGGACGCGAACCCACCGTCCTCCGCGGCGCCGGCGAACGCGGCGAGGAACTCGGGCGTGGCGACAGGGCTCACGCTCGGCAGGAACAGCCCGATCCGCATCGCGGCGAGCCTAGGAACGAGCCCGCCGCCCCGCAACGCTGTGCGACGGCGCGGAACCTGGCAGGGTCGCGACATGCAGATCCTCGTGTCCGACACGACGTACGCCGCGTTCGAGAAGCGGCTGCGCGAGGTCGAAGCGCCCGTCGAGTGGCTGCTGGTGCTCCCGACGGGCGAGCTCGGTGGCATCGGCCGGCACGACCGCAACACCGACCTCTTCCTCGACAACCTTCGCCGGTACCGAGCGGGCAAGCCGCTCCGCCACGAGGTGACGCTCGATGACCCCCCCGGTGAACGTGGGGTTCCCGCGTGGTGGACTGGGGCATCGTGACGGACGTGCGACCCCTGCCGATCGCCGGTGAGCGGGTGACGACGGCTCGTGAGACCGTCGTCAGGTCCCCGTTCGACGGGCACGAGATCGGGCGCGTGCCGGAGTGCGGGCCGGCCGAGGTCGACCGAGCGGTGGCAGGCGCGGTCGCGGCACGGCGCGATCCGCTGCCCCCGTGGCGCCGCGCCGAGATCCTCGAGACCGCGGCGCGGCTGCTCGGCGAGCGCCATGAGGACTTCGCGCGCACGATCGCCGAGGAGGCTGCGAAGCCGATCAAGACGGCGCGCATCGAAGCGAAGCGCGCGATCTCCACGTTCAGCTTCGCGGCAGTTGCAGCGCGCGATCTGACCGGCGAGATGGTGCCGATGGACGCGGCCGATGTCGGCGAGGGGAAGCTGGCGTTCACGCTGCGCGTCCCGATCGGCGTGATCGGTGCGATCAGCCCGTTCAACTTCCCGCTCAACCTCGTCGCGCACAAGCTCGCGCCTGCGATCGCGGCGGGTTGCCCGGTCGTGCTGAAGCCGGCGTCGCAAACCCCGCTGTCGGCTATCGCGCTCGCCGAGCTGCTGCTCGACGACTGCGGCCTGCCGCCCGGCCACCTCAACGTGGTCACCGGCGGTGGCGGCACGGTCGGCAACGCGCTCGTCGACCACGACGACATCGCCATGATCACGTTCACCGGCTCCCCGGACGTCGGATGGAGCATCCGGGCCCGCGCCCCGAGGAAGAAGGTCGGGCTCGAGCTCGGCAACAACGCGCCGGTGATCCTCGAGCCCGACGGCGACCTCGAGGGCGCGGCGAGGAAGATCTCCGTCGCCGGGTTCAGCCATGCCGGTCAGTCGTGCATCTCGACGCAGCGCGTCTACGTGCACGAGGACGTGGCCGACAAGTTCCTCGGCGAGCTGGTCCCGCTCGTCGAGGCACTCGTGGTGGGCGACCCGCTCGACGAGCAGACCGACGTGTCGACGCTGATCTCCGGCGACGACACCGAGCGGGTGAAGGCTTGGATCGACGAGGCAAGCGCCGGTGGAGCGCACGTCGCATGCGGCGGCGAGGTGCTGAATGGCGTGCTCATGCCGACGGTGCTGACCGACGTCGAACCGGACATGAAGGTCTGCTCGCTCGAGGTCTTCGGTCCCGTCGTCGCCGTGCAGACGTACCGCGAGCTCGACGACGCACTCCGGCTCGCGAACGACACGCGCTACGGCCTCCAGGCCGCGATCTTCACCCGTGACCTCGCCACCGCACTCCGTGGAGGTCGCGAGCTCGACTTCGGCGGCGTCCTCGTCAACGAGGTGCCGACATACCGGACCGACCAGATGCCGTACGGCGGCATCCGCGACAGCGGCAACACCCGCGAAGGGCCGAAGTACGCGGTTCACGAGATGACGGAGACGCGGCTGGTGGTCATCCAGGCATAGCCTCCCCTTCCGATGGAGATTCGCGGGAAGGCGGCGCTCGTCACCGGCGGCGCTTCTGGTATCGGCAGAGCCACCGCTGAGCGGCTCACGTCCGACGGTGCGCGCGTGTGCGTCGTCGACTTCGACGAGGGTGGTGGGCGCCGCGTTGCCGACGCGCTCGGCGGCGTCTTCGTCTCTGCGGATGTCGGGAACGCAACACAGACCGACGCCGCGTTCGCGCACTGCGAGAGCGAGCTGGGAGGTGTCGACATCGCGTTCCTGAATGCGGGAATCGCGATCGGTCACGGGGACGTGGCGACGCTGCCCGACGACGAGTACCGGCGGATCATGCGGGTCAACGTCGACGGCGTCGTGTACGGGGTGCGCGCCGCGATCCGCGCGATGAGCAAGCGGGGCGAGGGCGCGATCGTCGCGACCGCGTCGCTCGCCGGGTTGATCCCGTTCCCGCCCGACCCGATCTACGACCTCACGAAGCACGCGGTCGTCGGGTTGATCCGCTCGGTCGCGCCCACGCTCGCCGAGCTGGGCATCACCGCGAACTGTGTGAACCCCGGCATGACCGACACCAACATCCTCGGCCCGGACGCGAAGAAGCTGTTCGCCGAGGCGGACTTCCCCCTGATGCCGGCGTCGCAGATCGCCGAGGCGGTCGTGCACGCGATCACATGCGGCGACACCGGGAAGTGCTGGGTCTGCCAGCCGGGCCGCGAGCCGACGGCGTACGAGTTCCGCAACGTGCCTGGGCCACGCACGGAGGGAGCCAGGGGCCGCGTCCCGCCCGGTGTCGTGGAGAGCGCGTAGCGGGTAATCCGGAACTCGGTGCGCCCGGCACCGGGCGCGGTCCCTATCCTTGACGAAGCGCGACGACGGAGGCTACGTGAGCACCGACAACCCTGATGGCACCACCGAGCGCGAGCGGGTCCAGCCCGAGCTCGTCGACGCCGGCGCGGCGCCGGGTCCGCCCGGTGCACCAGGTGCACCAGGTGTACCAGGTGCACCTGGTGCACCTGATGCGGGTGAGGCCGACGGCGAGCAGGTCACCCGGCCCACCAAGCTGATCCGGATCGCGTCGATGGTCCGTCAGATGCTCGACGAGGTGCGCCGCGCCCCGCTCGACGACGCCGGGCGGCGTCGGCTCCGCGAGATCCACGAGAGGTCGCTGAGCGAGCTCGAGAGCGTGCTGTCGCCCGAGCTCAAGCAGGAGCTCGACGAAGTGGTGCTGCCCTTCACGAGCGAGGCGCCGACCGAGTCGGAGCTGCGGCTCGCGCAGGCGCAGCTGGTCGGCTGGCTCGAAGGGCTGTTCCACGGCATCCAGGCGACGCTGTTCACCCAGCAGGCGATGGCCCAGTCGCAGCTCGACGAGATGCGGCGGCGGCGCGCGCTCGAGTCCGCGCCGGGCGGCCCGGGGCCGGTCCCGGGGCCGGGCCCGATCGGGTCAGAGCCGCCGGGTGGCTACCTGTAGGACACTCGCATGATGCCCGCCGAGCTCTTCGACGACCGATGGACACCCGACGGATGGCGGGGCCGGCCGATCGCGCAGCAACCCGACTGGCCGGACGATGACGCGCTCGAGCGCTCGCTCGACGAGATCGGCGCCCTTCCACCGCTCGTGTTCGCCGGCGGGGCGCGCTCGCTGCGTGAGTCGCTCGCGGCCGCGCACGACGGACGGGCGTTTCTGCTCGTCGCCGGTGACTGTGCCGAGACGTTCGAGGCCTTCTCCGCCGACAGCATCCGCGACAAGCTGCGCGTCATCCTCCAGATGTCGGTCGTGCTCACGTACGGCAGCGGCGTCCCGACCGTCAAGGTCGGGCGCATGGCGGGCCAGTTCTCGAAGCCGCGCACCTATGCGACCGAGACGCGCGAGGGCGTCGAGCTGCCGTCGTTCCGGGGCGACACGATCAACGACTTCGCCTTCGACGCGGTCGCGCGACGTCCCGATCCGGCGCGTCTCCTTCGTGCGTACCACCAGTCGGCCTCGACGCTGAACCTCGTACGGGCGTTCACGAAGGGTGGGTACGCCGACCTGTCACGCGTGCACCAGTGGAACCAGGAGTTCGTCGCGAGCAGCCCCGAGGGCCGACAATACGAGGCACTCGCGAACGAGATCGACCGCGCGCTGCGCTTCATGCGTGCCTGCGGCATCGATCTCGAGGTCGAGCTCCAGCTCCACCAGGTCGACTTCTGGACCGCGCACGAGGCGCTCCTGCTCGGGTACGAGGAAGCGCTCACCCGCCGCGACAGCACGACCGGTGACTGGTACGACTGCTCGGCGCACCTGCTGTGGGTCGGCGAGCGGACGCGTCAGCCCAGCGGTGCTCACGTCGACTTCCTCTCGGGGGTGCACAACCCCGTCGGCGTGAAGCTGGGCCCGACCGCGACGCCCGACGAGGTGGTCGCGCTGTGCGAGCGGCTCGACCCGCGGCGGACCCCGGGCCGGTTGGTGCTGTTCAGCCGGGTGGGCGCCGAGCACGTCGCCAACGCGCTGCCGCCGCTGCTGCGGGCGGTCCGGCTCTCCGGCCACCCGGTCGTGTGGGCGTGCGATCCGATGCACGGCAACACGTTCCAGCATGCCAACGGGTTCAAGACGCGCGACCTCAACGACATCACGCGCGAGCTCCACGGTTTCTTCGCCGCGTGCGAGGCCGCCGACGTGTGGCCGGGCGGGGTACACGTCGAGCTGACCGGCGACGACGTCACGGAGTGCCTCGGCGGCAGCGAGCAGGTGCTCGCCGACCATCTCGAGCAGCGCTACGAGACCATGTGCGACCCGCGCCTCAACGCGCGGCAGTCGCTCGACCTCGCGTTCGACCTGGCCGAGCTGCTCCGCCGCTGACGCCGGCAGCCCGCTTGGGAACATCGGCGGGCAGCGCGACGATATTGGTAGAGATGGCTTCCCCGGACGAGATCCAGGACCTCGGCCCGAACTCGGGGCTCGTCGAAGACCTGTACGCGCAGTACCGCGAGAACCCCGAGTCGGTCCCCGAGGATTGGCGCCGATACTTCGCCGCCAACGGCGCCACCCCGCCCGAGCCGACCGCGACGACTCCGGCCCCGCCCGCGCCTGCGTCCGCGACAAAGGACGACGCGCCGGCACCGACGGAGGCGACGCCCGCAGGTGGGGCGGCCTCGCAGGCGGCGAGCGGAGCGAGACGCCGAGAAGCCGGGGCCCCGCCGAGGACGACGGCTCCGCCGGTGCCGGCCCCAGACGGGGCCGCCGAGCCGCTCCGCGGTGCGGCGGCACGGACCGTCGTCAACATGGAGGCGAGTCTCGACGTCCCGACGGCCACATCGGTGCGGGCGGTCCCGGCGAAGTTGCTCGAAGTCAACCGGCAGATCCTCAACAACCATCTTTCGCGCACCGGCGGCGGGAAGGTCAGCTTCACCCACTTGATCGCCTACGCCGTGGTGCGCGCCGTGCGCGACTTTCCCAACATCAACTCGAGCTACGTCGACGCTGACGGGACCCCGACGGTCGTGCATCACGACCACGTCAACCTCGGGCTCGCGGTCGATCAGCAGAAGTCTGACGGCACCCGTACGCTCCTCGTCCCGAACGTCAAGGCCGCCGACACGCTCGACTTCGGGGGCTTCTGGAGCGCATACGAGAAGCTGATCGAGAGGGTTCGCTCGGGCCGAATGTCACCCGACGACTTCGCCGGCACGACCGGCACCATCACCAACCCCGGCATGATCGGCACCGTCCACTCGGTGCCGCGGCTGATGCCCGGGCAGGGGTTCATCGTCGGCGTCGGCGCGATCGGCTACCCGGCCGAGTACGAGGGTGCGGACCCGGCCGCGCTCGCCGAGGTCGGCGTGAGCAAGGTCACGACGCTCACCAACACCTACGACCACCGCATCATCGGCGGGGCCGAGAGCGGCGAGTTCCTCCGGCGCGTCCACAACCTGTTACTCGGCGAGGAGGGCTTCTACGACGCGGTGTTCGAGAGCCTGGGGGTCCCCTACGAGCCGGCCCGCTGGATGCCGGACCGCAGCACGTTCTCGGACCCCGCGGTGCACAGCGAGAAGGTCGTCCACGTCCACCAGCTGATCAACATGTACCGCGTGCGCGGGCACCTCATCGCGAACCTCGACCCGCTCGGACGGCGCGGGCCGCACACCCATCCCGAGCTCGACATCGCGCACCACGGGTTGTCGATCTGGGACCTCGATCGCGAGTTCCCCGTCGGGAGCCTGGGCGGTGGGCGGCTCGCGCGCACACGTATTCCGCTGCGCGACATCCTCGGTGTGCTCCGCGACGCCTACGCGCGCACGGTGGGTGTCGAGTACATGCACATCCAGGAGCCGGACCAGAAGGAGTGGATCCAGGTCCAGGTCGAGGGCGCGCACACCGGCACCACTCCGGAGGAGAAGCGGCGGATCCTCGAGCGGCTGAACGCGGCGGAGGCGTTCGAGCGCTTCCTGCACACGAAGTACCTGGGTCAGAAGCGGTTCAGCCTCGAGGGTGCGGAGACACTGATCCCGATGCTGGACGCGCTGTGCAGCGCGGCAGCCGACAAGGGAATCCCCGAGATCGTGATGGGCATGGCGCACCGCGGGCGCCTCAACGTGCTCGCCAACGTGGTCGGGAAGTCGTACGCACAGATCTTCCGTGAGTTCGAGGGTGAGCTGGACCCGACGAGCACGCAGGGCTCCGGCGACGTGAAGTACCACGTCGGGGCGGTGGGCAAGCACCTGTCGCCGGCGGGCAACGAGGCCACGGTCATGCTCGCCGCGAACCCGAGCCACCTCGAGGCGGTCGACCCGGTCGTCGAGGGTATGGCGCGCGCACGCGACGACCGGCTCGGTGCGCAGGGCGGACGCGTGCTCCCGGCCCTGATCCACGGCGACGCTGCTTTTGCCGGGCAAGGCGTGGTCGCCGAGACGTTCAACCTCTCCGAGGTCGAGGGGTACGACGTCGGCGGCACCGTGCACGTCGTCGTCAACAACCAGCTCGGCTTCACGACGTCGCCCGAATCGGGGCGCTCGAGCGTCTACGCCACCGACGTCGCGAAGATGGTGCAAGCGCCGATCTTCCACGTCAACGGCGACGATCCCGAGGCCTGCGTGCGGGTCATGCGGCTCGCGTTCGCGTTCCGGGAGGCATTCAGCAAGGACGTCGTCGTCGACATGTTCTGCTACCGCCAGTACGGCCACACCGAAGGCGACGAGCCGGCGTTCACGCAGCCCAAGATGTACTCGCTCATCGACGAGCATCGGTCGCCGCGTCAGCTCTACACGCAACAGCTGATGAACCGGGGTGACATCACACCGGAGGAGACGGAGGCCGCACTCGCCGATTTCCGCGCACGCCTCGACCGCGCGTTCGAGGAGACGCACGTCCCGCACGACACCGGTCTCGACACCGTCGGCCCCGCGCTCGATGCGCCCGAGGAACGACCCGCCGACACGCCGGTCGCGACCGCGGTCGACCAGGCCACGCTCGACCGCGTCGTCACCGCGCTGACGACATGGCCCGAGGGGTTCCACGTCCACCCGAAGCTCGAGCGGCTCCTCCTCGGTCACCGCGCGATGTTCGACTCCGGCAACGTCGACTGGGCCCTCGCCGAGGCGCTCGCGTTCGGGTCGGTCCTGCTCGAGGGCACGCCGGTGCGTGTCGCCGGCCAGGACACACGCCGAGGAACGTTCAGCCAGCGGCACGGCGTGCTCGTCGACGCGCAGACCGAGTCGGAGTACCTGCCGCTCGCCCACATCTCTCCCGACCAGGCGCCGTACCGTCTCTACGACTCGGTGCTCTCCGAGTACGCGGCGCTTGGCTTCGAGTACGGCTACTCGGTCGCCGACCCCGAATCACTCGTCGCGTGGGAGGCGCAGTTCGGCGACTTCATGAACGGCGCGCAGATCATCGTCGACCAGTTCGTGGTCGCGGCCGAGGACAAGTGGGGTCAGCGGTCGAGCCTCGCGCTGTTGCTGCCCCACGGATTCGAGGGGCAAGGACCAGAGCACTCCAGTGCGCGCATCGAGCGGTTCCTCGCCATGTGCGCGGAGGACAACATGCGCGTGGTCTATCCGTCGACCGCCGCGCAGTACTTCCACGTCGTACGCCGTCAGGCTCGCGCCCCGCTGCGTGTCCCGCTCGTCTGCTTCACACCGAAGCGCTATCTGCGGATGGCGCAGTCACGGTCGCCCGTGAGCGCGTTCACGTCCGGCGGGTTCCACCTCGTGCTGGACGATCGGGCTGCTGAGAGCCTCGATGCCGGCGCGGTTCGTCGGGTCCTCCTGTGCACCGGCAAGATGGGACACGAGCTGATGGATGCCCGCGACGAGGCCGGCGCACCCGTTGCCGTCGTGCGGGTCGAGCAGCTCTATCCGTGGCCCGAGCGCGAGATCCTCGACCTGCTCGACCGGTACGCACAGGCGCATCAGGTCTGGTGGGTGCAGGAGGAGCCGGCAAACATGGGCGCCTGGAACTACGTGCACGGCAAGCTGCACCGCATCCTGCGCGACCGGGCGGAGTTGCGACACATCGCGCGGCGCGCGAGCGCCAGCCCGGCGACAGGCAGCTCGAAGGTGCACGAGCGCGAGCAGAAGGAGCTGATCGCCGCGGCGCTCGCCGACGTGTGACGCGCGGTGCCTCGGCTACGTCCCGAACGCCCGCATCAGCTCGTCGACGACTCGGTCGACGTAACCCGCGTCGAGACGCGCGTGGGAGACGAGATATCGGTAGAAGATCGGGCCGGCGAGCGCGTCTGCGACCAACCCGGGATCGGCGTCCGGCCGGAGCTCACCACGCTCGATCCCCCGCCGGATTGCGGCGACCGTCATCGCGCGGCGGGCATCGATGAACGCCCGGTGCGCGGCGGCGAGCTCCGCGTTCCGCGGCACCTCGGCGATCAGCTGATTGATCGCCGGACCAGCGGGCGTCCGGGTCAGCGCTCTGACCAACCCCCGACCGAGCGAGCGGAGATCACCGCTGATCGTGCCCGTGTCGGACTCCGGCGACTGCGCGCCGCAGATGCGCCGCGTCGCGGCGATGACGAGATCGACCTTGCATGCATACCGGCGGTAGATCGTGCACTTGCCGACACCGGCCCGTGCCGCGACCTCTTCGACCGTCAACCCGTCGAACCCGAGCTCGGCAAAGACCTCGAGTGCGGCCTCGAGGATGGCGCAGTCCGCCGCGGTGCTTCGCGGCCGACCGACCGGCCGGACGGTCGCGGTCACGTCCGCACCCGCTCCGACTGCGGTTTGGTCGGCGTCTCACCGTCACCGGCCGGTGCCAGTGCAGCCTCGCCGCCGAGCGCCTGGTGGGCAGCCGCGTATTCGGCAGTCTGCCGATCGACGTCTTGGGCGCGAGCCCGCGCGGGTAGCCACCGGAGCACGACCAACACGCCGACGAGCGCGGTCGCTGCACCGACGTAGAGGCCGGCGCTCATACCGTCGAGGAAGGCGGACTTCGCGGTCGCAGCGAGCTGGCGTCCGAGATCACCCGGCAATCGGCCCGCGATCTGGAGCGCGGCGCCGACGGAGCGCTTCGCCGCTTCGAGCGCGGCGGGCGGGAGGTTTCGCCCGCGCGCCGCGTCGGCGATCTGGCTGCTGTAGATGGACGCGAACACGCTGCCGACCACCGCAACGCCAACCGCGCCGCCGGTCTGCCGTGTTGTGTCGTTGACCGCTGAGCCCACCCCGGCCTTCGCGAGCGGCAGCGAGCCCATGATCGAATCGGTCGCCGGGGCCATCGTCAGCGCGAGCCCGCACGCCGTGATCACGAACCGCCATACCAGGTCGCCATACGACGACGACGCCTCGAGCCCCGAGGTCAACAATAAGCCGGTTGCGGTGAGGGTCAGCCCGGTGGCAACGACGGCCTTGCTTCCGACTCGCTCGACGAACCTCGGGCTGAGCGGCGCAACGATCATCATCGGGATCGCAAATGCCAGTAGCCGGACGCCGGTCTCGAGCGCGGAGTACCCGAGTACGAACTGGAGGTACTGCGTCAGCACGAACAACGACCCGAGCATCGAGAAGAATGTGAGCGTGATCGCCGCGCTCGCCGCGGTGAACCGCGGATTCTTGAAGAACGACAGGTCGAGCATCGGGTGATCGCTCCGCAGCTCCCACACGAAGAAGGCGGCGAGCAGAACACCACCGATGGCGAACGCGATGAGCGTCGAGTCCGCGGTCCATCCCTTGTCGGGCGCCTCGATGATCGCATAGAGCAAACTGCTCAATCCCGTAATCGAGAGCGCCGCGCCACCCGGGTCGAGACGAGGTGCCGACGGGTCCTTCGAGTCCGGGATCAGGAACACACCGGCGAGGACTCCGACCGCGACGATGGGCAGGTTCACGAGGAAGATCGAGCCCCAGTAGAAGTGCTCGAGCAGGAAGCCGCCGGTGAGCGGGCCGAGCGCGACGCCGACACCGGCGGTCGCGGCCCAAACGCCGATCGCCTTCCCGCGCTCGCGCGCAGGGAACACATTGGTGATGATCGACAGCGTCGCCGGCATGATGAATGCGGCGCCGATACCCATGAAGGCCCGCGTGGCGATGAGGTGGTCCGCGCTCTCGGCGAGGGCCGAGAGCAACGATCCCACTCCGAACACGGCGAAGCCGAGCTGGAGGGCCGGCCGTCGACCGAAGCGGTCGCCCAGGCTTCCCGCGGTGAGGAGTAGCCCGGCGAAGACCAGCGTGTACGAGTCGACGATCCACTGGAGCTGGCTGTTCGAGGCGTCGAGGTCGCGGACGATCGTCGGCAGGGCGACATTGAGGATCGAGTTGTCGAGGACGATCACGAGCAGGCTGAAGCAGAGGACGAACAGGATCAGCCAGCGGCGTTCCTCGGCCTTCGCGGCGACCCGGGCAGAGAGACGCATCGGGAGCACCTTTCCGATATTACGAGACGGGGGCGTTTCGTAACCTACGCCGCGAGCAGGCTGCTGGCAACGTGGCGCTCGTCACGCGTACCCGCCGGTCGCCGGGACGACACCGTCAGCTCTCGCCGCTTCCTCGTCTCAGCCGGACGCGACCTCCACGGCCCGCAGCGCAGCATCGACCGATGCCGCAGTCGCATTCACGAGCGGGAGCCGCACATCGGGCGTGGGGATCCTGCCCTGGGCGTGCAGCACGCCCTTGAACACAGCCGGATTCGGCTCGGCGAAGCAGCGCTGCACCACCGGCAACAGCGCCTCGTGGTGCGCACGCCCTTCGTCGACCTTGCCCGCCAGGCCGCACTCGATCGTGGCGACGAACCGCTCGGTGCAGACGTGCGCGGACGCGCAGATCGCGCCGGCTCCGCCCATGAGCACCTGTGGGAAGAGGAACGGATCGTCACCGCCGAGCAGTGCGAACGACGACGGTGCCTCGGCGAGCACGCGCAGAGTGCCTTCGTCGATGCCGCCGACCGCCTGCTTGACGCCGATGACGTTGTCGGTGCGGGCGAGCTCGAGCAGCCCATCGGGCTCGAGCAGGCGCCCGGTTCGCGCGGGAATGTTGTAGAGCACGAGCGGCACCGGGCTGCGCCGCGCGACCTCGCGGAAGTGAGCGACGATCCCGGCTTGGCTCGGCCGCACGTAGTACGGCACGACCACCAATGCCGCAGTGACGCCCTTGACACCGTCGAGCGCCTCGACTGCGTGCACGGTGTGAGCGGTCGAGTTGGTTCCTGCGCCGACGATCAGGTGCATGTCGCGTTCGACGCACACGCGGGAGCACAGGTCGATGACCGCACGCTTCTCGTCCGCATCGAGCATCGGTGACTCGCCGGTCGTCCCGAGCGGCACGAGGCCGGCCCCCCCTGCATCGAGGAACTCATGTGCGAGGCGTTCAATCGCGTCGAGCGCGACAGTGCCGTCCGCGGCGAATGGCGTGATCAGCGGCAGGTAGGTCCCGCGGAGCAACGCATCGGTTGCCACGAAGTCGAAGGCTAGCGTGTGAAGTGGTGTCGGACATCGTGACAATCGTCCTCGTAGCGATGGCCGGCGTCTTCACCGGGGTCCTCTCGGGAATGTTCGGCGTCGGAGGCGCGGTCGTCTCTACCCCGGCGCTCCGAGTGCTGGGCGCGACACCACTCGACGCGGTCGGCTCGACGATGCCGTCGATCCTTCCGTCGGCGGTGAGCGGGACGCTGCGATACCGGCGTGAGGGCCTCGTACGCGGGCGCGTCGTCGCGTGGACGGCGGGCGCGGGGGTCATCGCGACGGTCGCCGGCGCGCTGCTCACCGCCGTGCTGCCCGGCAACGGGCACCCACTGATGATCCTCACCGCTGCGTTCGTGGGCTTCAACGCGTACCGCGTGAGCCGACCGGTACCCGAGCCCGAGCCCGCCGCAACGGTGCTCGCCGAGGGAGCGACCGACGCCGCACCCGGCATCGAGATCGAGCGCCGGGGCATGCCGGCGAGAGCCGATTGGTGGCGGCTCGCGATCACCGGGGTCAGCGCCGGCGGGCTGAGCGGGTTGCTCGGGATCGGCGGGGGGATCCTGATGGTGCCGCTGTTCACCGGCTGGATCCGCCTCCCACTCAAGGAGGCGATCGCGACGTCGCTGGCATGTGTCGGCGTGTTCGCCGTGCCCGGCACGGTCACGCACCTGGCGCTCGGCCACATCGACTGGCTCTTCGCGCTCCCGCTGTGTGTGGGGGTCGTGCCCGGAGCCCGCTTCGGCGCGCACCTGACGATCAGATCGTCGGACCGCACGATGCGCGCGCTCGTGGGGCTCGTGCTCGGCGCGGTTGCGCTCGCGTACGGCATCGTGGAGGTCGTCGCGATCGTTTGACGTTCAGGCCGCGCTCAACTCGCGGGCACGGGCGAGCAGCTCGTCGAGCATCGGCTCGGTGAGCCGCCCCGTGAACGTGTTCTGCTGACTCGGGTGATAGCAACCGAGGATCGTGGCGCGCGGTGTGAGGACCTCGAGCCCATGCGCGAACCGAGGGCGGGGCCGCGGAAGCTCCACACCGGTGGCGGCGAGCACGCGCCACAACGCGTCGTATCCGAAACCGCCGAGCACGACGATCACACGGACGCGGGTGAGCAGGTCGAGCTCGCGCGCGAGATACGGGAGGCAGCGGTCGCGCTCTTCGGGCGTGGGCTTGTTGGCCGGCGGCGCGCAGCGCACCGCTGCTGCGACATAGGCGTCGCGCAGGCGCAAACCGTCGCCTGCGTGTACGGAGATGGGCTGGTTCGCGTACCCCGCCCGATACAGCGCGCCGAAGAGCCAGTCGCCGGAACGGTCGCCGGTGAAGATCCGGCCGGTGCGGTTGCCGCCGTGCGCGGCCGGCGCCAGCCCGACGAGCAGCAGACGGGCGCGCGGGTCCCCGAAGCCGGGAACCGGCTTCCCCCAGTACGCCTCGTCGCGGAACGCAGCGCGCTTCTCACGGGCGACCTGCTCGCGCCACTCGACGAGTCGCGGGCAGGCGCGGCACTGCACGATCTCCGCGGTCAGCTCGTCGAGCGCGACCGTGCTCGTTGCCACCACGGCATCGTACGGGGCAGCGCCCGGTAGCCTGCCCGGCCGTGCACCTGCTCCTGGTCGTGAATCCCACCGCGTCGTCCATGACGCCGCGGCGGCGGGTGCAGATCGAGCACGTGCTGAGCGATCAGCATCGCCTCGAGGTCGCCGAGACCTTCCGGCGCGGGCACGCGACGCGATTGGCGCGCGCTGCCGCACGCGAAGGCATGGACGCGGTGGTCGTGCTCGCGGGCGACGGCACGCTGAACGAGGCGGCCGACGGGCTCGCGGGCACGGGCACAGCGCTGGCGCCGCTCCCGGGCGGGTCGACCAACGTCTTCGCCCGGACCATCGGCTTCGAGAACGACCTGTACAAGGCGACCGACCAGCTCGTACGCGCGCTGCGGCGGCGGTCGTTCCGGCGCATCGGGATCGGCGCCGGCAACGGCCGCCGGTTTCTCTTCCACCTCGGTGCCGGATTCGACGCGCGGGTGATCGAGCAGGTGGAACGCCACGCGTGGCTCAAGCGCTCGTTCGCCCACCCGACGTTCGCGGTCGCTGCTTTCACCACGTTCTTCCGCGGCTTCGACCGCACTCGATCGCCGTTTCGCGTGGAGGCCTGTGGCGAGGCGGTCGGCGACGGGTACTTCGCCATCGTGTCGAACAGCGCGCCGTACGCGTTCTTCGGTCCTCGGCCGTTGATGGTGACGCGGGCCGCCGGCCTCGACCGGGCGCTCGCGCTCACGATGTTCCGCCGACTCGAGATGAACACGCTGCTGCCGGCGGCGCTCTCGGCGATGACGCGCGGCCGCAGGATCGAGCGACTCGCCGATGTCGAGCAGCGCGCCGACCTCGACACGCTCACGCTGATCGCCAATCACGAGCCCTTCCCGTGGCAGGTCGACGGGGACTACCTCGGCGAGACCGAGCGTGTCGACATCGGCTACGAGCCCGATGCGCTCACGGTGGTCATGCCCTGAGGGCGCGCAGCGCGAGGTCGGGTACGTCGGTGACGATGCCGTCGATGCCCGCGTCGGCGAGCCGCCGCATCTCCGCTTCGTCGTTGACCGTCCACACGTTCACACGGATACCGAGCTCGCGTGCTCGATCGGTCACCGCGGCGGCCGCCGCGCCCGCGAGCGACCCGACGAAGGGATGCAGCGCTGCGTGGCCACGCTCGTCCACCACGTGCAGCGCTTCGAGCGGGTCGAAGCCCTGAAACGTGAGCAGCGCCGTCGGCAGGCTCGCATCGAGCGCGTGCAGGTGGTCGATCGTCGGCAGGTTGAACGACGACACGAGCACGTCGTCGTGGTGCCCGCGCCTCTGGGCCGACGCCGCGACGAGCTCGGCAGCCCGCTCGCCGGGGTCGAAGTCCTCGTCCCCGGGCAGGTTCTTGATCTCGATGTTGACGAGCCGGCCTGCACACGTGTCGAGCGCCTCGTCGAGCGTCGGGATGTCGGGCCGGGTCGCCCGGATGTCGGCCGCGCGCGATTCGGCCAGCACCCCCACGCCGGCGGCGACGGCGTCGTGGTGTACGACCAGTCCGTCGTCCGCCGTCCGGTGCACGTCGAGCTCCACGCCGTCGGCGCCGAGCGCGACGGCCGCGGCGAAAGCCTCGACGGTGTTCTCCGGGGCCCGGCGGCTCGCGCCCCGATGGGCGAGGACCAACGGCGGCACGGCGCCGCAGCCTAGAGAGCGCGGCGGCCTGGGGAGAACGACGATGGCGGGTCGCAAAAGTGCAGGTCAATGCCCTTGTGAAGGTGGTCACACGCCAATAGAGTGCTTCCGCCTCGAGGGCAGGGACCCCGGGGACACGACCGAGGCTCGCGTGGTGCGACCCCCCGGCAGCGCCCGCAGCCGCGAGAGCACGAGGAGACCGGACACCGGGCCCAGGGGTGATCCGGGGATGAACACGCCGGCGAGGCGTGTGAAGGAGGGCTTGTGGCGCTCACGTGGATCCGGACACACGACTGGGACGCGCAGCGTTGGCGTGCCCGGTCTGCGTGCCGCGACTCCGATCCAGACGTCTTCTTCCCGATCGGGAGCACCGGCCCTGCGCTCGAGCAGATCGAGACGGCGCGCCGCATCTGCACGGCCTGTCAGGTGAACGACGAGTGCCTCGAGTTCGCGCTCGCCACCAACCAGGAAGCCGGAATCTGGGGCGGAACGACCGAAGAGGAGCGACGCAAGCTCCGCAAGGCGTGGCTGGCGAAGCAGCGCGCCACCGCCTGCTGATTCGTCAGAGAGCCAAGCGCAGCAGCGGCAGCCTCCTGCTGGTGTCAGCGATCGACGGGGCGTCGCCGACGCGCTCGAAGCCCAACGCGCGGTAGAAGCCTTCCGCATTCGGGTCGCTCTCGACGCGAAGCGACGAGGCGCGGCGGCGCCTTGCCTCCTTGATCACTGCCTCGACCAGTCGGCGGCCGATCCCGCATCGGAGAAAGGCGGGATCGACGAAGCAATGTGCGAGCGCGAGCTCGGGCAGCTCACCGACGAGTGATGCGAACCCGACGACGTCCCCGTCGGCGTCGGCCACGAGAACCGAGCCGGATGCCGCGAGCTTCGACGAGACGGTCAGGTCCGGGAGGCTTGCATCGAGGAACGCATCGTCGTACCCCCAATGCGCCTTCGAGCGAACCGCCAACCATGTCAGCGCGTCGGCTTCGTGCGTCCGTGCCGCGCGGATCTGCAGCGTTGCTGTCACACCCCCCCCTTTACCATCAAACGCGTATGTTGGCGACGACGGAGGAGCCTCGTGCACGAGGGCGGCTGGACGGTTCTCGGCGATCCGATGACTCCGGCAGGCCTGACATTCACTTCCCCCACCGGATACGTCCATGGCGCCCGCGCGCCTGCGACCGGACCCGCACAGGGAGTTGCAGCATGAGCCGAGCCCACCGCACGAAGTGTCCACACCATCCGCGCTGCGAGTACGCGTCGATGGCCCACGGCCAACGGCTCTTCCGGATCGACGCGGCGATCGAGCGCGGTGGGCTCTTCATCCCCTACGTCCTGAGCGACGGTCGATCCGCGCCGTGGGCGTACACGATCGGCTTGACCGAGGTCGGCCATCCCGAGCTGGTGCTCTACGGAGCCGACGAGGAGAGCACCGCTCGGTTCCTGAACTGGATCGGTCACCGCATCGTGCACCACGGCGAACGACTCCCCGTCGGGCGGCAGGCACGCGAGCTCGCCGGCGCACCGATCCGGTACCTGCCGGTCCCGGCCGAGGTCGTGCGGCGGACGGACGTCGTCCTCTGGGCGGTCGACTACTACGGGTCACTCCGGCGGTCAACGGGGCCGGTCGAGGCACTGCAGTGCATGTGGGCAGACCGCCACGGCCTGTTCCCCTGGCAGGCGGGATTCGACGAGTCAGACGGGTCAAAGTGGGGAGCGATGCCGCTGCTCGACGAAGTGCGCCTCGACGCGGCGTGACTGGCGGCGTGACGGGGCTACAGCTCGGTCAGCTCCACCTCGCGGAACGGTACCCGCAGCTGCACGTGGGTCCCGTGGTCTTCGCGCATCTCGATCGACCCGCCGAGCTCGCCCGTGACGAGCGCGTAGACGATCGACAGGCCGAGACCGCGCGAACGGTCGAGTGAGAAGCCGGCCGGCAATCCCACGCCGTCGTCGATCACGTCGACGACGAGCTCGTCCGACTCACGACGCACTGCGACGCGCACCTTGCCCTGGCCCGCTTCGTCGTCGCGACGCGGAAAGGCATGATCGACGGCGTTCTGCATGAGCTCGTTGAGCACGACCGCGAGTGGCGTAGCCACCTCGCCGGGCAGCTCACCTGCATCACCTTCGACCTCGAACTTCAGTCGCAGCTCCGGCGTCGACACGGTCTCCTCGACGACTCGCACGAGCTGTCGGACGATGTCGTCGAAGGACACGACGTCCCCCAGGTCGCGCGACAGCATCTCGTGCACGATCGCGATCGAGCGGATGCGCCGCTCCGACTCCTCGATCGCCTCTTGGGCCTCCGGTGACTCCAAGCGGCGTCCCTGGAGCCGCAACAGCGCCGCGATCGTCTGGAGGTTGTTCTTCACTCGGTGATGGATCTCGCGGATGGTCGCGTCCTTCGACATCAGGATGCGGTCACGGCGTCGCAGGTCGGTGACGTCGCGCAGCAGCACGACCGCGCCCGTCGCTCGGCCACCTTCCAGGAGCGGAATCGCCTGGAGCAGCACCGAGATCTCGCCGCGCTCGATCTCCTCGCTGACCGGGAGCCGCATGCGAAATGCGCCCTCGACCGCGACCTGGTCGAGACCGACCTCGGCGAGCTCGAGACCCTCGGTGTACGCGTGGATGCCCATGCGGTGCAGGGTGCTGACCGCGTTCGGGCTCGCGAAGCGCATCTTGAAGTCCTCGTCGAGCACGATCAGGCCGTCGGCAACCCGAGGTGCCTCCTCGATCTCGACCTCGTCACGAGGGAACGGGAACGTGCCCTCGCTCATCATGCGGGCGAACCGTTCGAACACGCCGACGTAATGGCGCTCGAGCTCGCCGGGACGGCGGCCGGACGTCGTCGCAGTCTCCCGAGTGACTACGCCGATGCTGCCCTCGCGGTAGCGAAGCGGGGTGCACTGGACGCGTGCCCGCTCCTTCCCGCCCAACACCGCGGTGTCCCCACCGACGATCTCGCCGCGGCGCCAGGCCCGAGAGACGAGCGGCCGCTCGACCTCGTGCACCACGGTGCCGACGAGGTCGCCCGGATAGAGCGTCTGACCGGTGTGGGGCCGGACCTGCGCGAGCACGACGAAGCGGTGGCCCTCCTCCCCCTCGACCGGAGCCATGAAGATCAGGTCGGAGAAGCAGAGATCCGCGAGCGGCTGCCACGACGCGACCAGCCGTTGTGCGTGGTGCAGCGCGCCCCCGCGCAGGCCGGTGTTGGTCCGCGCGAGCTCGAAGAGTGGGATGGCCACGTGACGATGGTAGAGAGGATGCGACTGAGGAGGATGCGACGTTCCTCGACGAAGCCTTCAGTCGACGAGGAAGCCCTCAGACGAGGAGGTGGTCGGCGATGCACGCCAGCCCGCCCACGTCGTGCACGTCGTCTTCGAGGGCGGGGACCACCGCCACCGCGTCGGGCAGCCGGGCCAGCTCCTCGCGCAGCTCGGCCTCGCGGGTGGCAACGACCGCGTAACCACGGAACGACTCACCGACGGTGCGGAGCACCCGTGCAGTGGCCGCAGTGTCGACGAGCGCGTCGACGCCTACCTTCGAGAGGTCCGACGCGATCGCGTCACAGCGCTCGCGCAGCACACCAGCCGACCGGGCCGCGTCGGGAGATCGGAGGTACGGGGGCAGCGTCTTGTTCAAGACGAGCGCGCCGAGGTGGAAGTCGCGGACCGTGAGCTGCTCGCAGAAGTAGCGCGCCTCGCGCAGGGGTGCCCCCTCGAGCGTCGTCACGACCACGAACGACGTGCGGCGGTCGCGCAGTAGCAGCTCGACCGCTTGCGCGCGCGCGACAAAGCCGTCGTACATGCTCTGGAAGTTGAGAAAGAACTCGGCGATGTCCTGGAGGAACTGGCTCCCGAGGATGCGATCGGCCATCTGGTAGAAGGGCCGGCTCGCGAAGTTCACGACGCGTGCCCCGCGTTTCCCGCCGATGCGGTACGGCATCGTGAGCCAGCGCAGCAGCCGACCGCCGAAGAACTCGGCCATGCGTGCGGGCGCCTCGAGAAAGTCGATCGCGTTCCGCGTCGGCGGCGTGTCGACGACGATGAGGTCGTAGGTGCCGGTTGCGTGATAGTCGAAGAGCCGCTCCATGGCGATGTAGTCGTGGCTCTGCACGAAACGACCGGTGATGTTGTGGTAGAGGCTGTTCTCGAGGATCCGGTACGCCGTTTCCTCGTTGGGTGCGTGACGCAGCACGAGGTCGTCCCACGAGCGCTTCGTATCGAGCATCGCCGCGTAGAGCTCGCCGCGTGGCTCGAGCCCCGCGGCGCGCAAGACGTCGTCGGGGACGCGGCGCTCGATGTTGCCGAGGCCCTCGAGGCCGAGCGCGTCGGCGAGGCGGCGCGCGGGATCGATCGTGAGCACGAGCACCTTGCCGCCGAGCCGGACCGCTGCACCGAGGGCGGCCGCCGCGGCGGTCGACGTCTTGCCGACGCCGCCCGACCCGCAGAACACGACGATCTCGCGCGTCGCGAGCAGCGCCTCGAGGCTCGTCGCCCTCGCCTCGCGGCTGGGAGTCACAACCCGAGCTCCTGTTGCAAGTGCTCGGCGACCATGCGTGTGACGCGCAGGCCGTGGTCTCGGACGAAGAGGTACGGGAGGTAGAGCAGCGGGAGGTCGACCGACTCGCGCAAACGCGCGAGGTGCGTGGCGCGTGATCGCCGGAGCGAGACGGCGAGGCTCGCGGCGTCGAGGACGGCGGTGACCGAGGCTCCCGCGTAGTGCTCGAGGACCTCGAGTGCCGGCGGCTCCCGAAGCGAGTCGAAGACCGGCTCGTCAGCGCGGGTGAACGGCTCGGGCAGGACGCGGTTCACGATGACGGTTCCGAGGGGGACGCGGATCTCGCGTCGAGCGCGGTCGACGAGCTCGATCGTCTCGTTGACCGGCATTTCCTCCGGCGCGGTGACCACGTTCAGCGTGGTGAGCGCGGGATCCGAGAGCAGCTCGCACATCCACTCGGTCTGCGCGCGCACCGGTCCGACCTGCACGAGCTCCTGGATCGCGCGCGGCGAATCGAGCTGGGCGAGGATGTGGCCGGTCGGCGCTGCATCGACGACGACGAGGTCCCAGTCGGCACGTCCGTCGATCGATTCGCGCACCTCCCAGCAGACCTTCCCGATCGTGAGGATCTCCTTCACGCCGGGTGCAGCGGTCGCGACGAACTCGAGCACGTTCGCGAGCGGGCCGATGCGCCCGAACACGGGGATCTTCAGGTTGAGCTTGAGGTACTCGCGTAGCGAAGCCTCGGTGCGCATCTGCATCGCGCACACGCCGGGGTACACCTCTTGGGGCTCGAAGCCGACCGGCGGCCGTTCGAAGAGCGCGGTCAGGTTCCCCTTGGCGTCGACCTCGACGAGCAGGACACGTTTGCCCTGCTCGGCGGCGAGCAACGCGGTCGCCGCGGTGACGGTGCTCTTGCCAACGCCGCCCTTGCCGGTGAACAGGAGCAGCCGGCGGTCGAGGAAGGTGGCGCGCTCCAAGGCCGGGTCGCCCACAGCCAGGTCAGGCAGGGCCGAACCCGACCTGCTTCGTGTCGTGGTCGGACTCGATCTCGACGTACGCGAGCCGTTCTGCCGGCACGCCGACCCGTCGACCCTTGACGTCGGTGAGCCACACCAACGCGTCGTCCTCTTTCAACGCGTCGTCGAACACCTTTGCGACGTCGTCCGGCTTGCCGTCGACCTCGAGCTCGAGCTCCTTGGGCGTGTGCACAACGCCGATGCGGATCTCCATGAGCGCAATCTACCCGTGGGTTCCCGCTATCTCCGACCCAGCCGTGTTCGACGTGAGGAGCCGGTCGTGGCGCGCGGCGGCACGCTCCTCGTGGCGCATCCATTGCGCGACGACGACGATCGCGGCGACGAGTCCGAACAGCTCGCCGAACGCCCAGAGGATCCCCGCCCCGGTTCGCTGGTCGGCGAGTGGGCTCGACCCCCAGCTGCGGACGACCTGGTGGTACCAGCCCGCCGCGAGCAGATGGTCCGTCCCGAGGAGCGCGACGCCGACGAAGGCGTGGAAAGGCAGCGCGATCAGCACGAACAGGAGGCGCGCGCCGTAGCTCAGCGCACGCACGATTGGGTCGATGCCGACCACGTAGCTCAGGAACACGAAGCCGACGACGACGAAGTGGAGGTGCACGGCGGCGTGCACCCACTCGTTGCGGAGCGAGAGCTCGTACAGCCCGCTGAAGTACAGCGCCACCATCGTCCCGCCGAAGAGGAACCACGCGGTGACCGGATGCGTGAGCAGGGTCACGGGACGGCTGTGCAGCACCCTCAGGAGGTGCGTCTGGCACGCTCGGCTGCCGGCCTGGAGCGCGAGCGTGACGGGCGCGCCGAGCACGAGCAGCAGCGGCGCGACCAGGCCGAGGAGCAGGTGCTGCACGACGTGCATGCTGAACAGCACGCGGTCGTACGCCGCCAACCCGGACTCGGTCGCGATCACGATGACCGCGAGGCCGCCGAGGAACGATGCAGTGCGCCGGCGGGGCCAGGCCCGGCCGCGCTCCGCCAGCCTGCGCACACCGACGACGTACGCAACGGCGATGAACAGGATCGGCACGAGGAGCAGGTCGAGTTGCCAGCGCGTGAGGAGCTCGCTCACGTCGGGCGCCGGCGGCGCGACGTACACACCCACGACCGCTCACGGTACCGCCGGCCGCTCGCGTCCGACGGGCCGGGGCGAGCCCAATCGCTGTGTTAGAAGGGGACGGTGGAAGGCCGCACGGCCGTCGACGCCCCGCGCCAGCCCGCGCTGCTCACGGTCGGCGCCGTCGTGTGGCTCGCGTCCGAGGTCATGTTCTTCGGCGGCCTGTTCGCCGCCTACTTCACGCTGCGTTCCGAGGCCGGCGTCTGGCCTCCCCACGGTGTCCAGCTCGAGACGGCGACGTCGGCGATCGCAACGACCGTGCTGATCGCGTCGAGCGGCACGATGCACCTCGCGACCCAGGCGCTGCACCGCGGCGAACGGCTCGCGACGCAACGCTGGCTGATCGTCACGCTGGCGCTCGGCGGGCTCTTCCTCGCCAATCAGGTACGCGAGTTCTTCGTACTCGACTTCGGCGTGTCGTCGAGCTCGTACGGCTCGGTGTACTACACGATGACCGGGTTCCACGGGCTGCACGTGCTGGCCGGGCTCGTACTGCTGGTCGTCGCGACCGCGGTTGTCGGTGGCGCCGCGTCGCGCGAGCGGCGCACCGCGGGCGTCGAGGCAGTTGCGTACTACTGGCACTTCGTGGACGTGGTCTGGGTGGCCCTCTTCCTCACGATCTTCGTGCTGCGGTAGATGTCGCGCCGGGTGCCGACTGTGCTGCTCGCCGCGCCGGCGCTCGCCGTGATCGCGTTCGCGGTGCTCTCCACGGTGCAGGCGGGTGCCGGCACGCCACCCCGGCGTGGCTCCGACCAGGTCGCGCTCGGTCGCCAGCTGTACCTGACCTCGTGCGCGTCGTGTCACGGGGTCAACGGGGAAGGCACGAATCAGGGACCGAAGCTGATCGGCGTGGGCGCCGCATCGGCCGACTTCATGCTCACGACCGGCCGTATGCCGCTGACCGATCCGTCCGCGCAAGCGGTTCGGAAGCCACCCGCGTTCGGCCCGAAGGAGATCGACGCGCTCGTTGCATACGTGGCGTCGCTCGACGGGGGTCCGCCCATCCCACGCGTCGATCCGGCCGCGGGTGACCTGGCCGAAGGCGGCACGCTCTACCGCCTGAACTGCGCGGCGTGCCACAGCTCGGCAGGTGCCGGCGGCGCGCTGAGCTACGGGCGCGACGCGCCCGATCTCTACGACGCGACATCGGTGCAGATCGCGGAGGCGATCCGGACCGGCCCGAGCCAGATGCCGGTGTTCGGCCCCGACACGTTCGGCCGTCACCAAGTCGACGACATCGTCCGGTACGTGCGCTACCTCCGGCATCCCGAGGACCCGGGCGGGTTCTCGCTCGGGCGCATCGGGCCGATCCCCGAGGGCCTCGTCGCGCTCGTGGTCGGGCTCGGCGTGCTGATGTTCGTCGCGCGCTGGATCGAGCGGGGCGCATGAGCGCGTCACGCGAGACCCGAGCGACGCGACGTGTCGCGGCAGGCCTGGCGATCACGACCATCTCCGCCCTCGGTCTCGCGATCACCTACGTCGCGGGTGGGCAGAGCCAGGTCGAGGGCGTGCTGCTCGCGCTCGCCCTGGGCGGGCTCGGCTACGCGTTCGTCGTCGGTGGCCGCCACTTGCTTCCCCAGGGACCCGACGTCGAAGAGCGCGAGCCGCTCGCGTCGACACCAGAGGAGCAACAGGCCTTCGCCGCCGACTTCGAGGCGTTCCAAGCGCCTGGCGAGCCGCTGGCGCGAAGGCGGTTCCTCTTGCGGATGCTCGGGGCGGCCATCGGCGCGCTCGGCGTCGCCGCGCTGTTCCCGATCGCGTCCCTCGGCCCCGATCCGGGCAGCAAGCTGAAGCACACGAAGTGGCGCAAGGGAAGTCGTCTCGTGAACGAGCAGGACAAGTCCGTGCACATCGACGCCCTCGAGGTCGGCGGCGTGATCACCGTCTTTCCCGAGGGTCATCGCGACGCCGCCGACTCCCAGACGCTCCTCATCCGCGCGTCGCGCGATCCGATCACGACCAAGCGGGGACGCGAGCACTGGGCTCCGCACGGCTACGTCGCGTACTCGAAGGTGTGCACGCACGCCGGGTGCCCGGTCGGGCTCTACCAGCACACGATCAAGCGGCTGCTCTGTCCGTGCCACCAGTCGACGTTCGACGTCCTGCACGCGGCAAAGCCGATCTTCGGCCCGGCGGCTCGCCCGCTGCCGCAGCTCCCCTTGAGCGTCGACGACGAGGGGTACCTCCGGGCGCAGGACGACTACGACGAGCCGGTCGGGCCGGGCTTCTGGGACCGCGGCCGATGATCGTCCGGCGGCTCGCCCGCTTCATCGACGAGCGACTCGGGTCGGCCCGCTTCGCGCGCAAAGCGCTCGGCAAGGTGTTCCCCGACCACTGGTCGTTCATGCTCGGCGAGATCGCGATGTACGCGTTCGTGATCCTCGTGCTCACCGGGGTGTACCTGACGTTCTTCTTCGTCCCCGACTCGCGCGAGGTCGTGTATCACGGGACCTACAAACCGCTGCGTGGCGTCCACATGTCCGAGGCGTACCGCTCGACACTGCGGATCACGTTCGACGTACGCGCCGGCCTGGTAATGCGACAGATCCACCACTGGGCCGCGCTCGTGTTCATCGGCGCGGTCGTCGCGCACCTCATGCGGATCTTCTTCACGGGCGCGTTCCGCAAGCCGCGCGAGATCAACTGGATCGTCGGGCTCACACTGCTGGTGCTGGCTATCGGGAACGGCTTCACCGGCTACTCACTCCCCGACGACCTGCTCTCGGGCACGGGGCTCCGCATCGCCTACTCGATCGTGCTCTCGATCCCGCTCGTCGGCGAGTGGCTCGCGTTCTTGATCTTCGGCGGCGAGTTCCCGACGAAGGAGATCATCTCGCGGCTCTTCGTGATACACGTGCTGATCATCCCGGTGGCGATCGGCGTGCTGCTGACCGTCCACCTGGCGATCCTCGTCCGCCAGAAGCACGCGCAGTGGGCCGGCCCCGGACGCACCGAGCGCAACGTGATCGGCACCCGACTGTGGCCGACGTTCACGGCGAAGACGCTCGGCCTGTTCTTCCTCGTGTTCGCAGTGCTCGCCGCGCTCGGTGGCCTCGCGCAGATCAATCCCGTGTGGTTGTACGGACCGTTCGACCCCGCGGCGGTGAGCGCGGGCTCGCAGCCCGACTGGTACGTCGGGTGGCTCGAGGGCGCGTTGCGACTGTTCCCGGGCTGGGAGATCCGCGCCTGGGGTTTCGAGATCCCGAACCCGTTCTTCCCGGGCGTGCTCCTCCCCGGTGTGCTCTTCGCCGTGCTCTACGCGTGGCCGTTCATCGAGGCGCGCGTCACGAAGGACCGGACGGAGCACCATCTGCTCGACCGGCCGCGCGACCGGCCGGTGCGCACCGCGCTCGGCGTCGCTGTGCTCACCTTCCTCACGATCGTGTTCTTCGCCGGCGGCAACGACGTGATCGCGGTGCGGTTCAACCTGTCGGTGAACGCGGTGACATGGGCATTCCGCGCGCTCACGATCGTGCTCCCACCGGTCGCCGGCGTCGCGACCTACCGGCTGTGCAAGGAGCTGCAACGACGTGACCGCGCCGGGCCCGAGCCCACCTTCGCCGAGCTCGAGCGAACGGCGGACGGAGGGTTCGTGGAGGCTTCCGCGGGCTGAGCTACGCGTCGTCGCGTGCAGCAGCGCGGCCGCGGCTCTCGAGCACCATGCCCACGATGGCGATCACGAAGAGTGCGCCGCCGAGCAACACGACTGCGAGGCCGAATACGAGGCCGGTCGCCAGCACGGTGGCGCCGAAGGCGATGCCGATCGGCCAGACCGATGCGGTCGGGAACTCGTCGACGGATCCAGCGCCCTCCGCGACGGTCGCCTCCCGGCGGTCCTCGGGCCGAAGCTCGATCCGCCGCGACTGGAAGAACAGGTAACCACCGGTGACCAGCCCGAGGCCCGCACTCGCTGCAAGCATGACCGCGCCGGCGTCCTCGTACGACAAGAACCAGTAGAGCGTCCCGATCACGACGAAGAACGCGGTGACGCCCAAGAAGATCCGGCTCTCGGTTCTCATCCCGCGCCTCCCCCACGGCTTTTCGGCACGCTCGACAACCGTATGGGTTGTCGAGCGTGCCGAGAACACACGGAGCTCACGGGTGATGGAGGTCCCAGACCGGGCGCTCGGAGCGGATCGGCGGGAGCGCGTCGAAGTTGTGCTCGGGCGGAGGCGACGTCGTCGCCCACTCGAGCGTCTGGCCGTCCCAAGGATCGTCCCCGGCCGGCTCGCCGTGACGCACCGAACGCAGCAGGTTCCACGCGAACACGACCACGCCGACCGCGATGACGAACGCGCCGATCGTCGACAGCAGGTTGAGGAAGGTGAAACCCGCGTCGGCGCGGTACGTGGCGACGCGGCGCGGCATTCCTCGCAAGCCAAGTTGGTGCTGCGGGAAGAACGTGAGGTTGAAGCCGATGAACAGCAGCCAGAAGTGGACGTGGCCGAGGCGGTCGTTCATCAGCTTTCCGGTGAACTTCGGGAACCAGTAGTAGATCGCAGCGAAGCCGGCGAACCCGGCCGCCGCGAACAGCACATAGTGCATGTGCGCCACGATGAAGTACGTATCCGTCACGCTGAAGTCGACCGGCGCCGATGCCTGCAGCACGCCGGTGAGGCCACCGATCACGAATACCAGCAAGAACCCGACCGAGAACAGCATCGCGCTGGAAAACCGCAGGTGGCCCTTCCACATCGTGCCGATCCAGTTGAAGATCTTCACGCCGGTGGGCACCGCGATGAGCATCGACAGCGCGCTGAAGAACGGCAGCAGCACGACGCCCGTCGCGAACATGTGGTGCGCCCACACTCCAACGGAGAGGCCACCGATCGCGAGCGTCGCGAAGACGAGGCTCTTGTAGCCGAACACTGGCCGGCGCGAGAAGACGGCGAACACCTCCGTCACCACCCCGAAGAACGGCAACGCAACGATGTACACCTCGGGGTGACCGAAGAACCAGAACATGTGCTGCCAGAGCACGGGTGTCCCGCCCTTGCTCACTTCGAAGATGTGACCGCCGAGGTGCCGGTCGATGAACAGCATCGCCAGCGCCGCGGTGAGCACCGGAAACGCGAGCAGCACCATCACGCTCGTCACGAGCATGTTCCAGGTGAAGATCGGCATCCGGAACATCGTCATGCCGGGGGCGCGCAGCATGAAGATGGTCGTGACGAGGTTGACCGAGTTGAGGATCCCGGCGGTGCTCGTGACGACGACGCCGATGATCCAGAGATCGGCACCCACTCCGGGCGAGTACGTGGTACCCGACAGCGGCGCGTAGGCGAACCACCCGAAGCTCGCCGCCCCGCCCGCGGTGAGGAAGCCGCTCACCATCACGAGCCCGCCGAAGAGGTAGAGCCAGTATGCGAGCGCGTTCAGGCGCGGGAACGCCATGTCGGGTGCGCCGATGTGGAGCGGCACGATGTAGTTCGCGAGCCCCAAGGCGAAAGGGACCGCGAAGAGATACATCATGATGCTGCCGTGCATGGTGAAGAACTCGTTGTAGGTCTGCGGGTCCAGGAACTTCGAGTTCGGCTCGGCCAGCTGCGTGCGTATGCCGAGCGCCAGCAGCCCACCGACGACGAAAAACGCGCCCGACGTCAGCATGTAGCTGAGCCCGATCACCTTGTGGTCGGTCGTCGTGACCCACCGCAGCAGACCCGTTGCGCGCGGCTCGTGGGTCCGGAGCGTCGCGGCGGCCGTCGTCATGCCGCGCCCTCGAGGTGCGCACCTGCGTGCTGTTCGGCCCAGTCGCGGAACGCCGACCTGCTGACCGCCTTGACGACGAACGTCATGCGCGCGTGGTCGAGCCCGCAGAACTCGGCGCAGTACCCGGTATAGGTCCCGGGATCGGTCACGTCGATGTCGACACGGTTGTGCACGCCCGGAATGACGTCCCGCTTGTAGAGGAACGCCGGGACGTAGAACGAGTGGATGACGTCTCCTGATCGCAGGTTCAGTCGCACCGTCTCGCCAACAGGCAGCATCATCACTGGCGGCTTCCCGGGCAGACCCGTCACGGTGATGTCGTCGCCGCGGTAGTGGAACTGCCACTGCCACTGGAAGCCCCGGACGTCGATCGTCTCCGCGGGCCGCTTGTCCAACGCGTCCACCTCGTCCTGCGTCTTGTACGACAAGCCGAAGATCACCGCGAGGATCAGGATCGGCACGGCGGTGTACAGCACCTCGATCGGGATCACGTACTGACGTTGATTCGGTTCGTCGCTACGGCCACGCGCCCGGTACCGAACGACGACCCAGACGACCAGACCGACCACCAGCGCGAGGATGCAGAGCGCGATCACGATCATCGGGCGCCACAGGTCGAGGATGTCCCGGCTCTGCTTCGTCGCCCCCTTCTCGGCGCCGTAGTCGGAGCTGCACGCGCTCAGGGCGAGTGTCGCGAGCAGGACCGCCGAGAACGCCCGGACAGCGCGCCCGCGTGGTCCGACTCGAGGCCTCAGGAACACTCCCCTCGTGGCGTCGGCGACGACGCGCGCACGCTAGCGCCCGGGGTGCCCGCAACCGATGTCAGACGTTGACGGAGCGACGCGCTGCAGCGGAGGATGCGACGTGGCTGTCGACCTCTTCGCCGCAGAGACACAGGAGCTCACGTACTCGGCTCCCCTGCTCGTGGCCGCGGCGATTGCCGCGCTCGCGTCGCTGTTGGTGCTCGTGACCGCGGTGCTCACGCGGCGGGCGCCACGCATCAAGCCCGCGGAGTCAGGGATCGACTTGCCGCCGGAGCCGCCCGCGGTGGCCGGGCTCCTCGTCGACGACTTCGTGGTGCCGACGGAGACGGCGCCCGCGATCCTGCTCGACCTCGCGGCGCGTCACGTCGTCGAACTGGAGGAGGTGCAGCCGGGGAGGACGATCTGCCGGCTTCATCGGGCGCCCGACGCGCCGCTCACCGACTACGAGACCCAGGTGCTCGACGCGATCCGGTCGAAGGCTCTCGACGGCGTCGTGCCGACCGAGGCGCTGACCACCGGCACCGAGGCCGCGTCGAAGGGGTGGCATCGCGAGCTGGCGCGCCGGATCGTCGCTGACGCGCAAGCGCGTGGTCTGACGCGCGATCGGTGGCCAAAGCGGTTCGTGACGTTGCTGGCTGCACCGGCTGTCGTCGTCGGCTTGCTCCTGTACCTGGGTCTCGACAGCAACGACCGCCACGGCGACGACGGGACGACATTCGCCGTCGTGGTCATTGCGGTCGCCGCCGTGTGCTTGCTGATCGTGGTCGTGGTGACCAGCCGTCTCGGAGCGTCGCTCGCTCAGCTCCCCACCGACGCCGGCCGCGCTGTCGCCGCGCGTGTGCGCGGGTTCGCCGAGCACCTCCAGGAGAACGAGTCACTGGCCGAGCTACCGCCCGCAGCGGTGACGCTGTATCAACGTCCCTTCGCGTACGCGGCGGCGTTCGGTGCCGCGCCGCTCGCGGTCGAGCTGCTCCCGATGGGCGCCGAAGACGATCACCGCGCGTGGAGCCGATTCGGCGGGCGTTGGCGGCGCGTACGGGTTCGGTACCCCAGGCTGTGGCCGCCCGCCTGGGGGCGCCACCCGCTCGCTGCCGTCGCCCTGGCACTGTTGTGGGGAACGGTGAGCGGGCTCGTCGTGTACGGCCTCGCGCAGATCGCTGACAGCGAGCGCGACACGTCGTTGACGAAGGAGCAGTGGGACTGGGTGACGCGTGGGTCGCTCATCGCGATGGTGCCGTTCGTGATCCTGTTCGCCTGGGCGCTCTACGTCCTTGGGCGCGCGCTACCGGACCTCTGGCAGACGCGCACGGTGACGGGCGACATCGTGCGCTCACGCCGGTTCCGGAGCTCGCGGAGCTCGAGCGACCGGCCCGTGTACCGCTACTACGTCGCTGTCGACGACGGGAGCGCCGACCGGATCCGCGCCTGGCGGGTGAGCGAGGACATCTGGCAGGCGCACGGTCAGGGAGAGGCCGTCACCGCCGAGATCACGAAGAAGCTCCGCTACGTACGCGAGATGGAGGGCGTCAGCGGATCGTCAGCTCTGGGTGACGGATCTGCTTCGGACCGAGCTCGTCGACGCGTTCAGAGATAGCGGCGAACGCGCGCGCAGCCTCGTCGTCGGGATCAGTGACGACGATCGGCCGGCCCTCGTCACCACCGGCGCGCAGCTCGGATACGAGCGGCACCTGACCGAGCAGCGGCACTCCGAGCTCGTCGGCGAGCGCCTGACCGCCGCCGCGGCCGAAGATCTCGTAGGCCGTCCCGTCGTCGCCGCGGAACCAAGACATGTTCTCGATCACGCCGATCACCGGGAGGTGCACGCGCTCGGCCATCGCTGCGCTGCGCTGCGCGACCCGCTGCGCGGCGGGCTGCGGCGTGGTGACGATGATCACCTCCGCGCGCGGCAGGAACTCCGACACCGACAGCGCGACGTCTCCCGTGCCCGGAGGCATGTCGACGATCAGGTAATCGGGCTCACCCCAGTGCACGTCGGTGAGGAACTGCTCGAGCGCCTTGTGCAGCATCGGGCCGCGCCAGATGACCGCTTGGTCGTCGCGCGCGAAGAAGCCCATCGAGATCAGACGCACGCCGTGCACCTCCGGCGGCACGATCACGTCGTCGACGAGACCTGGTGGGTGGTCGACGCCCAGCATGCGAGGCATCGAGAAGCCCCACACGTCGGCGTCGACCGCTGCGACGTCGCGGCCGCGCTGGGCGAGCGCGATCGACAGATTCGTCGTGACCGAGGATTTCCCGACCCCGCCCTTCCCCGACGAGATCGCGAGCACGCGAGTGCCCGCGTCGGTGAACGGGTTCGTGCGCGGAACCGGACGCTCGGCTGCCGATGCGTCGACGACGGACAGCGGGTCGGCGGGCGACTCCCCTTTGAGCACCCGTGCAGCGGCGACCTTCTCGTCCTCGGTCATCTCGCGCAGGTCGACCTCGACCCGCGTGATGCCGTCGACCGATCCGGCGGCTGCTTCGACCCGACGCACCACCTCGCTCCACTGTCCGTGATCTGGCAACGGCTCGGCGACCACGATCGAGGCGGCCCCGCCGTCGACCGCGACACCCTGGATCATGCCGAGCTCGGCGAGCGAACGATGCAGTGTGGGCTCCTCGACGGCGCCGACAGCAGCACGCACGGCGGGGACGGGACCGGGCACGTGGTGGCCTTTCGCGACGAGGCGGACATTTCCACTACGGAGATAGGTAGAATACCGGCATGGGGACAGATCGCTCCGATTCGACGGCGCCGCTGTCGGCCGACGAGTTCACCGCCGCGGTCGCCGCCGTCACCAACGCGTTCGGTGATCCGACCCGGCGCGAGATCTACCTGTTCGTCCGTGACGCGAACGCCGGCGTCACCGCAGCCGACGTCGCCGAGCGGTTCGATCTGCACCCGAACGTTGCTCGCCACCACCTCGAGAAGCTGACCGGCGGGGGGTACCTGACGGTCGACATCGCTCGGCCCGATCCGTTGGCCGCACGCGCAGCCGGGCGGCCGTCGAAGCACTACCGCGCCGTCGACGTTGATGCGCTCTCGCTGCCGCTGCGCCACGACGACGTGCTCGCGAGCCTGCTCGCGCGCGCGCTCGATGCCCTCGGTGCCGACCACGCGGAGCTCCTCGCGGACGAAGTGGGCTTCGAGTACGGCAGGCAGCTGGCCGACCGCATGGATCCAAGTGACGGGCACCGATCGGCACGTACGGCGCTCGCGGCCGTCGCCGATGCGCTCACTGCTCACGGTTTCGCCGCCCACGCGGAGGCGCGCGACGGCAACCTCGCGATCGTCTCCGAGTGCTGCCCGTTCGGCGCGACCGCACAGGAGTACCCGCACGTCGTCTGCGCGCTCGACCGCGGGATGATCAGGGGGATGCTCGCCGGGCTCTACGGCGAGACGTCGCCGCGGTTCGAGGCGAGTCGCCCCGACGGCGACGACCACTGCGTCGCCCGCGTCTGACGCAGCTGTGGTGCGGGCCTACCTCGACCACGCGTCCTCGTCCCCGCTGCGACCCGCCGCCGTCGAGGCGATGCTGCCGTACCTCCGCGAGCACCACGCCGACCCGGGGCGCGTGCACAGCGAGGGGAGGGTCACGCGAGCTGCCATCGAGGCGGCACGTGAGCAGGTGGCGGCCCTGGTGGGTGCCCGTCCACGCGAGGTGGTGTTCACCGCGACGGGGACGGAGGCCGTCAACGCCGGCGTCTACGGCGCAGTGACGCGCGGCCAGGAGCGCATCGGCTCGGCCCGCGGCCATGTCGTCACCACCAGCGTGGAGCACTCGGCGGTGCTGGACTCGTGCAGTCGCTCGCCGATCGACGTGACCGAGGTAGGAGTCGACCGCCTCGGGCGGTTCGAACCCGGGGCCGTGCTCGACGCGATCCGCGCCGAGACCGTGCTCGTCGCAGTGCAGCTTGCCAACCACGAGGTCGGCACCATCCAGACCGGCGTGCCGGAAGTGGTCGCCGGGGCGCGCGACCGGGGCGTGCCCGTACTCGTCGACGCGTGCGCCGCGGCGGGCCACGTGCACGTCGATTTTGCCGCGCTCGGCGCCGACCTCTGCGCGATCACCGCGCACAAGCTCGGCGGACCGAAGGGCGCCGCCGCACTGCTCGTGCGGCGAGGGCTCCGCTTCCCACCGTTCATCGTGGGTGGCGCGCAGGAGCGCGCCCGCCGCGGCGGCATCGAGGACGTCCCCGCGATCGTCGGCTTCGGTGCGGTGGCTGACGAGCTCCTCGCGAGCGACCGGCTCGCCCGCGAGGCGTCGGAAGCGCGCGCGCTGACCGACCGGCTCCTCGACGGAGCGCTCGCCGTCGAGGGCGTACATCAGCTCGGCGACCCGATGGAGCGGCTCCCGCATCTCGTGTGCCTCGGCGTCGACGGTGTCGAGGCGGAGCCGGTGCTGCTGGGACTCGACCAGCGCGGCGTCGCCGTGCACTCCGGGTCGTCCTGCTCCAGCGAGGCGTTGGAGCCATCACCCGTGCTCGAGGCGATGGGCGTCGAAGCCGACCGGTCGCTGCGTCCGAGCGTCGGCTGGTCGTCGACCGCGGCAGACATCGACGCGTTCCTCGACGCGTTTCCCGAGGTCGTCGGGAAGCTTCGCGCGCTGCGGAGCGGTTGACACCGACATGATCCAGGTGCAGCGCCTCAACCATGCCGTGCTCTATGTACGCGACGCGTCGCGTACCGCCGACTTCTATCGTGATGTCCTGGGCTTCGAGACCGTCGTCGAGTACCCGGGCGCAGTGTTCCTGCGCGCGGGAGGCTCGACGAACCATCACGATCTCGGCCTGTTCTCCGTCGGTGCGAGCGCGCCGGGCCCCGAGGGCGGGCGCGTCGGCCTTTACCACCTCGCGTGGGAGGTCCCGACGATCCGAGACCTTGCCGCCGCTCGTGACGCGCTCTTGAAGGCGGGAGCCCACGTGGGTGAGTCCGACCACGGCTCCACGAAGTCGGTCTACGCGCACGACCCCGACGGCAACGAGTTCGAGGTGATGTGGATGGTGCCGCGCGACCAGTGGGGGGAGTACGAGCACGAGGCCCCGGTCGCGCCGCTCGACCTCGACCGGGAGATCGCCCGCCACGGCTAGCGCGCCCGGCGGGCTCGCTAGCCTTCGCGTATGACCTCGGCGGACTGGCCCGCGCTCGCCAGGCAGCTCCACGAGACGCTCGAACTCGCCGCACCGCCGATCGCGATCACGTTCTCCGACGCCCCGCCGACGGATGTCGTCGCGTTCGACGCGCCGATGGCGGAGCCGACACCCGACGGGCGGAGCGGCCGGGTCCCCGCCGGCTGCGTGTTCTGGATGCACGCAACCGAGCGCACGTTCTCGACCGTCGCCGAGGATCACGGCAACTGCAGCGTGGGCAGCCTGACCCACGGCTTCAAGACCCTCGACCAGATCGCCGGGAACGCCGACGTCGCAGCCCTTCTCGAGAGCGGCTGGGTGACGATGGACGTCGTGCCCGAGATTCCCGTCGTGCACGAACGGCCCGGCGCGATCACGTACGGCCCGCTCTCGGAGACGCCAGTCGACCCCGACGTCGTCCTCGTGCGCGTCAACGGCAAGCAGCTGATGGTCCTGTCCGACGCACTGCCGGGCCTGCGCATCGAGGGCAAGCCGCAGTGTCACATCATCGCAATCGCGAAGGAGCAGGGCGAGGTCGCAGTGAGCGTCGGGTGCGCGCTCAGCCGCGTGCGCACCGGCATGCGGCAGACCGAGATGACGTGCGCGATTCCGGCAGGGAAGCTCCCCGATGTGCTCGGGAGCATCGAGCGCAACGCGATGGCCGACCGAGCGGTCGCGACCTACGCGACGGAGGACGCTCGGCGCTTCGCGCCGTAGCCGCTACTTCTTCGCGGACTCGAAGTAGGGGTTCGTGCCCGAGGCATGATCGGTGACGTCGACCACCTGCTCGATCTCGGGAACGGCGTCGAGGATCGCGACCTCGATCCCCTGCGTGAGCGTGACCGCCGCCAGGCCGCAGCCCTGGCAGCCGCCGCCCATCCGGAGATAGGCGACGCTGTCCTCCACGGCGACCAGCTCGGCGAAGCCGCCGTGGGCCGCGATCGCCGGGTTGATCTGCTCGTCGAGCACGGCAACGACCCGCTGCGGGAGCTCACCGCTCAGGTCGGCGGATGGCCGGCCGTCGAACCCGGCCGCCGGCCCGGGGCGGTTCGGGTTGTTCATCACCATGCCCGCGCCGCTGAAGTCGAGGGTCGCGCCGCCGAGCTTGTCGATGCTGTCGGCCGCGATCACCACCGACAGGTCGTCATGGCGCTGGACGGCATCGTCGGGTGATGCCTCGGCCAGCGGCTCGAGCGACATGTCGTAGGTGAACGCGCCACCTGCCTCGCCGGTGACCGCGACGCGCAGCGCGAGCGTCTCGGGATCCGCCTCTGCGGCACGGGCCTCGAGGATCTTCGCCCGCGCCTCGTCGGTCACGGTCAGGATCGGGTCCAGCACGTCCGTCACGTTGACCATGATACGACCCATGCCAAGGGTGCTTCTCCTCGTGCCGACGGCGACCTATCGGGCGGCGGATTTCGTCGCCGCTGCCGCGACGCTCGGCGTCGAGGTCGTCGTCGGATCCGAGCAGCGCCAGACGCTCGCCGACGCCATGGGCGATCGCGCCGTCGTGATCCCGTTCGACGACGTCGAGGCGGGGGCGACGGCAATACGGGCGCTGCACGACCGCGCGCCGGTCGATGCGATCGTCGCGCTCGACGATCAGGGTGTGGTCGTCGGCGCGACGGCGAGTGAGCAACTGGGCTTGCCGCACAACCCGCCGTCGGCTGCCGCATCGACGCGCGACAAGGCGGCGATGCGCCGGGCGCTCGCCGCAGCGGGCGTCCGCCAACCTCGTTTCGCGAGCTTCGACGACGTGAAGCGCGTCCCGGACGTCGGGTTCCCGTGCGTCGTGAAGCCGGTCGGCTTGTCGGCGAGCCGGGGCGTGATCCGTGCCGACGACCGCAGGCAGGCGGCTGCCGCGGCGCGACGAGCCAGCGCGATCGCCGGCGGCGGCACGATGCTCGTCGAGGAGTACGTCCCCGGCGACGAGGTGGCGGTCGAGGCGCTCCTGCGGGCCGGCCGGCTCGAGGTCCTCGCGGTCTTCGACAAGCCCGATCCGCTCGTCGGCCCTTATTTCGAGGAGACGATCTACGTGACGCCGTCGCGCCTCGCGCCGCACGTGCTCGCCGACGTCCAACGCGCCGCCGCGGACGCGGCCACCGCACTCGGCCTGCGAGAGGGTCCCGTGCATGCCGAGGTGCGCATCCACGACGACGAGGCCTGGGTGATCGAGGTGGCAGCCCGATCGATCGGAGGCCTGTGCTCGCGCGCGTTGCGGTTCGGCGCCGGGATCAGCCTCGAGGAGGTGATCCTGCGGCACGCGCTCGGCCTGCCGCTCGACGACCTGACCCGAGAGACCGCGGCGTCCGGCGTCATGATGCTGCCGATCCCGAGACGGGGTGTGCTCGACGCGGTGCACGGTCGCGACGCCGCGCGTTCGATGCCCGGCATCGTGGGCCTCGAGATCACGGTCCCGCTCGGACATTCCGTTGAACCGCTTCCAGAAGGCGACCGCTACCTCGGCTTCCTGTTCGCGCGCGCCGCAGACCCGGCCCGGGTCGAGGCCGCGCTCCGCTCCGCGTACGCAGAGCTCGACGTCGAGATCAACGACGACTAGGCGGAAGAATCCGTCTCCACGAACAGGTCGTCGCCGCGGCGGAGGCGGCGGGCGATGTCGACGACCCGTGAGAGCTCGCGTCGCGTCGGCGTGTGTGCCGCAAGGAACCGGGCGACGCCCGCCAAGATCAGCGCACCCTGCTCGGAGCCCTCGGGCCACGCGGCGTGCTGGCGGACGCCGGCTTCGAGCACCTGGAACCAGTGGAACTCGGCGTCCTCCCGCAGGAGCGCACGGCAGAGCGCCGCGACGAGCCGGGCCGCCTCGCCGCCATGCTCGAGATAGCCGTACGCGATCGCTCCCGCTTCGGCGACACCGCCCTGCGCCTCCCAGCACTCGTCGAGCTCCGCGAGGTCGGCGCGGCGCGCCTCGGGAAGCCGGGCCGCCGGCACGTTGAGGAAGCGGTCGAGGTAGACGCGCAGCGCGTTGTGAATCGCGCCTCGGAGCAGCTCGACGGTCGTGTGGCGCGCGAGCGCCTGATGCAACGCGTTTGCAGCGGTGAACGCGTGGTGGACCGTGTCCCAGTCACCGAAGTCGTTCTGGGTGTGGAAGCGCGTGATGCGCAGCGCGGCTGCATACGCGACGGCACGCCCGATCTGCTCGCCGCTCGCGCCGGCCGCGAGCGCGTCGACGATGGCGTCGACGACGGTATTTGGGTCCTCGTCCAGGAGCGCGTGCGCAAGCCCGTCGACATCATCGAAGGTGCGCCGACCTGTGCCTGCCCGGTCGAGCGCCCCGACGATCCGGTCACCGGCGTCGCGCACGATCATCGCGAGATCGTGTGGATGGCGCCAGGAGCCCGCCTCTTCGGAGCGTGCCGAGCGCGCGGTCTCACGTACGAGCGTCGGGAGCACGTTGCCGGCAGAACCAGCCCCGACGTGCGCGAGCGCTTCGAACGCCTTGTTCGTGAAGTCGATGGTGTGGCCGCCGTCGACGAAGGCATGGTCGGTGACTGCAGCGAACATCATCGCCTCGACCTCGTCGAGCGATGCACCTCCGGCGAGGGCAGTGATGAGCACGCGCTCCGCCGCGTCCGACGAACGCGTGTCGACGAACCGGCGGTACCAGTCGGACAGACGCGACGCGTCGCGCTCGCCGCGGTCGAGTGGCGCGAGCGGGAACCGGGGGGCGTGGTTGCGGGTGTCGCGCGAGACGAATGCGAGGCCGTGCACGAGCGCCAGCGCGCGATCCTCGGCGTCGAGATGCGGGAGCAGGTTCGCCATCGCGACGAGGACCGTGAGACCGGCACCCCAGCCCTCGACGCGATAGCGGACCCCGAACTCCAGCCCGATCCGGACGATGTCGTCTGGCGCGGTCCCTGCATCCAGCAGCCCGAGCACCGACTTCGCGATCACGAGCGTGAGTCCGTCTTCGAGACCGTCACGAAGCCGTGCCTCGAGGTGCCCGCGTGCGTCGCCGTTCGCACGGGGGCTCACCAACACGTCTTCGCCCCGGATCTCTACGTCGAATGCGAGGGCATCGTCGGCGAACGGGTCGAGCGTGCACCCGGAAGCGAGGTCGAACCGGGCATGGTGCCAGTGGCAGGTCACGAGCCCGGCTTCGACCGTGCCCTCGTGCAGCGGGAAGCCCATGTGCGGGCATCGGTCCTCGATCGCCCACGCCCGCCCCTCGTGCCAGAACACCACGACCGGCCGGGGGCCCACCTTTGTGAGGAGCCGCCCCTCGGCTTCGAGCTCGAGCCGTGATCCCGCCCGCACGCTCATCGGCTGCTCCTCCACTCCCACGCTTGATTTCCGCAAGGTAACGCTTGGCAAAGCATCCGAGCCGGCCAGGATTTTGTCAAGCATGTTCTTGTAGAAAGACGGGCTCGGGCACGTAGGCTCGTGCCGATGGCGGCACCCAGCGAGGCCAAGCGTCGTCTGCTCGACCAGCTCAAGCGCGGTGGGCCCGCGACTGCGGGCACGCTCGCCACGGCACTCGGCGTGAGCGACGAGGCGGTCCGTCAGCACCTCTCCGCGCTCGAGTCGCTCGGCCTGGTGAGCGCGGCCGCCAATGCACCTGCCGGCCGTGGTCGCCCCCCGGTCCGGTGGTCGCTCACACCCGAGGCCGACGAGCTCTTCCCCGACCACCACGCCGCGCTGACGGTGGAGCTGGTCGGCGCGCTGCGGCGCACGATCGGCGAGGACGCGCTGTCCCGCGTCATCGAGGCACGCGGCGACGACCAGGTCGCTGCCTATCGTCGTGCGCTGCCGCCCACGGGCGCGTCGATCCGATCCCGGCTCGACGTGCTGGCACGCGAGCGGACACGCGAGGGCTACATGGCCGAAGTCGTCCGAGAGGGACGAGGCCGCTACCTCTTGATCGAACACCACTGTCCGGTGTGCGACGCAGCGCGTGCGTGCACCGGATTGTGCCGGGGCGAATGGGACGTCTTCCGCCGGACGCTCGGCGACGACGTGACCGTAGAGCGCACGGAGCACCTGCTCTCCGGTGGTACGCGCTGCGTCTACCGCGTGACCGAGCGCGAGGACGGTTCGTGAGCAACGTGCTGCTCGTCGCATCGTACGAGCTGGGGCACCAACCGCTCCACGTGGCCGAGCCGGCCGCCGCGATGCGCGAGCGCGGCCACGAGGTCCGCTGCGTCGATCTCTCGATCGAGTCTTGGGACCCGGATCTCGTCGAGTGGGCTGATCGGGTCGCATTCTCCGCTCCGATGCACACCGCGATGCGGATCGCGCGTGCGGTGATCGAGCGGATCCGCTCGCAGCGCCCCGACGTCGCGATCGCCTGCTACGGGCTCTACGCCGCGATGGCAACCGACGTCGCCGACCGCGTCCTGGCGGGAGAGACGGACCGCGCGCTCGTCGACTGGATCGAAGACGGGGCGGGCGAGCACGCAACGGTCCACCTGGGGCGCGAGGCCTCGGAGTTCCGGCCGGCGACGCCCGCGCGCGATCTGCTCCCACCGCTGGAGCGCTACGCGAGGCTCGCGATCGGCACAGAGGAGCGGCTCGTCGGCTATGTCGAGGCGAGCCACGGCTGCGCGCACCGATGCCGGCACTGCCCGGTGCCGGTCGTCTACGACGGGCGCATCCGGATCGTGAATCCGGATGCCGTGCTCGCCGACGTGGAGCAGCAGGTGGCCGCGGGCGCCCGCCACCTCACGTTCGGGGACCCCGACTTCATGAACGGCGTCCATCACTCGCTGCGGGTGGTTCGTGCCGTGCACGAGCAGTTCCCCGAGCTGACCTTCGATTGCACCGTCAAGGTCGAGCACATCCTCCGGCACGAGCAGGTGTGGCCGGAGCTCGCCGGCGCGGGGTGCCTGTTCGTCGTCTCCGCACTCGAGTCGCTGAACGACGAGATCCTGGCGCGACTCGACAAGGGCCACACAGCCGCCGACGCCACGCGGGCGGTCGCGTTGCTCCGGGCCCACGGCATCGAGCTCCGGCCGTCGTTCCTCCCGTTCACGCCGTGGACCACGCTCGGTGACATCCACGCCCTGCTCGACTTCGTCGCCGACCACGACCTCGTCGGCAATGTCGATCCGGTGCAGTACACGATCCGGTTGCTGCTCCCGGAGGGCTCGTTGCTGCTCGGCCATCCCGACCTCGCGCCGCACCTCGGCCCGTACGACGCGGACGCATGCAGCTACTCGTGGAGGGCCGCGGACCCTGCCGTCGACGAGCTCCAGACGCGCATCGCCACGCTCGTCGAGACGCGGCTCGCAGCCGGTGACGCGCCGGTCGACGTCTACCGCGCGGTGCGCGGGGAAGCGGGCCTCGACCCCGCCCGGGTGGGCAAGGTCGTCGACGCCCCGCGTCTCACCGAGTCGTGGTTCTGCTGCGCCGAACCCACCGACTTGATGCGTATCTGAGTCAGTCGGCGATGAAGCCGACGTTCACGACCTTCCAGCCGGCGGCCTCGGTGCCGTTGAGCGTGAACGTCGCCGCGCCGCCCTCGTAGGAGTACTGGCACTGGGGCACGCCCGGGTCCGGGCCGCCGCAGCCCTGGAACGTCCACTGCGCGCCGGCGCCGTTGGTCTGGAACATCGTCGACACCGCGGCCGGCGTCGCGCAGCGGGCCGCGGCTGCCTGGTCGCCCGCCTTCCACGCGTCGACCAGCGCCATCGCCGCTTGATCCGGTGTGCTGCAGATGATCCCGACCGTCACCGGGGGCGATGTGCTCGGCGGCGTGGTGGTCGTTGTCGACGTCGTGGTCGTCGTCGTCGTCGTGCTCTGCGCCTTGACCTCGTCGTCGCCGCCACCGCACGCAGCGAGGAGCAGCGACAACCCTGCGAGGCTCGCGATGAGCGGCGCCCGTCGGCGCGTCAATCCGCCTCGCGCCGGAGCACGTTCAAGGCGGACCCCGCCCGGAACCATTCGATGTGCTCCTCCGACATCGTGTGCGTCGTCTCGATCGTAAGGCTGCTCCCGTCGGAGTGCGTGACCACGACGGTCACCGGCCTGCCGGGCGCGAGCTCCGCCAAACCGGTGACGTCGATCGTGTCGTCGACGAGGATCCGGTCGTAGTCGGCCGGATCGCGGAACGTCAACGCGAGCACCCCCTGCTTCTTGAGGTTGGCCTCGTGGATCCGCGCGAACGAGCGCACGATGATCGCCCGGCCGCCCATGTACCGGGGCTCCATCGCCGCGTGCTCACGTGACGAGCCCTCGCCGTAGTTCTCGTCACCGATCGCGACCCACGCGATCCCGGCTTCCTTGTACTCGCGAGCGAGATCGGGAAGCGGCTTGATCGACCCGTCGCGCACGTCGACACCCTGGCCCGCCTCGGCGGGTACGAACGCGTTGTTCACCGCCATGAACAGGTTGCCGGAGATGTTCGTCAGGTGGCCGCGGTACCGCAGCCACGGGCCGGCCGGCGAGATGTGATCGGTCGTGCACTTGCCGACCGCCTTGACCAGGACGCGCATACCGAGAAGGTCGTTGCCGTCCCACGCCGGGAATGGCTCGAGGAGCTCGAGGCGCTCGGAGTCGGGGCGGACCACCACCTCGACGGTCGAGGGATCGCTCGCCGGCGGCTGGAAGCCCGACTCGCCGGGGTCGAAGCCCCGGTTGGGCAGCTCGTCGGCGTGGGGCGGCTCGAGGAGCACGTCGCGACCGTCAGGCGTGTGGATCGGCTCGCGCACGAAGTCATGATCGAGACGGCCGGTGAGTGCCATCGCGACGACGGTCTCGGGTGAGCCGATGAACGCCAGGGTCTCCGCGTTGCCGTCGTTGCGACGGGGGAAGTTGCGGTTGAACGAGTTGACGATCGTGTTGCGGTCGCCCATCTCGATGTCGTCGCGCTTCCACTGACCGATGCACGGACCACACGCGTTCGCGAGCACGGTCGCGCCGATGGCCTCGAGGTCGTCGAGCAGCCCGTCACGCGCGATCGTCGCGCGCACCTGTTCGGAACCGGGCGTGATCAGCAGGGGCGACTTCACCTTCAGGCCGGCCGCCTTCGCCTGCCGTGCGACGTTGGCGGCGCGCCCGATGTCCTCGTACGACGAGTTCGTGCACGACCCGACGAGCGCGTACGCGATGTCGAGCGGATAGTCCTCTTCGACCGCGGCCTGCTCGAGCTCGGAGATCGACCGGTCGAGGTCGGGTGTGTGGGGACCGACGACGTGCGGCCCGAGCTCGTCCAGGTCGATCTCGATCACGCGGTCGAAGTAGTCGCCGGGCGAGGCCTCGACCTCGGGATCGCAGCGGAGGTGCTCGGCGCAGCCGTCGGCCAGATCGGCGATCTCCTCCCGGCGGGTGGCCTTCAGGTACTGCGCACTGCGCGAGTCGTACGGGAAGATCGAGCACGTCGCGCCGATCTCGGCACCCATGTTGCAGATCGTCGCCTTGCCCGTGGCCGAGATGGACTCTGCACCCGGACCGAAGTACTCGACGATCGCCCCGGTTCCGCCCTTGACCGTGAGGATGCCCGCCACCTTCAGGATGACGTCCTTCGCCGCGGTCCAACCCGAGAGCGAGCCGGTCAGGTGCACGCCGATCAAGCGCGGCACACGCGTGTTGAACGGCCACCCGGCCATCACATCGACCGCGTCCGCACCGCCGACGCCGATCGCGACCATGCCGAGCCCGCCGGCGTTCGGCGTGTGGCTGTCGGTGCCGATCATCATCCCGCCGGGAAACGCGTATTGCTCGAGCACGACCTGGTGGATGATCCCGGAGCCGGGCCTCCAGAAGCCGATGCCGTACTTCGCCGAGACGGTGCTGAGGAAGTCGTAGACCTCGGAGTTCGTGTCGAGCGCGTTCTTGAGATCGATCCCGGCGCCGACGTGAGCCTGGATGAGATGGTCGCAGTGGACGGTGGTCGGCACCGCCACCTGGGGCAGGCCCGCGGTGATGAACTGGAGCAGGGCCATCTGCGCGGTCGCGTCCTGCATCGCGACTCGGTCGGCCCGGTAGTCGGCGTAGTCGACGGCGCGCGCCAGCCCGATCGTCTCGGGGTCGTCCGCGTGAGCGAACAGGACCTTCTCGGCGAACGTCAGCGCGCGGCCGAGGCGGCGCCGTCCGACCTCCACGCGCTCCGGGTACCGGTCGTACAGCGTCTCGACCAGCTCGACCGGGGTGGTGGGCTCCTGGGGATCAGTCATGGCTGCTCCGCGGGTCGCGTCCTGTCCTTCTCGAAGGCTATGCCCAGCGGGAGTCGAACCGGCTACGCCCAGCGGGAGTCGAACCGTTCCTCGAGCCGCAGCACACCGGACGCGCGGCCTGTGCTCGAAGAAGCTCGTCATGGTCATGCTCGCACCCGCGGCGCGCCGACCGGCACGGGCTCCGGCTGCTCCGTCCAGCGGCCGGCGGCTCGCTCGGCGAGCGTCGCGAACGTCGTCGCGTCGAGGATCTTGATCGTCTCGTCGCGCACCTCGGCCCACGTCTCGCGCAGCGTGCACCCGATCTCCATCGTGCAGTGCTCCGGCTCGCTCCGAGTCGCGCACGAGATCGGGGCGAGCGGCCCCTGGATCAGCCGGACGACCCGCCCGAGCGTGATCTCCTCGGGTGGGTGGTTGAGCCGGTAGCCGCCGGACGGCCCGCGCACCGAGCGGACGATCCCCGCGGCACGAAGCTGCGGGAGGAGCTGCTCGAGCACCGAGACGGGCGTGTCGGTGCGGGCCGCGATCTCGGAGACCTTCACCGGACGCTCCGCCTCGGTCAGCGTCAGAGCCAGGACCGCCCGGGTCGCGTAGTCGGTCCGGCGGGAGATCCACATGCTGCGCCCCTCGGGTTCGCCTTGGCCGCCTGACTTGACTGGGCGACCCTTGAACTCTACATTGTCGGCTTCTCTAGTCGGGAATACTGGAATACACCGACTTTGCGGGTGGGCATGAGCACGACGCCGACATCGAGCAACGACACGTGGGAAGAGCGCACCCGCGAACCCCCGACGAGCACTCGGGAAGGGCCGCAGGCTTCGTCGGCCGAATCGAGACCGAGGAGGTCATCGGAATGTCCCCCCGCCCCCGGCTCCGTACTACTGGTCGCTCGTCGTGGGGCGGGAGACCCGCCCCACGACGCTCGCTCCGCCGCATCGCGGTGGCGGCTGTCGCCATCACGGTCGGGCTCGGAGCGTCCGCCGGCACGGCATCGGCGCGCGCCCGGCACCAGTCGAACGAGGCGGACACGGTCCACCTCGGGTACTTCCCCAACATCACGCATGCCACGGCGATCGTCGGCGTCGAGGAAGGCATCTTCCAGAAGAAGCTCGGCGACGTGAAGCTCGAGACCGCGAACTTCAACGCCGGGCCTGAAGCCACCGAGGCGCTGCTGTCCGGCGCAATCGACGCCACGTACATCGGCCCGAACCCGTCGATCACCGCGTTCACACAGTCGGACGGCGGTATCAAGATCATCTCGGGCGCGACATCGGGTGGCGCGTACCTCGTCGTGAAGCCCGACATCAAGAAGCCCAAGGACCTCGAGGGCAAGATCATCGCCTCGCCGCAGCTCGGCAACACGCAGGACGTCGCGCTGCGCGTCTGGTTGAAGGATCACGGCTTCAAGACCGACGAGACCGGTGGCGGAGACGTGTCGATCCGCCCCCAGGACAACGCGACGACGCTCCAGGCGTTCACGAGCGGTGACATCGACGGCGCGTGGGTACCCGAGCCGTGGGCGACCCGGCTCGTCGACGAGGCCGGTGGCAAGGTGCTCGTCGACGAGAAGACGCTCTGGCCCAAAGGGCAGTACGTGACGACGCAGCTGATCGTCCGGCGCGACTTCCTGAAGGACAACCCCGGCGTCGTGAAGAAGCTGCTCGAAGGGCAGGTTGCCGCGAACGCATTCATCGCCAAGAACCGCAAGAAGGCCGAGGCGGACGTCGCGAAGGGGATCCTCGACATCACCGGCAAGGAGATCAAGCCCGAGCTGGTGACGGCCTCGTTCGATCACCTCACGTTCACGAACGACCCGATCGCTTCGTCGCTGCTCAAGTCGGCGAAGAACGCCGAGTCGGTCGGGCTGCTGGACGCCGTCAACCTGAACGGCATCTACGATCTCAAGCCATTGAACAAGGTGCTGAAGAACAGCGGCAGGACGCCGGTCTCCGGCAAGTGACGCCACGCGCTCCGGCGGTCGAACGCCCGTCGACGCCCGCCTCGGAAGTCCCCCCGACCGAGGCGGGCGTCGACGCGGCCATCCGGTTCCACGGTGTCTCGAAGGTCTACGGGCACACCGACAGCGCGGTGCACGCGCTCGACCGGGTGTCGTTCGAAGTCGCCCCGGGCGAGTTCGTCTGCCTGCTCGGCGCGTCTGGTTGCGGCAAGAGCACGCTGCTGAACCTGGCGGCCGGCCTGGACCAGCCGACGAGCGGCGCGGTCGACGTGCAGGGACGAACGTCGCTGATGTTCCAGGAGTCGGCACTGTTCCCGTGGCTCACCGTGCGCGGCAACGTCGAGCTGCCCCTTCGGCTGCGCAAGGTCGACCGGGGGCAACGGCGCGCCCGCGTCAACGAGTTGCTCGATCTGGTGAACCTGCGAAGCTTCGACAAGAAGCTGCCCCACGAGCTCTCCGGGGGTATGCGTCAGCGCGTGCAGCTCGCCCGCGCGCTCGCGCAGGACGCCGATGTGCTGCTCATGGACGAGCCGTTCGGCGCCCTCGACGCGATGACCCGCGACCTGCTGCACGACGAGCTCGAGCGACTCTGGCGCGACCGTCGCCTGACCGTGCTGTTCGTGACCCACAACGTCCGGGAGGCCGCCCGGCTGGGCGACCGCGTCGTGCTCCTGTCGAGCCGGCCCGGTCGGGTCGCAAAGGTGTTCCCGGTCGAGATTGCGCGGCCGCGACGGATCGAAACGCACGAGGTCGCCGACCTCGCGTCGACGATCACGCTGTCGCTGCGGGATGAAGTTCGTCGCCATGGCACTGACTGAACCGCGCGACCTCGATACCCAGCTGTCGGGGCTCGACCACCTCGAGATGGCACTCCCGCCGCGGCCGAGTCTCGGCGCGCGGCTGTGGTCGGCCACATGGCCGAAGCTGCTCGCGGTCGGCATCGTCTTGCTGCTCTGGCAATGCGTCGTGTGGTCGGGCTGGAAGCCGGAGTTCGTGCTCCCACCACCGGCGAAGGTCTTCGAGAAGCTCTTCGACGACTTCGGCGACCTGATGAAGGCGGCCGGCATCACGCTGCAGCGCGCGGCGATCGGATTCGGGCTCGCGCTCGTCATCGGCGTCGTGATCGGTGCGCTCGTCGCGCGCGTTCGGGTGTTGCGCGCCGCGGTGGGATCCATGATCACGGGCCTCCAGACGATGCCCTCGATCGCGTGGTTCCCGCTCGCGATCCTGCTGTTCAAGCTGACCGAGGGCGCGATCACGTTCGTGGTGATCCTCGGCGCAGCGCCGTCGATCGCGAACGGGCTCATCAGCGGTATCGACCACATCCCACCGCTGCTCCTACGGGCCGGGCGTGTCATGGGTGCGCGCGGATTCGCGACGCTGCGCCACGTCGTGCTGCCCGCGGCGCTCCCGTCGTTCGTGAGCGGCCTGAAGCAGGGATGGGCGTTCGCATGGCGCAGCCTGCTCGCCGGCGAGCTGCTCGTGATCATCCCCGGCCAGGTGTCGCTCGGTCAGCGGCTCCAGTTCGAGCGAGAGTTCTCCGACTCTGCCGGGCTGATCTCGGTGATGATCGTGATCCTGGCGATCGGCATCATCGTCGACGCGTTGCTCTTCGGGACGATCGAGCGGCGCATCCGCCGTCGCTACGGCCTCGTCGACGAGGCCGCCACCGCGTGAGCGCTGCGGCCTCCCGTTTTCGGCACGTTCAACAACCTGTGCGGATGTCCAGCGTGCCGAGAAGGTGATCCCGGGCTGGCCGAAGCGTCGGCGGCCAGGCGTCAAGCCGCGAGGCGGGCGCGCGCGCGCCGGATGATCGGCGGCGCCGGGAGCACGAAGTTCATCACGCGCGTGAGCGCGAACACGTGGGCGCGTACCGGGAGCGTGGCGGGCGGGAACCAAGGCAGGCCGTACATCCGGCGCGCGAAGCCGGGAAGGATCGCGAGCGTCGCGGTCGCGGGAATCGTCCAGAGCGGGCGCAGCGCGAATCGCATCGGCGGGTAGAGGATCGTGCGCATCCCTTCACGCGCCTCCGGGGTGACCTGGAGCCCGGTGACGCCGCTGAAGTATTCGCGCAGCTCACCCATCGACGTGGGCGCCAAGTCGCGCGGCAGCTCGACGAGCTCGGCGACGCGGACCATCTCTGCGACGTAGCGGTCGGCATCCTCATCGGACAGGCGACCCGCATACGCGCGGTACGCGACGACGAACGAGTGGACCTCGACAGCGTGGATCCACAGCAGCAGGTCGGGGTCGTCGGCGCGGTACCAGCGCGCGCTCACCGGGTCGAAACCACAGATGCTCTCATGGACCTTGCGGACGCGTGCAGCCGCACGCTCAGCCGTCGCGGTGTCGCCGTACGTGGTCGCGTACACGAACCCGGTGGTGCGCTGGAGGCGCCCCCAGGGGTCATCGCGGTAGCCGCTGTGCTGCGCGACACCGGCCATGGCGCGCGGCTCGAGCGCCTGCACGAGCAGGGCTCGCATGCCGCCGGCGAGCATCGCCGGATCGGCGTGAAGCCTCCACGCCACGCTGTCAGGCCCGAAGAGGCCGATGTCCACGGCTGCTCAGTCCCGAGGCTGCTCTTCGACGACGACCGAACGCATCACGTCGCCGACCTGTGTCGCCTGCGCGACATCGATGCCGTCGACCACGTATCCGAACAGGTTGTAGTCCTTCGAGAGCTTCCGGGTGCAGTCGTCGATGCACATGAAGAACTGCGAGCCATTCGTGTTCGGCCCGGCGTTCGCCATGGCAACGGCACCAAGCGTGTAGTCGCCGCGGACCGGTTCGTCGTCGAAGCGGTACCCGGGCCCGCCGCGCCCGGTGCCTTCGGGGCACCCGCCTTGGATCACGAACTCGGGCACGACCCGGTGGAACGTCAGCCCGTCGTAGTAGCCCTGCCGGGCGAGGCCGACGAAGTTGTTGACCGTCTGCGGAGCCATCTGCGGGTCCAGCTCCATCACGATCGTCCCGCGATCGGTGGTGATCGTCGTCCGGTACAGGTTGTCGTTGTCGATTTGCTGCTCCGGGGGCTGAGCCACGTGCGTCCTTTCGTCGTCCACCCCAATTCTTGGCACGTTCCGACGTGCATAGCACGGCTCAACGTGCCGAAACGCCGGCGGGTCCGCGAGCTAGGGCCTCGTCGTCGCGGGTTGCATCGCGTTGGTGACCTCCGCGAGGAGGGCACGGGCGTCGTCGGCGAACCGGCCGTTCGGCTCGGCGATCAGGTAACGCTGGAGGTCACCCTGCGCGCCGGCGAAGTCCTGGTATTCGCGTGCCCGGACGATGGCGCGGAAGTACCGGGCGTCCGGATACTCCGGATCGAGCTCGACGGCCCGGTCGAGGCGGGCCTTCGACTGCGCGACCAGCGACGGGGCCTGCTCGGCGGATGCCCGTTCGGCGGTGAGGTAGAGGATGCGACCCGCCTGCGCGTTCGCGACGGCGTTCTGCGGATCGATCCGTACCACGTCGTCGTATTCGCGCAGCGCGCCTATGAGGTCCCCGTCGCTCTCGAGGTATTGCGCGAGCAGCAGCCGCGACGCGACATCTTTCGGATTCTTGGCCACCGCGGCCTCGACCTGCTGGCGCCGGCTCGCACCGCCCTCGCGCTGCGAGGCGATCTGGGGCGACGAGTTGCCCGAAGATGTCTCGCCGGGGAGACGCGCACCGAGCGCAGCCGCGAGCGCGGCGCCTGCGGCGATGGCAAACCCAACGATTGCCGCCACGGTCACGACTCGCCGACGCATCGGAGGCGATTGGGCGACCGGTCGAGCATCGACACCGTCGCGCAACGCGCGAATGACCGCCGCAGCGCGCGCCGTGTAGTCGTCGTGCAGCTGACGGTACGACTCGTCGTCGATGGCACCCGCAGCGCGCTCTCCCTCGAGATCGTCGAGTGACCGCAACAAGAAGTCGCGTTCCTCCTCCAATCGCTCGCTGGGCGAGCTCCCAACGCTCCCTCCGGTCGCTCCAGTCGCCGCGATCACGTGCTCCGCGCCTGTTCGACGAGCGCCTCGTCGGCCGCGGTCGCGTGCATACGTGGTTCGCGCCGCCATCGGCGGAGCGCGAGCGCGAGCCCCCCTGCGCCAACGACCAGGACCGCAACCGGTAGGCCCCAGACGAAGAGCCCGATGCCGCTCCCTTCCGGCTTGAGGAGGATCGACTCGCCGTAGCGGTCGACGTACGACTGCCGGATGGTCTCGTCGCTGTCACCGGCGGCGATGCGGCGCTCGATCTCGGCTCGGATCGCGCGCGCGCTCGTGGTCGGTGAGTCCGCGACCGACAGCGCCTCACAGTCGGGACAGCGCAGCTCGGCGGCAAGGTCGCGCGCGCGCTGACGGGCACTCCGCTCGTCATCGGTCGGACCCGCGGCCCACGCGATCGCGCCGACGACGAGGGCCGCCAGGGCAGCCCACGGGAGGATCCGTCGCAGCTTCATCGAGAAGCCTCCCTGGCCGCGGTCAGCATCTGCTCGAGACCGTGCACGGTCGATGGTCCGATCTGCGCGCCGACGATGACCCCGCCGGGCGAGATCGCGAACGTCTCCGGCTGGCCGCGTGTGCCGAACGCCAGCGAGGCGTCGGCGCCGGGATCCATCGCGACCGTCCACTTGATGCCGTCTTCACGGACGGCTGTCCGGACGGCGCTCTTCGTGTCGTCACGGACGATGCCGACCATCGTGAAGTCCGGGTCGTCGGCATGCCGGCCGTAGAACTCCTTCACGGCCGGCAGCTCCTGGCGACACGGCGGGCACCAAGAGTTCCAGAAGTTCACGATGACCGCCTTGCCTGCGACGCCCTTGTCGGTGACCACTTGCCCGTCGAGTGAGCGCACGGAGAAGGCCGGCACGGCCCGGCCGAGGAGGCGGCTCTTCGTCGCGTCGGCCCGCGGGTCGTCGCTCACCTGGGTCGCGAGCACGACGGCGAAGGCGGCAACGACGACGGCGACACCGAGCGCGATCCATCGCAGCGGGTGTCTCATACGGGCACGACTTCCGGCTCGGGTCGCACCGGCTCGGACGGCGCCTCGGGCTCGGTCGCCGGCACGGGCGCCCGCCGGCGTCGCAGCGCCGGCGCGAGCGCGATGGCGGTGCCGATCGCCATCACGCCACCGCCGGTCCAGAGCCACACGACCATCGGGTTGATCGCGACCCCGATCGTCACCCGACCGCGTTCGTTGGGCGACGAGATCAATGTGAGGTACACGTCGCGCAGGAAGCCGGTACGGACCGACGGCGTGCCGATGCCCTCGGTCGTGCTTGGGAAGCTCGAGATCGCCGGCGCGTACACACCGAGCACGTCGCCGTCGTGCTCGATGCGCACCCGCGCCTTCACTGTCGCCTTCTGGGCGCTCCGGCTCTCCCGCGCGCCGAGGTACGTCACCGTGTAGCCACCGACCGTCGCCGACTCGCCGCGGGTGAGGCGGACCTCGCGTCGGGTCGAGAACGTGCTGGACGCCGCCAGCGCGATCGCGATCAGCACGACGCCGGTATGAACGACGAGACCGCCGTACAGGCGGGGATTGGCGCGGACCATGCGCACGGCCGCAATCGGCCAAGGCTCCCGTTGGGCTCGGTGCCTGCTCGCGGCCCCGAAGGCGAACTGCCGCGCGATGCCACCGAGAGCAAACGCGGCCAAGCCGAAGACCAGCACGTCGACGACGCCCCGAGTACCGAGCGCGATCGCGACCACCATCGCGATGCCCCCGGCCCAGGCCGGTACGAGGAGGCGGCGACGCACGACTTCGCCGCTCGTCGCCCGCCACGGCAGCGCCGGCGCGACTGCCATGAAGAACAGCAGAGCGACCCCGATCGGGGTCGTCATGCGATCGAAGTACGGCTCGCCGACCGAGAGTCGCCTGCCCTGTAGGGCCTCCGCGACCAATGGGAAGACCGTGCCGAGGAGCACGACGAAGGCGAGACCGGCGAAGAGCAGGTTGTTCATGAGGAACGCCGACTCACGCGAGACGGGCGAGTCGATGCGACCCGGCGCGCGGAGCGTGTCTGCGCGCCACGCGATCAGCCCGATGCCAACGGCGGCCGTCAGACCGAGGAACGTCAAGAGCCACGGGCCGATGTCGGACTGCGTGAAGGAGTGGACCGAGTTGAGGATCCCCGAACGCGTCAGGAAGGTGCCGAGGATCGTGAGGCAGAACGTCGCGACGACGAGCGACAGGTTCCAGACGCGGAGCATCCCGCGTCGCTCCTGCACGATCACCGAGTGGACGAACGCGGTTGCGGTCAGCCACGGCAGCAGCGACGCGTTCTCGACCGGGTCCCACGCCCAGTACCCACCCCAGCCGAGCACCTCGTAGCTCCACCAGGCGCCGAGGATGATGCCGACGGTCAGGAAGCCCCAGGCCACCAGCGTCGCCCGCCGCGTGTCGGCCAGCCAGCCCTCACCGAACCGGCCGGTCACGAGCGCGGCGATCGCGAACGAGAACGGGACGGTGAACCCGACGTAGCCGAGGTACAGCATCGGCGGGTGGAATGCCATCAGCGGGTGGTTCTGGAGGAGCGCGTTCGGCCCGCGTCCATCGGCTGGCACCGTGCTGAGCGTGCGGAACGGGTTCGCCGGCCCGAGCATCAACGCGAAGAAGAAGAGGGCGACCGCGAGGCCGGCCAGCGTCGCCCAGGCCACCAGCGGATCGGTCGCCCGGTCCCGGAAGCGGTGCACCATGAACACGAGGAAACCGCCGAGCACGAGTACCCAGAGCAGGATCGACCCCTCGAGGGCGGCCCACAGGCCCGTGATCGTGAACAGCAACGGCGTGGCACGCGCGTTGTTCTCGGCGACGTAGCGCAACGAGAAGTCGTGCGTCAGCAGCGCCCATTCCATGACGCCGACTGCGAGCACCGCGGCCGCGAGCACGGCGAAGACGAAGCGCCGCCCGCTCCGCAGCAGCGCCTCGTCGTGGCGATGCAGGCCGCGTCCGATGGTCGCGATGCCCAAGACCGAAGCGCTGGCACCCAGCGCGACCGCGAGCACGCCGAGCGACGCCTTCACGCCGTGCCGCCCTTCGTGTCGACCTTCGGAGGTTGGTAGTCGTTGCCGTGCTTGATGAGGATGCGGTCCGAGTCGAACGCGGAACCACGGCCCCAGTGGCCTTCGCAGACGACGGGGGCGCCCGGCTTGAACAGCTCGGGTGGATCGCCCTGATGAATCACCTCGGCCGTCGCCTTGCCGTCGGAGATCTCGAACTTCACGCCGTCGCGCGTCTCGACGATCGTGTGCGGCACCACCGCGCCCGCGATCCGGAAGCGATCCTGACCCTGGTCGTGACGCTGCGCCACGGCCTCTGACACGGTGCGGAAGTAGACGACGTTCTCCGAGAGCACGACGGCGAGCACGACGATGGCGATGATGGCCGCTCCGCAGAGCCCGATGGCGAACAGTGCACGGCGGCGACGTCTCGTCATGCGTCGGTGTGGAGGCGCTCCGCCCGGCGTGTGCGCCACAGCAGGCGCAACCAGTACCCGGCGAGCACCGCACCGGTGACCACCCATCCGCCGATCACGTACTCCGCGAACCTCACGCTCCGGCTCCCACTTCGACCTTCTCACGCGGCGCCGCACCGGCGATCCGCTCCTCGATCGCGCGGGCAACCTCGCGCTCCTCGAGGTCCTCTTCGAGAGCTTCGAGGCGGTAGCGCTTGTCGAGCAGGTACGCGAACAGCAGCGTGAACGCGAAGACGCCCCACCACAGGGTGAAGGCCATCACGCCGTGGATGTGTGCCTTGAGCTCGGGATCGAAGACGGTGGCTTGCTGGTGCAGCGTGCGCCACCAGGTGACGGAGAAGTGCACGATCGGGACGTCGACGAACGCGACGAGGGCGGCGATCGCACAGCGCTTCGCCCGGGCCGCCGGCGCGGCGGGAACTCGCCGCAGCGCGAGATATCCGACGTACAGGAAGAAGAGCACGGCCGTGGTGACGAGGCGCGCGTCCCACGCCCACCACACGCCCCACACCGGACGGCCCCAGAGGGATCCCAGCACGAGCGTGAGACCGGTGAACAGCACACCGAGCTCAGCCGACGCACCGGCGAGTCGGTCCCAGACGAGGGAGCGGGTACGAGGCCACAGATAGAGCGCCGACGCCACCGCGGTGACCCCGAACGCGAGGTAGGCGATCCACGCGGCGGGCACGTGCAGGTACATGAGCCGCTGGGCGTCGCTCTGCACCCGGTCGGGCGGTGCACCCCACAACCCGAACATCGCCAGCACGACGAGCGCCGCGAGCGACGCCCATCCCAGCGCCCGCCCGACCTGCGGCTTCAGCAGCGTCATGCTTCCTCCAGGAGCGGCCCGAAGGCCAGCATCCCGATCGATGCGTACAGCGCGGCGAAGATCGCGAGCAGCGCGACCCATGGCCACGCGTCCGACGGCACCCCGTCGATGGCGGCTTCCCACGAGCGGGTCGCCGCGAGCAGCACAGGCGCCACCACCGGGAGCAACAGCACCGGCACCAGCGTCTCGCGCACGCGGGTTCCCGCGGCGAGAACGCCGTAGAGGGTACCGGTGGCGGCAACGCCCGCGGTCGCGGCCAGCGTCGCGAGCGCGAGCGGCAGGAGCGAGCCGAGCCCCACGTCGAACAACACGACCGTGCCCGCTCCGAGCAGGAGCTCGAGTGCAAGGAGCTGAACGGCGATTGCGGCGGCCTTGCCGAGGAAGAGGGCGCTGCCGTCGAGCCCGGAGAGACGCAGGCCGTCGCGTCCACCGTGCTCGAGCTCGACGCCGAAGGAACGCGACACGGCGAGCAGGGCGGCGAGCAGCACGGTGACCCAGAACAGCCCGGGCGCCACGCGCCGCAGGACGCCCCGATCGGGGTCGAGTGCGAACGCGAACAGCAAGAGGACGACGAGGCCGAACGGCACGATCTGTTGCAGCAGGACGCGTGAGCGCGCCTCGATGCGCAGGTCCTTGCCGGCGACCAGCGCCGCCTCTCGCGCAAGGTTCATACGCGCACCGCGTGGGTGGCGGCAGTCGGACTGTCCGACCGCTCGGGGATGCCGTGGGCCTGACCTGCCGTCAGCACGACCTCGCGTCCGGCGAGCGGGCGGAGCCGGTCTAGCTCGTGGGACGCAACCACCACCGTTCGTCCTTCGGACGCGGCGGCGGTGAGGAGCTCGTCGACGACGGCGCGGGCTTCCGCGTCGAGACCCGCGTGCGGCTCGTCGAGCAGGAGGAGGTGCGGGTCACGGGTCAGGGCGACCGCGAGCGCGAGCCGGCGGCGCTGCCCGGCCGACAGCCGGGCGTGGGTGACGCCGGCGAGCGGCTCGAGCGCCAGCCGTGCCATCGCGCCGCGGGCGGCCTCGACGGGCGCACCGGCAGCTCGCGCCGCGAACCGCAGGTTCTCCCATACCGTCAGATCGTCGTAGCAGAAGGTCTCGTGGCCGACGAGCGCGAGCATCCGGCGATGCGAACAGCGGTCGCGCGCGAGGTCGTGGCCGAGCACGTGCGCTGAGCCCGAGAAGAGCGGCACGAGCCCGGCAAGCAGCCGGAGCAGCGTCGTCTTTCCCGCGCCGTTCCCGCCGGACAGCAGGACGATTTCGCCGTCTTCGACGTCGAGGTCGACACCGGCGAGCGCGGGAAACCTGCCCAGCAGGCACACGGCGGAGCGGAGACGGACGACGGGTTGCACAGCGCCCCCGAGGAAGCGGACGCCCGAGTGTACGAATGGGTCTTGCGCATGGGCGAACCGCGACGCCGGAGCCGTTCGTCGGGATCCTTCACCCGTAGGATCGGGCCCGTGCGGCGTGTGCTCGGGGCGGTCGGGCGGGTGTTGACGACGCTCGGGATCCTCATCCTGGTGTTCGTCGCTTACCAGCTGTGGGGCACGAGCTTCTATACCGATCGCGCGCAGGACGATCTGGCGAGCGATTTCGCCGAGGCGTTGGGCCGGGCTCCGAATCGACCGTCGACGACCGCCACGACCTCACCGGTCCCGAGCCCGACGACGACAACGACGACCACCGAGCCGCCACCACCACCTCCCGTCGGCGAGGCCGTCGCGCGCATCCGGATCCCGAAGATCGGGCTCGACAACATCGTCGTGAACGGCATCAGCCGCGAAGACCTGCGCAAGGGTCCCGGCCATTACCCCGACACACCGTTGCCGGGACAGCTCGGCAACGCCGCGATTGCCGGCCATCGCACGACGTACGGAGCACCGTTCGGCGACCTCGACCAGCTCGCCCGGGGCGACCGGATCGCGATCCGCACGCTCGAGGGCTCGTTCGACTTCGACGTCACCGATCTGCTGGTCGTGGACCCCAGCGACGTTGCCGTGCTCCAGCCCACGCACGAGGATCGCGGCGATCCGTCGTCACCGCTGCTCGCGACGCTCACGCTCACGACTTGCACTCCGAAGTACTCCGCGGCCCAGCGACTGATCGTCAAAGCCGAACTCAGCAAGCACGACAATCCATTGCCGGCACCCAAGTTCGCGAAGCGGCGGCACCTCCGTGAGGAAGGTCTCTCCGGCAACGAGGGGTCGAAGCTGCCGACGGTCCTCCTGGGCGTGGTGACCGCGCTCGTCGGCGGTGCGTGGTGGTTGGCGTTCCACCGTCATCCACGATGGACGACGTGGCTGTTCGGTGCGGTCCCCTTCGCGGTCGTGCTGTTCGTGTTCTACGTGTTCCTCGAACGCGTGCTGCCGGCGAACTACTGAGCTAACGACCCTCGAACCTCGGCACGCGCTTCTCGCCGAACGCGCCGATCCCCTCCTGGAGATCGTGACTCGCGAACGCTGCTTCCTCCAGGCGCGCGATCTCTGCCGTCTGCTCGGCCGTGAGCATCACCCGTTCCGCCAGCAGGTTCAGCGCACGCTTGTGGCCGCTCGCGGAGAGCGGAGCAAGCTCCGCAATCTCGTTCGCGAGGATGCACGCCGCTGCATACGCATCGTCGGCGCGGCGTTGGACGAGCCCAACGCGCTCCGCTTCGTCGATGTCGAGCGTTCGCGCGGTCAGCAGCACGTCGCGTGCGGTTGCCTGACCGACGAGAAGCGCCAATCGCGCGATGTTCTTGGGGCTGAGGAGCACGCCGAGGCGAGCCGCCGGGATCCCGAAGCTCGCGTTGGGTGACACCACTCGGACGTCGCATGCGACGGCGAGCTGCATTCCTGCGCCGAGTGCCGCACCGTTCACTGCCGCGATGACCGGTGCGGGATAGGCGACGATCGTGTCGAGCAATCCCTCGAATGCGGGCCGGAACGTGTCGCCGCCACCGTGCTCGAGACCTCCTGCGGTGTCGGCCGCGCGCCGGCCAAGGTCGGCGCCTGCGCAGAATGCCTTGTCGCCCGCGCCACCGATGACGATCGCCCGCAAGCCCGGGTTGGTATCGAGATACCCGTGCAGCTGCCGGCACATCTGCGCGTCGAGCGCGTTGCGCCGCTCGGGCCGGTCGATCACCGCGACCCCGACGAGGTCGCGTACCTCCCAGCGAATCGTCACGACTCGTCGATCAGCGCGATCAAATCCCCCTCCTGGACGACGTCCTCGGGCGCAACGTGCAACTCGCGCACGACGCCGGGCACTTCTGTCACGACGGGGATCTCCATCTTCATCGACTCGAGGATCACGATCTCGTCGCCTTCCGCGACCATCTGGCCCTCTTCGGCGGTTACCTGCCAGACATTCGCCGTGATTTCGGCTCGGATCTCGTGCATGGCGCCGGAGGTTAGCCCTGGGGGCGCGACTCGAACTTCGACGCGGTGTTCAGACCGGCAGCACTCCGTGCTTGCGCCATGGCCGCTCGACGCGCTTGTCGCGGGAGATCTCCAGTCCGCGCCAGACCGCTCGACGGGTGTCCGCCGGATCGATGATGTCGTCGACAACTGCGTGACCCGCAGCCACGTACGGGTTGATGTTGCGACGCACCTCCTCCGCGAGCTCGAGCCGCTTCTGCGCGCGCTCCTCTTCGGGCACCGCCTCGAGCGTCTTGCGGTGGATGATGTTCACGGCGCCATCCGGCCCCATCACTGCAATCTCCGCGGTCGGCCACGCGACGAGGTAATCGGGCTCGTACGCGTAGCCGTTCATCACGAAGTAGCCCGCGCCATAGCTCTTGCGCATGACGACGCTGATCTTCGGCACCGTCGCCTCGGACACGGCGAACAGCATCTTGGCGCCGTGCCGGATGATGCCTTGCTTCTCGACCGCGGAACCCACGATGAAGCCCGGCACGTCGTGCAGGAACACGAGTGGTATCCCGAACGCGTCGCACAACCAGACGAAACGCGCGGCCTTGTCGGCCGCATTCACATCGAGTGCGCCGCCGAGCACCATCGGCTGGTTCGCCAGCATGCCCACTGGCTGGCCGCCGACCCGCGCCAGGCCCGTGACGATGTTCTTCGCCCACTCCGGCTTGATCCAGAGGACATCACCGTCATCGACGATCGCGGTGACCACCTTTCGAGCGTCATACGCACGCCTCGGCGCGGTCGGCACGATGTCGTAGAGCGCGTCCACGCGCCGTTCGACCGGGTCTTCGGACGCGCGAACGGGCGGCGGCTCCTGATTGTGTGACGGGAAGTACGACAGGTACTTGCGCACCACGTCGAGACACTCGCGGTCGTCGGCGACCTCGAGATCGGCGCAGCCCGACACCTTGGTGTGGACGGCCGACCCGCCCATCTCCTCCTCGGACACATCCTCACCCACCGCGGCCTTGACGAGGTGGCGGCCCCCCAGCGCCATCGACGACGTACCCCTCACCATGGGCACGAAGTCGGCGAGCGCCGGAATGTAGGCGGTGCCGGCTGCGCAGTGGCCGAGCATCGCGGCGACCATGGGCACGACCCCGCTCATCGTGACCTGCTCACGGAAGAGGTCGCCCATACCGGCGAACGTCGATCCGCTCTGCGACTGGATGCGCGCACCCGCCGAATCGAGCAGCCACACCATCGGGATGCGCTGGCGAAGCGCGAGCTCGCGCATCCGCCTGATCTTGTGCTCACCCACACGCCCCATGGAGCCGGCGAGCACGGTGAAGTCGTACGCCGCGATCGCGACGGGGCGCCCGTCGATCGCACCGATGCCCGTGACGGCGGCGTCGGCAGCGAGATACCGACCTGCGTACGCCGGATCCATGCTGTCGGCGAGCATCCCGTACTCCACCCAGGTACCCGCGTCGATCAGCAGATCGAGCCGCTCACGCACGGTGAGCTTTCCGAGAGAATGCTGACGCTCGACGAGCTCGGGGCCACCCATCCCGGTGGCGTTCCCACGACGATTCGTGAGGTCATCGACCAACGGACCCCAGTCGTGGACGTCGCCGCCTCCGGTCGTCGACTCCGACGGCTTCTTCGTGGCATCACTCATCGCGTCATCCTCGCACGACGCGTCGCGCTCCTCGCGACTGGTCAGGACGACAGCGATGAAGGAGCACCTGGCCGGTCGCACAACGCTGCCACAACCGCGTCCAAGAGCTCGTCCCCGTGCGGCTGTCCCGCTGCGATGTGACCTCGCGCGACAGCGCGTCGATGTTCGATCAGCATCGCGATGGCGACCACACCGACGACAAGGACTGTGCCGGCAACGAGCGAATGCCACGCGGCCGCGACAGCCAACGTTCCGGCGAGGACGATCCACCAGTCGGCAGTGGCGTCGCCGAACGCGACGAGCAGAGAGGCCATGCCGACGCCACCGGCAAGCGAGGTCGCCGTGACGAACACGCGCGCGAGCACCGCGCCGAGCGCAGAAGCCAACGAAACGGCGATCAGTGCACCCCACCCATCAGAAGCCCGGAGGGGAATTGCGGCCGCTGCTCCCGCCGCCGCGAGTGCGGGCATCACCGTGGCGCCGAGAACGAAGCACCGGCGAATCGCACCCGACTCCGTGAGGCAGAGTGTGATTCCCGCGGCAAGCCCGACGAGTCCGGCCCCCAGGAAGAGCGAAGAATCGTAGAACGCTCCGACCGCAGCCAGTGAGGCGACGGCACTGCACGAAAGCCGTCGCGCGAGCGGCAGCCGCCTCCCTATTGCCGTAACGGTTGCTCCTGTTCCGGCGAGCACAGCCAACGGCACCGCTTCAGGGAACGGCTCGAGGAAGAGCAACGCGACGACTGTCGATACGGCCGCGAGCCCAAGCGCGATCTGGATCGCGGAACGAACGCGTCGGGCGGACTGACCGACCCGGATGCGCACGCGTGGACGGCGGATCACCAGCACGTCGACGGCGATCAGCAGCAGCACCAACCCGAGCAGGCCGACGA
>WNFU01000475.1_pt1 | contig 79482 bp, 60 predicted proteins | sample 5400121 | NCBI WGS metagenome assembly WNFU01 (sample SAMN13153360, study PRJNA577476) | soil metagenome | isolation source: 100 cm soil or saprolite under grassland replicate 1 | place: USA:California | collected 2016-06-15
TTTTGCGCATAAATTCGGGAAGCGCGCCCTGGGTACGCATCGCTTCCAGCGTGCAGTCGTGAGTAGCAGACCATTGGAGCTCCGCAGCGCGCTTGGAGCCAGGAGCGCGCGATTGCAAGCAATAATCGGCCAATGCAAGCAATGCGACATCAGGAGCGCCTGCTTCCTATCAATAAGTCTTTTGCCGAGACTGCACGCTGGAAGCGATGCGTACCCAGGGATCATCTTTACCTCGGCTAGCCGAGGGAAATGATTTGATCCGTATACCCTTCGAAACTGTCATCGTGGCTGATGACGAAGAGTTGATGGAAATCCTTGATGCGGCCGATCTGTTGGGCCAGATTCCGCCTTCTCTCCTCGTCCATGTTGGTCGTCGGCTCGTCGAAGAAGGCGATGTTGACTTCGGAAAGCTCTTTCAGCAGCGCCAGCCGCACCGCCAGCGCGGCGGCCATCTGCTCCCCGCCCGACAGGTTCAGGAAAGGGCGTTCGCGCCCTTCTTCCTCGAGCGTGATCTCGTAATCCTTGGTCCATTGCAGCGTCACGTCGTGGCGGCCCGTGATCTCGCGGAACAGGTGATTGGCCTCGATCGAAATCGAGAAGAGGTAGGATTCGGTGATGTAAGGCGCGGCCTTCTGCAAGATGTCGCGGATGAAATCGGAAGTCCCGCGCAGCCGCTCGGCCCGCTCCCTTTCAGCGATCTGCGCCCCGGCCCGCTCGCGCACTTCGTTGAGATAAGCCAACTGCTCACGCAGCCTCGAATATTGCTCGCCCGTGTGTTCGATTTGCGTCGCGAGGCGCCCGACGCGTTCGCGCAGGCCGTCCAAGTCGCCTGCCGCGCGGCGGTGGCGTTCGGGGTCATAGCGTCCTTCCAGGTCGTTGAGCGAGTCGACGGCGCCGGCGAAGGCCTCGTCCACCTGACGGATTTCGGATGAGAGCGTCTCCATCTCCTGCTCTCTGGCGGCGAGCGTCGCCGCGATCTTCTCGTTGGCGATGAAGGCATGATAGTCGCGTCCGCTCTCGGCGCGCGTCCGCCCGGCCAACGCCGTCTCGCCGTCGAGCGCGTCGTAAGCCTGCATCTCCACGTTGGCTCGTTCCAGATCGACGTTGACCCGCGCGACCCTGGTTTCGGCCTCTTCCAACTTGCGCTTCAATTCGCCTTCGCGCTCGACGGCATGGTTGAGCGCGGCGGCGCGGCCGCGAGGGTCGTTGAGCGACTGCAACGCGGCCTCGGCCTCGGCGAGGCGCCTTTCGACTTCTCCGAGTTTTTCGACGCGCTGCGCAATGTCGTCGCGCTCCAGCTTTTTCGCCTCCCCTTCTGCGGTCACCTGGGCGAGTTCGGGGCGAAGGATCTCGGCCTGGCCGTAGATTCGTTCGGCCTCGCGCGCCTGGCGGAGTCGAGTCTCAAGCCCGGATCGTTTGATCTTCAACTGTCGAATCTCCGCTTCGTCGAAGCCCGCGGCTTGTGAAATCTCTTCCTCGATCCCGGCCATCCGGCTCCGCTTCGATTCCAGATCGTCGGCGAGCCGCGCTGAATCGGATTGCAGGCCGGGCAGCCGCGCGATTTCGACCGCCGCGCCGCGCGACCGCTTCAAGTCCTCGTCGAGCGCGGTCATGGCCGATTGCAAGTTCGCGATCTCGACGCGGCGCGCGTCCAGCCCGGCGCGGAAGCGGGAGTCGAGCGATTCGCCCGGTTTCAGGTTCAGACACTTTTCCGTGAGCAACGGACAGACGCCGCCCTGGTCGAGGGCGCGGACCATCTCTTCGTCGCGCGCGACCTCGGCGCGCAGTCGCGCAAGCTCTTCGGCCCCCTGCTGCCGCTCGGCCTCGGCCTCGACGAGCCTCCCGGCGGCGGGGATGAGCGGTTCGAGCCTCGCGATCTCCTTCTCGATCTTCTCCAACTCCCCGGCCAATCGCCCCTGATCTTTCCGCAGCGTTTCGAGGTGATCTCGTTTGAGCCTGGAGTTATTGAGCGCCATCTCCGCCCGGTTGATTTCGGCGTCGAGCCACGCGCGTTCGGCGTCGAGCGATCCGGCAGTCGCGGCCAAAGGCGCTTGCGCTACGGCCTCTTCGATCTGGCGCGAAAGATCGGCGTAGCGGCGGCGCAATCTCTCCAGTTCCTGATCCGACGCGGCCAGAGACCGCTTGAGGCTCTGCGACTCGCCTCGCCACTCGCGAAGCCTGGCGATCTCCGCTTCAATCGAATTTTGCCGCTCGACCTTGCCCGCCAACTCCGCAAGCTCGGCCCGCGCGCCGGCGATCTCGCCCAAACGCTCTTCGAAGAGCCTCGACTGACTTCGCGCCTCGATCAGGTCGTGTTCGACCGCGGCGAGCCTCGCGCGCAGTTCGTTCCGAGCCTCGCGACGCTTCTCGAGTTCGGCCAGACGGCTTGATGCGGCCAGATAGTTTTCGTAGCCCGTTCGCGCGGCGGCGACGATCGCGGAAGCCGCAGCGGCCTGTTCGACGCCATCGCGCGCCGTGGCCATCGAATCGCGTTTGACCTCCAGCTTCACGCGCAGTTGCTCGATCGCGCGCCGCTCGGCTTCGATCTTCCGCAGAAGCTCGTCGAGGAGGCCCGCCTCCCACGCGACGCGTTCACGCTCGGCGATCGTCTCCGCCCGCTCGCTTTCGAGCGATTGAAGGCGCGCCCCGGCCTCGTCGCACAGGCGCTTCGTTTCGTCGTAAGATTTCAGCTCGCCCTCGGCCTCGGCGAGTTTCCGGTCGGCTTCGGAGATCAGGTTATCCAGGTGGCGCAGCGTGTCGCGCAAATTGTCCGACGCCTGGCGGTACTCCTCGACCTTCAGAATCTGGTCGAAGACGCCCTTGCGGTTGGACGGCGGGAGCGTGAAATCGTAAGTGAACGCGCCCTGCGGCACGCCGATCGTGGTTTTGAAGAGCGAGGCCAGATCGGTCCCCGCGTCTACACCGAGATGGCGGCAAAGCCACGGCGTGACCTGATTCTTCTGCTCCACCAGACGGGTCTTGGTTTCGGGGTCGTAAACGTGATAACCGCCTCCGGTGTCGCGCGTGACGACGTATTCGCGCCCGTCCAGGTCGGAAATGAAGGCGACCGCGACCTGGCCGCGTTTGGTCCCGCGTTTGACGAAATCGTCGCGTTTGTAATCGAGGTGATCGAACAACGCCCAGGCGATGGCTTCAAGAATCGTGGTCTTGCCCGCGCCGTTGGGGCCGCAGATGGCGACGACTCCCGGTTGGAACGCCCATTCCCCTTCGGCGTGGTTCTTGATGTTCTTGAGCTCGACTCTGGTGATTCGCAAGGCGGGAGATTAAGCAGTGGGCAGTGGTTAGTGGGCAGCGGGATTATCACCGCCCACTAACCACTGCCCACTAACCACTAAGCTTGAGCGGTCTGCGCGCTCTCTTGATTGTCCGTGTGGCCCAGCAAATGGCGGCCCTCGTGGCTGCGCGGGTCGATCGTGCGAACGTGTTTGCGCCCGCGCATCTCCCAGATGGCCGTGATCTTCCCGTCCTTCTCAACCGCGTGGTAGGAAATCTCTTCCTGAGACGCCTCCGCCGGCGCCCCTTTTTGAACGTCGGCTTTCTCGGTGTTCGTGATTTCGCTCATCAAATTATGTAGCTCCTGAATTGATATTGAGAGTGAGTTGCATTTGAAGCAGGAGGGCATTGTGCCATAGTGATGAAGAAGCGTCAAAAGACGCGATGCTTGACGCCCCCCATACCGTCAACTAGAATTTTTCGTCATGTGCGCAACTTATTGTCGCTATGCCCGTATCAACAAATGTCAGCGCCCCATGCGCGGCCACGCGCTATGGATGGCGCCAATCTTGAGGTCGTGAACAAATCATGAACGCCATTGAAAAAGCGCTCACCAAAGTCTTCGGCTCGGCTAATGAGCGCCTGCTTAAAAAATTGTGGCCGGTTGTCGCCCGCATCAACGCGTTGGAGCCGGAGATCAGCCGTCTCTCTGACGAAGAACTGCGCGCGAAGACGGAAGAATTCAAAACGCGTTTGGCCCGGCGGCTCGAAGGCTCGGAGGAGCTTTCGCCCGAAGCGCGCAAACAGTTAGAGCGGGAGGCGCTCGACGAGATCCGGCCGGAAGCCTTCGCCTGCGTGCGCGAAGCCTCGGTGCGGTCGACGGGCATGCGCCATTTCGACGTGCAGTTGATCGGCGGGATGATCCTGCACCGTGGGATGATCGCCGAGATGCGCACCGGCGAGGGTAAAACGTTGGTGGCCACCCTCCCCGTCTACCTGAACGCGCTGCTCGGCAAAGGAGTTCACGTCATCACGGTCAACGATTACCTGGCCAGACGCGACGCCGAATGGATGGGCAAAATCTACAAGTTCCTGGGAATGACCGTCGGCGTCATCCAAAACGACCTGGACGATTTCGAACGCCAGGAGGCCTACGGGTGCGACATCACCTACGGCACGAACAACGAATTCGGCTTCGATTATCTGCGCGACAACATGAAGTTCGAGCTGGCGACCTGCGTCCAGCGCGCCCATTACTACGCCATCGTCGACGAGGTCGATTCTATCCTGATCGACGAGGCGCGGACGCCCCTGATCATCTCGGGCGCGTCGGACGATTCGACCAGCAAGTATTACGAGGCCGACGCGGTGATCCCGAACCTGACCCGCGACGCCGACTACCAGGTCGACGAAAAGCAGCACCGCGCGACGCTGACCGAGTCGGGCATCGAGAAGGCGGAGCGGATACTCGGCCAGGGCAACCTCTTCGACCCGTCGAACATGGAGTTATTGCACTGCCTGAACCAGGCGCTGGTGGCGCACACGCTCTATAACCGCGACAAAAATTACATCGTGCTGGACGGCGAGGTTAAGATCGTCGACGAATTCACCGGGCGCGTCATGGAAGGCCGCCGCTGGTCCGACGGCCTGCACCAGGCGGTCGAGGCGAAGGAGGGCGTCAAGATCGAGCGCGAGACCCAGACGCTGGCTACGATCACGCTGCAGAACTACTTCCGAATGTACGAGAAGCTGGCCGGGATGACCGGCACCGCCGAGACCGAATCGGTCGAATTCGCGAAGATCTACAACCTCGAAGTCCACAGCGTCCCGACCCATCGCCCGATGGTCCGCCTCGATAATCCCGACGTAATCTACCGCACGCTGAACGAGAAGTGGGACGCCGTGGTCGAAGAGATCAAGCAACTCAACGAGAAAGGGCAGCCGGTGCTGATCGGCACGGTCTCGGTTGAAAACTCCGAAAAGATCTCGGACCGGCTCAGGAAGTTCGGCATCAAATACAACGTGCTGAACGCCAAGCCCGAGAACGCGGGGCGCGAGGCCGAGATTGTCGCCCAGGCCGGACGCAAAGGCGCGGTCACGATCGCAACCAACATGGCGGGACGCGGGACCGACATCCTGCTCGGCGGCAACGCCGAATTCCTCGGGCGCGAGTTGCTAAAGAAACAGGAGATCAATCCCGACGAAGCCACACCCGAGCAGCTCGAAGCGGCGATTCAAAAGGTCAAGCCGCAGATCGAAGCCGAACATGAAGAAGTAGTCGCTCTGGGAGGGTTGCACATCCTCGGCACCGAGCGGCACGAGTCGCGCCGCATCGACAACCAGTTGCGCGGGCGCTCCGGACGCCAGGGCGACCCCGGCTCTTCGCGCTTCTACCTCTCGCTCGAAGACGACCTGATGCGCATCTTCGCCGGCGACCGCGTCAAAGCGATTATGCAGCGGCTCGGAATGGAAGATGGCGTCTCCATCGAATCGAAGATGGTCTCCAAACGGATCGAGGCCGCGCAGAAGAACGTCGAGTCGCAAAACTTCTCGATCCGCAAACACCTGCTCGAATATGACGACGTGATGAACAAACAGCGCGCGACGATTTACACGCTGCGTCGTCAATTGCTTGAGCAGACCGACCAGCGCGGCGAGATTCAGTCCATCGCCCAGAACATCATCGACTACCTGTTCGACCAGCACATGAACCTGGAGCAGATGCCAGAAGAATGGGACTTGCAGGGACTCAAGGTCCAGATCGCGTTTCAATTCGGCCTCGATTTGAACGAGGCCGGCATCGATCTGAACAACCTGGAGCGCGACGAAATACGCGCCGCCATCTGGCAAAGGCTCGAACAGACGTACGCCGAGAAGGAGACGGCCATCGGAGCCGAGGCGATGCGTTATTACGAACGCATCATCATGCTCAACATCGTCGATTCACAGTGGAAAGACCACCTGCAGGCGATTGACCATCTGAAAGAATGGATCAACCAGATGGGCTACGCGCAAAAGGACCCGCTGGTCGAATACAAGAAGCAGTCGTTCGACCTCTTTGAAGCGATGCTCGACCGCATCGACATCGAGACCGTGCGCTCGCTCTACCACCTGCAGGTCGCCGTCGAAGAGCCGCCCGAGCAGCGCCTGCAGCGCCGCCCCCGCCGCGGCCATATAACCTTCACTAAAGCCAACGCCACGGCCTCGGCCGCTGGCGAGGATTCGGGCAAACCGCGCACCGTCGTCAGCGACCATCCGAAAATCGGACGCAACGACCCATGTCCGTGCGGCTCGGGAAAGAAATATAAGAAATGTCATGGCGCTGAAGTTTGAAGCCCTTGTGAGAATCATGGATGGGACTTAACAGGCCCCATAAGACCTATGAGACCCGTTCATGGTTCTCCAGGGAATTTTTCGCTGGAGGGAAACCGTGAGTATTTTTGAGATTATTCAGTTGGCCATCTTCGGGCTGATCGTCGGACTCGTCGCCAGGTTACTTATGCCCGGCAGAGATTCGATGGGGTTGATCATGACGTCCATCCTGGGCATCGTCGGCTTTTTCTTGGGGACATTCCTCGGTCGCAATCTGTTTGGAAAAGGCGAGTACTACCAAGCCAAATGGCTGATGTCCATTCTCGGTTCGCTGGTCCTGCTCGTCCTTTATCGTGTTCTCTTCGCGAGACGCGAGTAGGCGCATCTGTTGACCCGCATCCGACACTGGTGTATTTTGAATTCCGCCCGCACCCGTAGCTCAGCTGGATAGAGCGTCAGCCTCCGGAGCTGAAGGTCCCGCGTTCGAATCGCGGCGGGTGTATACAATCAAAAAAGGGATGCGCAACTCGCATCCCTTTTGCATTTCCCGCCTTCATCGCGCCACTTTTCATCCTACGTTTGTCATCGGAATTCAACCGCAGAGGGCGCGGAGGATCGCAGAGGAAGAGCAGTATTGATTATCCTTTGCGATCCTCCGCGCCCTCTGCGGTTGAATTGCGCCATCTCCCTCAGACAATAAAATAGGGGTGGTCTCCCACCCCTATTCTAAATGACTCGACAGTTAACAGCGCGCCTGAATCAGGCGCGCGCGAGAGCCGTTATTTCTTCTTCGCGGCCTTCTTAGCTGGAGCCTTCTTCGCGGCCTTCTTAGCCGGCGCCTTCTTAGCAGCTTTCTTGGCTGGCATAGTGTCTCTCCTTTCTCTCGTTGATAGCCTGACCACAAGATGAAGTGTTGATTTATCTCTTGTGGTCTAGAGCAATTAACATACTAGATATAGCTTATAAACTTCTTCGCGACATGTGTCAAGAAAATTCTTCTTCCGCCCGCGCTCTTTCATCGATCGTTCATTCGACAGATCGACTCCGTCGCCGCAGCGAGCGTCGCCGATGACCGGCGATTGTCAGACTCGATCCGCCTGTACGATAATTGCGACTCGTGTCGCGGCCCCGTGTTTATTGGCCGCGGCGCGATCGATCGATCACTCAACAATCACTTTCAAAAACCTCAGAGGAGTCGTTCATGCCGCAATGGGCGACGCCCGGAAAAGAATGAGAATCAATTACGAAAAAACGAAGGACATGCGGAAATAACAGAAAAAACCTTCGCGCCCTTCGTTTCTTCGCGGTTGATTCTCGGAGGAAAACATATGCGATCCCTAACCATCGGTCGCGCGCTGGCCCTGACCATCGCGATGACATTGGCGGTCGACGCGCCCTTCATTTCGATCAAGGCGAGCGCGGCGCAAAACGGCGGCGAATCGAGTTGGGAAGAGAAGCTTCGCGCCATCATCCAAGCAGGAGGGCAAGCAGGAGGGCAAGCAGGAGGGCAAGCAGGAGGGCAAGCAGGAGGGCAAGCAGGAGGGCAAGCAGGAGGGCAAGCAGGAGGGCAAGCAGGAGGGCAGGCAGGAGGGCAGGCAGGAGGGCAGGCAGGAGGGCAAGAAGACAGGATCAAAGAGCGCATGCGCGCGCTTTCGGCCGAGCCGCATCATGTCGGCTCCGCGGCCGACAAGCGCAACGCCGAGTGGATACGCGACCAGATGAAATCGTGGGGACTCGACGCCACGATTGAAGAGTTCGACGTCCTGTTCCCGACGCCGAAAGAGCGCGTACTCGAATTGACCGAGCCGGAAAAATATCAGGCTAAGTTGAAAGAGCCTGCCATCCCCGAAGACCCCGATTCGGGCGACGAGAATCAACTGCCGACATACAACGCCTATTCCGGCGACGGCGACGTGACCGCGCAACTGGTCTACGTTAATTACGGCGTGCCCGCCGATTACGAGCAGTTGGCGAAGATGGGCGTCGAGGTGAAGGGCAAGATCGTCATCGCGCGCTACGGCGCGAGCTGGCGAGGAATCAAACCGAAAGTCGCGTACGAACACGGCGCGGTCGGCTGCGTCATCTACTCCGACCCGAAAGAGGACGGCTATTACCAGGGAGACGTCTATCCGAAAGGCCCGTACCGGAACGAACACGGCGCGCAGCGCGGCAGCGTGATGGATATGCCGATCCACCCCGGCGACCCGTTGACCCCTGGGTGGGGAGCGACTAAGAACGCGCGCCGCCTGTCGCGCGATGAAGCGAAGACGTTGATGAAGATTCCCGTGCTGCCGATCTCATACGGCGACGCGCTCCCGCTGCTCAAATCTCTAGGCGGACAGGTCGTCCCGGAAAGCTGGCGCGGCGCGCTGCCGATCACCTATCACGCCGGCCCCGGCCCCGCGACCGTTCGTTTGAAAGTCGTCTCCGATTGGAACATCCGCACGATTTATAACGTCGTCGCGCGCATCACGGGACGCGATTATCCCGACGAATGGGTCATTCGCGGCAACCATCACGACGCCTGGGTCAACGGCGCCGACGACCCGGTCAGCGGGATGGCGGTGTTGATGGAAGAAGCGCGCGCCTTCGGCGAATTGCTCAAACAGGGCTGGCGGCCCCGGCGCACGATCATCTTTTGCGCGTGGGACGGCGAAGAGCCTGGCCTGTTAGGCTCGACCGAATGGGCGGAACAGCATGCCGAGGAGTTGAAGCGGAAGGCGGTCGTCTACATCAATACAGATAGCACCGGCAAAGGCTGGTTCAACGCGTCGGGGTCGCACACGCTCGAAAGGTTCGTCAACGACGTCGCGCGCTCCGTCAACGACCCCAAAGGCAAAGGCTCGATTCTCGACGCGGCGCGCTCGCGCAGGAGCGAACAGGGCAGAGACGACGGCGAGAGGCGCGATGTGCGAATCGGGGCGCTCGGTTCGGGGTCGGATTACACCGCATTCCTCGATCACCTCGGCATAGCTTCGCTCAATCTCGGCTTCGGGGGCGAGGGCGGCGGCGGAATCTACCATTCGATCTACGACTCATTCGCCTGGTACACGCGTTTTTCAGACACGACTTTTGAATACAGCCGCGCGCTGGCGCAAGCGGCGGGCGTGGCGACGATGCGCCTCGCCGACGCGCGCATCCTGCCTTTCGAGTTCACGAACTTCGCCGAAACGGTCGGCGGCTATGTTGATGAGATCGCGAAACTGCCTAAACAGGATGTTGACGTAGCGCCGTTGCGCAAATCCACCACCCGTCTAAAACAGGCCGCCGATGAATACGACCGCGCTCTCAGCGCCGTCGCGAACACCGGTAATCTTCCTGCTGACGCGAAGGCGCTGAACGCGCTGCTCTATCAGTCCGAGCGGTCGCTTTTATCGGAAGCGGGACTGCCCCGGCGCGAATGGTTCAAGCACCAAATCTACGCCCCGGGCTTTTACACCGGCTACGGAGTGAAGACGCTGCCCGGCGCGCGTGAGGCGATCGAACAGAAGAATTGGGCCGAAGCCGCCGAACAGGTCAAAGTCATCAGCCGGACCCTCGATGCGATGTCATCACAAATCGAAACCGCGGCGCGCAAACTGCGAGGGCAATAGGGGCCGAATTGCGACTAAATCAGGCTACGCAACATTGGGACACTGGTACAGTACCGCGCGCGTAAGCAAGCGGCCGACCTATGAGTCCGCCGCTTGCTTACGCGCGCGGTACTGTACCGATCTTGCGTGGTTCGATTAGTCCATCGCTGCTGTGGAAACCATAACTTCGGGAGCCGGCCGAAAATCAATCGCCGGCTCCTTCTGTCATCGCCTCCCGGCCATCAGTCTGGCGAGATTTACTCTGACCGGCTCCTTCTCGTTTTTTGCTTGGAAATTGAACCGGATCGTCTTCAATACGTTGCGTCCCTCTATAGTGAAGTCGGACGTCACCGGTCCGATATAATTGTCCAAGCTATAAAACCTGTTTTCGCCACGGCTGTAGAAGTAAGTGGCGCAATGCCATGGCTGATGGCCCCCTGAACTATCAACATTGAAAACAAAGAATAGGCTATTCGGTGTCCACTCGGCGTGATTCACTCCCATCCCGTGTTCCCCATCGTAGGAAGCAAAACTCTTCCATCTTAAGGTCTTGCCAGAGGAGTGCGGATTTCCATACGGCTTTCCGTTCCTTCATATCCCTTCTTGCCAACAGGTAGAATTACTGCCCGCAGAGACTTGTCGGGCGACGAATGTACCGTGGTTTGCGCTTCCGCCAAATGAAGGCTCGCCAAGAAGAACAACGACAGATAATAGATCGTCACTTTAACGCCTCAATCTTCTTCTGAAGGAACCAGCAGAACCAGCCCTTGTACCTTTCCTGCAGCTCCTTCTTCATCCAGTCCTTTCCGGTCACGATCCCACGGCAGTTCCGGCTCCCGCATTTGCATTCCATTTCATAGTCCTGGTCATCCGCCGTCGCCCAGTCGTGGGTGAGTTCTTCTCCCGGCGCAATATCTCTCATCGCAACGAAAACTATCTGCCCCTGGATTGCAATGTTCGGGTCGCAGGAATGGTTTGTATAAATCATGGAGCCGTCTCTCTGCTCCTGCTCCACAGGCGCAATGAAAAGCTCTTCCGATACCTGGATATCCGCCGCCCCGAGGCCCCGCTCGAATGTCGTCCATTCCTGTTTGGTAAGAATGTAGCCTCCCTTGACCGCCACAATCTCTCCCGAAGCGATCGCCTCTTTCGCAAACAGACCTTTGCCGTGAATCGGACTTTCTTGCACTTCCGTCTTCGGAGAACGATAACTCAAGTCTTTCATTTTACTTTTTCACTCTGTAATCAAAAGCTCATCACGTAAGCGCTCGCGATCTGTTTCCGACAAGGGCAGGGTCTCAAGCTCTGCTCGCAATCGAATAGCATGCTGCCTGTCCCCCAGCGCGATGGCCAGCTCCGCCCGCGCTAAGAGTGCGCGAGCCCGATCAAACGGGTCGGCAGGGTCTGGATGCGCAAGCGCGGCGTCAAGAGCTTTAGCCGCGGCGGCGTCATCGCCTTTATAGTCGCGCAGTCGCGCCGCCAGACTGATCGCCCGCTGAAGCCGCGTTTGCCCTGGCTTCTTGTATTCTTCGCTCGCCGCCTGGTCATCGGCGCCACGTTTGATGAAGATCACTGAATTGCCGGCCGGGTCGGTAACGGTAAATCGGGTTTGGCCCGGCTTCATCCGTGAGATGCGCGGCAGACCCGCCGTCGGAACTTTTCCCAGGACCCGACGCATGGCGTCGGCGAAGGTTTGATGCAAACCTTCCACATCAGACACCAGGACCAAGCAGGTACTGTAGGCGGCTTTCGGCTCCAGGCCCTTGAGACCAAAGAAGTGCAGCTCACAGGCGCCGCGCCGAATTACCCCGTATACATTGGGCGCCTTTTGCCGATAGGTGACTTCAAATCCAAGCATTTCGTAAAACGGGAACGTCTCCTCCAAGGAGACGCAGGGAAGACAGGGGATCGTGACTGCGGCATGCATAGTAGTTCTACTCAGTGCTCTGGAAATTAAGTTTTTTGGTATTGTTCAAGCCCGCGAAGCGGGCGGCAGAGTAAAGCCTGGGGTGGAGCCGAAGGCCGCAACCCCAGGTCAGGTTCGGAGCGCCATCAAGCCCGTGAAACGGGCGGCAGCCATTGGCTGTCGCCCACTTCGTGGGCTCTGATCGCTTTGCTGCCGCTTGTCGCATCTGCATTATAACGCGCCGTGGCTGACGTCAGCCCCGCCCGACTACTATTAACCGGCGCCCGCTCACTGCCGGCTCTGCCCCCATCGCAGCAGCGCCTCGGCGAGCGGCGCGGGCGATTCGAGGCCGATCAAATGACCTGTGTCGGGAATTCTCACGACCTCTGCGTTCGCGATCTTTTTGCGGAAAAGGTCGGCGTAGATCGGTGAGACGAGCCGATCCTGCTCGCCCCAAACGATCAGCGTAGGCGCTTCGATCCGCCACAGTCTTCGCTCCAATCCGTTCTCTGGAACCGGGAAGAGGAACTTCGCCACGGTTCGGAAGCCGCGCGACATCGTAAGCAGTATTTCGACCTGCTCCTGGGTGCGATCGTCTTTATCGTTGAAGAGCATGGTCAGCATCATCATACGCTGCGCCGCAAAGCACGATTGGTCGTGATAGAGATACGGGATAAGTTCGCCCGGCAGCATTCCGAAAATATCAACGACCGGCGCCTCATCGCGCCACAATCCGACCGGCGCGAGCAACGCCAATCGCCCGATCTCTTTCGGTCGCAGCGCGGCCATTTCGGCGGCCATCCATCCGCCGAACGATTCGCCGACGACGTATGGCCGTTCGAGACCCAACGCTTCGATCACGTCGAAACCGTGCATGAAAAGATCGAACTGATCTTCCAGACATTCCAGACCGGTTGAGGCGCCGAAGCCGGGCGCCAGCGGGGCGTAGACGTGATACTTGCTCGACAGGAGCGGCAACACGCCTTCCCAGGCCACAATGCCGCCCGCGCCGTGCAGAAACAACAGCGGCGCGCCCTCTCCCGCTTCGAGGACTTCGATGGCAGGACGGCCATCGCCTAAATTGAGCGTTCTGGATTGCGGTGTGGTCATAGCGGCTCCTCCATCGGGCGTTCGGCCCGCGATTGAACTGCGGCGTTGTGGCTGCCGGGTTTCTCGCGCTTGTCTTCGGGCAGCGCTTTCGGCCACCAGTGGTCTTCCCACTCGCTCCAGATCGGGCGCAGATGCGGCAGCACCTTAGTGGCGAACAGGTAAGTCGAACGGTTCGTCAATTCCATCGGCGCCGAGCCGATGTGCATTCCCAGACCGAGATGACCGCAGCGCAGGCTCCGCGCCAACTCTTCACACCTCTGGCGCACGGTCGCCGGCGAACCGGCGATGATGTAACCGCCTTCGACCAGCTCCTTCCAGCTTTTGTTCACGCCCAGATTCATCGACGTGTTGCCCGCCTGCGCGACAATGCCTGCGCGGATCGAAGCCTCCGTCATGTACCCGGGCGGCGCGGTCATCCCAGGATAAAGGTGCAGGCATCGGTTGAAGAAGTAATCAACGTGCGGCCACCATTCGCGCTCGCAGGCTTCGTCGGTGTCGCTGACGCAGATTTGCTGGAAGAATGTGCAACTGTAAGGGTTCGCCTCTTTTCCGAGCGTAGACATTCGCTCCCAGTAACCGTCGAGCATCTTCTGCGCGCGCTTGTAACCGCTGAAGGAGAGATTGCTGTAGTTGTAACCGCGCTCGGCGCAGAAGTCCCAGGTCTCGATCGAGGTGAATCCCGGAACCCAGATCGGCGGATGAGGCTTCTGGATCGGCTGCGGCCAGACGTTGACGTAACGCAGCTTGGTGTATTTGCCGTTCCAGGCGAACGGTTCGCGCTCGGCCCACGCCTTGATGATCAGGTCGTGCGCTTCGCGATACTTGTCGCGTACCGTCACCGGGTTTTGCCCGTAACAGTAATTGGTGTCCATCGGCGTGCCGACGGGAAAGCCCGCGATAAGCCGCCCGCCGGAGATCACGTCGAGCATGGCGAACTCCTCGGCGACGCGCGTCGGCGGGTTGTAAAGCGCGATCGAATTGCCGAGCACCAGGATCATCGCTTTCGACGTCCGGCGCGCGAGCGCCGCCGCCATCAGGTTCGGCGACGGCATCATCCCGTAGCCGTTCTGGTGATGCTCGTTGACGCCCACGGCGTCGAAGCCCAGTTGATCGGCGTATTCGAGCATGTCGAGGTATTCGTTGTAGAGCGTGTGGCCGCGCTCGGGGTCGTAGAGCGCGTTTGGCAGATCGACCCAGACGCCGTGATACCGCTCGCGGAAGTCGTCCGGCAGCCAGCGATACGGCATGAGGTGGAACCAGTTGACTTTCATTGACAAGCTCCTTCGACGCGCCGCCGCTCGATGAAAGAAGGGAGCGGCGCGGTTGTTGATTTACTGATGACGTGATGATTGATTAGCGGCGAAAATTATCTTCTCGCGGATGTTCAAAGGCAATGGCGTGGTTGTTATAATTATTATGATCAATGCGAAAGTCCGAAGGAAGGAGTGTAATATGGAAGTTTCAGTTAAGGTCGCAATACCGGATGATGTTTTAAGCGGTCAGAATGGGGAAATTTCACATCGCATTCTTGAAGAGTTTGCGCTTGAGGGGTTCAAGTCCGGTCAACTGACCATAGCTCAAGTGCGCCGCATCCTGGGCTTGGAAACCAGGATACAGGCGCACGAATTCCTGGCCGCTCACGATATTCCATGGGTTGATTATGACGAGGCGGAGCTACAACGCGAACTCGAAACCCTCAAAGAGCTTGTCCCTTGATGATCATCATCGCTGACACATCTCCAATAAATTATCTCGTTTTGATTGGCCTTCAGGAAATTTTACCCACTCTCTTTGGACAGATCATCATCCCTGAAGGGGTCTTGGCCGAGCTTCAGGCGCCAGCCACACCTTCAGTTGTTGGGCAGTGGATTGCAAACCGCCCGCAATGGCTTGAGGCCAAAAAATTGATAACAGCGCCCGACCTGAGTTTGTCTCATCTTGATAAAAGGGAACAAGAAGCCATTCAAATGGCCCAAGAGTTGAGAGCAGACTTGTTACTGGTAGATGAAAAGGCTGCGCGCCAGGAAGCGGCTAAACGTAATCTTTCAACCGTCGGCACGCTTGGGATTTTAGATCGCGCCGCAGACAAAGGGCTAGTTGATTTTGCACAGGCGCTCCATCTTCTGAAGCAAACGAGCTTTTATATCTCGTCATCCGTTGAACAATTTTTCCTTGAACGCGATGCGCAAAGAAAAGCTGAACAACCCTAACGACCCTGGAGATCCCGATGAAGCACTCAATGCACAACTGGATGAGACCTGAACCGATTGAAACAACGCTGGAACGATTGCATCGGTTCGGCTACGACGGCATTGAAATCAGCGGCGAGCCCGCGCGTCACAACACCGACGAGGTCCGCGCGCTGATGGACAAATACGAGATCGAATGCTGGGGCGGGGTGACGATGATGTTCGAGGGGCGCGATTTGATTCACCCCGACAAACACGTGCGCGCCGGCACGATCGCGTATATGAAAGATTGCGTCAGGATGATCGAGGCGCTCGGCGGGCGGATGTTTTGCATCGTGCCCACGACGGTCGGCAAAACGCGGCCGATGGCGTCGTCGGCCGAGGAGTGGAGGTGGGCGGTCGAAGGCTTGAAGGATGTCGCGGCCTTCGCTTCCGACCGCGGCGTCACGCCGGGCATCGAGCCGCTCAACCGCTTCGAGACCTATTTCATCAACCGCCACGATCAGGCGCTCCGATTGGCCGAAGAGGTGGGCGAGGGCATGAGCGTCGTGCTCGACGCGTTCCACATCAACATCGAAGAGGCCGATCCGATGCAGGCGATCCGCAACGTCGGCGATAAGCTGCTCGACTTCCACGTCGCCGACAACAATCGGAAACCCGCAGGTCAGGGCAAATACGACTGGGGCGAAGTGATATCGACGCTCAAATCGATCAACTATCAGGGCCACCTGACGGCCGAATTCGTGTTGACGATCGACCGCACGCCGCTGGCCCTTTCCTCTGAGAAGCGCGAGAGCGACATGGAATTTACCGAGGCCGACCTGAAATTCATACAGGAACTCGGTTCGGGGCTGATCAGCGCGGCTGATTACGACCGCGCGGTCGAAGCAAACATCAAGCATCTGAAATCTGTCGGGGCCTGATGAGGTGTTGAGTAATGACGACGGAACAGACCAGATTGTCCTCGGCGCTGCGACGCTTCAAAGAACTGCACGGCGACGGCGAAGTGAGGGCGATGCGCGCTCCCGCGCGGATCAACATTATCGGCGAACATGTCGATTACGTTCCGGACAGGTCGATGGCGTCGCTGGCTTTCGCAAGCCGCGAACACGCGATGTTGATGCTCTTTCGGGCGTCGGACGAAGGGGTTGTTCGCGGCGCTTCGACGCTCGAAAAATTCCCGCCGTTCAGCTTCGCGATTGACGAGGAAGGCCCGGGGAATCTGGGGGAGCGGCCCTGGGAATCTATTGTTTTCGATCGTCCCGCGCCGGCGCCGCATTGGGGCAATTATGTCAAAGGGGCGGTCAGTTTTGCGCGATGGAAGTACGGCCCGAGCATCACGCGCGGTTTCGACTTCCTGATCGAATCCTCAATACCGCCCAACAGCGGCGCGTCGTCATCATCGGCGCTGGTCACGCTCGCAGGCGCGGCGATTCGTGAGGCCAATCAACTCAAGTGCAACCTGAAGGAACTCGCGCTCGATTCGTCGCAGGCCGAGTGGTTCATAGGTACGCGCGGCGGCGCGCTCGATCATCTGGCGATTTGTTTGGCCACGCGCGGCAACGCCGTTTATATCTCGCACTCGGATCAACACACCGAACCGATTCCAATGCCAGATCACCGCTACCGCTGGCCCACATTCTTTTCTCACGAGGCCGACAAAGGACGCGAATTGATGCTGGAATACAACGAGCGCGTGGCCGTTTCGCGCCTGATACTCCCGACGCTCCTACAGGACCCGAAGGCGCGCAGGGACCCGGATACAATAACTCTCGATGAGTTTGGGCGACTTTACCCACAGGCCTTTCGCGAATGCGAACGCGAGTTCCCCGACCTGGTCAGAGAACGGCGCGGGCGCGCGCTCAAATTGTCCGACCGCTCGAAACATCATATACAAGAATCTATCCGGGTGAAGTTCATGGCCTGGCTTTTTTTTGCGGATCATTTGAAGGAATATGAGAAGATGCGCGAGATTGGAGATACGCTCAACCAATCGCACGCCAGCCTGCGCGACTATTACGACCTGTCGACCCCGGAAGTGGAGCGTTTGGTCGAGGTCATCACTGACGATCCGCTGGTATACGGCGCGCGGTTGATGGGCGGCGGATTCGGCGGAAACGTTTTGGCCCTAACGACGGCTGAAAACACGCAGGCGCTGATTGACCGCGTGCAAAACGAGTTTTACGGCCCGCGCGGGCGCGACGGACTCGGCGAAGGATCGGTGATGGTTTCGACGCCGGGCAACGGGCTTGAGTTTCTCAATCTGTAAATATGAAACCTTTGAAGATCGGCATCACGGGCGTTCGCGGCATTGTCGGCGCTACTTTCACTCCCGAACTGGTCATCGCCTTCGCACAGGCGATCGGGACTTACCTGGGCGGCGGTCGCGTTCTGGTCTGCCGCGACACGCGCCCTTCGGGGCCGATGGTTCGATCGGCGGTGATGGCCGGATTGCTGGCCACAGGCTGCGAGGCGATTGATCTGGGCGTCTGCCCCACGCCGACGATGCAGCTTGCGGTCAAGCCTCTCAACGCGGCGGGCGGCGTTTCGATCACCGCCGGCCACAACCCGTCGCAATGGAACGCGTTGAAATTCGTCCGCGGCGACGGACTTTACCTGAACACGAGGCAGGCCGAAGAGTTGTTGGACATCTTTCACCAGGGCGAATTCGAAAAGGCGAAATGGAACGAGATTCAAACCCACATCGAAACGCGGGACGCCGTCGAACGCCACATCGAAGTTTTAAAGAGCGCCTTTGACGTCGAAGCGATCCGGGCGCGAAAACTGACCGTGGCGGTCGACTGCTGCAACGGCGCGTGCTCGACGCTGAGTCCGCGATGGCTGGCGGAACTCGGCTGCGCGGTTCTCGCCATCAACGACGACGTCGCGGCGCCGTTCCCTCACGACCCCGAGTTGAAGCGCGAGACGATGGCGCAACTCCGCGCGATCGTCAAAGCCGGACGCGCCGACATCGGATTCGCGCACGACGCCGACGGCGAGCGGTTGGGCATCGTCACGGAAACTGGCGAACCGCTTTCGGAAGAGATGACGCTCGCGCTCGCGACCGACATCAAACTAAGCCGGACGCCCGGCGTGGTCGTCACCAACATCTCGACCACGCAAACTATTGAAAAGATCGCCGCCCGATATGGCTCGACAGTCATCCGCGTTCCGGTCGGCGCAGCTTACGTCTCCGAAGCGATCCTGGAACATAACGCCGTGATCGGCGGCGAAGGCAACGGGGCCGTCGCGGTCCCCGAAATCCACGCGGCAACCGACAGCGCGGCGGCGATTGGACTAATCCTCGAGCAAATGGCCAGGACAAGAAAACCGGTTTCGGAGATGGTCGCGAGTTTGCCGCGCTATACGATGTTGAAACATCGCATACAGATCGAGCCGAACCTGCTCTACTCCGCGCTTCAGAACGCGCGCGACGAGAGCGAACGCGCGGGCGCGGCGGAGATCGATTTGAGCGACGGGGTCAAACTCGCCTGGCCGGACGGCTGGGTTCACATTCGCGCGTCGAACACGGAGTCGATGATCCGCATAATCGCGGAGGCGGAAGACGAAAAGCGCGCGCGGGAATTGATGAATTGGGCGGATATTGTCGTCTTCAATTGCGCCCTGCCCTCAGTCCGCATAATAAACAAAATCAGGAAGACAAAGCATAGAGCTCCGTCAGGAGTCGCCATAGTCCCGGCGATTCTTGCGGCATTGGCGTGGCAGGTTAGCAAACAAAGCGAGGTGATTTGTTATTGGGCAATTGGTATAGTTATGTTTGACCCAATGAACTGGATTATCCTAACTGTGGTTTTAAGAGAAGCGTTAGGCAGAGTGAGAAAAAGGTTATAGAGGTTTTCCTATTTGTGGTTTGATCCCTTATCGAAGGAGGTCGGATATGGCAATCAAGACAGCGCCAGAAGTTCGCAAATCTCCTCTGGGAGTAATTGATCTGAAAAAGGAGTTAGAATGGTTGAAAGAGCACTGGCGAGAGTACGTGGGCGAATGGGTGGTTTTGGATGGGGACCGCTTGATCGGTCATGGCTCTGACCCGGTTCCCATAGTTGAGCGAGCTCGCGCCGAAGGCGTCAAAATGCCTTTTGCCAAGTACATCGTAGGAGAGACTGGGCCTTCGATGGGGGGCTGGCTATGAGCCGCTATCAGTTCTCCTTCGCTGAACGTATCGGCTACGAAAACAGTCCGGATATCACCGTTCCAATCGCTCTTTACACTGATGTTTCCTTCGGCATCCCCATAGCCGCAAAACTCGACTGCGGCAGTACCTTATGCGTCTTTCAACGCAAATTCGGCGAAATACTCGGGCTGGATGTTGAAAGCGGAATCCTGCAGTGGATACGACGACGTTTGAATCTATCCCAGAATATGCGCGCAATTCCAACCTTAAAAATCAGCATCTCCGGCGTCCGCGGCGTAATCGGCGATTCGCTCACGCCCACGCTGCTCACGCGCTTCGCCCAGGCCTTCGGGACATACGTCGGCTCGGGCGCGATCGTCATCGGGCGCGACACACGCACATCGGGCGAGATGGTTCGCCAGGCCGTAATCGCCGGATTGCTTTCGAGCGGCTGCCGGGTGATCGATCTGGACATTTGTCCTGTGCCGACCGTGCAGTTGATAGTCAGGCAGCGCCACGCGCAGGGCGGCGTCGCCATCACCGCCAGCCATAACCCGGCCGAATGGAACGCGCTGAAGTTCATCAACTCCGAAGGGCTGTTTCTGAGCGCGGGACAGGCGCGCGAGTTGCTCGACATCTACCATCAGGGCGATTACACGAAGGTCGCTGGCGCCGAGATGCGCGGCGTCGAACCTTTGACGGTCGCGCTCGACGCTCACATAAACGCGATCATCAGCTCGGCCGGCGCGCTGCCGCAGTCATCGCGCAAGTTAAAGGTCGCGCTCGATTCATGCAACGGCGCAGGTTCGGTCGTCGCCCCGCAACTGATCGAGGCGCTGGGCGCCGAAGTCATAGCGATCAACACCACGCCGGACGGCTCGTTCCCTCGCGGCGCCGAACCGACGCCGGAGAACATCACCCGTCTCTGCCAGTTGGTAAAAGAAAGCGGCGCCGACGTCGGCTTCGCGCAGGACATGGACGCCGACCGGCTGGCCGTCGTCGATGAGACCGGCGCGCCTATAGGCGAGGATTACACGCTCGCGCTGGCGGCCCGTTACGTTTTGGGCAAGACGCCGGGCGAGGTCGTGACCAATCTTTCGACCACCTCGGCGATGGACGACGTGGCGCGGATGTTCAATTGCCCGCTCCACCGGTCGAAGATCGGCGAGGCCAACGTCACCGAGATGATGCGGCAAGTGGGCGCGGTGATCGGCGGCGAGGGCAATGGCGGCGTGATCTACCCGCGCGTAAATTTCTGCCGCGACAGTCTGGTCGGAATGGCTCTGATTCTGCATTTGCTGGCCGAGACCGGGCGAACCGTGACCGAGCTTCTCGCAGACTTGCCGCGCTACAAGATGATCAAAGAGAAGCTGGAATGCCCGTCGGACAAGATCGGCGAGATTTTGAAGGCGGTCCGCGACGAATATGCCGGCCGTCGGATGGATTTGCGTGACGGCGTGAAGATAATCTTTGAAGACGCCTGGCTGCACGTGCGCGGATCGAACACCGAACCGATCGTTCGCCTGGTCGTCGAGGCGCGAGACGAGGCGCGGGCGCGGCGGATTCTGAACGGCGTTTTTGAGCGAGTCGCTCATGTGTTGAGATAGATGACCATAAAAAGCGCGAAGAGGAACATAAAAGACACAAATATTCTTAGGGGTCTCATGTCTCTCCTTTCTATCTGTTTTGCGCATTTTGTGTTCCTCTTTGCGCATTTTGTGGTTAAGCAAGGTCCCTCATCCTTCAGGTAACTGAGATCATGTCAAACACCCGCCACCAAGCCTAGCGGCTATGGTGGGGGCTTGGGAGATGTGAACAAGCCCGTTTGACCAGACCCAGCCAGGGCGAGAGAGTCACTCTTTCGCTATCGGGCTACGTTATTTGAGTTAGAACACCATAGTATCCATTGAGGGAAGAAGATGACAAAACGCAAGAAGGCTCCGCAAGAATTACGCAGCCAGCGCTGGTTCGGCTCGGACAGTTTGCGCGCGTTCACCCACCGTTCGCGCGCGAAACAGATGGGCTACGCGAGCGCAGATTACGCAGGCAAGCCGGTCATCGCCGTCATCAACACGTGGAGCGATCTGACGACCTGCCACAGCCATTTCCGCGAGCGCGCCGAAGAGGTCAAACGCGGCGTGTGGCAAGCGGGGGGCTTCCCCGTCGAAATTCCCGCGATGCCTGTCAACGAAACTTACATGAAGCCCAGCCCTTTGATGTATCGCAACTTCCTGGCGATGGAGGTCGAGGAGTTGTTGCGATGCCAGCCTATAGACGGCGTCGTGTTGATGGGGGGCTGCGACAAGACCACGCCGGGGCTGTTGATGGGCGCGATCTCGATGAACCTACCCCTAATCTATCTGCCCGCCGGGCCGATGCTGCGCGGCAATTGGAACGGTCAGGTCCTGGGCAGCGGCTCGGACGTGTGGAAATACTGGGCTGAAAGATGCGCCGGCAATATCACCGCCGCCGAATGGAACGATATGGAAGACGGCATCGCGCGCTCGCCAGGCCACTGCATGACGATGGGCACCGCTTCGACCATGACCTCGATCGCCGAAGCCCTGGGGATGACTTTGCCCGGCGCCTCTTCGATCCCGGCGGTCGACGCGAACCATCAGCGGATGGCCACGGCATGTGGCCGCCGCATAGTCGAAATTGTCTGGGAGGATTTGAAACCGAACGACATTTTGACGATTCGGTCGTTCGAGAACGCGATCACGACCGACATGGCCATCGGCGGCTCAACGAACGCCATCATTCACCTGGTCGCGATGGCCGGGCGGGCGGGAATCAAACTCGACTTGAAAAAATTCGACGAGATTTCGCATCGGACGCCGATGATCGCAAACATTCGCCCGTCGGGGCAGCGGTATTTGATGGAGGATTTCTATTACGCCGGCGGACTGCGCGCGCTGCTAAACCGGATCGGCCCGCTGCTGCATCTCGATTGCCTGACGGTCAGCGGCGGAACGCTCGGAGAAAACATCGCCGGCGCTAAAGTTCACAACGATGACGTGATTCGTTCGATGGACGATCCCGTCGCCCCACATGGAGGCACGGCGATTTTGTACGGCAACCTCGCCCCGAACGGCGCGGTGATCAAGCCGACGGCGGCTGAAAAACGTCTGCTTCAGCACACTGGGCGCGCGGTGGTTTTCAAGGACTATAACGACATGGCCGCGCGGATCGACGACGAGAATCTCGAAGTTGACGAGAACTCCGTTCTGGTGTTGCAGAACGCCGGGCCGTTAGGCGGTCCCGGAATGCCCGAATGGGGCATGCTGCCGATCCCGAAGAAGCTCTTGAAAAAAGGCGTGCGAGACATGGCGCGGCTATCCGACGCGCGGATGAGCGGCACGTCATACGGCGCCTGCGTGCTACACGTCGCGCCCGAAAGTTACATCGGCGGGCCGTTGGCGTTCGCGCGCGACGGAGATTTGATCGAATTGGACGTGGCGGGACGAAAATTGAATTTGCTGATCGGCGAAGAAGAGATGGAGCGCCGGCGCGCCGGATGGGCGCCGCCGCCGCCGCGTTACGAGCGTGGCTTTGGCGCCCTCTTCAGCCGACACGTCACGCAGGCCGATCAGGGATGCGACTTCGATTTTCTGCATGCGGGGACTGAGACACCGGAGCCTGAGATTCACTGATGGGGAATGGGGATTGCGGATTGCGGATTGCGGATTGCGGATTGATATAATTTTCAATCTCGATTTCACGCCCCCGGCTGAACGAACTAATAAATCCGCAATCCGCAATCCGCAATCCGCAATCCGCAATCCGCAATCCCCATTCCCCATTCCCCATTCTCCTGTTAAAGTGACGGCTGCGCCTCCCGAAATTCACACAATACGAGGATCAACTTATGGGGACTCTCAAGCGGCTGCGACGCGCAGTCATCACCGGCATAGGCTGCGTCAGCCCGATAGGCGTCGGCCGTGAGCGGTTCTGGCAATCGGTTCGTGAGGGGCGCAGCGGCGTCGGCCCGGTCACTCGATTCGACGCTTCCGACCTGCCGGTGCGCATCGCCGGCGAAGTCAAAGATTTCGATCCCGACCAATTCATTCCCCCGAAAGACCGCCAGCACGTCTCGCACGCCGTGGCCTTCGCCATCGCCGCCGCCGACCTGGCCTTCGCCGACGCCGGGTTGAAGCCGAAGGAGATGAGCCTGGAAGAGAAGCGCGACGTCGGCATCGTCCTGGGCAGCGGCGGCGCGAGTTTGAGCTTCATCGAGAAGCAGTACCGCTACTATTTCGCGAACGAGGCGAAAAAGGCCAGCGTTTACACGATCCCGACTGCCACGCCCGGATCGTTGCCGAGCGAGTTGTCAATGCCGTTCGGGTTGAAGGGGTTCAGTCATCTGGTCTCGACAGGGTGCACCTCTTCGACCGACGCAATCGCTTACGCGGCGCAGCACATCACCTTGGGGCGCATCAACACGGTTTTGACCGGCGGCGTGGACGCGCCGCTGGCGCACAGCATCATGCTCGGTTTTTGCGTGATGAAGGTGATGACGCCGTCTTGGAACCACGACCCGCAGCGCGCATCGCGCCCGTTCAGCCGCGACCGCGACGGTTTCGTGTTGGGCGAAGGCGCCTATTTCTTCGTGCTCGAAGAGATGGATCACGCTCTCGAACGCGGCGCGCGGATTTACGCCGAGGTCGCCGGCTACGGCTCGACCTGCGACGCGCATCACCGCGTGCGGTTGGACGAGACCGGCGTCGAGCCCGCGCGCGCGATGAAGCTGGCGATAACGGACGCCGGCCTTCAGCCCGAAGATATTGATTACATCAACTTGCACGGCACTTCGACGGAGTTGAACGACCGGATCGAGACGCGCGCCATCAAGCTGGCGTTCGGCGAGGCGGCGGCGCGCATTCCGATGAGCGCGACGAAATCGATGGTCGGCCACCCGCAGGGGGCTTCGGGCGCCGCCGGATTGACCGCGACGCTGGGCGGAATGGCCGGGGGCTTTCTGCCGCCGACGATCAATCTTGAGCAGCCTGACCCTGAATGCGATCTCGATTACGTGCCGCAACAAGCGCGGCCGTCCGCGATCAGGAATGCGCTTTGCAACTGCATCGGATTCGGATCGAAGAATTCGGCGCTGGTCGTGAAAAAGTTCGAGGTCTAATGTGATCGCCCTATTTCGTGATTGCTCTCGGGGCGAGATGGCCGATCTGGCGGCGAGGGATTACATTGGGCCGCGCCGTCGCCGAACATCAATCCCACAGACCGAAGAGTCCGCCATACCGATTAGTCGGCTTTTTATTGCGGATCTTCCTTGGTTTCGATTGTTTCTGAGATCCGCTCCTCTATGTCGTACAGTTGATTGGCGAGCGCTTTCTTTTCTTCTTCTGTCACGCCGTAGTTGGGCGTTATGTCTTGAATGATCTTCAGCGCGGCGCGAACGCGCGCGAGATTGCTCACTGTCACGTATTCGGTTTCGGTCATTGTTTAACTATTTCAGGGAAGTTCTTTCCGACTACTCGCGCTGAATGACAACGTTCATCGGGGCCGCCGCCATCCGCAAAGTTCCGCCATAAACACCGGCGTCAGCTCCGGCGCAGCGGATTATAGTCGTCTTCTTCATCAAGGACGCCCTTTACCTGCTATCCGCTTGTTTTCCCTGAAGACAAGGCGCCGCCTTTCCACTGTAATTGTCAATGCTAAGGTAGGATGCCGCATGCAAATTATCAATCAGCATTGTCTTTACAGTTAGGATGAGATCTCCATTCGGACGCTTCGGAGTTGTGATTGAGTAATACACTATTGATCTCGCGCGCTGCGCATCATTTACACCCGGCTTGTCAGCAGGCGCTTCTAACACCTGGCAGCTGAATGAATACGATGTCACTGTCCCATAGGTCTGCCTCACCCGATTCGCATAATCTCGAACGTCTATTTTTTGCCCCCTGGCTCTTGCTAATTGAGAGAATTCGACATCAAGTTCCACATCCAGCCCGGCAGCGAAGTTTCTTACTACTCTGTCGGCCACAATCCTTGCTCCGTCCAGGTAATTGAGAATAGGCACACGTTCAGCGTCTGGATATGTTTCAATAGTTGCCCGTAGGATTACGCTACTCTTGGTCCTTGTAATCTGACCTGCTGAAAGGCCGGCCACTAATACAGTAAGAAGCAGTGATTTTAGAACTCGATTTATCATTGTATCCCCTCGCATACTTGGAATGCGTAACATGAACTATACAGATGGCGTTGGCGTCTAATATTGGCTATTTGTGTCCAAACTTCGCTCTGAGGCGTGAAAACGGAAATTGAATGCTATCCGCGGAGGGGCAATCCGGCCTCTCGCCACCTATACAGCGTTCGACTGTGCGCGGCATTCTACACACGCTATGAACCGTGTCAACGTCCGCGGAGATTGTTGCCGGGGGACGCGCCTTCCCTGCTCCGTCCAGAGCGCCTACGCGAGTCGCCCGAGCCACCGCCATTGTTTCGAGGATATGCCGCAGCAGCCTTTCTATCCCTGCTCCGATGCGGAGATCGTGAAAAGCTATGAACCGGAGGTTTGCACGGCTCCGGCTTATTGTGATAATTGGTTGTGCTTGAAACTGGCTGAGATTAACCATGAAATAGTTAAAAAGAATGTTCGCTTCTTTCGCCGAGCGCAGCCGCGAAGCCGAACTGATGGACGGCGCGGATTACACGGCCGCCGAGATGATCGAAAACCTGGCCGAGTTGCGCCGCGTTAACCGCTACCTGGGCGGACGGCGCGCGCTGACGCGCCATCTGTTCCCGATGATCCAAACTGTATGGGATACAGGGCTTCGGCGGGTTCGACTGCTCGACGTCGGCGCGGGGTCGGCTGACATTCCGGCGCGGATCGTCTTGTGGGCGCGCGCCCGCGGGATCGAAGTCGAATGCGTCGCCCTGGACCTGAATGAGATCGTGGCTACGGAAGCCCGACGGCAGACCACGAGTTATCCCGAAATCAAAGTCGTCCGCGCCGACGCGCTGAACCTGCCGTTCGAAGACCGCAGCTTCGATTTCGCGCTGGCCTCGTTGTTCTTGCACCATTTGGAGAGCCGGCAGGTGGCCCGTTTGATTGAAAGCTTCGCCCGCGTCGCCCGCGTGGCGTTCATCATCAACGACCTGCGGCGACATCCGGTCGCTTATTATTCAATCAAGTTGCTGACGCGTATCTTTACGCGCAATCGTCTGGTCCGGAACGATTCCGCCGTCTCCGTGCTGCGCGGCTTCACCGAGCGCGACATCGAAGAGATCGCCGGCGCGGCGCGAATCGGGCTGCAGGTTTTCCGCCATTTCCCTTACCGTTATATTTTAATCGGACGGCAGTAACTGGTACGGTAAGGGGAGCGTGAGCGAGGCGGAGTCTCGTCAGTGCGCTCTTTCGGGGAGACTCCGCCTCGCCCACGCTCCCCTTACCGTACCAGAGGCCGCAGTAGTTAGGGACTACAAGACTTATGACTGGCGAAGACGTACTGAAGATTTTCGAAGAGACCAACGCGTTGTTGAAAGGCCATTTCCTGCTCACTTCCGGGCTTCACAGCGACCGTTACCTGCAATGCGCCCTGGTGTTGCAACACCCGGCCATCGCCGAACGCTTGGGCGCCGAGTTGGCGGCGAGGGCGAAGGCCGACCCGGACATCGCCCCCGTAGACCTGGTGATCGCCCCGGCGCTCGGCGGCGTGATCGTGGCGCACGAAGTGGCGCGCGCGCTCGGCGTGCGCGCATTATTTACCGAACGGCAGGAAAAGATGATGACATTGCGCCGTGGCTTTCAGATCAGACCGGGCGAGCGCTGCCTGGTCGTTGAAGACGTGGTCACGACCGGAGGCTCGACGCGCGAGGTGATGGAAGTGGTCGCCCAACACGGAGGCGTGGCGGCGGGCGCGGGATCGTTGATCGACCGCAGCCTCAAGAGGGACGGGAGCGTGGTGGACCTTGGCCTCCCGCGGCGCGCCCTTGCCGCGATCGAAGTCGCAACCTACGCCCCCGATGAGTGCCCGATGTGTCGAGAAGGTTCCATCGCGATCAAACCGGGCAGCAGACAGTGAAAAAGAGAGACAAGGGGACAAGGAGAGTGGGAGACAAGGGGACAAGATATTTCTTTCTCCTTGTCTCCTTGTCCCCTCTTCCCCTTGTCTCCCCCTCTCTGTCTCCCTATCTCTCCGTCTTTTCGGCTGACCGCCACGCGAAGAACGCGATCGGCAGCCCGACGCAGACGATATGCACGATTATGCCTTGCAGCGGCGCCACGAAATAGAAAGGAGGTTTCCGTATCGCCGACAGTGGCAGCACGATGAGTTGCATGGCGAAATAGACCACCACCCCATATATCGGCCCCCATATCGCCGGCCGCCTGATCAGCGTCGGGAGTATGACGCTTGCTCCGTAATAGATCGTCGCCCAGATGAACGCGATCAGAAAATGGAGCGACATGCCGAGTAACACAGTCGCCCATCCGCCATTGAAAGAAGCGTCCCCGATCAGTCCCTTGGCGATGCCCTGAAACATACGACTCGGACTCCGCCCATGTAGGAGAGTGAGGATCACTGCGGCCAGGCCGTCCAACACCCCGACGGCCAGACCGCCGTAAAGGATCGCGTTGAAGGCGCGCGGGCCTTGGAACGAATGCGGCTTATCAGCGGGAAGCGTGAATGCGTTTTCAGTCATGATTTTTCTCTGTCTAAATTGTTACAGCGCCGCGCGCGTAGGGGCGGGTATTCCCCGCCCGCGTTCGTTTTCAAGGCGATTGGGCGGGGAATACCCGCCCCTACGCGCGCAGTACTGTCTGGGGCAATGTTTAGAACGATTTGCAATTGCATATACAGTAACAACCGCGGGGAGCGCGGGGAGCGCGGGAAAATAATGCCGCCACGGCGATCAGCGCCGCGACGGCGCTTGATTTAATCTTGGGAATGTCGAACATTATTTCTTACGCCTACTGTGAAGATTGGAAAAGTCGAGCGGCTGACGAATTACGGTTCGATCAACCGCTCGCAGTTGCTGACATGTCTTCGGAGTTTTCATCGCCTGGCAAAACTAGCGCCTTCCAGCTTGATCCCAGTTGGCCGACGGCGCGGTCGAGGTTGTGAGTCCGGTTTATCGGTACTAAAATGCGCGCAGACTGACCAAGCCGACGGGGAATTGCGCGAACAATCCTTGCCCGCCGGCCTGATCCCTGCTGCGCTGGAACATTTAGCGAAAAACCGTAGCTTATGTCTTGAAGAAACCCTCAAAAATAGCCGAGAGGATTCCAAGCGGTTTGCAAGCGAATTCTGAAGAAGTTCCCAGAGTTAGTTATGCAAAAACAGACCAGACAGTTGTATGAATTCGGCCCATTTCGTCTGGACGCGGACGAGAGGTTGTTAATGCGTGACGGGCGGATAACGCCGCTGCCCCCGAAGGTCTTCGACACGTTGCTCGTGCTGGTCAAGAACAGCGGACGGGTGGTGAGCAAGGACGAGCTGATGCAGTCGCTCTGGCCCGACACCTTCGTCGAAGAGAGCAACCTGACGCAAAACATCTCGCAACTTCGCCGGGCGCTGGGCGACGGGGCCGCCGACGCCCATTACATAGAAACGGTCCCGAAGCGCGGCTACCGATTCGTCGCCGGCGTGCAGCCGTTGGCGGTCAACGACATTTCGACGGAGGAGGCGATTGCGGTCAACGGCCATGCGCCGGCGCCCGCCGCCGAACCTTCGGCTCGATTGGCCGACATTGAAAAGGCGATTCCGCCCGCCGAAGCCGCTGAAGAGAATTCCGAACGGAGAAGGGCTCTAATGGTCGCGGCGTTGTTGGCGCTCAGTCTGGCCATCGTCGCCCTTGCCGTCATCGTCGCGAGCCGCCACGCCGGAGCCGGCGCCGCGCAATCCACGACAGCTTTCGAACAAATCATGCTTACCAAACAGACGACTTCGGGCAAGGCGTCGTTCCCGGCCATTTCGCGTGACGGAAAATACGTCGCTTACGTGGCGGAAGACGGCGATCTGCAAAGCCTGTGGGTCAAGCAGACGGCGATCAATAACAACGCGCAGGTCGTCGCGCCGGCCGAAGTCGTCTTCAAAGGCGTGACGTTTTCCCCTGACGACAATTTCATCTATTACGTCGCGCGCCCAAAAAGCGGACTCTCGAATAAGCTCTACCAGGCCCCGCTGCTCGGCGGCGCTCCGCGCGAGGTGGCGACGAACGTTGACAGCCCCGTTACGTTCTCTCCCAACGGCCAGTACTTCGCCTTCGTCCGCTACACTCCGCTGCAGCGGGAAACCGCCCTGATCGTCGCAAGAATTGACGGCTCTGAAGAGCGAAAACTGGCGACGCGGAAAGGGCCGGAAGAATTATCGCTGCTGGGGCCGTCGTGGTCGCCGGACGGCCGCTTGATAGCTTGCGGGGCGTACATAGTTGAACAGGGTGAAATCTTCATGCGGGTGTTGGCCGTCCGCCTCGAAGACGGTTCATCCGAGCCGATCGGCTTTCAAAAATGGTCATACCTCGGCCAGTTGGCATGGCTCGGCGACGGCGGCGGAGTGGTCTTCAGCGCCTGGCAGATTAGTTGGGGGGTGTATGGCGATCAACTCTGGCTGCTGACCTTCCCGAAAGGCGAGGCGCGCCGCCTGACGAACGACATGAACAGCTATGACGGCGTCAGCGCTTCGGCGAATTCCGCCGCGCCTGCCCTGTTGGTCACCCGCCGGACGGCTCGTGTTTCACGAATCTGGATCGCGCCGGCCCAGGCCGGCGGCCTTAACGCCGAACGGGCTACGCAAATTCAATCAGGCTTCGGGGATAACGATAGCGAGCGGTTCGGCCTGGATTGGACGCCGGACGGCCGGCTGGTGTACGGCTCACAAGCCAGCGGCAACGTCGACGTCTGGATCACGACCGCCGACGGCAAAGAGCAGCGACAACTGACGCGAGACCCGCAGAACGACGTCTTGCCCGCTGTCACGCCTGACGGCCGCCACATCGTCTTCAACTCTGATCGCGCCGGGGGCAGAAATATCTGGCGTATGGAGATTGACGGCGGGGGATTGAAACGTTTGACGCATGGGCAATTCGATAATTTTCCCAGTCTCTCTCCGGACGGACGCTGGGTCGTCTACTCGTCTTATCGCGGCGACGGGCCGACGCTCTGGAAAGTTTCGATCGACGGCGGGGAGCCGGCTCAGTTGAGTCCCGCTTTTGCCATCAGCCCAGCCGTTTCCCCCGATGGAAAATGGGTCTCCTGTTTTTGCAAGGACGGGAAAGACGGCAGGTACAAGGCCGCGCTGATTCCATTTGAGGGAGGCGAGCCGATCTTCATCGAAGGGATGGAGCAGCCTGATTTTCGTATTCTCCGCTGGTCGCCGGAAAGCCGCGCGCTGACTTATATCGCCACGCGGCAAGGCGTCTCTAACATCTGGAGCAAGCCCATCGACGGCGGCCAGGCCCGCCAATTGACCAACTTCACCTCCGATCGAATCTTCCGCTTCGCATGGTCGCGCGACGGAAAGTTTCTGGCCTGCGAACGGGGTATGGTCATTAACGACGCGGTTTTGATCCGTGACGGCAGGCCCGACAAACTCCCCGCTCCATGAATGGGACGTATAGGACTCATAGGACCTATAGGACTCATAGGATTTATGAGTCCTATAGGTCCTATGAGTCCTATGAGTCCTATTGAAATTTACTTTATATCACAAAGTACTTGACGCCGCCGCTCCACGCAGCTTAGCATTTCAAGCGGAGCCAAACGGTTTCACGAAGTATCTATGAAATATAGGATCACACTCGCATACGACGGCGCGGGTTATTTCGGCTGGCAGACCCAGGCGGGTCAGTTGACCATTCAGGCGGTATTGAACGGCGCGCTCGAAAAATTGGAAGGCGCGCCGGTCACTACGCATGCCGCCGGGCGGACAGACGCCGGGGTTCATGCCGAAGGGCAGGTGGTTTCATTTAGGCTGTCGCGGGAATGGGAAGGCGGAGATTTACGCCGCGCGATCAACGGCAATCTGCCTCCCGACATTCGCGCAATTGACGCCGCGCCAGTTGGCGAGGAATTTCATGCGCGATTCGACGCGAAAGGCAAGACGTATCGCTATCAGATCTATCTGGCCGAAGTGATGAGTCCGTTCCTGATCCGCTACGCGTGGCATTATCCTTACGCGCTCGACGTCGAGAGGCTGACCGAGGAGGGCATGGCGCTAGTCGGCGCGCGCGATTTCACGGCCTTCACCATCGCCGATTGCGAAGCGAAGACGTTTACGCGGACTATTACGGAGGTCGCCGTTGAGGGCGAAGGCGATCTGCTTAGACTCTTTTTCACCGGCGACGGGTTCCTGCGCTATCAGGTTCGCACGATGGTGGCCGCGCTGGTCGAATCGAACCGTGGGCGATTGAAGGCAGGATCGATCCCCGAATTAATCGAAAGCAAGGATCGCGCGCTCGCGGGAACGCCCGCCCCGGCGCGAGGGTTGACGCTGATGAAAGTCGAGTATTAGTATTCGACGCCTGTTTTTTGCCCTTTTCTCGGGCTCATAAACATCAAATCCGAATCGAAGGCGCCGCCATTACAACGACAATGTTGGAAGATTTCTTTGAAGTAATAGAGCCCGGCTCGCGGGACGAAGTGTTGCTCAAACAGATTGATTTTGCGCGTCTGCCCCGTCACATCGCGGTGATCATGGATGGCAACGGGCGGTGGGCCAATCGCCGCTTCCTGCCGCGCGTCGCCGGCCACCGCGCCGGCGTGGAAGCGGTGCGCGCCACTGTGGACGCATGCGCTCGTTTGGGCGTCGAGGCGCTAACGCTCTACGCGTTCTCGGTCGAGAACTGGAAGCGGCCCCCGTTCGAGATCGAAGCGTTGATGACTTTTCTGAAAGAGTACCTGCGCAAAGAGCTGGAGAACATCCACCGCAACAACATCAGATTTCAGACCATCGGCCGCACGAACGAGCTGGACGAATCGGTGCAGTACGAATTGCGGAGCGCGATCCGCAAAACCGCCAACAATACCGGCATGATTCTGAACGTCGCGCTCAATTACGGCGGGCGCGTCGAGATGGTTGACGCCTTCCGCAAACTGATGGAGAAGTTCCAGCGCGAAGGCCGCCCCCCCGAATCAATCACCGAAAACGAGATCGCGCGGCACCTTTACACCGCCGGTCTGCCCGATCCCGACCTGTTGATCCGCACCAGCGGCGAGATGCGCGTAAGCAATTTCCTGTTGTGGCAGATCGCTTACTCGGAGATTTATGTGACGGATACGCTGTGGCCCGATTTCCGCCGCCCGGACCTTTTCGCCGCCATCATCGATTATCAAAAACGCGAACGACGGTTCGGCGGCTTGAATGAGGCCGCGAGGCTCGCCGTCGTCAACGCCTCTTAACTAGGGGAGTGGGGAATCGAAGATCGAGGATCGAAGATAGAAGATCGAGGATAGCGAGATTGACCGATTCGATCCTCGATCCTCGATCCTCGATCCTCGATCCTCGATCCTCGATCCTCGATCCTCGATTCCCGTATGGCTCGAGTTCTTAGCGCAATCATCTTTCTGCCGATTCTCTTCGCCGCCCTCTGGATGGGCGCCCCGATCTGGTTTTCGGCGATCGCCGCCGCAGGGGTCCTGATCGGGCTTTATGAGTATTACCGGCTGGCCTCGCGCGGCGGAGAAGTTCAGGGGTTGGCGGCGGCGGCGGCGGCGCTCGCCGCTTTTTATTATGACCGGCATGAGTTGATTATCGCTATCATCGCGGCGCTCGTGATCGTTGAAATGCTCGCCCAGCTTTTTACTCGCGCGAAGGATGAAGACTTCAGCGAGATGCTGCCGGCGGCGGCGATAAGGGTTTTCGGCGTGTTGTACGTCGCCGTCCTCGGCGGATACATCATCGCGATTCGCGTGATCGAGAAGCCCGACATACCGCGGCTTGCGCCGAAGCTGCTGACGTTGTTTTTCATAATCGTATTTGCCGGAGACACGGGGGCCTATTACACTGGGCGCGCGATGGGGCGAAGGAGGCTCGCGCCGCGCGTCAGTCCGGGCAAAACCGTGGAGGGCGCGATCGGCGGGCTTCTGGGTAATGTGGCCGCCGCGTTGATCGCGCATTTTACCTTCTTTCCTGAATTGAAGGTCGTTCACGCCGTTCCGCTGGCTCTTGTAATGGGACTTCTCGGCATTACAGGCGATCTATGCGAATCGATGCTCAAACGCGGCGCACGCGCGAAAGACGCGGGCAGTTTGATCCCCGGGCATGGCGGGTTGCTCGATCGGTTGGATAGCATGCTTTTCAACGCCCCTCTGCTTTACTATTTTTACTGGATATTCCTGAAATAACCGTATGAAACAGATTGCGATACTCGGTTCGACCGGCTCGATCGGCTGCAACACCCTGCGGGTCGTCGACGCCTTGAAAGGAGGGTTCGGCGTGGCTGCCCTGGGCGCGGGGTCGAACGTCGAGTTGCTAACCCGGCAGGTCGAACAATATCGCCCGCGCGTGGTCTCGGCCGGCGACGAGGAGTGCGCGGAGAAGCTCCGTTACGAATTGAAGCGGCGGGGCGTGAAGCAGCCGAGGGTCGGCGTCGGCGTAGAAGGACTGTGCGAAGTCGCGACCTGCGACGGCGTGGAGATAGTGATCGGCGCGGTCGTCGGCGCGCGGGGATTGTTGCCGGTTTATCGCGCGCTGGAACTCGGGCGCCGCGTCGCGTTGGCGAACAAAGAGACGCTGGTCGTCGCCGGCGAACTGATGACGCGCGCGGCCGAGAAATCCGGCGCCGAGTTGTTGCCCGTCGACAGCGAACACAACGCCTTACACCAGTGCATGCGCGGCGAACGGCGCAGCGAAGTGAGGCGGCTGATTCTGACCGCGTCCGGCGGGCCTTTCCGGAATTCGTCGAAAGAAGAGATCGAGAACGCCGCGCCGGCGCAGGCGCTGCGACACCCGACGTGGCGGATGGGCGCGAAGATCACCGTCGATTCGGCCACGATGATGAACAAAGGCCTTGAAGTGATCGAGGCCCGCTGGCTCTTCAACGCCTCGGCGGACGAGATCGACATCCTCGTGCATCCGCAATCGGTCGTGCATTCGATGATCGAATTGGTCGACGGCTCGATCATCGCGCAACTGGGCGTCACGGACATGCGCCACGCGATTCAGTACGCGTTGACCTACCCCGAACGCCGTCCGGCGGAGCTTCCCCCGCTCGACCTGACCCTGCTCGGCAAGCTCGAATTCTTCGCGCCGGACACCGAGAAGTTTCCGTGTGTCGCGCTCGCTTACGACGCGCTGCGTCGTGGTGGCACGGGGCCGGCGGTCTTGAACGCCGCGAACGAGGTAGCGGTCGCCGCGTTCCTGGACGAGAAAATAAAATTCGGCGACATTCCCCGTCTGATCCGCGCCGCCTGCGAGGCCCACGCGCCGCAGCCGGCTTCGAGCCTGGACACGGTGCTCGCCGCCGACCAGTGGGCCCGCGATTGGGTCGAGCGGAAGATCGGCGGTCAGTGGACGGCAGCGAGCTTGAATTAGACCTCTCCTTTTGCAAAAGTAACCCTGGCTTCTCATGGACATCGCAATACGCAAAGCTGAGCCTTCGGACGCCGAAGCCATCTGGAAGTGTTACACTTCGCCGATGGTCGTTCGCAACACTCTGCAATTGCCTTACCGCAGCCTCGAATCAGTCCGTGAACTTCTGACCAAAAGTGGAGAAGGCCAATATACCCTGGTCGCCGTCGTTGACGGAGAGGTCGTCGGCGTGATCGGCATGCACACCTCACCGAGGCCGCGAGTCAACCACAGGGGCGAGATCGGGATGATGGTTCGCGACGATTGGCAAGGCAAAGGCGTTGGAAAAGCGATGATGCAGGCGGTGGTTGATCTGGCAGACAAATGGCTGAACCTTTCCCGAATAGAATTGACCGTCTTCACGGATAATGAGCCTGCGATCGCGCTCTATCGCAAATTCGGATTCGAGATCGAAGGCACGCTTCGCAAGTACGCGTTCCGCGACGGCGAGTTCGTGGACGCTTACGCGATGGCTCGTGTCAAATGAAAATCGCCCCTGGGTACGCGTCGCTTCCAGCGCGCAGTCTCGGCGAAAGACTTATTGATCGGAAATGGACGCTCCCCATGTCGCCGCGCTCGCGTTTAATGATCACCGCTTGCAATCGCGCGCATCCAGCTCCAAGCTCTGCGGACCTCCAACAGGTCTTGCGCCAACCACTGCGCGCTGGAAGCGAAGCGTACCCAGGGGTTTTCCGGAGGGGTTATGAAACGCGTCACACTTTGCGGATTGTTTGTTGCGGCGTTCTTCTTCGCCGTCGCGCTTCAATCGGACGCCCGACAGGAAGCAGGGCCGGCTTTCGACATGACCAACGCGATGATCCCGATGCGCGACGGCGTGAGGCTCAACACCAACATCTTCGTTCCGAAAAACTCCGCCAAGCCCTTGCCGATCATACTCGAACGCACGCCTTACAACGCCCCCGAATCGGCGCGCGGCTGGGCGCAGGGCAAATACTCGGCGTTGGCCGCCGACGGCTACATCTTCGTCTTTCAGGACATTCGCGGGCGCTACAAATCCGAAGGCCAGTTCGTGATGCAGCGGGCGCCGGTCTCCTTGCTCGGCGAAAAGAACGATCCGAAAGCTGTTGATGAAGTCACCGACGCATACGACACCATCGAGTGGCTGATAAAGAACGCGCCCAATAACAATGGGCGCGTGGGCATAATCGGCATCTCTTATCCCGGCTGGACGGCGGCGATGGCCACGCTCGCGCCGCACCCGGCTTTGAAGGCCGCCTCACCTCAAGCCTCGCCGGCCGACATGTTCCTCGGCGACGATTTTCATCACAACGGCGCGTTCAGGCTGAGCTACGGGTTCGAGTACGCGACGATGATGGAGACCAACAAGGAGCAGGCCAGATTCGATTTTGACAGATACGACACCTACGAATGGTACCTGCGACTGGGCGCGCTCTCGAACGCCAACGAGAAATACTTGAATGGAAAAATCCCCACTTGGAACGATTTCGTCGATCACCCCAACTACGACGAGTTCTGGCGACGGCAGGCGATGGCCGGATACTTGAAGAAGGTAAACGTCCCGATGCTCACTGTCGCGGGATGGTGGGATCAGGAGGACTTTTACGGCCCGATCAAGATTTACGAGACGCTGGAGCCTCACGACCAAAAGCGGATCAATTTCTTCGTCGCCGGGCCGTGGAATCACGGCGGCTGGGCGCGTTCGGACGGCGGCAGCCTCGGCAAAATCAAATTCGACAGCGACACTTCGCGGCATTACCGCGAAAAGATCGAAGCGCCCTGGTTCGCTTATTGGCTGAAAGCCGAAGGCAAGCTCGGAATCGCCGAAGCGATCACCTTCCAGACCGGTTCGAACGAGTGGAAGAGTTATGACGAGTGGCCGCCGCGCAACATCACGACCGACCGCAAACTCTATTTTCGCGCGGACGGCAAGCTCTCTTTCGACCCGCCTACAGAGACTGACGCGCGCGCGTTTGACAGTTTCGTCTCTGACCCGGCCAACCCGGTTCCCTATCGCCCGCGCCCGATTGAGGCGACCTATTACTCTCGCGGCTCGGGGTGGAGAGAGTGGCTGGTCGAAGATCAACGGTTCGTTCATCGCCGGCCCGACGTGCTGAGTTGGGAAACCGATCCGTTGACCGAAGACGTGACGATCACCGGCGCCCTCGCAGCGCATTTGTTCGCGTCGACCTCGGGAACGGACAGCGATTGGATCGTGAAGCTGATTGACGTCTACCCGGAGGACTACCCGAAAGACTACAAGATGGGCGGCTATCAACTGATGATCGCCAACGACGCCTTTCGCGGGCGCTTCCGCAAAAGTTTTGAAAAGCCAGAGCCGATCAAGCCGGACGAGGTCAACGAGTATGTGATTGACCTGCATCAGTGCGATCACCGCTTCCTGAAAGGCCACAAGATCATGGTTCAGGTTCAAAGCACGTGGTTCCCTGTGATCGACCGTAACCCGCAGAAATACGTCGAGAATATCTTCAAGGCCAGAGAAGAGGATTACATCAGGGCGACGCAGCGCGTGTTTCGGTCGAAACAGTTTCCATCGGATCTAACTGTGCCGGTGATGACAAAGTGAGGATTGCTGTCGGTTAAGCAGGGTCTTCTTCGGATGAAGAAAATGTCGCGATGTATTCCTCACACAGTGAGGCCAGATGAAGCGGCAGCGGCAGTTTCAACGCTTCGGAAAAGTGCATTGCCGAATCTCGCAGCTTATGCGCCAATGCAGCCCATTCCGCTGGATCATCGCCGCTCTGTATCAGTGGCACGGTCAATTCGACTAATCCAGGATTCCACGCCTGCAAGGCCGGGTCATCAGCTTTAGACATCATCGGGCGGATATTCTTCTGGGTCATCGGCTTGGCAGCCACGCTGTAATACACGCGCTCAACCTGTGCCGAAAGCTGGAACAACCCTGAAGCGTAGCTTGTCTTGCGAGTATCTTTCTCGCTGAACATTACAACCTGTGGAGTCTCGCTGCCATCATGCTGGCGAACTCTGACGACCCGTAGATTTTTCAATTCCTTTGCTGGGATCAGCGGATCGTTTTTATCAAACTGGATCGAATCCAGAGTAATATTCTTGTCGGCCAACCATGTCCATTGCTGTCTTGAGTTTTGAGCCTCCGTTAGCAACAGCGTACCATTCCCGCCAGGAAGTTGGCGCAGCCAATCTTTAACGAATCTGCCGACATTTTGACTTTCATTCCATCCGAGCCAGCGAGCCTTGCCGTTACGCTCCGCGAGTTGTAATAGGAATTGTGAATACGATACGGGGCTTCCCATCCCAGAGGCAGTCACCTGAATCGGCCAACCTGCTGGTGGAACATACAGCATCATCGGCAATGATTCTGATCCGCGCGCGCTCTTGCGCTTCAACAACCAAAACGCGGCGAAGGCAATGGCTCCGACTCTGCTTTCGAAAGCTTTGCTCAACTTTGGCAGTCCATCCACTAAGCCCAGATGACGCAATAAATCCAACGCGGCGGCTCTGGCTCGGTCTGGAAGCGTCTTGGCCGTCTGCGGTGTCGTGGTGGTGATAAACTGGGTAAGCCGCCCTGTCTGAGCGTAACCGATTCGCATTGCTGTCTTGGGATCCTCTCGATTCTGAAACGTAGAGGAATCATTGATCTCGACCAGCACGCCCATGGGTGATGCCGAGAGCGGGACGGCGCGTTTGATTTGCTCTACTCGGCGCCCAAACGCGGCTTCTGTTCGATCATCGAGCTTATCAGCCAGATCATTCTGATGTGACGACTGAACTTCGATCGTCAATTCCTCGGCCTCCCACACGTGGTGGTGATAAGCGATTTGACGGCCCTTGGCCGAATACTCTCCGAACAGTTCCCGCCCAATGGCGTCGAGCAAAGCATCGTGCACATCTTCCGAAAGATAGCGAACCTCGATCTTCACATGTGAGCCTAGTTGACCGGCAATTAGTCTTCTGCGTTGTGAGAGGACATCATCGGCGCCGGACTTCAATTCATCCATGATAACGCCCTTTTCTCTTTCCCAAACGCCTGTCGGAAAGGCTCTCTTACCTCTCGTCACCATTCTGTCTTTCTGGCGAAATGGTTCCTCAACAAAAGCCAGCCCAAAATCATGCTCGAAGTAATCAGCCACGCTCTTCAGCAGTTGTTGTCGCTCCGGCGGCATCACTCCCGGTCGGACTTCGTGTGTGAATAACATTTGATTGCTGTAGACCATTGCAGCATTCACACCATCACGCCCAATGAAGGCCAATGGCTCTTGCAAGAGTTGATCGGGCATGGGCATGTGCTTGTTCGGCGTCACCATTTCAAACAGTTCCGGCAGCACATCCACCCAATCCAAATCAAACTTGATCTTTCCGTCTTCTGATTTTGATCGTCGCCATTTCACCTCCGCTACTTGAAACCGGCGAGAAAATGTTCCGGCATCCGTGCCAGCCAATCCTGTCTGCAAGTAGACGCTGTGATTGCCTCCACCCGGATTGGCAATTGCCTTACTTACCCAACGGCGAATTCCGAAATCGCAATTGATGACGGGAAAACTTTGGTAAGGAATAGTCTGAAGCGTCAATTTCACAAACACAGACCACGCGGACTGTTTGTCAGTATCGCGGGGTGGCCACGAAAACAGCTCGATGCCTCTTCCGGTAATCGGCGAGCGATAGAAGTGCAACGGATAAGAGCCATAGAAGAATGTCCGATCCGGTCGTGTCAAGCCGTTCGCTAGTAAGTCCGGCAATAGAATAAAACTCTCTCCATTCAAGTTGATCGTTCCAGACTCGTTGCAGTTTCCCGCCATCAGGTTAAGTGATACTTCCTGCCATTTCAGATCGTCGGCATTCATCTGATCCGCTTTTCGCCTGATTTCGGCTTCGGGCAATCGCTCTGAAAAATGCCCTTGCATCCAGGCCACAACCAAAGCTCGCAGAAGTTTCCGATCAATTTCTTCAACACTGTAGATCCACGGCGAAGCAGTTGGCTTTGATTTCACATCAATCAACTGCGGCAACATTCCTAACAGCAAGCCTTGCAGCGAACGCGAACGCATTGGATACAAGATCTGCCGCTTTGATCGGAACTGCCTCGACAAATCGTCAATCAATTCATTCCAGCGTGACGGCAGCGTCAGAGCTTTGCAGGAATATCGCAGTTCATCAGTGTCGGGCGGAATGCGGAACGACAAAGTTCGGATGGTTTTGATCATTTGGGTTCTCCTTTCGCTGAGGACTTCACCCTTTCGTCGCGGTGAGTCGTAGATCGGATGCTACCGGGTTACAGATAACGCATGTTTTTCAACGCTTGGTAAAGTGGTTGATAAAGATTGCCAACCAGTTCGCGGTCTCGCAACGCGACGCAGCCCCTGCGGCTATCGAAGTATGGCTCCAACACGCGCTTCATCTCACTGAGCAGGCTGATATCATTCCCTTTCAGCCCCGCACGCGCCGGATCAAACTTGGCGTCGCAGAAATGGACGCGGGCGCTGACCCCGCCGCGCACCAACCGCCCGACCACTTGCCACATCGAGACCATCAAATGCCAGGTCATTTTGTCGCGGCGCTCGCCTTCCATCTCTGAATAGCGTGAGTTTTCGCGCAACAGCGTTCGCCATTGTTTGTTGGCCTCCTTGCGCCAGAGAGTTCCGGCTTGATCAATGGACATTCCTGACCTGATACGGTCCGGCAAAGACGTTGCGGCGTCAACCGCCCAACTGTTGAGAGCGTGAATCGCCAGCGAAAAATCGTGCGGTTGCGGATGCGGGCGAACCATGAAGTAGACCGAGCCTATGGCCGCAACTCGGTCACGATCTCCGTTGTCCGACGCTTCTTCAACCTCGGTCAGGATGTTGTGACCGCGTTCAACGGCCATCAGCGGCGCGACTAATAGCCAGGCGCCCGTGTCTGCGAATTGATCCACCAGACCTCGCGGCAGATCGGTCGTCGTTATTCGAATTGATGAAGAATCCGCAAATGCCTCGTCATCGGGAATCAATCTTCTGACTGCGTTGCTCTTCTTCCAATCCGGGCGCAATTCTAGTAAGTGTTCGCGAGCGATCTCGGCTTCTTTGTAACTGCCGACGACCAGCAGAATGCGGCGGCGGCTTTCCGGCAACTCGTCCAACTCGCGTTCCAGCAGGCTGCGCGAGTGAAAGCCATCCGGCAGAGCCAATCGCGAAAGCATTTGCCGCAACGCGGCAGCGCGTTTTTCTCCGCGCAAGCCGGAAACGAAGAGTGCGTTGCCCCGTTCATCACGCAGGGTCAGGAAGTGAAACTCGCTTTGCGCAATCTCCTGCATTTCGTCATCAGGAGCAAGCAGGATACCGGTCACCGGCGCTTGCACGTGATACGAAGGCGAGCCGCCCGCCCAGCTTGTACCAGACATCAGCAACACATTCGGTCCGGCGGCGCCTTCGTCGGCCAGCAATTCGTGAAGATGCAGCAACAGCCAGCGGCCTACGCCGTGGCAGCGAAAGAACTTCAGCTTTGCACCTTCATCAGTATCATCGACAAACTGAAAAGCCAGCAGATTGCCGACCGGCGTAACCGCGATCAGAGGCTGGTAATCAACCGGCGCTTGAAACGACAACGCCGAAGCAAACTGCTCTAATTGCAGAGGCTCCTCCACTTCGCGCCAGCGCAGCAGAAGCACGTTCAAGCGATTAGCCAGCACGGCTGTTTGAATCGCCAGTTCCAATCTAAGCGTCAGTTTTCCGATTTCTTCGGGAGACGCTGTCTTGTCAGCACGGGCAGTGATCCATTGGCGTAAATTCGCTCGAACGGCCACCGTGCCTTCCGTTCTGAGCAATCTTTCGGTAAAACCCGTCAACGAATCGGCGGAAACAACCGCGTGTCCGGCGAACAGGGCTGTCAATCCGTCATCAATGAAATCATCGAATTCCTGGGCAAGCTCTTTGTAACGCTGTTCACTGGTTAGAGGATCGAGAGTAGTCGCCAGACTTTCAGCAAGGCCATGAAAGAGCGATACATCGCTGAAGCAATCCAAATCCTTCAGCAAATGGCGCAGGAGAGATTGTTCGACCAGCAGGCGATAGACGGCGTCGGCTGCGGCTTGCGCTTGGTGAAAAGCCCGTCGCCAGGGTTCTAGCGCGGCAACAGAAGCTCGCCCGCGTTGTGCGGTCTGCGATCCGACGTGCGATTCCAGATTGTCCAGCCAACCGTCCCCGCTGCCGCACAGAGTCTGGTGCGGGCTGAATATGTCGTCCAGTTGCGTCTGCACGCGGTCGGCCTCGTCAACGATCACCAGATCGCTGCGGCGCGCAACCAGTTCGGCAAAGCGAATGTTTTCAGAGTTGATCGGCGCAGCCGCTCGCGTGAAGACAAGGCTTTGCGGAGTGGCCACCCAGATGTCTGCATCAGGCAGATCGAGTTGAGCTTGATGGTATGGACAGGTAGCGTAAAAAGCGCAGACGCGTAAGTGCGGTCTTTCGCCCTCGTCTTTGGGAATTGTCAGCAGTTGTGTGCAAGGACGATCATTGATTTCCAGGGGCTTGCCACCATCATGGCGCAAAGCGTCAAGCGGGCAGGCCGTGCTGAGCCAGCGAAAACCCGGGTGATTATAAAACTGATTGTGTTGTCTGGCCGACAACACACGATGGAGCCGGTTGATATGCGATTGCCGATTAGAACCGAGAACCGGCGCGGCTTTCAAACCGAGTTGCGCGAAATGGCTGGCACGGTTGAGCGCGTTGATGACATCGCCGACTATTAGTGTGATGCGCAGTCCCTGCCGCGCCGCCCAAACCGTCAGCACATCCATCAATGTTGATTTACCGGAGCTGACCATTCCGACTAGATGATTCAATCCATCGAGCCGCAGCTTGCGCGCCTCCGCCAGTTTATCCGCCGCTGTGAACGTGGCCAGACGTACGCCACGACTCAACCGAACTTCCCAATTCTGCGGTATCAGCCCGCGCTCTTTCCCCACTTTATCCATCCAACGCGCGGTCTTCACCAAATCGTCCAAACTGACTTCAATCGGATTGCGCTGCCGCGCCTGCGGCAATTGATGCTGGTGGTACGGCGCGTCAATCGGGATGTCTTCGGGAATTGTGACAAACAGGCTGCGCCCGCGGCGGTCTTTGATCTCGTAATCGCCAGTCGCAGCCCATTTGACTGAGCGTTGATGATAATTGAGAGTCTGCTTAATTGCGGCTTCGTAAACTTGCCAGCGTTCGCGGCACAGACCGATCTCGCGTTGCCTGAAGCTCTTCTGCGCCATATCAACATCAAATCCGCGGATGATCGCATCACTGTTGGCATAGCGATTCAACGCCGATTCCCAAGCGTGACGACTGCGATAACGATGAAGCAGGTGTCGTGCATTGAAAATCATCTGTCGCTCAACGGCTTTGGATGATTGAAAGAACGGATGGCCGGTCAGCAAAGGCCAGAGCGAGAAAGGCGATTCTTGCGGCGCAATTCGCAGTAGCAGATAAATCCCCAATTCGATTTCACACAACTCGGACGCGTGCAGTTCGCTACCGTTCGGCAAATGCTGCTCGAAAGACTTTTGAAGTTGTTTCCGCCACGAAGCTGTCTCTCTCATCTTTTCACCCTAGACCGCGCCATTTTTAGAAACTCGCTAGCAAACATAGCTTCGGTTCCACTCTCCTTGAGCCAGTCGCATCGGCTACGAAACGAACTCAAATAATTGGGACGATCTTCGCCTCGGCGATCAGGAAAGACGAACAGCGCTTTGTCCCAAGCAGGATCTTGCCGGAAGGGCTTGACGTTCTGCGCCAGCAAGTAAGGACTTGCCCAGTCCTTGACGTCAACCGCCCAGACTTCGCCATCGGTAAAGATCAGCCGCAGATCGTATGCATCAAGCGCCGGCCACATCTCAATTTGCAGTTTTCTCTTTCCCAGCTTCTGCAACTGATCGCGCAACCACACCTCGGCTCGGCCCGGCGCTGAGACATATCGTCGCAATGGACGAATCAAATAAAGCACCCCATCGCTTTCATGAATGCGGCGAAATTGGACTTCATCACGCGTCGGTGAGAAAACGCAGGTCTCTTCCTGACAGACGAATTCGTGGCCGGAAGAACGAATCAGCAAACCGCCGCATTGCGGACAGCAGCGATAAAAACCCTGATAAACGTGATATCCAGGCGCAGGCTGGTAAGCCTCCTCAATCAAATTGGAGATGGAATTAAACGGCGGATTGAAACGAATTTCGAACGATTCTCTCTCTGTCAGGACGGGGTGGCGGATGAGCAGTTCGCGTAGGGCCGTATACGTTGTGGGGGATTCGGCGCAAGCTTGCATCGCCTTTTCCATAAACCGCTCTTCGGATACTGCAGCTTCAACGTCTCTTTCCAACCGGGCAAATTCTTCGCAAAAGTAGGTAGGCGTTTGGCGACACAACAACGCATCGCGCGGATGAATCTCGGCAGGAATATTCGCCAGCGGCCATTCGCTAAAAGGCTGTTCGCATAATTCGAGCAGATCAGGAATGTGGGCGGGCGGCGTTCGCCGGTTTCGTAGACAACTTAGCAACAGCAAGTCAAATCCTCGTTGCAAAAGCTGCGGGTACGGAGCTTCGATAACTCTACCGTGGTTCACCCATTGCTGAAGCTGAATCAGTCCACTGGATATCAACTGGATAACTGTTTCAGTTTGAGGGTTGTTGCCTGCCGAGTATGTCCCCAACGCTGTTGCAGCTTGGACGCTTTTACTTACTGAGTGACTTGCCAATTTAGCCGGCGCGATTTGCTCAAGATCGCCTAAGGCCTTCCTTCCCTTTGGTGATCCGAAAAGCTTGGCCAATAGTTCATTCGATGCTTCGAGTTCGTCCGCAAGTCTTGCAATTGCTGCTTCCGATTGCGAGATGGGACAGCCGCTTCTTGACGATGCGAGGCGTGCATTCGTCCAATAAAATGTTCATGCCTCTAGACTCAGCCTTAGCAGAGTGTTTTTTACAAACTCGAGCACTCGTAACGCTTGCTCTCGCGTGACGGTTGGAAAGTTATCTAAAAATTCGTCAAGTGTAAGGCCAGCTTCCAAGTTGTTAATCAGAGCTTCGACCGGAACGCGCGTTCCTTGAAAAACGGGCGCGCCACTGACGATCTCAGGATCAACGCTTACAGGCAGCTGTTGAAGCTCTTTCTCGCCAATTACGAGGGTCATTGCTTTTTCCTCCTTCCTTTCTACGCATTGCGTAAATCCCATCACCTAGATCGTACCAAAAATTAATAAAACTGTCGTTCAATTTTCCGCCTGCCATTCCCGCATAAAAGTACGAGGGCGGACGCGCCCTCATATCAGCGGAGCGCCACCGCCGAAACTATCCCTCAGCGGCGGTTCGGCGCTCTCCTCAGTATCACTGCGCGCGCCGGCTGCGTCGGCGGCGCGCGTCTTCGGGAAAGGATAAGAGAATGAATACTCGCAAGATCTACACAGCCATAACCACGGCCAGCGCCCTGGCCTTCTCTCTGCTGGGCGCCTTCTATTTCTTCAAGCCATTTCATGCGGCTTCAGAATCCACGTCCACGACGGCGAAGCCTGAGGCGGTGTCCAAGGCCGAAGTGGAAGCGGCTTACGGCAAACTGCCTTTGAGCTTCGAGGCCAACCGCGGCCAGACAGATGGCCAGGTCAAATTCCTCTCTCGCGGTCACGGCTACGGCCTATACCTGACCGAGACCGAGACCGTGCTCAAATTGCGTGATGAATCTTCAGCCCTGCGGATGAAGCTCCTTGGCGCGAATCCGCGTCCCCAAGTAACCGGAGTAGATCAATTGCCGGGCAAAACCAACTACTTCATCGGGAACGATCCTAAGAAGTGGCGGAAGGACATTCCCACTTACGCCAAAATCAAATACGAAGCCGTCTATCCTGGCGTGGACGTGGTCTACTACGGCGCGCAAGGAAGAGAGTTGGAATACGACTTCATAGTCGCGCCCGGCGCCGATCCGAAGGCGATTAAGCTGGGCTTTGAAGGCGCGGATAAACTGGAATTGAACGAGCAAGGTGATCTCGTTTTGAGACTGTCCGGCAAACCGATTCACCTGCGCAAGCCGGTCGTCTATCAGGAGAAGGACGGCGGCAGGCAAGAGATTGCCGGCAACTACGCGCTGGCCGGCGCCCGCGAGGTCGGCATTGACATCGCCGCCTACGACTCTTCACGGCCTCTCGTGATTGATCCGGTGCTGGCCTATTCCACCTACCTGGGCGGATCGGGGCAGGATGCGGGGCTGGATATCGCGGTCAACGCGCACGGCAGCGCTTTCGTGACGGGGCTTACCACTTCGCTCGATTTCCCGCCTGCGCCCGCCGCGCCCAGGCTGGGCCCTGGCGGCGGATACGATGCCTTCGTCGTGAAGTTGAACGCGGCGGGCAGCGCGCTCGTCTACTCGACTTATCTCGGCGGCAGCGATGACGAGAACTATCACGGCGGCATTAGCTACGGAGGCATCGCGATTGATGACAAAGACCAGGCGTATGTCACCGGACTGACCAAATCGAAAGACTTCCCGCCGGCAGGCGCGCTCATTACGCAGCTCAATGGTTACGCGGACGCTTATGTCAGCAAGCTGAACGCCGACGGCAACGCGCTGATTTATTCGAGATATCTAGGCGGCAGTGGCTTCGATGGAGGGCTAGGAATCGCTGTTGACCAGTTCGAACAGGCTTACGTGACAGGGCATGATGAATCGGGCGATCTGCCGGTGAACGGCGGCTTCCAGCCGAATCACTCCGCCGGTTGTTCCAGCGGCTACAAAGACGGTTTTATAGCCAAGCTGAATTTTGGGGGCAATTTGCTCCTCTATTCCAGTTACTTCGGAGGCTCCTCATGTAACCTGGGCTGGGGCATCGCGGTCGATTCGGCCCAGAACGCTTACGTAATTGGCGAAACCACGGCGCCGGACTTTCCGGTCAAAGGGAACCACCTCGATACGAAGCTCGACACGATGCAGCCATACGACTCCACGAAGAAGACGGAAGATCAGCCTCAGATCGTCTATTCGACCTACTTGGGTGGCGGCGGAGGCGAGTTCGGCGCGGGCATTGCGGTGGACATCAACGGCAATGCTTACGTGGCGGGCAGCAGCGGCGGCACATTCCCGTCAACGCAGGGAATGCCGACTTGCAGCGATCCGGGCGCATTTGTGGCGAAGTTTAACGCGGTGGGCTCAATCAAGTATGCGGCCTGCTTCAGCGGCGCAGGGCAGGACACCGGTCTGGACGTTGCGGTCGATCCGGCGGGCAGCGCTTATGTGACGGGCTGGAGCGAATCGGCCAACTTCCCATTAGTCAATCCGCTTCAGCCTGTCTTCGCAGGAGGCGGCGCGCCGCCGAGCGACGGTTTCGTCCTGAAGCTGTCAGAAGGGCTGGATCATTTCAAATGCTACGACGTGCGGTTGCAGCAACAATTCCAACCCTTCGATGTCAGACTCCGCGATCAGTTCGAGGAACAGGGTGTGAGAGTGTTACGACCGACGACGCTCTGCAATCCTGCGATCAAATGCGTGGGCCACGACTGTACGCCGATCTTAAATCCCGACGCCCATCTGGTCTGTTACGAGACCGCCGACGCCGAAGGCACGCCGCAATTCGAACTGCGCGAGGTAATCGTCTCGAACCAGTTCGGGAAGGAGCAGCGTATGACCGTCTACCGGCGCAAAAATATGCTCTGTGTGCCGTCACTGAAAGCGCACGTGACTCAATAGCAATGAGCGTCTTTCTTGCCCCGTCGCGCAAGCAAAAGCCGGGCTGGTAAAATTTTGCCTGCTCGGCTTCAATATTATCCCACATTCGCGGGTTCAAGCTTAGGCGCGAGCAGGTGAATGACCACCCAGGCCACCAGATAGGCTACGCCCGCGATGACGAACATCGGCAGATAATAACTCGGATTCGCGTCCAGCACCTTGCCCGCGTAGAGCGGCAACAGCGTGCCGCCGATGGATCCCGCGCAACTGCCGATGCCGACGACCGAGCCGACCGCCTTGCGCGGGAACATGTCCGACGTCAGCGTGAACAGGTTGGCCGACCACCCCTGGTGCGCGCCCGCCGCAAACCCTATCAGCAGCACCGCCGTCCATGCGTTTGACGAGTAGTAAGCCAAAATCACTACCGGGATTGTGACGGCGAAAAGCCCCATGGCGGTTTTGCGCGCCCAGTTGACCGTCCAACCGCGCTTGATCAAAGCCCCCGAGATCCAGCCACCGCCCACCGAACCTACATCGGCAATCAGATAAACCGTCGTTACATAGGGGATGAGCGCCGTCCCCTTCACGCCGTAATTCTGATCGAGAAATTTTGGCAGCCAGAAGAGGTAGAACCACCAGACCGGATCGGTCAGCATTTTTCCGAAGGCGAAGGCCCATAGCTGGCGGGAGCCGAGCAGCGGGAGCCAGGGCGTCTTCTCCTTAAACTCCTCGGGCTCGCCGCCGCGCATCAGTTTGAACTCCTCGTCAGACAGGCGTTTGTGCTCTTCAGGGCGCTGGTAGAAAAACAACCAGAAAATGAGCCAGAGCAGGCCGACGGCGCCGGTGAAAATGAAAGCGCTGCGCCAGCCGTAGTATTGCGAGAGCAGTAACGCGGTGGGCGTCGCAATGATCGCGCCCACATTCGTGCCCGCGTTGAAAACACCCGTTGCCAGCGCCCGCTCGCGCTTGGGGAACCATTCGGCCACAGTCTTGAGCGCGCCGGGGAAATTGGCCGCCTCGCCGGCTCCGAGCATAAACCGCATGACGCTGAAACCCGCCGCCGTGACCACGAACGCAGTCCCCATTCCCGCGAGCGACCATATAACGATGGCGATGGCGAATGCGAGTTTAACGCCGATGCGGTCAATGACGCCGCCCCAGACGATGAACATCGCTCCGTAGGCGATCTGGAACCAGATGACTATCTGACTGTACTCCGACTCGGTCCAGCCTAGCGTGCGCTTAAGCTCCGGCGCGAGCGCGCCGAGCACCTGCCGGTCAATGTAATTAACGACGGTGACGAAAAAGAGCAGCCCGCAAATGTACCAGCGCAGATGTTTGATCTTCGATACGGCGGCGACAGCAGCGGCGCGCGCGGTAGCCTGTTGTTCCATCGTTCCTCCAGATTGTTAACGCTAATCGCGGCGAAGGCCGCCCATGACCAAAGTGCACGTAGAATAATGCAGGCTGGCGTCTGGCGCAATCATTTGAAGCGAGCGTATAGAGCGCCGACTTTAGTCGGCTGTGTTCAGATTCCCAGCCCAACCGACTAAAGCCCAGATCCGCGGTTAAGGAAGCGAAAATGCGGTTTCGGCCAATAACCCTAGGTTATTTCACGATTTCGCCCCGGCGCCCATCAAGTGAAAGTGGACGCAGGCCGTATTCGGCGCCTGCGGTATGACTCGGAAGAATGGTGGCGCGGACTTTAGTCCGCGCTGCCTGAGGATATGACTCAGGCGCGGACTAAAGTCCGCGCCACGGTCAAGATCGGTTCCATCCATTTCTTAACCGCGGATCTGGGCTAAAGTCGGCGCTCTATACGCTCGCTTCCAATTGTTGTAGTTTAATCGGGCGCGCCAACGCCGCTTGTCCCGATTTAACGACAGATTCACGAATGACCGTGATGGCGGCCCCGCCGCATTACGAAATCGCCTTGATGGCCGTGCGCCTGGGCATGCAGGTCGCGGGCCTGGCGCGAGGCCTTTTGCGTAGCGGGTAGCTTCTTGCCGGTCATCTCTTCATAAACCTTACCGACGTGCTCAAGCGTCGAACGATCGGCGTAGCGAGCGATGCTCGCGTCGGCTTTGAGCGCGGCCTTGACCTGCTCGACCGAATCGCGGACCTGCTCCGGCGTCTTTTTGGCTTTGACCAGCTTGCCCACCTCTTCGCGCAGCGAGCGGAAATATTTCTGCTGATCGTCGAGCACGGTCTCAGCCCCGCGGGCGCCGTGGCCGGGACAGACGATCTTCGCGCCGAGTTTCTTGGCCGCTTCGAGCGTGGCGACCCACTTTTCGATGTTACCGTCGCCGACGTAATTGTACGGGCCGTTCACGCAGGCGTCGCCGGTGAAGAGGATCTTCTCCTTCGGGAGCCACGCGAGCGCGTCGCCGTGAGTGTGGGCGACGCCCAGGTGCATCAATTCCACGCGATGTTTGCCGTCGTCGAAGATCATTTCGCGCGGGAAGAGCACCGAAGGCGGCTTGAGCTTGCTGCCGCGAACGTCCGGGCGATCTCTGGCCGCCTCTTCCCACCGCCCGGGCGCGCCGCCGTAATAGCCGGTCTCGTACTTTTTCATTTCGTCAATCACGCCGGTGTGCGCCACGGGCACGGCGCCGTTTTCGACCCAGACCTGATTGCCGTAGGCGTGATCGCCGTGATGGTGCGTGTCGAAGGCGAAGCGGATCGGTTTGTCGGTAAGCGCTTTGATCTTGGGGATGATCTCCTGCGCGCCCGACGGGAAGTTCGCGTCAATCACCAGCACGTAGTCTTCAAAATTTATCCAGCCATTGTTGCAATGGCCGACCAGTATATTGCCCTGATGGAAAAAGACGCCGTCAGTGAGTTGATCGACCTTGCCGACCTGGACGGCGCCGGGTTTCGCGGGGGATGTTTTTGCGTTAGCTTTCGATTCAGTGGCGGCTGCGCCGAGCAGCGCTGCGCCGCCCAATAAAAGCTCACGTCTGGAGACACGACACATCGCGGATTCCTCCTTGTTACGCTCGTTACGCCACAGAGACACCGCAGCCACAGAGAAAGAGAGAAAGATCGGCTCGGCAGTCCCTCTGTCGCTCTTTCTCTCTGTCTCTGTGGCTGCGGTGTCTCTGTGGCAGTTCATTTTTGGTTTAACGTAGGAAATCTTCGAGTTTCACGGAGGCCTCGGTTTTTTCGTCGCGGTATTTGATGATGATGGGGGCATAGACCGACAAGCCCCAGTCTTTCGCCGGGCCGACGCCGATCGCGCGCGCGCCGGGCACGACGACCGCGCCGGCGGGGACCTCGAGCGGTTTGTCGCCTTCGCGCCGGTAAATTTCGCCGCGCGCCGCGTCGAAAATAGGCGTCGAGCCTGTCAGCACCACGCCGGAGGCCAGGATCGCGCGCTCTCGGACGAGCGCGCCTTCGTAGACGCCGCAATTCCCTCCGACCAGGACTTCGTCTTCGATGATCACGGGCATTGCGCCCACAGGTTCGAGCACGCCGCCGATCTGGGCCGCCGCGCTGATGTGGCACCGTTTGCCTACCTGGGCGCACGACCCGACGAGCGCATGTGAATCGATCATCGTCCCGTCGCCGACGTAGGCCCCGACGTTGACGAAAGCCGGAGGCATGATCGTTACGCCCTGCCCAAGATATGCGCCTTCCCGCGCCGTCGTGCCGCCCGGCACGATCCGCACGCCGTCGTTGATAGTGAAGCGTTTGGTCCGGTAGGTCTCTTTGTCGAAGAAGCGGAAGTTATCGTCGATCGAATAATCGACCACCGCGCCCAGGCGAAAACCGAGCAGGATGCCGCGCTTGACCCATTGATTGACGACCCAGTCGCCATCGGCGCCCCGGCTCGCGGCGCGTATCTCGCCGCGGTCGAGCGCGGATTTGAATTCGGCGAAGACGCTCAGGGCTTCCTGCCTGCGTTCGGGCGACATCTCCGGGGCGGGAATGGCGAAGAAAGATTCGATTTGAGATTCTAGATTCGAGATTTGCATATTCGATCTACTTTTTTCCACGGAATTTGCTGACAAGATAGACTGCGACGCTGAAGACCAGCAAGATCGCTATGAGCAGCGCGATGCTTGCGATGTATTGCATCAACTCTGACAAAATTGGCGCCCCTTTCGCCGCGAGGTGAGCGGCGCAAGTCTATTGACGTTGATTGATCTTTCGGCGAAGGAGTTCACGAAACTCCTTGACCTGGCCGTCATCCGTGAACGCTCGTTTGGGAATCAAATAGCACATTTGCTTTGACGGATAGACCAGAAATAGATTCCGCGTCTCCCTGAATTTGATCAAGGCCGGCCACTTGATCTTCGTGTCCGAGTTCGTCGTTTGCACGCTGAAGCCCTCTTCATCCGCCCAACAACTGATGGCGCCCTTGACTGATGGGTTACCCCTCCACACCAACCATGCCTGCAATAGCGGTAAAGAAATGAACAAAACGCCCATCAACAAAGGCGTCAGATAGGAAATCAGCGAATTGGTTTCACCTTCCGCGAGCTTAAAATACAGATACAATGTGCCCAGAATCAAAAGCACGCCGCCCACCAATGACAACTTCAAAAACGAGCGAGCAGCATTTCTGCTCCCTTCGAAAAACTCCTTGAACGTGTATTTGAATTCAAGTTTGTTCATAGTTGCTTCAGCAGCCATTCCTCAATCACCGGATAAGATTCGCGCGGGACTTCGTGCGCGGCGTCGAAGAACCGCAATTCGACCGACCTGGCGCGACGGCGAAGCGCTTCGGCGTTCCGCCGCATCCGGTCCGGCGTGTAATATTGGTCGCGTTCGGCGGCGACGTACAGCACGTCGACGACGCCCGACTGGTATTTGCCTTCGGTCTCCCAATCGCCGGGAATGCCGCCGCAGATCGCGACCACGCCGCGAACCAGGTCGCCGTGCGTGAACGCGAATCGAAAGTTGGCGCCGGAGGCCTGCGAAAATCCGAGCAGAAAAACCCGGCCCGCGTCGGCCACGCCCGTGGACGTGAGCGTTTCTATGATCTCGCGGATCAGTTGATGGTGCATCGCCACTGATTCTTCGGGCTTGAAATTCGACAGCCAGCCGAATCCGTAACCTAAGTTCAGCGATTCTTCGGTCGGCATGACCAGGTGCTGATGCGGGCCTTGCGGACAGGCGACGACGTAATCGCCGGCGCCGTCCTCCCCGTCTCTGAGAACGCGGCGCATCAGGCGCATCATCGAGCTCTTGTCGCCGCCATAACCGTGCAGCGCGATGATGAGTGGTTTCGGTTTCCCGCCTTCGGGAACGTAGAGGTCGTAGTAGAGCGGGAACTGCTGGACGACTCTGCGCTCGATGACTTCGGCCATTTCATATCTCCATGGTGTTTCAACCCGCGCCTCACTTCATTAGCGAAGCGAACAGTGGAAGAACAAGCGCCGATGATACATTTCGAGGGCGGGAAAGTTAAACCAAAACACGCGACACTGGGACGATGGTCCAGTACCGAGCGCGTAGGGGCGGGTTTTCCCCGCCCAACGGCGTTGATCATAGACATGGCGGGGAAAACCCGCCCCTACGCGTTCGGCGCCGTACCAATCTCAGGTGATAAATCATTGTAAATCATAGCCGGAATAACTCCTTTTGACCGCACAGGTCTTGACACTTGGTTTAACCATCCCGATAATCCGACACAGCCAACGAAATTTATTCCATCAAAGATTCAAGCAATCCCCGCGCCGGGAAAGGCGCATTCGTTGGCAGGACTTATCATTTCATTGCTGGGACGAAGGCTTACCACACCATCCTGATTTAAACAGTTAGGCGATCTTTCATTGGCTGACACTTTCGGCGAATGAACGAATCAGATTTTCTGATCGTCCGCCCCGGGCGGCGATCGTTGAGTGAAGATGGCGAAGGAGGTCCCCCCTTTCGCCCCTCTCGCATAAGGAAGGATCCAATGAGTACCAGAATGAGAAGAGTGGTCGCGAGGATCATCGGAATGGGATTGCTGGCGGCATTGTCGCTTGCAATTCCACTCATGGGCTTCGCGCAATCGGACAACACCCAAATCTCCGGGTTCGTTAAGGACCAGGCCGGCGGCATCATCTCCGGCGCCAAGGTCACAATCAAGAGCGAGACCAAGTCTTTGGAACGTTCCACAACGAGCAACAGCGAAGGCTACTTCGTTATCACCACATTACCTCCAGATTTTTACAGCATTACGGTTGAGGCAAATGGCTTCAAGCAGTTTCAGGAGAAGGGGCGCAAGCTCGACCCGAACCTGCCGGCCAAAATTGACGTAGCGTTGCAGCCGGGCCAGGTGACTGAAACGGTCACGGTAACGGCTTCTACCGCGGAGGTGCAGTCCGAATCATCCACCGTCGGCAAACTGGTCGAAGTCAACCAGGTCGAGAAGCTCCAGCTCAACGGCCGCAACCCGCTCTTCCTGGCCTTGCTCAAGCCCGGTGTGTCGGGTGGCACGCTGGGTGGCTTCAGCTTCGGGTTGACGACCGGCGGTTTGAACATTAACGGCTCGCGTACACAAGACAACCTCATCACATTCGACGGCGCAGTCGGCGTGCGCACCAGGTCGAACGGCACCTCTATTGGCGTAGCCGACCTCGATTCTACTCAGGAGATACAGATTCTGACGGCCAACTACAACGCCGAATACGGCCGCTCGTCCGGCGGTCAGATCCGCATCGTCACCAAGTCGGGCAGCCGCGACTTCCACGGCTCGGTCTATGAGTACATGCGTAATTCAGCGTTTAACGCCAATTCCTGGGGCCGCAACGCCGCAACGCCGGCCAACCAGCCGTGCAGCGACCCGAAGTTCGAAAAAGCCAACCATTGCCGCCCGGAGCCATTCCGCTTCAACCAGTACGGCTACAACGTCAGCGGCCCGGTGGTCATTCCCGGCCTCAACTTCAACCGCGACCGCAATAAGCTCTTCTGGCTCTTCGGTCAGGAGTGGGTTAAGTTCCGCCGCGAGAGCACGACGCTCATCCGCGTTCCGACGCTGAAGATGCGCCAGGGCGATTTCAGCGAGATCAATCCGCTTAGTCCGAACTTCGTATCGCAGCTCCAGGTGACCCGATTCGTAACCGATCCCCGGCTGTCGTCGCCAACCAACCTCTGTCAGCCCACGCCGTCGCCGGCCGATCAGAAACCGGGCATCAACTATCAGGGGGCTTGTTTCCAGGATGGCGGCATCATCGGGAAAATTCCGGCCGACCGCCTGAAAGCGCAAGGCCTCGCGCTGATGGGCGCCTTACCGGAACCGATCCCCGGCTTCTTCGGCCCCGACGGCCAGAACTTCTTCCAGTCGCGCGCCGCGCCCCAGGATCAGCGCAAGAGCACGATCTCGGTGGATTATTACCCGACCGAGAAGCAACAACTCCGCTTCCGCGTCCAACTCTATCACGGTGTCTTTCCCGATGCGTTCCGTGGCGGCACTGACCGCGCTCCGGCGACGCTCGACCGCCCGAACCAGACGGCGACCATCAACTGGGTCTGGACGCTATCACCCAACTGGATCGCCGAGACCGTCATCGGTGGCAGCCGCGACCAGGTTTACATCTCCGTGCAGACTGCAGGTGACCGCTACCGCCGCAGCAAGTACGGCATCAACTACCCGTACATCTTCCAGGAGAAGGAAATCTTCGACAAGATTCCGACCGTTGACTGGGACGCCTTCAACGGCCTGGATGGCGGCCCGTATCCGTCGCAGTCAACCGGGCCGATCTACCAGATCAACCAGAACTGGACGAATATCCGTGGCAACCACACCATCAAATTCGGCGGCTACTTCGAGCGCGCCGGGCAGAACGACTTCGACCAGATCAATGTCGCGGGCGTGCCTGGCGGCACCAACAACCAGAACGGCCGTTTCGTTTTCACTAACGGCACACTCTTCGACTCCAAAACGGGGGTTTCCTCTAGCCCCAATGGCGGCACTGGCGTGGCGATTGCCAATGCCGCCATCGGGCTATTTGACACCTACGCCGAGTTGGGCACGCGTTCCTTCACGCCATATCGCGGCCACATGTTCGAGTGGTTCGTGCAGGATTCGTGGAAGGTGACGCCGAAGCTACGGCTCGAAGCTGGAGTGCGTAACACGATCATCCAGCCGTATTACAGCCTCTGGCGCAATATGGTGCTCTTCGACCCGAAGTACTACGATCCGAACAACGCTGCGACGTCTAACCGGACGACGGGGGAGATTTCGGGCAGCCTGCAAGCGCGTTACAACGGCCTGGTGATTCCTGGCGATGGCTGGCCGGATGCGGCCAAAGGTCTAGGCCGCGTGCCGATCGCCAACACGGGCCAGTACGATTTCCTTTTCCGCAATGGAGCCGAAGGCAAATCGTATTCGGACATTCACGTGTGGGATACGTTCCAGCCGCGTTTCGGCTTCGCCTATGCGTTCAATGACAAGAACGTGGTCCGCGGCGGCGTGGGACGCTTCCTGACGCGCCTGGGCGTCAGCGACTCGGTCTTCCTTGGCGGCAATCCCCCGCTTCAGCCGTCGGTCTCGGTGAGCCGCAGTAATATTGAGGATCTGGGCAAGACGAGCGGCGTTAACTTCCCGCTGACGATCACCACGCAGGACAGGAATTTCCGCATGCCGGAGGCTTGGACGTGGAACCTGACCTACGAGCGTGAGATCGCCTGGAACACGACGGTTGAAGTCGGCTACGTGGGCCGGCGCGGTCTGTTCGGCCAGCGCGAACGCAACATCAATCAGTTGCCGGTGGGCACGACCGCCCTGCCGCAGAACAGCGGCGTCAACGTTGATGCGCTGCGCCCCTACAAGGGCTTCGCCGTCATCCGCACGACCGGCAACGAGTCCAACTCGCTCTACAACAGCTTGCAGATCAGCGCAAACCGCCGCTTCACGGGTGGCTTCAGCTTCGGCGGCGCTTATACGCTCTCGAAAGTGTATGACAGTATGTCGGCGCAGCGCGACATCATCCCGGACGCTTACAATGCCAGCAATCTGTGGGGGCCGGCTGACTATGATCGCCGCCACGTAGTGGTGCTCAACGCGATCTATGAACTGCCGATCTTCAAAGACCGCTCCCGGCTGATGGGCAAACTGCTCGGTGGCTGGACGATTACGGCGGTGTCGCAGATGCAGACAGGCACGCCCTTCAGCATCAGAACGGGCGATGACTTCGCCGGCGTCGGCACGGGCAGCGGAGCGCAGTACTGGCAGCTCAATGGCAACCCGCAACTCGAGAACGGCGATAAGAAGTTCGCTGTGGTTCGCGCCTCCGATCCCAACTTCTGGTTCCGGATCGCCAACGCGGACGGCACGCCGATCTTCTCGAAACCGGCCAACGGCACGATCGTGACGGCGCGTTTGCGCAACATGCTCTACAACCCTGGCTTCCAGAACCACAATCTGGGCCTCTTCAAGGACTTCGTCGTCAAGGAGCGCCACCGCTTCACTTTCCGCGTAGAGGCGTTCAACTGGCTCAACCATCCTGACTGGAGCAACCCGAATAACAACCCGAACGACATGGTGATCGAAAACGGCAAGGTTAATTTGCAGAAAAGCACGTTCGGTAAGATTTCAAGCAAGGGCGGCAATCGCGAATTGCAGTTCGCGCTCCGCTACCAATTCTAAATTCGCCTCTCAAGGCTGATCTGCGGCCCGCCCGGTAGAAATGCCGGGCGGGCTTTTTATCTTGGATTTGAGGCAGTGATCTAGATCGGCTTGCGATTGCGTGTACGGGAAAGCAGCGGCGCCTCTGGTACGGTACCGCTTGCCGACCCGTACATACATTTGAAAACGTAATATGAAAGGATCTAAAACCGCCAAGAAGCCAAGAGCGCCAAGAACGAAGATTGAGGACAGAGAATTGATGATCGAAGATTGCATCACCGGGTAAGGCGATCCTCGATCCTCAATCCTCGATCTTCTATCCTCGTTCTTGGCGTCCTTGGCGTCTTGGCGGTTTGTTACTTCCCGCCGCCGATTCTGAAGCGCATACCGGCTGAGAAGTTCAAGCGATAAGCCGGGTAACCCAACACCTCTTCGTAATCCTGATTCAACAGGTTCTCGATTCGACCGAAGAATGAAACGGACGAACTGAGGCGGTACGATCCGGCGAGGTCGAGCTTCGTATAGCCGCCGTTGTAGATCGGGCGGCCTTGGGAGTCGAAGCGCGAGAATAAGGCCGGGTCATAGTCGCGGCGCTTGCCAATGAAGACGCCGTCCAGGTTCGCGTCGAATCTGCCGCCGATGAAGGCGACGCTTGCCGAGCCGGAATGTCGCGGGCGGCGGTAGAGTGGCAGCCCGACCTCGGGGTTGCGGACGAGGGTCCCTGCGTCGGAATCGAACACGTCGGAGGCGGCGTCGAGTTTCGTGTCGAGCAGCGTGTAATTGCCGTCGAAGCGCAGCCAGCGGTTCGGGCGCGTGGATATCGAAAGCTCGAAGCCTTCGGCCGTCGCGCGGTCGTTATTGATGAAGTGGGTCTTCCTGCCGTCGGGGAGGTTGACTGGGCCGCCGGACGTGGACGGGTCGGCGATGAACGCGATCTGGTCGCGGAAGCGGTTCTTGAAATAGACGCCCTCGACGCGGAGGCGGTCCTTCCAGAAGAACTGTTCGAGGCCGACGTCGAAACTGCGCGTACGCTCGGGCCTCAAATCGGGGTTGCCCAGAAGGAGATAGCTCTGACTGAAGGCTTCGACCATGGTCGGCGCCTTGATGCCTTCGCCGTAATTGACGCGCAACCGCGTGGGGCCTCTCTGGCTTTGCAGCCCGGCCCGCCTGAGCAATATGAGCGCCCCGACCTTCGGCATGACTTCGGTCCCGAAGCCGACCTTGCCGTCATAAAGTCGCGAGCCGAAGTTGAAGAGCGCCTTCGAGAAACCCTGCGAGACCTTGGCCTGATTGTTTTCGACGCGGACTCCGAGGTTGATGACCACGCGCGAAGTGTAGGCGAATTGATCCTGGACGAACGCGCCCGCGTTCGTCCGCATCGGCGCGACGTGGCTCTCGCCTTCGAACCCGCTGTCGAGCACCGCGCGTTCCTCCTCGTATTCAAGCCCCGCCGTGATGAAATGGCCCTTGAGCGGCGCCAGGTCGGCCAGGTCGGTTTGATAGCGCAGCCCGCGGCGGCGGTAGTGATTGTTGAAATACTCGCGGCGATCGCCGCGGTGGCCGTCCTCGGCAGTCTCCAAGATGGGCTCCAAGGCGGGCGGCGTGTCGGGTCGGGTCAAATCCTGGGCGACCGGATCGAAGCACAGGAAACCGCTTTCGGAATAGGCGAACGAGAGGCTCTGGCGCCAGCGCTTGGTCGTCTGATCGTCCAATCGGGCGCCCGTCGTGACGCGGCGGCGTTTAGCGCGTTCATCGGGGTCGGGAAAAAATCGACCGGTGGCGCCCGGCATGCCGAGTCCGGAATTTTCGTTCCGCGCGGTCAGTCGCATTTGCGTCCGCGCGTTGAAGACGTAACCAAGATTGGCCGAAGCGATCCGGTTCTGGTAATCGTCGTTGCGGTCGCGCCCGTCGTCGCGCAGATGGGTGAAGCTGGCGGAGTAATCGAATCCGCCGTTCGCGCCGGACAGGCGTGCGAATTGGCGGTTGAACGCGAAGCTCCCGCCTTCGCCTGCGAATTCGAGTTCGGGAACCGAAGTCGAGCCGCGATGCGTGAAGAACTGCAACACGCCGGTCATAGCGTCGGAGCCGTAGATCGCGCTTTGCGAGCCGCGAATCAGTTCGACGCGCGCGGCGTTGTCGGCGGTCAGATCGGCGAAATCGTAAGACCCGCCGGCGTCGTTCACCGGCGCGCCGTCGATCAGGACTTTGGCGTAATCGGGCTCGCCGCCGCGAACGAAGAGCCAGGTCACGCCGCCTCGCCGGCCCGTTTGCGCGGCCGTCACGCCGGGCGAGAGCCGCAGCGCGTCGAAGAGGTTGACCCGTTGGGCGCGCGCCAATTCGTTCGCGGAGATGACGTACGCGCTCGCCGGCGTTTCGTCCGTTCGGGCCTCGGTTCTGGTCGCCGAAACCACTATTGCGTCTTCGACGGCGGAGACGGTCAACGGGATCGCAATGCGGGATTCGCGGCCCGCCCCTATTTTGACCGGTTGGGCGCCGCCGGTCTGCGTCAACCCGTCGGCTTCCACGGCGATGGCGTAATCGCCCGGCTTCAAACCGTCCAATAGGAATATGCCGCGCTCGTTGGTGAACGTCTCGCGGACCGCCTGCCTGTCATTGACGAGTAGAACGACACGGGCGCCGCGAACTGGCGCGGCCTGGGCGTCAACGACTATCCCGCGCAGGTAGCCCCGCGACTGCGCGATTACGGAAATGCAGACAGACACACTCACGATGAAAAGGGCGGATGATCTCCATATTGATTTCATGTTTGTCACTCCTTGCGTTTTCTCTTCCTGGGGAGCGCCTATTTCAATCCGATCCTGTCGCCGTTATTTGTGAGGTAATTTCCTGCCCAAGTTAGGGCCACCGAGCCGCCGATATAATAGACCATATCGAAGATAGAAAGAAGGTCGAAGATCGAGGGTCGAGGATCGAGGATCGCGTCATCCGTTCGATCCTCGATCCTCAATCTTCGATCCTCGATCCTCAATCTTCGATCCTCGATCCTCGACGATTCGCGTCTGTCCTCTTCCACAAGACGACAGGGGAGCCGCTCAGCGGGTGGCGGTCGACGAACAACGGGGTCTCAAACAATGCGCTGAGCGATTCGGCGGTCATCACTTCGCGCGTGGCGCCGCATGCGACCAGGCGTCCGTCTTTGATCAGAGCCATGCGATCGGCGAATTCTGCGGCCAGATTGATCTCGTGCGTGACAATCAGGGAGCCGTAGTTCCGCTCCCGAGTCAGACCGCGGACGAGGTCGAGCAGTGAAAGCTGATGCGCGATGTCGGCGTTGGCCGTCGGTTCGTCGAGCAGCAGCAATCGCGGCTGTTGCGCCAGCGACCGGGCGAGCGCGACGCGTTGGCGTTCGCCGCTCGACAACTGGTTGAACCGGCGGTGGGCGAATTGCGCGGCGTCGGCTGCGCCGAGCGATTGCATGGCGATCTCGACGTCTCTCGGCGAATCGAATCCGAGCGCGGTCGTGTAAGCGAAGCGCCCGGTCAGAACGTATTCGAGGGCGGTCATCGGAAAGCGGATGGCGCCTTGTTCGGCCACCAGCGCCATTCTTTGCGCGATCTCGCGGCGCGAAAACCCGGCGACGGGTTGGCGGTCAAATAAGACTTCTCCCCGATCCGGCTTCAGCGCCCCGATCGCTAGAGAAAGCAGAGTCGATTTGCCCGACCCGTTCGGCCCGAGCAGCGCAACCACCTCGCCCGCGCAGACTTCGAGCGTCACGCCGGAGATTGTTTCACGAGGCGTCCGCCCCGGATAAGTAAAATGAATGTCGCGAAGTTGGAGCATAGGAGATGGTGGTTGATGGTTAGTGGTTAGTGGTTGGTGGTTGGTAAATCTTGTCATTACCCAAATCTTTGCGCGTTGTGCGAACCTAATTCTTCGTCGCGGAGCGACGGTCTGAACTTAGGCCGGCGTTTCAACGCCAATGAGGTTAAGTTAGCGATTAGTGGCGCGGACTTTAGTCCGCGCTGATGGCTGGCGCGCGGACTAAAGTCCGCGCCACTAATCGCGCCAGATGCCTAACTTAACCTCATTGGCGTTTCAACGCCGGTGTCGCGTGTGTGAGAAATCCGCGAGTCGCGGAGCGACGGTTGAAGGAGGCGAAGAAAAGACGGTTGAATGTAGCGACGAACTCACAACAATTTCAACCGTCGCTCCGCGACTGGATAATCATTCGCCCCCTCAACCGGCGTTGAAACGCCGGCCTAAGTTCAAACCGTCGCTCCGCGACGAAGAGGCGCCTCCCTTGGAACGCAAAAGATTTGGGTAATGACAAGGGTAAATGCCCACCAACCACCAACCACCTTACTTCCTGCTTTTGAGTAGCAAATAAACAAATAAGGGCGCGCCGATCAGCGCGGTGATCGCGCCGGTCGGCAACTCGCGAGGGGCCAGGGCAGTTCGGGCGATGGTGTCCGCTATCAGAACCATCAACGCCCCCCCGATCGCGGAGGCCGGGATCACAAGGCGGTTATCGCTGCCCGCCGCGAGCCGCACGAGATGCGGCGTGACCAGTCCGACGTAGCCGATTGCGCCCCCGGCGGAAACGGCCGCGCCGGTCAACAGCGACGCGGTCATATGAACGACCCATCGCACGCGGGCCGTTTCGACTCCCATCGCGAACGCGTCGCGTTCGCCGATCATCATCAGGTTCAAGGCCCGCGACTGCGTGACCAGGACCGTCGCGCCGACGGCCGCCGCGCCGATGACAAAGAACAATCCTTCGACCGCCCCGCTCGACAGATCGCCCAGAAGCCACAGAGTGATGTTTCGCAACTTGACGTTGTCGGTCATCGCGGTCATCAACACGATCACGGAAGAGAGGAACGTCGACATCACGACGCCCGCCAACACCAGATGGGCCGGATCGTCCTCGCGTCTCCCCAGGCGGTAAACAACCAAAGTGACGATCGCCGCCCCCACGAATCCGAACAGCGGCCGGATGTACGAGACGCCGTATGGGAGTTCCGACGCGAAAATGATCGCTGTAATCGAACCGAGCGCCGCGCCGCCTGAGACGCCGAGCACGTAAGGGTCGGCCAACGGGTTTCTCAACAGGGCCTGGAACGCCGCGCCCGCGATCGCCAGCGCCGCGCCGACGCCTATCGCCAGAGCGATTCGCGGCAGCCGCAAGCTGAAGATGATCACATCCTGCTCACGCGATAGTGGCGAAACAGTTCCCGTCAATTTCGAGATCAGCGCCGGGAAGAGGCGCCCCGAGGCCACCCGTTCGCTGCCAAGGCTGAGCGCCGCGACCGCGAAACCTAACAGGGCGAGGAGCAGGACGGAGATCACGATCAGCGCGCGGCTCCGGGTCAAATAGCTCTTGGCCGGACCGCCAGGTGATTGATTCGAGTCCTGCTCTATCAAAGTTTCAGCCTTCATCTGGGATGCATCCCTTCGGCCAACTGCTCCAGTCCTTCGACGATGCGCGGCCCCGGACGATCAACCAGGTCGGGAGTGACCCAGACTATTCGATTAGACCGGATGGCGGGAGTCGTGGCGAAATCGCGCCGCAGGTCGGATTCCTTGACGAACTCGGCGCCGTGGCTCGACGGGGCGACGATTACTTCCGGCGCTCGCGCGACGACCGTCTCCCGGGAAAATTGCGGGTAATCGGCCGTCTCGTCGCCGGAAATGGATTTGCCTCCCGCGATGTTGATCAGGTCGTTGATAAACGTATTGCGGCCCGCCGTGATCAGAGGGCCGGTTTGCAGGACGTATAAGACGCGCGGTCGAGCTAGGCCGCCGACGCGCCGTTCAACCGCGTCGATTCGGTTTTCCATCTCGCCGGCAAGGCCTCGGGCTCGCTCCGACGTTCCGGTGACTTCGCCCAGGCTGCGGATCGAAGCCGCCACCTCGCGCACGGCGCGCGGATTTGTAACGTAGACCGGAATCGACAATTGATCGAGCCGCCGCGTCAGATTCTCCAACTGGCTCGCAGTGGAGACGACCACCAGATCGGGCTTGAGTGAGACGATCTTTTCCAGATTCGGCCGCAGCGTGTCGCCGACCTTATCCTTCGCCTTCGCCGCTTCGGGGAAATCGCAATAACTCGTCACGCCGACGACGCGGCTCTCCAACCCGAGCGCGAATAGAATTTCGGTCACGTTCGGGGCGAGCGAGATGATGCGCTGTGGGTTGGGTGTGATCGAAACCGCGCGGCCCAGACCGTCGGTGAAACTGCGGCGATCGCCTGCCTCGCCCGCTGGCGCGCCGGTCCTCCCGCAGCCCGCAAAGAGCAGGAGCGCCGTCAGAGCTAACAGAAACGCGTTGAATTTTACCGTTGAGGGAGAGCGTCGCATAAAAACGGAAGCCTCAGACGCGACGGATCGAACGCGTCTGAGGCTTTCTAATCGTGACATGACGGGAAACGCCCTCGCAGCGCTCTTTCATCCGAAGAGTCGTCGAAATGGCCCTCAGGCAGGTCTCCTGGCTCGGCCCCACAACAGCAATTGGCGACGCGGCCTTCTCGCGCTCTCCGGCGCAATGGCGTTCAATGCGTCGCTTTAAGGGCCTCACAGTGGCGGTGACCACGCGGGATTTACACCCGTTTCCCTATTCTCCCGCCGCCTGTCTTTGTAGTGACGACTTTAGTCGTCACTACAAAGACAAGCGGCAAGCACCTGAAAGCGTTGACAAAGAACCTTAGAAGTTTGCCGTGAGAACGAATAGGAAAGCTAGCACGCGCCCGGAAGCCCAGTCAATTGAGAGAGTCTCCGTCACGTTTTTGCGGCGCTGTAGAAATGCCCCTGGGTACGCATCGCTTCCAGCGTGCAGTCTCGGCGAAAAACCCATTGATCGAAATCAGACGCCCCCGAACTGGAGGCGATGCGTGATCGGGTCTGGTTCCTATAAATGCGTCTTTCGCCGAGACTGCACGCTGGAAGCGATGCGTACCCAGGCCGTGCGCAAAACTTAGAGGCGCCCCCCAATTGAGGCGGAAAATCAAAAAATCCCTTGAGCCTCGGCCCGTGAAGGTGTAAAACAGGCGGGCGAAATTTCCCTCACTTCTGACTCCCCATTCCAAAATCTGATATCGAAAGGGAAAGATCCTGTGTCTGAGAACAAGAAGAAGTTATTGGACAAGATTTCCGCGCGTGAAGCGCGGGTTGGCGTGGTCGGACTCGGTTACGTAGGTCTTCCGCTAGTCGTCGAATTCGCGAACAGTGGGTTCAACTCCACTGGCTTCGAGGTCGACGCGAAGAAGGCGGACGCGATCAACCGCGGCGAATCGTACATCCCCGACATCCCAACCTCGCAGCTCGCCGAAATGGTCGAAGCGAAACGCCTCGGCGCGACGACCGACTTCGCGCAGCTAAAAGAGCAGGACGTGATCATCATTTGTGTGCCGACGCCTCTCAGGAAGACTAAAGACCCCGACGTCTCATACATCCTAGCCGCTTCGGAGAAGATTCAAGCCTGTTTGCGGCCCGGCCAGTTGATCATCCTCGAATCTACGACCTATCCGGGCACGACCGATGAAGTGTTGAAGCCGATGTTCGACGCGACCGGGTTAAAGCTTGACGAAGATTATTTCCTGGCCTTCTCGCCCGAACGCGTCGACCCCGGCAACGAGAAATTCAACACGAAGAACATCACCAAAGTTGTCGGCGGCGTGAGCGAAACCAGCGCCCAAGTCGCCTCGGCCGTTTACAGCGCGATCGTCGACAAGGTGCATCCGGTGAGTTCCGCGCGCGTCGCCGAAGCCTGCAAACTGCTCGAAAACACGTTCCGCGCGGTAAACATCGGTCTGGTGAACGAACTGGCTCGTCTCTGCGACACGCTCGGCATTGACACATGGGAGGTGATTGCGGCGGCGGCGACCAAGCCGTTCGGCTTTATGCCGTTCTATCCCGGGCCGGGCATTGGCGGACATTGTCTGGTCGGCGATGAAGCCGTAGTTGTGCGGTCAGCGGATGGTTCGCGCAAGCGCGTGGCGTTGTTCGAGACGCTTTTCGATGAGTTGTGGGCCGATCCGCAGACCAAAAAGCTTATGGTTGGTGGAGCGGACGTGGTCCTTGAACCCAGTCTTGAGGCCCTCTCTCTGAATACCGAAACCAACCTGCCGGAGTGGCGCCCCGTAAACTCTCTCTTTCGCCGTTCATATCGGGGCGGTCTCGTCACCATCACAACGGGCGACGATCGGCGTGTGACGGTGACGGAAAAGCACCCGATGCTGGTCGTCGACGCTCACGGGCGAGCGCGGCGGGTCTTGGCGAGAGACGTTGTTCACGGAGACCGGCTGCCGATTCACTGTTCATTGCTGCTTTCCGAGGAAATCGCGGCCGAGACGCTCGCGCCCCTCGCAAAAGGGTCGTCGAGTGAACGCCTTGAAGCCGCCGCCATCAAAAGCCATTTCTCTAAAGTACGCCAAGCGTTGAAGTCCTCCGGCTCATTGATGACTGCGCAGGTTGAATCAATCGAAACAACAAAAACCGACCAGCCGGCGCCCGTCTACTCCATCGAGGTCGAAGGGACGCATACGTTCGTCACCTCATACGGCGTCTACGTTCACAACTGCATCCCGCTGGACCCTCACTACCTTTCATGGAAAGCGCGGATGCACGGGTTCGAGGCGCGTTTCATCTCGCTGGCCGAGGAGGTCAATTCGCGCATGCCCGACCACGTCGTAGACCTGGTGACGCGCGGCCTGAACAACCATCGCAAGCCAGTCAACGGGTCGAGGATTCTGATCATGGGCGTGGCCTACAAGCGAGACATTGACGACATGCGTGAAAGCCCCGCGCTCGGCATCATCGAGAAGTTGCAATCCCTCGGCGCCGACGCGCAATTCCACGACCCGTACGTCGAAGAGATCCACCTCGAAGGAAACGGCCATCGACTGCGCGGAATCGCGCTGAGCGTTGAAGCGGTCAGCGAAGCCGATTGCGTAGTGATCGTCACCGATCACCGCAATATCGATTACGCCTGGCTGACCGAACACGCCAAGCTGGTGATCGACACCCGCAACGCCACTCGCGGACTGAGCGATTTCGAGGAGAAGATTGTCCGGCTGTAGCCCGGGAGCGGGAGAGTGGGAGAGCGGGAGAGCGGGAGAAAAAATCCCTTTGTCCCCTGCGCTCTCGCTCTCCCACTCTCCCGCTCTCCCGCTCTTCACTTAACGATCAGCACCTTATGGCTTCCCTCCGAGACTTTGAAGGTCGCCGCCGCGCCGGTCGGGGCGCTGCCGAGTACCGCGCCATCTACGGAGACGGTGATCTTCCTTCCTTTTGAGGCCGGGACCATGAGGTGAGCGCGCTCTTTCGCCTCGATTACGAAACCGATTGCGCGGTCGTTGCTCTGATAGGCTCGCAGCCGGACGGGCGTTTCGCATTCGACTTCGGTTTCGCCGTTGCGACGGATGACGGTTCGCTTCGGCCCTGTGATCACGTCGAGCTTCGCCCCGGAGACGTCGAGGCGTTCCAGCCGGGACTCTTCGGTAGCGGCGACGCTGCCGAATGACAGACCCGCCCAGGGGTCGGTGTTGAACACTTCCTCGATCGCGGGCCAGATCATAAGACCGAAGAAGTATGTTTTCTGCCCCTCGCCCTCGGCGCCGGATCCTTCGACCACAAGGCTCCCGTCGGCGCTCGAAAATTGGTCGTCATATCCGCCGGTCTGTCCTGGGAGCGCAGGCATCCCTGCCTGCGGCGTTCCGGCGAGGGCCGACTGACCGGAGCCTGCAGGCAGGGATGCCTGCGCTCCCAGGGCTCGCGCGATTGCGAAACCTTTGCGCGCCAATTCGGCGGCTTCGGCGTGATACCCGTAACGCTTCAGCCCGAGGTAGACCAGATAATTCATCGGCGCCCAGATCGCCCCTCGTCCGGGGGCGACGGCGACGAAAGCCGGGTCTTCGCGCGAAATCGTAGGCAATGGATATTCGCCCCAGAACTTTTTCGAATCGAGCAGCGTCGCCATCATTCGCTTCGCCCGCTCTCCATCGACCAGCCCGGCGGCTAGCGGGTAGAAATTTTCCGGCGACAGGCGGCGCGAAAAACGTCCGTCCCAGTGGCGGTTGAGGTATAGCCCGTCCTCTTCGCTCCACATTTTCTCGTTGACGTTTTTCTTGATCTGATCGTAACGTGTTCGCCACTTGTCGACCTCGGCCTGCAGCCCCAGCTCACCGGCCATTATCATCAGAATTTCGGTGTCAAGGGCGTAGAGCGCGTTCAGGCCGACCGTCGAATATTCGAGCGTATGAGTCTTGTCGTTATACCTGGCCTCATCGCCTCGCTCAACTGAAGGAATCGGTTGAGCGCCGGGCGCGGTCGCGCCGCCGAGCCATTGCGGCCTGTCTTCGAGTCCGGATTCGGAGAAGGCCAGTCGCCGTTTCGTCTCATTCGACATGGCTCGCGCGCCCAACTGGCCCAACTCCAGTTCCGCGTCGAATCCCCATTCGAGCAATCCGTCGCCGTCGCCGTCGCGCCAGGCTTGCCCGTCTCCGCGATCGGCGAGGCGCCAATCGTTCCATTGGCGCAACCGCGGATAAGCCCAGGCGAGAAATTCCAGGTCGTGTGTCAGGAGATAAACTTTCCAGACGCACAACGCCCCGATCGGAGGCATCGACCTGCCGGCGGTAACCAACGCGCCGTCATGCGGCGGATTTCGCAGGTAACGCCGCAGCGGCGCGCGCCCGTCAGGAGTCAGCCCGTCGAGCAGCAATCGCACGGCCGCCGCCGCGCTCGCGTCATTGACCAGCGACGAGACCACCGCGTTGAAGAACGTATCCCAACTGAGCGGCGCGTTGCGCGGGTCGCGGTCATTGCGCCGGCTGAGGGCGATGTAGTCGAGCCGTTTTTCGGGCAGATAAATACGGCTCCAGTTGAAGGCGCGGCTGAGAGTCGTGAGGCTCTGTCCGAGCGCGCCGCCGCTCGCCACGCGGGAGCTTTCGTATTTCTTCTCTTCCTGATCCAGGATTCCCGCGGCCAATTTCTGCAGCAGGTTATTCGATTCGGCCTGCATGGCGCCGAAATCATCGCCGACCATCGCCACGAAGCCGATGGAATAAATCGAGGCTCCGGGCGGGGAGGGGGGCGTCCCACGGACGGAATCGAAGCTCAGAACGGAGAAGCGGGCGACCGACTGTTTCGACTCCGGTTGCGCCGCGTGGCCTTCTCTGAGAAGCGCTGCGCGCATTGCCTGCGGATCGCCATATTCGGCCGCGCCTGAGCCGACGCGGTCGGTCTGCAAGAGAAAGTTTCGCAGCGGAGGACTGGGCTTCTGGTTACTGACCTCTTCGCCGAAGATCGTGCGACGGTCGTCCTGCGCGTAGAAAGCCGTCCGGCCGAGGTCGACACGCATATCGCTCCAAGGCCGGTAAGCCTCGATCGCCACGCGTATGTCGGTCGGCGCCGACAACTGACCGACCACCGCGTTATCGCCGACGCGGCTCCATCGCAGTATGAGCGGAGATTTGTCGTCGAATCTCGACCGCCAGATCAATCGCGCGAAAGAGCCGTCAGGCGCGCAATCGCCCAATTCATATGACTGAGGAGCGTCTTCGACCGCGTCCCCGGCGCGATAGGTCAAGAACCGAAGGCCGAAAATGTTCCGCTCGTTGGCGATGAACACGATGCCGTTGATGTGGGCGCTGTCGTATGCCCCCACGATCGCGCGGCGCGGCGGCTCCTGACCTGTCGTCTCCGGCGGGCCGGCGCCATGGCGCTGCGAGAGCGCGATGAGCGACAGGACGGCGACGATGCCCGTGGAGAGTTTGTTCATATGTCGTTCCGCTGCGGCTTGCCTGGGTACGCATCGCTTCCAGCGTGCAGTCTCGGCGAAAGACGCAATGATTGAAACCAGACCTGGATACGCATCGCTTCCAGTTCGGAGGCGTCTGATCCCGGACAATAGGTCTTTCGCCGAGACTGCACGCTGGAAGCGATGCGTACCCAGGGATTTTTCAGGGGGAGATTTGGAATGGCGCCGGAATCGCGTAAAATTCCTCCGCGATTTTACCGGAACTCTTCAACGATGTCATAAAGATAAATGTCTACATACAACGACCTGAGCCTACACGTCAGGCTCTTCATGAAAAGTTACCCTTTCTCGCGCTACACGATTGAACCTACGCCATGCGCGCGTTTGGCAAAGCCGCTCGGCGAATCGCGTGTCGCGCTGGTCACGACCGCCGGCTTGCGGACGCCCGATCAGGGCGATTTCGACCGCTCGAATAAAAGGGGTGACCCGTCGTTCCGCGAAATCCCGAATACGATTGAAACTCGCCTGCTGGTGGAATCGCACCGCAGTTACTCTTTCGATCACGAGGCGGTTCGATCGGACGTCAACCTGGCGTTTCCACTCGACCGCTTCCGCGAACTCGAATCGCGTGGCGTGATCGGCGCGTTGAACCATCGCCATTTCAGCTTCATGGGTTCGATCGTCGGCCCGCGAAGACTGATCGATGAAACGGCGCCGCAGGTCGCGCGGACGCTCGCCGAAGACCGCGTTGACGCGGTCTTCCTCACGCCCGTCTGACCGATGTGCCAGCAGACGGTCTGTCTGCTCCAGGCTGCTATTGAACGCGCGGGCATGGCGACGGTTTCAATTTCCTTGCTGCGGGAAGTGACTTCGGTGATCAAGCCTCCGAGGGCGTTGTTCGTCCCATTCCCGATGGGCTACCCGCTCGGCGCGCCGAACGACGCGCCGCTGCAGCATCAGATCATCGCCGCCGCGCTCGGCTTGCTTGAAAGAGATAAGGTCCCGGTTCTTGAAGAGTTTACGTGACTCTCTAAATCAAATCTGCAAGATTGGTACAGTACCGGTGTCTTTCTCCGCTCAACGAGGTTCACAAGATTGACAAATACGATCGGCAAGGCGCTTGAACGATTGTTCAAGCTATCGGAAAACAACACTACGATCAGGACCGAAATCGCCGCCGGGCTGACGACGTTTCTGACGATGGCTTACATTATCTTCGTCAATCCGCAGATCCTGAGCGAGGCGGGCGTGCCATTTTCGGGCGCGCTGTTCGCGACCTGTCTCTCGGCGGCGGTCGGTTCGCTGATGATGGGACTGCTCGCGAACTATCCTTTCGCCCTGGCGCCCGGGATGGGGTTGAACGCTTACTTCGCCTACACGGTCGTAAAAACAATGGGCTACGACTGGCGCGTCGCTCTGGGGGCGGTCTTTATTTCGGGCGTTGCGTTTCTGATACTGACTCTGGCGCGCATCCGGGCCATGATCGTCGACGCGATCCCGATGACGATGAAGACCTCGGTCGCGGCGGGCATCGGTTTGTTCATCGCCTTCATCGGGCTGAAGAACGCGGGAGTGATCGCGGCGTCGCCCGCGACGTTCGTGACGCTCGGTCACGTCACGTCGAAATCCACACTGCTCGCGCTCGGGGGACTGATCGTCACTGCGGCCTTGATGGCTCGCGGATACAGGGCCGCGATCATCATCGGCGTCTTCCTCGTAACCGCCCTCGCGATTCTGCTGAACCTGTCGAAGTCGCTGACCAGCGCGATTCAGACGCCCGATGTGAGCTCGACGTTTATGAAACTCGACGTGGGCGCGGCTTTGAGGCTCGGCGCGTTCGACGTGATCTTCATTTTTCTGTTCGTCGATCTGTTCGACACCATCGGGTCGCTGATGGGCTCACGCAGCAGGCGGGGTATTTGACGCCCGAGGGGAAAATGCCGCGAGTCAACCGCGCGCTCCTCGCCGACGCGATTGCGACCATCGCCGGCTCGATCTTCGGAACGTCTACGGTCGTAACCTACATCGAGAGCGCGACCGGCGTGAGCGAGGGCGGGCGCACCGGGCTGACCGCGGTCACAGTCGCCGCGCTCTTCGTTCTGGCGATGTTCTTCGCGCCTGTCGCGGGCGCGATCCCGCCGATCGCCACCGCGCCCGCGTTGATCATTGTCGGCGCCCTGATGATCGGCGCCGTGACTTCGATCAAGTGGGAGGATATGACCGAAGCGATACCGGCTTTCCTGACCATGCTGGCGATGCCGCTGACCTTCTCGATAGCCAACGGATTGGCGCTCGGATTCATTTTTTATCCGCTGCTGAAGGTTTTGACGGGAAGGTGGCGAGAGGTCAGCCCGCTGGTTTATGTGTTAGCGGGGTTGTTTGTGTTGAGATATGTTTACTTGGGAGCAGAATGAGATAGGCGCCAGCTCGCCTAAGGATTTCTCTTCTCAATGCTTTCAATGAGCTCCTCAATCTCTTCAATCAACGCGGAAATGTTGGGCGCTGAAAAACTCATCTCTGGGGCCGGTATCCGATTGTGTTTGATGTCCGGCGGAATGTGTTTGTGATGAGGATGCGTGATTTGCAGAGATTCATCGTCCGGATGAGACTGTGAGTCATACCAATATAGTTTTTCCTCTTCGCGCCAAACTTCATATCCGTACGCGTCAATTATGGCGGGCAAACGATCGAACAAGATACGCTCTACAATTACCAATCGGATTCCACAGTCAAAAGTGATCTCGCCGGAGACACGAGCTAGTGAATTACCTCGCCGCACAAAAGTCACAGTCGAACTTCGAATAGATTCGAACTGATTTGGGAGGGTATACAAAAACAGCTCGTAATCCTCGGGTGTACGAAGGGGAGAATTCATGCCGCGCTACGGATAAGCCCTGCAAGGCTGAAAGGGGTTTGCTGCAAGCGTTGCACTTCGTTTCGATATTCCGCCTGTCGGGTTAACCAGGTTCTATAGACGCTGGCCCATTCGGTAAAGTCCAATACCCAGTTATCGTCCTCTGGCTCCTCGCCGCTGGCATATGCCGCATAAAACGTCTCTGAGCGCACTCCATATTTGCGCTCGAAAGCAAGCAGATCTTCTTCGAGGGCGTGAATGTCGGCCAAAATGCTTTGCAGGTTCATTGCTCAACTCCAAATTCACGAATCATTATGATCCCGATATAGAATATCGCATTCATCGCAATTCGGCCATCACGTAATGCACCCGCCGTCCACGGTCACAATCTCGCCGATCATATAGCTATTTTTGTCCGAGACCATGAACGCGGCGAATTCGGCCAACTCTTCGGGGTGGCCGCGCCGCCCCTTCGCGCACCAGAAACGGTGCATTTCCAGCAAACGATCCGGCAGGGCGTCCGAGAGGTCGGTGTCGAAGATTCCCGCCGCGATGGCGTTGACCGTGATGCCGAAGGGCGCGGCTTCGCGCGATAGGCACTTGGTGAAGCCGATGACAGCGGCCTTCGACGTGGCGTAATGGACCGCCGTCGGCAAGGCGCGAAGCGCTCCGACGCTGGTCAGGTTCAGGATATTGCCTGAACGCTGGCGCATCATGAACTTGAAAACTGGTTTAGTGGCGTTGAACAAACCGTTGACGTTGGTGTCGATTACTTCGTCCCAGGCGCGCTCGGTCATCGTTGCGAAGTTGTCGCCCCGGTTGATGGCCGCGTTGTTGACCAGAATGTCAATGCGACCGAACTCTTCGTGAACTTTGCGGGTCATCTTGATCATTCCAGGACGGTCGGTGACCGATACTTTGAACGGGAGCGCGCGGCGTCCCATGGATTCAATCTCTTTGACGGTGGCCGCGGCGCGTTCATCGCTGACGTTGTAATTGAACGCGATGTCGGCCCCTTCGCGCGCGAAGACTTCACACAGCGAGCGCCCGATCCCGCGCGAACCGCCTGTAATAATCGCTATCTTTCCTTCTAATAATCCCATACTCCAATTATATGATATGAAAAGACGCTCCGCTCCCGGCAATGTCAACCGGCGGTTTGGTACTCGCCCGATTCGATCTCAGGAGGTCTAACCGCGACGCGTTGTTCGACTTTCCGCATCAATTCGTCGACGATGCGCTTGGTGGCGTCGGGAATAGCTATGCGCGACGCGGCCAGCCGCATCGCCGCATGTTCCGCCGGATCGCTCAGCAGGCGGCGGATGATCGGCGCGATGTCGCCCGCCCGTTTGAGCAACACGCCGGCGTTGTGTCGGGAAATAAGGTGTGCGGTCTGCGATTCCTGCGGCATCGGAGGCGTGGTCGCGTCGGCGATGATCGGCAATCGGCTCGCCAGCGCCTCGAAAGTGGTCAGTCCGCCGAGCTTCGACACCATCACGTCAGCCGCGTTCATCAACTTCTCCATGACGGTTGTGTAGCCGATGACCTTGGTCGGGAACGGCGCACGGCGGGCGACGGCGGCGATCCGCTCCAGTAACTCGTGGTTGCGGCCGGCCAGAAAGATCGCCTGCGTGTTTTCGATCTGCTCTCCGCGCTCAACCATCTCTTCGAAAATCCGCGGAATGTTGCCGCCGCCGACCCAGCCGGCGTTGATGAAGACGGTGAACTTTTCGGGGTCTAGTCCGAGCTCGGCGCGCGTGGCCTGCTTGTCCGCTTCGGTTTGAGATTGAAATTTCGGATGAATCGGGATGCCGCAGATTTTGATCCTCTCGTCTGGGACGCCGTAATCGAGCAATTGTCGCCGCGCGTCTTCGGTGGCGACCAGATAGAGGCTGACCTCTTCGCAGGCCCACCCGCGCCAGAACCCGTAACATGGGTCGGTAACTACCGTAACTAGCGGGATGCGGTCAAGTAAACCTAGCTCGCGCAGCATGCGCCCCAGAAAATGCTGCGTCATCGGGTGAACCGAGACGACGACCTGCGGACAATATTTCTCGAACAATTGCCGCACGTACCTCGAAGTCATTCGATAGAACAGGCTCGACTCGTTCGGGCGAAAATGTTCGATCGCCCAGTAGTAATACTTCATCAAGTGCTGGTGATTTCGCAGCAGGTAGTTGTAGAAATCCGCCAACTTCTCGGCCAGCAGATGGGACTCCTCGAGCGCGCGGACTATGTTGACCAGACACTCGGGCGCCGCGAATCGCCTCAGCCCGTCGGCGATCGCGGACGCGGCGCTGGCGTGGCCGCCTCCGGTTTCGGAAGTGATGATCAGGAATTTTTTGGTGGGTTCGTTAGTCATTGGCTCCAGTCTTCAATCTTCAAGCCGGGGCGCCTGGCTCAAATTCTTCGATGGGGCAGTTCTCAATTTTGGCTGTTACCAGGGGATCCTTCCGTTGATGTAGACTTACGTGGTCAGCATCCAATAATGTTATACCGTTCGCGGCTCGAGCGCCGGTTGCGCCTCCGCAGGGTGTGATTTCTTCAACTGCCGTTCGAGCTTCTTGATCTGGATCAGGTGTTTCGGGTTGAACGCCAGGGACGGGTAGTAGCAGTTCGATTCGTGCGTGCAATAACAGCCCTGTTTGATCTGCGCGCGGCGGGCGGCGAGCTCGGGCGAATTCCAAAGCGCCCAGAAATTCCAATCGTAATCGCGCAGGTTGCCGATCGGATCGAGGTTCTCGCAACTCGACACCGTGCCCTCGTCGTAGATCACGCCGCCGGTCGTCCCGGCGAAGCAGCGCAGTTGGGCCTTGTGGCTCTCTTCGGTGCGGGCGATCAGCTCGTGCATGTAGATGTCCACGGCGGCCTTGAAATACCCGCCCTTGCCCTTGTAATGGTTTTTGATCACGCCGCGCCGCGAGTCTTCGTCGATCATCCCCGAAAGTCTGCGGTAGCGCGCCAGGTCGATGTTCAACTCTTCAGGCCTCGCCGAGGGCGGGCGGATGTAGTTGACGTTGATCTTGTCGGGTTTGAGTTCGTAGCGCAGGAAGTCGTACCACTCGAAGATTCGATCCTGGTTCGAGTTCATAAAGCAGGTGCAGGTCTGAACGTCGAGCCTGGGGATTTCGCGCTGGATCGCCTGAAGTTGGCGGGCGGTGTCAACGGCCTTGTCCCAACTTCCGATCTTGCCGCGAATCTTCTCGTGCTCTTCTTTCAGGCCGTCTACGCCGAGCGCGACGGTGACGTTGAGGTTGGGGCATTCTTCGAGGATGCGGGAGACGTCGGGCATGATCCGCTGCTGGATGCCGCCGTTCGACATCAGGTAGACAGATTCGAGTTCGTTGTTTTCATAAAACGCGCGGACGACTTCGGGCAGGTCTTTGCGCGTGAACGGCTCGCCGCCTGCGATGATCAAGATGGGCAACTTGCCGCCGAGCGTTTCGCTGATGCGCGCCAACTGGTTAGTGGTCATCTGCAATTTCTTGCGCGGCTTGTCGTCAAGCTCTTCGGTGAAGAAGCAGTGTACGCAGCGCATGTCGCAGACCGACGTGATCAGAATGTTGAGGATGACCGGCGGCGTGACGCTACCCATCAACACACGACCGTAGCGTTTAACCAGTTCGAGGTTATAATCCATATTTCTCCTTCGGGATATGTCTGGAGCGCTAATCTGCAGCGGTGAAGCGATTGGCTATTAAGCTTCGATTATTTCCTAAAGTCAAATCCCGTTAGAGTGGGACAGACTTTAGTCTGTCCACCCACGATTCGCGCCACGGACTGACTGAAGTCTGTCCCACTATTGGGACAACCTGGAGTGGGACAGACTAAAGTCTGTCCGCCCACAATTCGCGCCACGGACGGACTAAAGTCTGTCCCACTATCAGATTGCCATGCTTAACCACCCACTTGCGCGTCTGGATCGCGACGAAAAATTGCGCCACAGGTTATTGCCGTTCTGTAGGCTGAAGCCGGGCGAAATCTGGCGCGACCGGCGAAACGGCCATCTCGTCGGTTGCCTCGACGCGACCTCGCGCGGGCGGGGCGAAGATTTCGTCGCCTGGCTCCGGCGGGTCGTAAACAACACATACGAGGCGCTCGCCCCCAACAGCAGTCTTTATCTATGGATCGGCGCCGATCAGAAGAACGACTTCGCCCCGCTCCCCGAAGTGATGTTGATGATGCGCGAGAGCGGTTTCACGTCGCGCAGCTTCATCACCTTGCGCAACCAGCGCGGCTACGGCACGCAGAAGAACTGGATGAGCGTGCGTCAGGAATTGCTCTATTACACGAAAGGCTCCCCCGGGTTCACGCCTCAGTACACCGACATTCCGAAAGCGTTGAAGGGATATTACAAAGAAGTGAACGGGAGGATGACCGAAAACACGGAGCGCGGGAGGGGTGACTCCATCCGCGCGGGCAACGTCTGGATCGACGTGCAGCAGGTCTTTTACCGGATGGAAGAGAACGTCAACGGCTGTTATGCGCAGAAGCCTCTCAAGGCGATCACGCGGATCATCGAGGCCAGTTCTTCGCCGGGCGACACGGCGCTCGATTTCTTCTCGCATTCTGGTACGACGCTCCTGGCCGCCGAGATGACCCGGCGAAGATGTCTGGCGATGGACATCGACCCCATCTTCTGCGAAATCACCATCCGGCGGCTCGAGAATTTCCGCCTCTCCGGGCGAACCGGCTGGCAAAACAGCAATCCGTTCGCGCGCGAGTTGGGGCAGATGGGGAGCGGGGGAGCGGGAGAGCGGGAGAGCGAGAGAGCGGGAGAGCGGGAGACTAGGAGATGAGGAGAGATATTTTTCTCCCGCTGCCCCGCTCCCCCCGCGCTCTCAACCTCCACTCCCCATTCCCCCTGTACATATTTTCCGGAATTTGAGTATAATTCCACTGCCGAACCCCGAACGGCAGCCTTGCCGTAACACAATTGAACCGAGAAGTTGTTTTTTACCCCCACGGTGAAACGCGAATACTCTGGTCCCCGCCCCAGACGGGGCCCATAACATAACTTGCCAGGATAGTCTCGCTGGTCGGCCTCACTAGCGCGGTTCCGGCGCAACTTGATTCCACAAGCCCAGGGTTGGCTCTCAGTTTGGATTGTGGTTTCTTCAAATTCGTTTCCAGGCGCGTAGCCGGATGCCAATAAGACGCGCGGAAACTCCTGACCCCATCTGATAACGTATTGCCGGCGATTGCAGGCGCCGGCCGTGAGTCCACGTCGTGGAGGAACGACGCGGTAGCTTTATCATCGAGGTGTCACGTGACCAAAGTCTTGATAGTGGATGATCTCGAAGGCGTGCGCCGCATGCTCATCTACGCGCTAGAGGACGATTACAATGTTCTCCAGGCCTCGAACGGCCTGGAGGCGATAGAACTCGCCCACAGCCTACACCCCGACGTTATCGTGATGGACCTGGACATGCCCGTCATGGATGGGGCCGAAGCCACGCGCCAGATCAAATCTAATCCGTCGCTCGCAGACATCAAAGTGCTGGCTGTCACAGGCCAGAACGACAGCGAGAAATCCCGCCTGATTAAAGACGATTGCGACGAATTTATCGAAAAGCCGTTCCAGGTCGATGAGCTGGTCGAAGCCGTCAAGCGATTATCGCTTAAGTAGGAGCTGGGAATGGGGAATGGGGAATTGGGAGTCGGACAATTAATTTCCTTCCCCCACTCCCCATTCCCCACTCCTCATTCCCCATTCCTCGATCTCTTCAGCTGCGGACTCTGAATACATTTGATATCGCCTTTCAAGTTGTGACGCCTTCCGCAGGATTGAGCGTCGCCGCCGCTGAAGACCGCGCGCCCGCAGTGTTGCTTACCGTCGTGGCAACTGAAGCAGCCGCGCCCTCCGGTCTGCGCGGAGGTGTTGTGTTGTTTGACTGCTGGCGAAGATGGCGAGTACTGGTGTTTCGTCGGCGGTCAGCGGAGGCGGGCGAGGAGGCCGGAGTAGCCACCAATTACTGTGGAGGCCCCTCGCCTGCCGGAACGGGTTTCAATGTAACCTGGCGCCTCTGCTCAGGCCGTTTGTGAGCGGGCGCGCCGAGGGAAACCCGGACCTCTCGTTTTCCTTTAGCCGCTTTTGTTTTCTGGTCCAGAACAATGGCAGGAACACGAACGCTGCGGGGCATTAACGCAAGCCCCATCGAGGGGGCGTTCGGCGGAGTGGATGGCGGCGAAGCGTGCGAGTGCGCGAGCCGTGTAGCCGCTATCCACGGAGCCGATGCGCAAGGGGGTGGGTCAATGGAAGCCTGGGCGGATGATAACGCGCCTTATGACTTCCGAAAGCACTTCAAAAAAGCCGGTCATAAGGGCCCGTTATCAGCCGACCCCCTCCGATTTTTCTTCCGCCGCGACTGGCAAGCGGTGGAAGCCAGGACGCGTCGGCAGTGGCCGAAACAATGATCAAGGCTGAAACAGTGATCTTAAGCGATCGAAATAGCCTCTATGATAAAGTTCTTCAACAGCAACTCTCATGTTTTCGACGGTCACACAAGGGATGATAATCATTCCTGGCTCACCAATACAGGTTCTGCCAGATTTCAAATCTGTTTCCAAGTCCTCAGATAGCCTACCAGGATCCCAAAAACATACGGGTACTGTTCCGCCATCCGGTAGGTGAACAATGGCATGCTCAAAATAACCTTTTCGCTCTATTTCCCATTCTGCCCTTTCGTCAAAATCACAAGTAAATGACAGTGTTACATGATTTGCTTTATGCATCGAAATTATCTCCACATCACTGAGATGGAGGCTTTACTGGCGTCAACTTCACTTTATCAAGTAGCTCTTGGTAACGAGCGGGTGTCATCGGTTGGCGCGGAGCGATCTCGTGATGACCAGGGTCTCTCGTCCCATGTTGGATAACCTCTAGTTCTGGCGGCACTGTATCCATTTCAATCCTGTAAGCCCCACCAAATTGCTCAACCTTCATTGGGTCGGTGTTTACCGATACTCCACGCCCAGGTTGAACCATCCCTGTTTGTTTGTCGATCTTAACATCAATACTTCGCGCTTGCAGTGTAGGGCCGCCTCGAAAAACCATGACCATACCGAAAATTTGTAGAGGATCAAGGGGATCGTTCAGAGTTTTCGAGAAGGCTCCGTTCTGAAAAGCTTTAACTATTTGATCATCCGAATACTTGCTTTGATCAAATTTCGCGGCAGGGTGTTCTTTTGCCCATTCATTTGCGAAGAATCGGGCTGTTTTCACTTGGCGCTCGTGCCTTGTCTTTGCTGCTTGTTGATCATCAGCCGTCCAACCGCCATTCGACGCCCAGTTCTTTAACTTTTTCCACCAATCCCAGTCGTGTCCATCCTTATCCATCCGCCAAAGGGGGTTATTGCGAACGTAGCTATAACGATTGATGGTTTGCGGATCATTGAGATCAGCGTAGGGAACTGGTACTAGAAGAGGAGACCAGTCTGGGCTGGTAAACCTTCCCTGTATGCTAGAAAAGTATCTAGCACCGAAGTAATCCAGTCCCGTCTCAATGTCCCGTTCTTTCGACCCAAATTTTTGACGTATCGAATCGTCGCCATAACCGAGGGCTGCGCTTCTGATTCCGACTCCAGCAGAAAGCTCTTCGCCGAAGGGTAATTCTGCGACGCAGTTTCATTCCCGCCCAGGTCGCAATCTCACAAAGGCCCGCGTTTTCAATGATCTTTGCCTCCCGGAGAGCGATTCCGGCGGCTAAAAGAAAAGGGATTTTA
>WNFU01002075.1_pt1 | contig 79071 bp, 64 predicted proteins | sample 5400121 | NCBI WGS metagenome assembly WNFU01 (sample SAMN13153360, study PRJNA577476) | soil metagenome | isolation source: 100 cm soil or saprolite under grassland replicate 1 | place: USA:California | collected 2016-06-15
CGCCAGATTCAGTTCAGTAAGTCGGCTACTCCCTCCCACCTGCCTTGTCGACGGTGTCAAACGGCCTTCAATGGCAGGGCAGGGGTTGTGTGTCTTTTATGTTGTACAAGCACGAAACAGGTTTTTCACAGCAGGCGCGGCGGATATTAGCCGGTGGCGCCAGCCACCGGAAAGCCCGTCATTATTGCCTTTGCGCCCCGGTAGGGGCGCGGGACCGTAACGCGATCCTGAACTATTTCGTCGAATTTATTCACGTCCAGCGCCCCTGCCGGGGCGCGAAGAATTGGTCGCCTGGACCCGGTGGCTGGCGCCACCGGCTAATATCCATCGCCCTTCCAGGGCGAAAAGCAGCAATCGCGAATCGCGAAAGTTTTGGGTAATGACAAGGTTTCAACGCCGGGAGCGCGGCTCAAAAGCCGCTCCGCGGCAAAGGGATCATATATCCCAAAAACTGCCGTGAGAGTGAGCGAACCGTAGATTACCATCTCAAACCGGCGGCCTTGATAATGAACCCCAGGTACGGCGCGGCCACGCGCGAAATGTTATGGAAGCGTTCTATGAAATCCTTAGCGCAAGTCTGTTTCTCGGAGAAGTACGAGATGACCACGAAGTCTTTCCGTTTCAGGTCTTCGGCGAACGGATGTCGCGGGTCGTATTGCTTGGGCAGCTTCGCCAGCGAATCGCCTTCCATCTTGAGTAGTTTCCGAAACTCTTTGCCTGAGGTCGCGCCGCGCCAGACGTCTGGCTTCGCCGCAATCGCGTTGGTCACTTTGGTTCGACTGACCGGGTCGGGGTGATAAAGGCCTGCGCCCATGAAACAACTTTCAGGATCCAGATGCAGATAGATGCCAGGCCCGTCCTTGCCGCCTGTCTGGTGAGAGAAGAACGCCGAGGCCATCGTCTTGTAAGGCTCCTTGTTCTTTGAGAAGCGGGTGTCGCGGTAGATGCGGAACATCGAACCGCCGGTCGGCTTCGGATCGGCGACGAGGTGAGGACTGATTTCGAGCAGCCTCGGTCGAAGCGCTGCGATGAAGGCGAGCAACGGGTCGCGCACGTCAGCGACGTAGCGATCCTTGTTCGCGTCGAACCACTCCTTCTTGTTGTTGGCCTTCAGCTCCCGCAGGAAATCGAACAGCCGCGGGGTGAATCGAAGCTCTTTGGGCATGTCAAACCTTATCTCTTTTTCGCCGCCTTCTTCTCGGCGAGATTGTTGACGATCTTCCATTCGGCGACCGTCACGGGCTGAACCGAGAGGCGCGAGCCTCGGCGCAGCAGCTCCATCTTCTCAAGCCCTTTCACATCGCGCAGGTCTTCGAGCGTCAACGGCTCATCGAACTTGCGCACGAATTTGATGTCGACCATCTCCCAGATCGGGTTGGCCGGAGTGGCTTTCGGGTCGTAATGTTTGTCCTTCGGATCGAGCGCGGTGTGGTCAGGATACGCCTTCTTCACGACCTCGGCGACGCCGACGACGCAGGCGGGTTCGACGCTGCTGTGATAGAAGAGGACCTGGTCGCCTATCTCCATTGAGCGCATGAAATTCCGCGCCTGATAGTTGCGCACGCCGTCCCAGCAGGTGGTCTTCTTCGGCGCTTTCGACAGATCGTCAATCGAGAAAGCCTCCGGCTCCGATTTCATCAACCAGTATTTCAATGCGATCCTCCGGTGATTCTATGGTTCTCAGAGAATCTTAGCCACGAATGAACACGAATATTCACGAATCTGCCTTTGCGCGCAGGTTATCCGGTTCTGCCTTCAACTTTTCCCATTCGTGAATATTCGTGTTCATTCGTGGCTAAGATTCTTTGTCTTGTGTATTGCGCTTCTAAGGTTCTTTCAAGCCCCGAACTGCCTCAGGTGATGGTTGCAATGCAAATAGCCCCAGCGCATCCATTCGGCCTCGGACATGTCGCCGAAGAACGGGTGCGGACAAAACTTGACATCTTTCGCAGGCGCGGTGAAGCTTTCGATCAGCGTTATGAGTTGTCGCTGGTCGCCCTCGAAATCATCGGGCGGCGTTCCGCCGATCTCCTGATCCATTTCCGGCCTCGTCTTGACTCCCCGCGGCCACGGCAGCGGCGCGTAAAGCGCGATCCATTTCACTACCGTGCGCGTAAAAGGGTTGCTGATCGACGAAATCTCTTTCTCGCCAAACGTGAATTTAAACGAGTCGCTCAGATGGCAGATCATCTGATGCGGCGTCATCTTACCCCACCGCCGCCGGCTGTCAGGCCGAAGATTGCTTAATCGTTCAAGGATTTTCTTCTTGTCGGCCTGGTTCAAAAAACTCTTCATACCACGCTCTCTCAACTGGCCATCTCCACCCATTTCCCGCTCCTGCCGCTTTCGACTACGGCCTCGATCACTATCATATTGGCCACGGCGTCTTCGAGCGGCGTCGGGACCGGAGTGTCGTTGATGACGGCCAGCGAAAACAGGTCGGCCTGGATCGTATACTGATCACAAACGTCGAAAGTTATCTCTTCGACGCCCGCCGAAGTTTCATGCCACATCCTGCAAGCGCGGTCGGGCGGGGCGTTGAATGGGATTTCGATCTCGACGCGACCCGCGTCGCCGAAGATGTTGACGCGCTGATGCGGCGCGAGCTGCGTCGAGCATGTGAAGGTCGCCGTCCCGCGACCGAAATCTAGAACGCCCGACGCGATGCGATCGGTCTTGAAATCCGTGTCGTAATCGAGGACGCCCAGAACGCGCCGCGGCTCTCCGCCGAATATGAACCGCGAGAGCGAGATGTTGTAACAGCCGATGTCCATCAGCCCGCCGCCGCCGATCTCCGGTTTGTTGCGGATGTTGTTCGGGTCGTCGTTGAAGTAAGAGAAGAACGAATGGATCGTCCGCAATGCGCCGATCCCGCCCTCTCCGACAATCCGCTTCGCGTGTCTCCATTGCGGGTGATGGCGATACATAAAGGCTTCCATCACCTTGAGCTTCGGATATTTCTTCGACGCGTCGAGCAATTGTCGGGCTTCAGCCGCGCTGAGTCCGATGGGCTTCTCGCACAACGCGTGTTTTCCGGCTTCGAGCGCCTTGATCGACCAGGGCACGTGCAAATGGTTCGGCGCGGGGTTGTAGATCACCTCGATTTCGGGATCGGCCAGCAACTCTTCATACGAGCCGTAGGCTTTCGGAATGCCGAACCTGCCTGCGACTTCATAGGCCCTGGCCTGATCGCGCGACGCGATGGCCGCGACCTCGACGCGCTCGCATTTCAGCAGCGCCGGGATGACCTTCGCCTGCGCGAAGTTGGACGTGCTCAGTATCCCCCATCTGACTCTGCTCATTCGAGTTTACCTTTCATTTGTTAGAAAAAGCGCGAACTGGATGGAAAGTTTTTAGACAGGATTTACAGGATTTTTCAGGATGAAGAGAAAGAGAAGACCAATCCTGAAAAATCCTGTAAATCCTGTCTAAAAACTTTCCGTTTGCTCCATGCCCTCTCTCCTCGTAAATGGTTTCCATCCCCCTACCCAATCGTAATACTCCGACCCGGCGAAGTTCTTCTTGTAATCGTATACGGACGGCTCGCGGTAGGCGTAGCCGGGATAGTAATACTTGCAGCCGAGCTCGCGCGAGTACCGGATCGCCTCGAGCATAGTGAAGACGCCGAGACTGCGCTTCGATTCGGAAGGCTCGAACATCGCGTAGACCGCCGAGGTGGATTGTCGGCCGATGTCCAGGAAGCTGACGGCGACGAGCCTGTCGCCGTCGTAGGCGCAAATCTCCCTGTTGCGGCAAGGCTCGGCTGCCGGCTCTTCGGAAAGGAAGTCGTAGATAGAATCGGGAACGTTCTCCTTGAACCGCTCGCGATGGCGATAGAACAGCCCCTCCTTGACCTCGTCTATGAACGTGTCGCAGATGACTACGCGGAGGTCCCGATTTCTGCCCCTAACGCGCCTCTGGCTGCGCGAAGGCGCGAATTTCGACAGATCGACGCGCAGCGGCATGACCGTGCGAAAGCCGCCCCAGTGACGCGAGGCCGAATAGCGAAAGAAAAAATTCCCGAAATGCCGCCAGCCGAGCGCCCACAGTAAATCCATCTGTTCCGGCGTCGCCAGCGCATGCACGAAATACTCGTCGATGAAGCTCAATTTAACTCCGAGCGGATCATCGCTTGTTGGGAAATCTTCTGACTTGATAAATTCCCCCTTTGTCAACGCGGTTGTCGACCGAGTTGATCAGCGACTTATTCTCCAGGTAAATCATACAGAAATCGCCTTTCTGCATAACCTCCGGACTACCGTCGTGCTGCCTTTCCTGTTGAATCGAGTCCAGGTTGCTCGACCTCGCGGAGACCGGCCAATGGTGCTGGTAAACCTCCAATAGATAGTTGAGCATAATCACATAATCTCCTTCTCCCATTTGATCTCCTTCTCTAATACGAATGAGTACCGCGAGCGGTAGCGAGCGTGTCTCCATCAATATGCTTGCTCAGGAAGCGACGCTCGCTACCGCTCGCGGTACTGATCTGAAGCTCAAAATCAGTATCTACTTCGCCAAGGAGGCGTCTAAATCGGAAAGATAGAATGCGGCGACGCCGCGCACAATCGCTTCGGGACTGGCGCTGCCGCAATTGGTAAGAACGATAATGGACAGTTTGTCATCCGGCAACCGCGAGAAATGCGAGCGGAAGCCCGGCAGCGATCCGCCGTGACTCACCTGCCGGTGATTGCCCATCGGTTCGAGTGAAAAGCCGAAGCCGTAAGGGTGTGTGGCGCCGCTGTTCAGCTTGACCGGCGTCCACATCTGCTCGCGCGTCGCCTGCTTGAGAATGGCGTCGGTATAAAGCGCCGCGTCCCACTTCGCCAGATCGAGCACGGTTGAGAGAAAAGCGCCGCTCGGACGCACCGCGACATATTCGCCGGCGTTCTGCATCTTGTCGTTTCTCCACTCGTAGCCGCTGGCGCGGTTCGGGACAATCGCGCTGAAACTGGTGGGCCGCGTGACGGTCATTCCCAGCGGCGCGAAGACGCGCTCGTTCATGAAGTCGCCCCACGATTTGCCGGAGATTCTGGCGATGATCTCGGCCAGCGAAAAGTATCCCACGTTGCAGTATTCGTATTTTTCGCCGGTCTTGAAGCGTAGCGGTAATGGGTAAGCCGACTTGATCACATCGAAATCCTTCTGATCCTTGAACGGGTCGAAGGCGGGCCCCTCACGAACTATGCCCGAAGTGTGGGTGAGCAGATGGCGGATGGTGACGCCGTTCCACGACTCAGGCGTCCCGTCGAGGTATTTCCCGACCTTGTCGTCGAGGCCGATCTTGCCCTCCTGGACGAGCAGCATGATCCCCGAGGCGATGAACTGTTTGCTGACCGAAGCGATCTTGTAGACGGTCTCGGGCCGCGCCGGAACGTTATGTTCGACGTTGGCCAGGCCGTAGCCTTCGGCCTTTATGACTTTGCCTTCCTTGACCACGGCGAGCGAAAGTCCCGGAATGCGCTGCTTCTGCATTTCGGCTTTGACGTAATCGTCGACTTTATCCGCGCGAACGGCGGCGGTCTGCAGAGACAACAGAAGAATGACGAGAAGAGAGAGGCGTTTGCGCTGCATGGTTTTCTCCACTGGGAAAAGTTTGTAGTCCCGCCTTCAGGCGGAAAGTCTGTAGTCCCGCCTTCAGGCGGAAGGGCTTTGTTTATGAGGCCCTTCCGCCTGAAGGCGGGACTACGAACGTTTTACCCGACGTCGTCTATCGGCAATTCGTCCGCGAATTGATCGTCGTCTTTCAACTCTTTCTTCAACCGGTAAAGTTCCTTCTTCAACTCTTCGACGATCTTCGCGTAAGCCGGGTCGCTGTAAACATTGCGCGTCTCACGCGGGTCTTTTCGCAGGTCGTACAGCTCCCATTGATCGAGTTTGTTGAAGTAGATCAGCTTGTAGCGGCCGGTGCGAACGCCGTAATGGGCCGCGACGTTGTGATGGCCCGGATGGTAGTAGCGATAATACATCGACGCGCGCCAGTCTCCTGGCGTCCTGCCTTCGAGCAAGGGTAAAAAGCTGCGCCCCTGCATATCCGCAGGCGTTTTTACCCCGGCGGCGTCCAGCAGTGTCGGCGCGAAATCGACGTTGAGGGTCATCGCCTTCGAGACGCCGCCCGGCCTGATCTTCCCGGGCCACCGGATCAGGAACGGCATTCGCAGCGATTCTTCGTACATAAACCGCTTGTCGAAGAAGTTGTGCTCGCCGAGAAAGAAGCCCTGGTCCGACGTGTAGATCACAATCGTGTTTTCGGCCAAACCGTTCTTGTCCAGCCAGTCGAGGAAGCGCCCGACGTTGTCGTCCACAGACTGCACGCACGCCAGGTAATCGCGCATATAGCGTTGATACTTCCACTTCTTCAATTCTTGCCCGCTCAATCCTTCGGGCGGCTTCATCTTCAGGTCGTTGTCGTTCAGGTCCTGATCGATATGCATCGTGGCCTGGCGCGCCGCGTCCGACTTGCCTTTGTAATCGTCGTTGAAGGTCGCAGGTTCGGGCACGATGACGTTCTCGAACTGCTTGCGGTGTTTTTCATCCGGCTGCCAGTTGCGGTGTGGCGCCTTGTGGTGATACATCAGGAAGAACGGCTTCTCGCGAGGGCGATTATTCAGGAAATCAATCGCGACGTCGGTGATGACGTCGGTCGCGTAGCCCGTGAGCTTCTTTCGCTCGCCCATCTCGATCATCACGGGGTCGAAATACGCGCCCTGCCCCGGCAGTATGTTCCAGTAATCGAACCCATTGGGCTTGCCGTCGTCGGGCCGCTTCGGATCATTGCCGCCGAGATGCCATTTGCCGACCAGCCCCGTGTAATATCCGGCCTGCTGTAGATACTTCTGAAGCATCGGCTGCGCGCTATCAATGTGGTTAAAGACCGGCACGCCGTTGAGGTGCGCGTATTTTCCCGTGAGGATCGCCGCGCGGCTCGGCGTGCAGATCGAATTGGTGACGAAGCAGTTCTCCAACTTCATCCCCTCTTTCGCCAACCGGTCGATGTTCGGCGTTTTGATCAAACGGCTGCCGTATGCGCCGACGGCATGCGCGGCGTGGTCGTCGGACATGATGAAAACGATGTTGGGGCGTTTCTCGGGCGGTCGGTTTTGAGTGGCGCTGTGCGGCGAAGCCGCCAGCGCCACCGTCAAGAAAAGCATCAAGTAAAAGGCGGTCTTTTTCATTGCGGTTTTCGTTTACATCCCGCTTTCGTCCGCCGACGGGCCGTAGAGCGCGGGCACGGGCGCGTCATTCAACCTCAGGTAAACGCCGAGCTGCGCGCGGTGATGGACCAGGTGATTGAGGACGTCCCCGCGCAAACAGGCGGCGCGCGGCTTCGTGAAGATAACTTGGCCGCCGGCCAGCAGCGACCAATCCTTCATCAGCGACTCGTCGCTTGCGCCGGCCAGGGCTTCGCGGAATTTGGCGTAATTCCTGTCAAATAGCGCGAGCAACGCGGCCACGGATCCCGCAGTCTCCTCCCTGTACGGCTCGGCGCCGGGCGGCGCGACGTCGAAAGAATCTTCTTTAATCACGTCTCTTCCCCAGCCGACCATATTGGCGATGTGCGTGGCCAGAGCGATCATCGTGAATGATTTCGGGTGCGGGCGCCAATCGAATTTATCCTCCGGGATGCGTTCAAGAGTTTTACGTGTTCCTGCCATTTCCTGATCCAATTCAGGAAGTAAAGATTGAGCAATGGGCATTTTTCCTCCAAAGTAAAAACAGTTGATCTGAACGTTCGGCCTGAGACAATCCCGCTCAGACAGAACTCGCTTTTTTGTGGCAGTTTCTTTTACGCATCAAGAATTATTATTTTCCGTTCGTCGGCCCCTCGCCCGCGAACGGCTCTACGTCGGGAATCACTTTAACGCCGGTCGTGAATTTGAACGGCGCGATTAGCAATCCGCTAGGGAAGGTCATTTCAACCATATAAGCCGTCCACCCCCGCTTCGGCGCCGCGATCTTGGCGACGTACACGCCGTCGCCCTGTTCTTGCAGCGGCGAGCTTTTCCACTTCGGCCCGATGCTGGTCAGACGGAAATCACGCGCGCCGGGATTGGTCGCCTGCCACAGCTTCACCTCGGACGGCTTGGTCTTCGTCTGCACGCGGATCGTCCCGTCCTTCTCGATCTTCCAGTCGAACTGCGGCAATTCGCCGCCGGTCAGAATGGCGTTGTAGCAGGCCACCAGCGTCATCCACGCGTCCGAACCGCGCATCGAATGCTCGGCGTTCGGCACGTAGCGCAGGTATTTCACGCCGGGCAGGTCGTTGTAATAGAACTGCCACGAATCGGGCACGAAGAATTGGTCGCCGGTCGCGTTGATGATGAACTTCGGCATCGTGAAGCGTTGGCGGTATTCGTACGGCTCCTCGATCTTCATCAGCGCGCGGTACTGCGGCGTCCCCTGCCACTTCATGATGTCCATCGCCTCGTAATCGCCGACCGCCGGAGCGTAATAGCCGTAGACCCCGAAGTGGTGCCGGAACGAAGGCTCGACGTTGAGCAGGTCGATGACGAGAGGGACGATCGCCACCACGCGCTTGTCCACCGCGGCCGTGGTCCACGTCGTCCAGCCGCGCTTCGAGCCTCCGGCCACGACGAAGCCGTCAATCTTCGTAGCGCCGCCCGCTTCGCTGCCGCAGAATGCGATCACAGTGTCCATCGCGCGCACCGCGGCCTTGGTCATCGGCAAGCGCGCGGGCCACAACTCGTCTCCGGTCTTCAGAAATTTATCCCACGTGTAGGCGATGAACTCGTCCTCGACGCGCGGCTTCTTGTCGTCGCTGAAGGTGAGCGGCTGGTTGGGAATCATCCGCAGCTCGGTCACGACCGATTTGGTAGCCGTCGCAATCTGGATGATCTGCTGGTCGGCGTCCTTCGGCGCCGCGCTGTTGTTGTTGCCGCCGGAAATATAAAGCAGCGACTTGCTGCTCTTCACCTCATCCGGCTTGACCATGATCATCCAATGCCACCAGACGTTGCGATCTATCTCGGCGGTCGAACGCCACGTCTGCGAAGTCATCTTCAGGATGAAAGTCGTGTACCCTGCGCCCTGCGTCTTGCCGACCAACTCGTACTTGTAGCTCGGGTCGGGCGCCTCGACGTATTTGTCGAGCGCGGTCTTGACGCCCGCCGGCGCGGGGGCCTGCGCGAGCGCGGCGCAGGTAAGAAGGACAAGCGGCAGAAATGCCGCGTTAAACAGCCAGATCATATTCTTCCGTGAGTTTTGGCGCATTGATTTCTCCGTGTGTTAGGGGATTAAACAGTACCGCGCGCGTAAAGCGGGGGCGCTTGGTACAGTACCGCGCGCGTAAGCAAGCGGAGACTCGACTCGGAGAACAATGGTTGGGAGAAAAAGCCTCCGCTTGCTTACGCGCGCGGTACTGTACCGCACTTCAATTATCCTCGTCATCCCATTCATCAAAGTTCGGCAGCTCGTCGCCCTGGCAATTGAGTACGTAATCAATCGCCCGCTCGACGCCGCGCGCCGTCCAGAGCCAGCGTGTGCTTCCATGGCGCGACCAAGACTTTCGGCCACGCTCCCACAGCTCGGCCTCAGTCATTCGGCGGGTTGCGTAAGCTTTGAAAGTGTCCATCACTGGCTCCGGATCGCGGTCAGCAGTGACGACAGTGTGAACATGATTTGTTCTCACGTTAATGGCCCGCAACAGCCAGTTCCGATGCTCGCACACTTCACGGATGGTCTTTTCAACAACAGGGCGCCGCTTTTCATCAAGGGAGACAGTCTCATGTTTCAGTCTTCGAAACTCTTCGTACTCCCGCTGTTCATCCGGGGCCAGAAATGGCCCGCCGTAAGCGTTGTGCGAACGATCAACTGAGCCGCGAACATCACCGTGAAGCCAAGTACCGTAACACCGAAACGAGATGAAGTAAGCCAGCGGTTTATGTTCCTCATTGAACTCCTGTTTTGGCATCACTCCCTCCATTCGGCGGCGCGATCTCGGGGCGGTGGTACAGTACCGCGCGCGTAAGCAAGCGGTAGACTCACTTTGTTGGCCATTGATTGTCAGACGGCCACGCCGCTTGCTTACGCGCGCGGTACTGTACCTTCACCCTCCGCTTGCTTACGCGCGGTACTGTGCCAAGCCACGCCGCTTGCTTACGCGCGCGGTACTGTACCAACTCTATTATGCAAACACTTTCAGAATCGGATCGCCTCCAAAGTTCGTCAGCCGCTGATCGCGCCCGCCGTAATAATAAGTCAGCTTCCGATGATCCAATCCCATCGCCTGCAGGATCGTCGCATGTACGTCGTGAACCGAATACGGCTCGACCTCGGCCTTGTAGCCGTATTCGTCCGTCGCGCCGATCACATGGCCGCCTTTCACGCCGCCGCCGGCGAGCCACATCGTGAAGCCGTGCGGGTTGTGGTCACGACCGATGCCCGACTGCGAGATCGGCATGCGCCCGAACTCGGCGCCCCACACGACCAGCGTTGAATCGAACAGGCCGCGCGCTTTCAGGTCCTCCATCAAGCCGGCCATCGGTTTGTCGGTCTCGGCGCAATGGAGGCTGTGGTTTTCGTGCAACCCGTAATGCGCGTCCCAGGATTCCTGCTGGTGGCCGCCGCCGCTGTAAAGCTGGATGAAGCGCACGCCGCGTTCGACAAGGCGTCGCGCGATCAGGCACTGGCGTCCGAAATAGTCAGTGGGTTTTTCGCCGATTCCATAAAGTTTCTTCGTGGCCTCGGACTCTTTCGAGATGTCCACGGCTTCGGGCGCGTGTGTCTGCATCTGGAAGGCGAGTTCGTAAGCCGCTATGCGCGCGTCGAGATCGCTGTTGGCCGCGTGGCGCTCCTGATGCTCTTGATTCATCTTCTGAACGAAATCGACCTCGGCGCGCTGCAGATGCGGGTCAACCCATTTCGGCGGGTTCAGATCGACTATCGGAACATTGCCCGAACGAAACGGCGTGCCCTGAAACGCGGCGGGCATAAAGCCGGAAGACCAGTTGGGCGCGCCGCCGATGGGGCCTCCGCGCCAGTCGTACATCACGATGTAGGCAGGAAGATTTTCGTTCTCGCTGCCCAGGCCGTATGTTATCCACGACCCGAGCGAAGGATTGCCCGGACGCATGTTGCCGCTGTTCATCTGGAAGATTGCGGGCGAATGGTTGTTGCTCGTTGTGTAGACCGAGCGCAATAGACAGAGGTCGTCCACTTTTTGCGCCAGGCGCGGGTAAAGCTCCGAAACCTCGGTCCCGCACTGGCCATGCTTTTTGAACTTGTACGGCGAGGCCATTAGATTGCCAGGGTTGCCGAAGAAGACGTCGACCTTCCCTTTGTTCATCGGCTTGCCGTGATGGCGCGTCAGATCGGGTTTGGGATCGAAGGTGTCCACGTGGCTCACACCGCCATACATAAAGAGGAAGATCACCGATTTGGCTTTGGCCGGAAACATAGGCGGTTTGGCCGCGAGGGGGTTGGCGCGCTTCCGCTGAAGTTCGGCGGCGAGCAGATCGTCCCGATCGAGCAGCGCCGTGAGCGCCAGGCCTGAAAATCCCGCGCCCGCGTGGAAGATCAGTTCGCGGCGCGTCATAGTTCTTGGTCGGAGAATTGGCAGTCTGTTCTCGATAATGGGCATAATCAATCCCTCCATATCTCAATCGGTTGGCCGGCGGACAGGGTGTTCAGGAGTTTGTGGTACCGCCTTTAGGCCAATGAGGTTAAGTTAGGCATCTGGCGCGATTAGTGGCGCGGACTTTAGTCCGCGCGCCAGCCGTCAGCGCGGACTAAAGTCCGCGCCACTAATCGCTAACTTAACCTCATCGGCCTTTAGGCGGAAGCAGTTTGTCTACCAAGCCATTCCGCCTAAATGCGGCATTACAAACTCTGTCTCAGTCTATGTATACAAACTCATTCAGATTGATAATCGCGTGGCAAAAATCGCGCAGAGCCGACGCTTCAGGCTTTTCATCTTTGCGCTGCGCATATCCATCGGCCTGCGACTTCAAAAACGACAACGACCATTCCATCTCCTTCGCGTTCGGAGCGCGGTTCAAAGCGATCTCGAACGCCCGGACGACCTGGGCGCGGCGATCTGCGCCCGCCTCTTTCGCAACCCGCTCGGCGAAGAACCCCGCCTGCTGCAGCACGAATTCATTGTTCATCAACGCCAGCGCCTGTGGCGAGACGGTCGAGACGGCGCGCGTCGGCCCCGAGACGACGGTCGCCGGGCAATCGAAGACCTCGATCAACGGCAGCAGGACTGAGCGTTTGACGAAGATGTAGACGCTGCGCCGCCACGTGCCGTGATCGTCCTTCGCGTCGAGCGGCCAGCGCGGGCGCGAGCCGGTGTTGATCACGTCGGGATCGATGCGCGGATATATGCCGGGGCCGAACATTTCGCGGTTCAACTTGCCACTGACGGCGAGGACGCTGTCGCGCAGCGGCTCGGCTTCGAGACGGCGCGGATTCATCCGCCACAGCAGCCGGTTTTCAGGGTCTTTGGCGGCGGCCTGCTCGTCGAATCGGCTCGACTGGCGGTAGGTATTCGAGAGCAGGATCAAACGATGCATCGCCTTCCAACTCCAACCCCGCTTCATGAATTCGGTCGCCATCCAGTCGAGCAACTCGGGATGGCTCGGACGATCTCCCGTGACGCCGAAATCGCTGGGCGTCTTCACGACGCCTTTCCCGAAATGGTATTGCCAGATGCGATTGACGGCCACGCGCGCGGTCAGCGGGTTGTCGGCGCTCGCGATCCATTCGGCCAATTGGCGACGGCGATTTCTCGGATCGAGGTCCACATCGCCCGCCAGGACTTGCGGCAACCCAGGTTGAACTTCTTCGCCCTTGTTCCGCCAATCGCCGCGTTTGAGCAGGTAGGCTTTAGCAGGATCGCCTTTGTCAGTGACGCCCATCACCGCCGGCAGCGGTTTCGGCCGAGTCCGGTTGATTTTGTCTATCTCGTTTTGAAGCTCCTTGCGCGCCTTCAGGTCTTCCGGCGAAAGCAGGGCTTCTATCTCTTCAGGTTGCAGTTTGACGTCTCTGGCGAAGCGTTTCGCAGTCTCTTCTCGGTATTGTTCTTTGGTCTTGCCTTCAAATCCGCTCGACATCTCCGCCAACCGGACGTGGAATTCGGTCTTTTCCTCGAGCAGTTTCTGGCGCACAGGCTCTTCGATCGCGGCGATCTTCCGCAGGAACGGTTTGACCTGTTCATCAATCTCTTTGTTGCGGGCCTTGTGAACAGCCTCTTCGTCTTTTGAAACCATGACGGCTTCGGTCTTTTGGAACGGGAAGAAGACTGCTTGCATCCGGTAATAATCGCGCTGCGGGATCGGGTCGTATTTGTGGTCGTGACAGCGCGCGCAGCCCACGGTCAGGCCGAGAAAGACCGAAGAAGTAGTCGTGACCATGTCGTCGAGTTCGTCCATCCGCGTCTCTTCATTATCCGCGTTGTCGACGGTCGGGCCGTTGCGGACGAAGCCGGTCGGGATCAAGGCTTCGGGATTGGCCTTCACATCGATCCCGTCAAGTTGGTCGTCGGCGAGTTGCTCGATGATGAAGCGGTTGTAGGGCTTGTCTTCATTGAATGAACGGATCACGTAATCGCGGTAGCGCCATGCATGCGGGCGGTCGTAGTCGAATTCGTAGCCGCCGCTGTCGGCGTATCGCGCCAGGTCGAGCCAGTGCCGTCCCCATCGCTCGCCGTAATGCGGGCTGGCGAGCAGACGATCAACGACCTTCGCGTAAGCCGCCTCGGAGGGGTTCTTCAAAAACTCCGCCGACTCTCCTGGCGAAGGCGGCAGGCCCGTAAGATCGAAATAGACCCGGCGCAACAACTCGCGGGGCGAGGCCGCGCGATTCGGACTGAGACCATTCTGTTCAAGCTTGCTCAAAACGAACGCGTCAATTTCATTCCGTATCCAGCGGCGGTCTTTTACCTTCGGCAGGGCGGGGCGGACGGGTTTGATGAACGACCAGAACTGGCGGTCTTTTTCAGTAATCGAATATCCCGGCTGGCGCGTGGGAATTGTTTCGGCCGCCATCGCGGCCTTCGGCGAGAGTCCGTTGATCCATTGCGCGATCACCGCGACCTCGGCCTCGCCGAGCTTGTCCATCCCCATCGGCATCGCCGGCTCTTCTTTGTGTGTGATCAAACGATAAAGCCGGCTCTTCTCCGCGTCGCCGGGAACGACGGCTGGTCCGCGCGCGCCGCCTTTCAGGATCGTCTCCTCACTGCGCAGGTCCAGCCCCGAACGCTGGACGCGCGCGCCGTGGCACATCATGCAGTTCCGCTCGAAGATCGGCGCGACCTTCTCTTTGAAGAAATCCGAATCCGACGCGGCCACGCCTCGATACTGTAATACAAGCGCCGCGCCGATCGCGCCGAACGCCAGAAGCCTGCAAGCCCTGTCAGTCAAGCTCCGCCTCTTCATTTCTTCTCCTTCTGCATTCCCGTACGCGCCAAATCCATCAGCATGTCCGCCAAGTTCTTTTGCGATGGAATCCAGTCGGCGTTCGATCATTTGTCTTGCCGTTGCGGAATATATGGGTCAATCTCTTTTCGCATTTTCCGCTGGAACTCTTTTCTCCTCCTAAATCAGGACAACCAGGATTGGTACATCCGACCGCAGAGGTCGCAGAGGTACGCGGAGGAATAGCTAAGGCAGGTCGTCCCTCTGCGTCCCTCTGCGTCCTTTGCGGTAGAACTCTCTGTACAAATGTTGCATGGTCTGATTTAGATCAACGCTCAGATTAACCGCCGCTGACGCGACGGGAATCTACTATCACAAGCCTGCCGAGCGTTAAAACGCACGACTAACCTCGAGGCGCCGCTGTCGCGGTGTGGGGAATGCCATTACGGCTTTATGCGAAGTCTGGAGTTATGACAAGCTTTCGCTCGCCACCACCTCTTGAGACGTGATTCACACCTAAATGGTTTCTATCGCTTTCAATACCGTCTGCGCGAGGTATCAACCAACGAGGATTGAAGATCATGTTATCGCTCGCGAGGCAATTTTCGATCCTCAATCTTCGGCCTCAATGGCTGTGGGGATGCGGATGCTGCTGGTAATGCTGCCGCAACAGGTCCTGTCCGTAGTCATTTCCATTTGGGGTTCTGACGACCGTGTGGATGTGCTCCCGATCCACTTTTCGCGGGTCGGTAGCGAGGCGGCGAAGGCCCACCGGTAATTGGTGATCGAATTCGATCAGGATTACCGGACTCTGGATGCGGTAGTAGAAGACGTCGTTCGGCCCCGTCCCGCCGATCCAGGCGAAGCGCGTGTCGTCGATGCGCCGCCGGACTTCGTCCATCTTCACCCTGGCGTGTCCGTCGCGCATATTCCTGACATATTCCCAGATCAGGTCGTTCAACTGTTCTTTATTCTTCGCCGAAAGTTCCGAGGCGCGAACGCCGGCGTAATCCAGAACTACGTTGTCCTTGAAGGCTTCGCTAATGTTGTTGTTGCCGGTTTTTGAGACCTGGATGATCGCCTTCTTGCGCTGCGCTTCATCGAGCGCGTTGATCAACGCCAGCCCCTTGTTCTGTTCGTCCTGCAGGACGACCGTTCCTTTATATTTGCCGGAGCGCGCGACTACCGGCTCGGAGCCTGTGAAGGTGGGCGTCATCACTACCTGATCGCCGATTACGAAATAGTTGATGATCAAATGGTGGCCGTCGAGCTGCCATCCCCACGGCTCCTTGTCCGACGGCGTCCCCATAACCGTGACCCAGTAGAGCCATTCGCCGTATTCCTCGAAGTTATCATTATTCAACTCGCCCAGCGTGTGGTTGAGCCGCATAATGTCGCGCGACAGCTTCAACCCTTTGGCGCTGAGCGAGGCGCGCAGCAACCCGAAGGCCTCCTCGCGCTGCCGCTCGGTCATCTCCTTGAAGCTCACGCCCTGTCGGACATAGAAATGCTGATTCATCCACTTGCGCCACTCCGGGTCGTCCACATGGAACGTCGTCTTTGCGCGCTGCTCTTCGGTCAGAGAGGCCAGAAACGCGCCGGCGGCCTTGCGAACCGGCTCGGTGGAGACGCCGGTCGAGCTGATAGGGAAGAGGCCGGGAACGATATTGCCATCTGTAGTGACGCCTTTGAACGGTTCGGCCAACCCCCGATTCTCTGCGTCTTTTGACATGCGTTGAAATCGCTCCGCCCGATCGCCTTGAGCCAGATCGCCTTGAGCTTGCTGCGAGAGCGGCTTGACGCCGTACGCCACGACGCCGGTGAGCTGCAGAGCGCAGAATAAACAGAAGAACTTTTTGCGCAGCCTGTCTCTATCCAGTTTTTCCATATCGTCTCCTGCGGGAAAGATCGAGGATCGAAGATCGAGGATCGAGTATAGAAGATTGAGAGACATCACGCGATCTTCGATCCTCGATCTTCGATCCTCGATCCTCGATCCTCGATCCTCGATCCTCGTGGTTGATTTCGTCATCAAAGTTTCTTGAGGATGCCCTTCCATCGCTCCCAGGCTTTATCGCGCGCCCACTTGTTGGCCTCTTTCAGATTAGCCGGGTCTTCGCCGGCGCGCATAAAGCCATGCCTGGCGCCTTCGTAGACGACAGGATCGAACTTCTTGCCAGCTTCTCTCATCAGCGCCTGAGTCTTGGGGATCGTCGCGTTGATGCGCTCGTCGTCGCCGCCGTAGAAGCCATAGACAGGCGCGTTGATCCTGGCGATATCTTCTTTTTTATCCGGTCCCTGGCCATAGAAGACGAAGGCCGCGACCAGATTGGGGCGCAGCGTGGCGAAGCGAAAGGCTTGCGAGCCGCCGTAGCAGAAGCCCGCGACCGCGACATTGCCGTTGGCGGCGGGCAATTTGGAGACGTAGTCGGCCACGGAGTTCAGGTCGGCGGCGATCTGGTCTGGAGGCAGCGCGCCGATGGCTTGGCCGATGGCGCTGCGGTCGGCGAAATCGGCGGTCCCGCCGCCTTTCGGCCCCAGGCCTGAGAGAAGGTCGGGGGCGATGGCGATGTAACCGGCTTCGGCCAGTTGATCGGCTAAGCTGCGCACCCAATCGGTCAACCCCATGATTTCATGGATGACGACAATGGACGTGGCTTTGACCTTGACCTCCGGGTATACGAGAAAGGCGTTGACGGTCCGGGCCCCGCTCTTGACCGAGACCCATTCCTGATGGCGCGGCGATTTGTCCGCGCGTTGTTTGGCCCAATCCTGTCCGGGCGCGTTGAAAGCATGGCTGCCGGTGTGTTGATGGAAGGCTGGCGCGTCCTGCGCAGCCGCGGAAATGGCGGCCAGCGACAGCGCCGCAATAATGACAAACGCTGTTCTCATAATGTTCCTCCGTAAATCCCTGGGAACGCATTCTGGGAGCGCAGGCATGGATGCCTGCATGCTTCGGGCCTGCATGCTTCGGTCAGTCAGCCCCTGCGGAAGCCCGCAGGCATGGATGCCTGCGCTCCCAGAATGCGTTCCCAAGCGATTGTTGATAGAAAATTTTGGTTGGTTTTCTAAATCGAACCAGGCGACATTGGGGCACACAATGGCGCAGTGCCGGTCGCTACCGCTCCCGGTACTGTGCTAATCAAGCTCTGCCGCGCCGCCGGACGGAATCCAGGCTCCACGGGCCACCACCGGCGGCTGACAGGTAGAGAAATACGAAGCAATAGAGCGCGGCCAGCTCCCCTCGATTCTGTAGCGGCCAGAGTCCCTGCCGCGCGTGGACCTTAAAATAGGCCACCGCCATCATCCCTGAGAGAATAAACGCTATCGGGCGGGTAAAGAGCCCGAGAAGAAGGAGCAGACCGCCGAAGAATTCCAGCACCCCCGTTATCCAGGGCAGTGTGAGGAGTTGTGGCGTTCCGCCGGGAATGCCTCCCAGAAAGCCGAAGAGCTTCTGCGCTCCGTGTTGCATGAAGAGAAAAGCCGTGGCGATGCGCAGGATGCTGAGTAAACGCGGGGCCCATCCGCGCCAACGCGAATCCACTTTAGCCATATAGTTCTCCAAAAATTTTCTCAGTTGTTCAATTAAGTGAATGCAATGCGCTATTGAATGTGGCGAGTCTGCTACATCACGTCGCGTAACGCAATGGCTATGGCATAATGCGCGCTGATCGAAATGATCCTACCAATCCCAATGGAGGCTTTGTGAAAACTCTTCTAAGACTCTTCCCGGGTTATATCCTGATGGCGTTCGCCATCACGGGGCAGCCGGCCTTCGCGCAGACGAAGCTGCTGCGGTTTCCGGACATTTACGGCGACAAGGTGGTCTTCACCTACGGCGGCGACCTCTGGGTCGCCTCGACTTCCGGCGGCGGCGCCACACGGCTGACGGCGAGCCCCGGCGTCGAGGTCTTCGCCAAATTCTCGCCCGACGGGAAATGGATCGCCTTCACCGGGCAGTACGACGGCGACGAGCAGGTCTATGTCATTCCCTCGTCCGGGGGCGAGCCGAGACAATTGACCTTCTACCCGGCCCGCGGGCCGCTCACTCCGCGCTGGGGCTACGACAATCAGGTCTACGGCTGGACCAACGACGGCAAGGCCGTGCTCTTCCGCTCGCTTCGCGATTCGTGGACGCTGCCCGTCTCGAAGCTCTACACCGTGGCGCTCGCCGGCGGGGCCGCCGAGGCGCTGCCGATGCCGGAATCCGGCGCGGGCGATTATTCGCCGGACGGCGCGAAGATAGTCTACTCTCCGCGCTCGCGCGATTTCCGCTCGGAGAAGCGCTACAGCGGCGGCCAGGCCAACGACCTGTTCATCTTCGACCTGAAGACCGACGACGCCCGCCGCATCACGGACAACCCGCGGGCCGACCGCGACCCGATGTGGATCGGCAATACGATCTATTTCAATTCCGACCGCGACGGCCACTTCAATCTCTACGCCTACGACGTAGCCAAAGGCTCGACCGCGCAGTTGATTACGAACAAAGTGTGGGACGTGCGCTGGCCGTCGAGCGACAACGAGGGGCGCATTGTTTACGAGCTGAACGGCGAGCTACAAATCTTCGACACGAAGTCGAAGAAGGTCACGCCGCTCTCGATCACCGTGCCCGACGACGGCCTCAACCGCCGCCCGAGCCGCGTGAACGCCTCGAACCTGATCTCCAGCTTCTCACTCAGCCCTAAAGGCGAGCGCGCGTTGTTCGCCGCGCGCGGCGACGTCTTCACCGCGCCGATTGAAAAAGGCGCGCCGCGCAACCTGACCAATTCCTCCAACGCGCATGACAAATGGCCGCGCTGGTCGCCTGACGCTTCGAGGATCGCCTTCATCTCAGACCGCACGGGCGAGGAAGAGGTCTGGGTCGTTGCGCAGGACGGGTCGAAGCCGGCCGAGCAGTTGACGAACGGAGGCCGGGCGATGCGCTACGCGCCCGAGTGGTCGCCCGACGGCAAATACATCGCCTTCGGCGACAAGGACGGCAAGGTCTGGGCGCTGACCGTAGCGGATAAAAAGTTGGTCGAGGTCGCCCACTCGAAGTACGGCCAGGTTCAGGATTACACCTGGTCGCCCAAAGGCAATTACCTCGCCTTCACAATGCAGGACACCATGTCGGCCACGTCGATCTACGTCTGGTCGTCGAAGGACAACCAGTTGCGCCGCGTGACGACGGGGACCTTCAACGAATTCAACCCCGCCTGGGATCCGCAGGGCAATTACCTCTTTTACTTCAGCACGCGCGAATTCGCGCCGCTCATCTCGAACGCCGAATTCAATTACGCGACCAATAAAGACACCGGCGTCTTCGCCATAGCGCTGCGCAAGGACGTGGGCGCCCCGTTCCCGGCCGAGAGCGACGAGGTGACCATTACGAAAGAGGGCGCGAAGGAAGGCGCGAAAGAGGGCGAGCAGAAGAAGCCCGAGGAGGCGAAGCCCACGGCCAATATGGCCGATATGACGATCGATTTCGACGGCATAGAATCGCGCGCCTGCCGCGCGCCGATTGAGCCGAACAACTACGCCGGGTTGGAGGCTGTGGGGGGCTACTTGTTTTACGCGGTCGCCCCGGCGTTCTACTACGGCCGGCAGGGCGACGCGCCGCCGTCGCTGCGCGTCTATTCGATCAAGGATCGCAAGGAGACGACGCTGGCCGAGGGAATAAGCGGCTACGCGCTCTCGGCGGACGGGTCGAAGCTGCTCCTCGGGCAGGGCTCCGGCTTCACGCTGATGGACGCCAACCCGCAAGGCGACAGGTCGAAGAAGACGGTCTCGACCGCAAACCTGTTCGTCGACCGGGTCCCGGCGGAAGAGTGGGCGCAGATTTTCGGCGAGGTCTGGCGGCGCTACCGCGACTTCTTCTACGTGCCGAACATGCATGGCTACGACTGGGAGGCGCTGCGCAAACAGTACGAGCCGCTGCTCAAACACGTCGCGCACCGCTCCGACCTGAACTACGTCATCGGCGAGATGATTTCCGAGTTGGCGGTGCAACACGCTTACATCGAGGGCGGAGATTACAACGTCCCGCCGCGCCCGCGCGTGGCCCTGCCAGGCGCGCGCTTCGGCCTCAACCGCGAAGCGGGCCGATACCAGATCACGAAGATTTTCGCGGGCCAGAACGAAGAGGAAATCTATCGCTCGCCGCTCACCGAGGTCGGCGTTGACGTGAAGGTGGGCGATTACGTCCTGGCGATCAACGGCGCCGAGTTGAGGCCGGATGACGACCCGTACCGGCTGCTGCGCAACAAGGCTGACGCGCCGGTGCAATTGACCGTCAACAGCCGCCCGACGATGGAAGGCGCGCGCGTGGTCTCCTACCGCCCCGTCACCGACGAGCAGAATCTGCTCTATCTGGACTGGGTGAACGGCAATAGGGCGATGGTAGACAGGCTTTCCGGCGGCAAACTCGGCTACGTCCACATCCCCGACATGGGCGCGAACGGCATCCGCGAGTTCATCAAGTGGTATTACCCGCAACTCGACAAGAGCGGGCTGATCGTCGACGCGCGCGCCAACGGCGGCGGCAACGTGTCGAGGATGATCATCGAACGGCTGCGCCGCAAACTGCTCGCGGCAGGGTACTCGCGCACGAGTGAATTTCCGAGCTCGTACCCCGACGGAGTCTTCGTCGGCCCGATGGCCTGCCTGTTGAACGAGAATTCGGCCTCGGACGGCGACATCTTTCCGGCGATGTTCCGCGAAGCGGGGCTCGGGCCGCTCATCGGCAAACGCTCATGGGGCGGCGTGGTCGGCATTACCAACCGAGGGACGTTGATTGACGGCGGCGCGGTTTTCGTGCCCGAATTCGGATTCGTCAGCGCCAAAGGCGAATGGGTGATCGAAGGCCACGGAGTCGACCCCGACATCGAGGTCGAGAACGACCCGAGGTCGGTCATTGAAGGCAAAGACCCGCAACTCGAACGCGCCGTCAACGAAGTAATGAGCCGGTTGAAGGCGCAGCCTACGGCGCTGCCCGCCCGCCCGCCGGCGCCTGTCAAAACCAAGTGACATACTTTTCCCCTGGAAGAATAATGAATAGCGCTTATAGGTTTTGTAAGACTCATAAGACTCATTTATGATCCTTCCAGGGAAAAATTTTTATCGCCATCCGACAAATCCGAATCCGAATTAGAATCGTAATAGCCAGAGAACAGTGCTTTAGTGTCCCAAGTGTCCCGATAGACTGATTTGCCCAACTCACAACAGGACAATTATTGACAGCTCTAACGTGGGTTGTCTGTGTGTGTTTGCTCCTACCTCACCAGTAACAGAGCATCCAGTTCTGTCCTTCATTAATAAAGCTCCCAAAAACCGGCAGAGACCGCTCTTTGACGCTGGTGGATTTTTGTCTTCTTTCACCTGCGGCGCCTGAACGGCCTTCTCTTTTAATTTAGGCATCGCTCGCGACATGGGCGACTCTCATTGAAGGGCCTCTTGACCAATCAAACCCTCTTAAACTCTGGGAAAGGGCAAAAACATATGATGAAAATGAAAAGACCGAACATCAAAAAGGCATTTGCTATTCTGACCTTTATCTCGCTAGCTTTGGCCGCCTCATTGACCTACGGTCTGATGAGCGGACGTCCGGCCAGCGCTAAAAGCGCCTACAGTCCATCAACCACATCTGCGGCGCCGGCTGCGAGTTCATCGGCTACGACCGCCGCCGTGCAAGTCCAGATGCCGAGAACACCTGTTCTCGCTTTGGACACTGACAACACCATTTTTATCCTTGTGCCGGGCACCACCTCTTTCGTCCGATTGGTTCGCCCCGCAGACGGCTCAATAAACGGCAATTTAATCGGGCTTGACTTTCGCCCGGCTAGTGGGAACAACAACGTTGTTTACGCCGTGACCGACACCGGCGGTCTCTACACGATTAGCTTGAGGGCAGCTAACTTTGGCGCCGCTACTCTGGTGAGTACTATGTCGCCTAATTTTCCCTCAGGGTACCAGTCGCTGATGGACTTCAATCCGGTCGTTGATGCGATACGTCTCATTGGGAGTGATGCGCTGAACTATGCCGTCGTCAAAGGCGCCAACGGTGTCCTCAACACGACGGCGGTGCAAACTTCCCTTACTTACAATCCGAATGACGTCAATAAAGGGAAGTCCCCGAAGGTCTCCGCCGGCGCGTATACCAACAACGTTAACGGCGCGACGGTCACTATTTTCTACGCGATTGATCCCAATCTTGACTCGCTCGTGACGATCGATCCGGCTGCCGCCGGCGGCAGCTCGGCCACGGGCACTGGCGTATTGAGGACAATCGGCCCTCTCGTCACCCCCGCCGGCGCTCGAATCAAAGTAAGCCCGACGGCGGATATAGACATCTACTCTCCAAGCAACGGAACTAATCGGCTCGTTGGTGTGAGTGGACGGACGTTTTTCACTATTGACCTGGGCCAGGCCACAGGGGCCGCGGCGCTCGGGACACAGAAAAACATAGTTACCCAGGGAATCCCGGTTAATGTGGACACCGGGGGTAGATTCATCGATGTCTCCGCAGCCTTGCTTACCTACGAGGCGGAGAACGCCACATTGGGCGGCGGGAACATTACTGAATCAAATAATCTAGGGTTCACCGGGACCGGCTATGTGAATTTCGCCGACAATGTCGCCAACGGCTTCACTGAATTTCCAGTGTTTCAGTCTGGGCCCCAGACGATCGTATTTCGCTACGCCAACGGGAGCATGGTCAATCGTCCCTGCAACGTAACGGTCAATGGGACCCTCGTAGGGACAGTCGCTTTCGCACCGACCGGAAGCTTTACGACCTATAAGACGGCTACGCTGAGCGTTACTCTCCCTGTCAGCTCAGCGTTCAAAGCGGTGCGGGTGACATCCACCACCGCGGCTGGCGGACCAAACCTCGACAGTGCGACCTTCCAATAGGTGTTAAACCTTCCCCCATAAAAAATGGATTCGAGATAGACAGACCTGTCTATCCCGAATCCATTTTTCATTTTCCATATTACGTTATTATGTTTGTCCTCACACGCATGGACCGTCACTCATTTCCACCTCTCGTTCGCCGTCGCCAGCGGTCAATTATTTCCACTCCCCATGCAACACAAATCCGGCCCAGAAGTAGGGAGACGCCCAGCGTTTCTGTCTGGACAATTCAAGCTGAGCCGCTCGTAAAGCCGCCCCAGCCGGCAGACCGTCTTTGAGCATGCGCTGATAAAAAAGCTTCATCAGTTCCGCCGTCGCCAAATCGTCTACATTCCACAGGCTCGCGATCACGCGCGGCGCGCCGGAGTACATAAATCCGCGCGTCAGCCCGATCAGTCCCTCGCCCTTAATCTCTTTGCCCAGTCCAGTCTCGCACGCGCTGAGCACGACCAGATCGGCGTTGAGCTGGAGGTTGTAGATCTCATGCAGCCGTAGAAATCCGTCCTGCGGTTTCCCCTCCTGGTCAATAAGCGAGAAGACCAGCCCGGAAAGTTCAGGGCGCTCGCTGTTGAGCAGACCGTGGGTCGCAAAATGCAAGATGCGGTACTGACTCAATTGCCGGCTCAGGACCAGAGTGCGGCTGGCGCTGAAGTCAGTCGCCTTGAGCCCTGCCCCTCCCGGAGTCAGCGCAATGATGCTCTCGGCTTCCTGGCGTGAGAAGGCGAGTCGCGTGAAACCGGTGCGGGCGTCGGAAAAATTCATAGTTCTGATCGCGCGCGTCAACTCTGAAAGTTCCGCATCAGCCGCCGGCGCTGGCAGCGTCTCTCCGGAGGAGTTTCCGTTTTTAGCCGACGTCAGGCGCGGGTCGCTCGATTCAAAGACGGGGTCGGCCAGGACGGCGACCGATTTGGTCACCCGCTGCCGGCCTGTCATTTCACGGCGAATCGTTGATAAGACCGAAGCGGAAGGAACGCTCATTACCTCATGCTTCGCGATCAAAGGCTCATAATCTCCGGCCGGTCGCTTCTTATCTTCCGGCGCTGGCAGCGCGGCGAAAGGCAGATAAGATAGCGCGCCCGGCGCCACAACGACCAACCGTTTGCCGCCGAATTGCGGAGCCACCGGGCCGAGCAACATCCTGCTGAGCGTCCTGGCCTGAGCGATCAATTGCGGATCGGGCGGAGTCCCGTGTTTCGGGCGCGCGGTGAGTAGTTCGTAAACCCGGCGAGCGGCGGCTTCGAGTTCGGCGCGCGGAGGAAGCTCGTAGCTGTCGATGGAGCGCGGCGAAACGAGCCAGAGGTAACTGCGCTTTTCGCCGAGCGCGTACTCAAGCAGCAGTGTATCTTCATCAAGCGCCTGTTGTTGAATCTCGGTCAGACTCAGTGGCTGAGGCTGAGTCAGAGCCGCGTATCGTGGGCTACGAGCCCGAATCTGGGCTTGGGCCTCTTCATACTCGGCGGTGATGGCGGCGATCTCTTTGGCGGCGGCGTCGGCCTGTTCAGGAGTGTGCTTACGATTTAATAAGCGTGCTTGCGCCGCGGCCCTCGCATTGAGTCGTTGCTGCAAGGAGCGTTCGCGCTCCAGCAGCGAACCATCGACACCCTGACGAATGTCGGCGCGGGCTTCGGTCAGCAGTTCGAGCAAGGAGCGGGCTCGGGCTCGCTCGCTTACCGCTATTGCGGCAGCGTCAAACGCTGCGTCAGGGTTCTGCTTGCGCATCTGCATCAGCACATCGATGTAGAAATCAAAGAACTCCTGCTTGTTGGCGAAGTAGGAGGAGCGAAGCTCCTGGGTGGGAATATTTGTGCGCAGGGATTCGACCAGAGCGATTGCCTGTTCAATGGTTTGGCGAGCCTGGATCAGATTGCCGCGTTTCTGCTCGACACGCGCAATTCCAAGCAGGGTATCAGCTTCTCCGTTGCGGTCACCTACTGCCCGCCTGAGCAGGAGAGCTTCATTGAACTTCTCCAACGCCTTTTGTATCTCTCCCAGAGAGTAATAGACCCCGCCGATGTTGTTAAGTGTGCCGGCCTCAAACCTGCGGTCGCCTATCGCCCGGCTAAGCTGCAGAGCTTCATTGTACTTCTCCAGCGCCTTCCGCGCCTCTCCCAGTGACCGATAGACCGCGCCTATGTTGTGGAGTGTGGCCGCTTCCCCACTGCGGTCGCCTACCGCCTGGAGAATTGGCAGAGCTTCGTTGTACTTCTCCAGCGCCTTCTGCGTCTCTCCCTTTGACAAATAGACGTCGCCTATGTTGTGGAGTGTGGCGGCTTCCCTCCTGCGGTCGCCTACCGCCCGTCTGAGCGGCAGGGCTTCATTGTATTTCTCCAGCGCCTTCTGCGCCTCCCCCAGTGACCAATAGACCGCGCCGATGTTATGGAGTGTGGTCGCCTCCCCACTGAGGTCGCCTACCGCCCGTCTGAGCGGCAGAGACTCATAGAAGTTCTCCAGCGCCTTCTGCGTCTCTCCAAGTAACAAATAGGCAATGCCTATGTTGTTGAGTGTGATGGCCTCCCCACTGCGATCGCCTACCGCCCGCCTGATCAGCAAAGACTTATTGTACTTCTCCAGCGCCTTCTGCGTCTCCCCCATTGACGAATAGGCAGCGCCGATGTTGGTGAGTGTGATGGCCTCCACATTTTGGTTGCCTACTGCCTGGAGAATCAGCAGAGCTTCATTGAACTTCTCCAGCGCCTTCTGCGTCTCCCCCATTGACAAATAGGCCACGCCGATGCCGTTGAGTGTGACAGCCTCCAACCTGCGGGCGCCTACTGCCTGGAAGATCGGTAGAGCTTCGTTGTACTTCTCCAGCGCCTTCTGCGTCTCTCCCAGTGATCTATAGACCTCGCCGATGGCGACGAGTGTGACAGCCTCCCCCTTGCGGTCACTCGCTCTTCGATACGAATCCAGCGCTTCATGATACTTTTCGACGCTCTTTCTTTTGGCTTCCAGCGTCCCATTTTGTAGCCGCTCCGCCTCTCGAGAGAGAGCCTCTCCGGCGACTCGATGCCTATCTTCGGCCGTCGCCGCTCTCAGTTCTTCTAACTTGATCTCGTAGCGTCCTGTTTTAGCCGTCTTTTCGGCAGAACGCGCCTCGACCCTGTACGCGCCGGCCGCCTCTGCGATCGCCGACACAGTCTCTGATCCCTCGACCAGATCTTCGCTGTCGACCTCGCTGATCTTCTTGCCGTCAGGCGCAAACAGCGCCACCGCCACATCTATCCCACGTTGGTTGACCACCACCTGCAAGTACTGACCGGAGATCATCGTGATCTTGTAGGAATGAGATTGACCACCAGACAACTCTCGTTCAACGGGCTTACCGGGTTCCAGCGAATCAGTCCCCTGAGCGCTTTCCGCCGCTTTGCGGGCACCATCGCTAGATTGCGCAAGCGATGAGCCTGGCCATAGGGATGGAGAAACCGACAACCCGACCCAGATGAGCAGGTTGATAATAAAAGCGGCGCAGCGGGTGGTTGGCAAACCCTGACCCTGCTGGTTTGAGACTGGAGTTATTTGGTTAAACAAGGCGGCGCCTCCAAGGAAGTTTATTGCTGAATGAAAGCGAGATCGGGAAAAGCCGGGACTGGATGTAGTTCGAACTTTGGATACCTGCTTGGGCATTGTGTAGCGAACCCCGACTGTGCAATCAACTGATTCACAACTTCGAGCAATTGCTTACGGTTTAGTTGTTCCGGATTAACGACAAGGGCGTAACGGTGGGCAATATAGTCGCCTTCACCGGCTTTGGCAATATCGAGCCGCTAAACACACTGGAAAATGAACCCGCCTCGAAATTTGCGCCTTACCGCTCAGTCTACTTGCCAAGAGCTTCCGCCACCGCCTGATTGGCCGGGCGGCGGATCACTTCTTCAAGATCGCCGATCTGCTCGATTCTCCCTTCGCGCATGAGCGCCGGCCGATCTCCTACCGCGACGGCGTCATCGAGGCTGTGCGTGACGTAGATGACGACCAACCGCGTTTCCCGTTGGAGCGCCAGCAAATCCTGATGCAGCAGTTTACGCGTCGGGTTATCGAGCGCCGAGAACGGATCATCCATCAAGAGCGCATGCCCTTCCATCGCCAGGGCGCGGACGATGCCCACGCGGTGCTGTTGCCCCCCCCGCAACTCATTTTGGGAGCGCTCGGCTAACGCGCCGAGCTTCATTCGTTCAAGTAGCGCTGATGGACGTTCTCGCGCCCGAGGCTAAGGAAGATGGCCTGCGCAATTGCCCAATATTTACGGGCTTGTGAGCGTTTCGACCACTTCTTACAGCGGTTTCCAGTTGCGTGTTCAGGAGCGCGGAGCGTTTGGAGTGCGGCGAGCCCTCGCCGCTTTAGTTTTCACACAACGCAAAGCGGCGAGGGCTCGCCGCACTCCAAACGCTCCGCGTCGACGCGCTGCATACCCATTTGAAAATATTGACGGCTTGAGTGTTAGCTGTTATTGTGTGATTGCTCCTACCTCAGCAGTAACTGAGCGTCAAGTTCTTGCCTTCGTTTAGTAAAGCTCCCAAAAATCGGTAGAGACCATTCATTGCTGCCAGTGGGTATTTGCATTTGTTCACTCGTGGCGAAGGAGCGCCTCTATAAATCTCTCAGTAGGGCCCCTCGACCAATTAAACCAACTTATCCTGGGAAAGGGCGATAACATATGAAAAGACCGACGCCTTCACTGAATTTCAAGTGAATCAGTCTGGAGTGCAGACGCTCATATTCCGCTACGCCAACGGGAGCGCGGTCAATCGTCCATGCAACGTAACGGTCAATGGGACCAGCGTAGGGACAGTAGCCTTCCCACCAACCGGAAGCTTTACGACCTATAAGACGGTTACGCTGCCCGTTACTCTCCCTGTCAGCTCAGCGTTCAAAGCGGTGTGGGTGACATCTACCACCGCCGCTGGCGGACCAAACCTCGATTCTTTGGACGCTAATTAGCGTTAAACATTCCCCCATAAAAAATGGATTCGGGGTAGACAGATCTGACTACCCCGAATCCATTTTTCATTTTCCATATTACGTTATTAAGTTTGTCATTTTCCATTTATCGACTTGCCAAAATCGCAACGCAGTGATAATAATGTCGGCGGCCTGAATGATAACTGCTCTAACGTGATTGCTCTTAGCCGATTGCTCTTACCGATTGCTCTTACCGATTGCTCTTACCGATTGCTCTTACCGATAGTTTTTACTGATTGCTTCTACCTCACCAGTAACCGAAGCTCTCGGTTCTGACCTTAATTCAACTAAGGCTCCCTAAACCAGTGGGTATCACTCATTGTCGCCGGTGGATTTTTGTCTTCGTCCGCTCGTGGCGAAGCTCGCGCACGGGCGACGCTAAGGAAAGGCCTCTCGGCCAATCAAACCCTCTTAACACTTCTGGAGAAGTACACAACATGAAAAAATCAAAGAAGACATCTATTGGGATGACGTTTCTAGCACTGGCTTTGGCGGCTATATCGACCTTTGTTCTGATGGGCAGACGTTCGGTCAGTGCGTCCACAGCATCAAGCGCAAGTGCCACGGCGCAAGGCACGACCATGCCACCAGTTTTTATATTTGCGCTGACTACCGATAACACGCTCTATGTTCTACCGCCTAACTCCATAACTCCCACCTATCTATCTCTCGGGAGGGTTGCAGGAATAGGCGGATTCGATCTTATCGGAATAGATTTTCGCCCCGCTGACAAAAAACTTTATGCTTTGAGTGATGGAGGGAGCCTCTACACTATCAACTTCAATGTCTCTCCGCCGACCGCCACTCTGGTGAGCGCACTGACACCTCGTTTCCCGTCAGGCTTCCAATCGCTGATGGACTTCAATCCGGTCGTTGATGCGATACGTCTCATTGGGAGTGATACGCTGAACTATGCCGTCGTCAAAGGCGCCAACGGTATCCTCAACACGACCGCGGTTCAGACCTCTCTGACTTATGCGGTAGGTGACGTCAACGCTGGAAAGACCCCGAAAGTCAACGGCGGAGCATATACCAATAACGTTGCTGGCGCGACTACCACTATCTTTTATGCAATCGATCACGATCAGGACACCTTGGTGACGATCGCGGACAAGAATAACGGCAGTTCGAACACTGGTGGAGGGCGATTGCAAACGATTGGTCCCCTTGTGGATAGCGCTGGCAATCGGATTACCGTCAATGCTTTGGCTGACATCGATATCGTCACTTTGAACGGGGTCAATTTTCTGATCGGAGTCAGCCGCGATATAACGTTCCAGATCTCTCTCAACCAGATTAACCCGAATTTGCCGCTAGGAACGACGCAGAACGTGGCTGTCCAGGGCTTCTTGTTCCCCACAAATCCGGCGGCCAGGTCTTCATTTATCGACATCGCCGCTTCAACCCTACAATAATACCGGGGTAGTCTCAGTAACTCCGCAAGCGCAGCAAGATAGCGCCATCCACCATACGCTGAGGTTGGTTGGAAAATGGGGAAGGGGGAGCAATCATCAACCCCCTTCCCCATAGGTGGACTTCCTCCTTGACTCACGATTCATGAGTCAAGGAGGCGCAGATTCCAGTGACGAGATGGGGCCAATCAGGGCGCCGAAATGCGCCGAATCGTTCTCTTCATCCATATTCTCACCCCCTCGTCAACCCCATCACCAACTTCCCGCCAGAACCAATATTTACGGGCTTGTGAGCGTTTCGGCCACTTCTTAAGCTGCTGATAACCGCTGTAGCGTTTCGTTAGACCGACTTGCCCAAATCACAACATGAAAATATTGACGGCTTAAGTGTTAGCTGTTATTGTGTGATCGCTCCTACCTCAGCAGTAACTGAGCGTCAAGTTCTTGCCTTCGTTTAGTAAAGCTCCCAAAAATCGGTAGAGACCGTTCATTGCCGCCAGTGGGTATTTGCATTTGTTCACTCGCGGCGAATGAGCGCCTCTATAAATCTCTCAGAAGGGCTCCTCGACCAATTATTGATATTTAGCTTGGGCGCTTAACGCCTACGCTCGAATTGCCGCGTAGCGGCAGGATGAATTTAGGCCGGCGTTTCAACGCCGGCGCCGCCATCCATCACACATTGCGTCACGTAGTGACGCCTGAATTCAACCGTCGCTACGCGACGCAACGGTCTTGCTAATACTTACCCGGCGTTGAAACGCCGGGCTAAACTCACGGCGCCGCTACGCGGCGGGAGCAGATCAGGCAATCTTTAAGGTGGACCCCAAAATCAAGACAAAAAAAGTGCCCCATTTAAGGTGGCCTCTTTTCCTTTAGCTGCTATGGTTGATTCGATTACGGCCGTCTGTTTCTGACGAGCCGCCGCTGTTTGAAAATAGACTTCCGCCGGCGTCCGATAGTCGAGTGACTGATGCAGGCGCCGATGATTGTAGAAGTCGAAATAGCCGCCGATCCCACGCCGCGCCTCTTTCGGATTGCCGTAGTCGTGGAGATAGACCTCTTCGTACTTGAGCGTGCGCCAGAGACGTTCGGTCAGAATGTTATCCAACGCCCGCCCTTTGCCATCCATGCTGATTTCCACTCCGACTTGTTGCAGTCTCTCGGTATAGAGCGGCGAAGTGAAGTGCGAGCCTTGATCGCTGTTCCAGATCTCAGGCGTAGCAGTACCCAAGGCGCGTTCGACGCACTCCACCACGAAGGGCATCTCTAGCGTCTCGTCCAATTCCCAGGCCACGGCGTAGCGCGAGAACCAGTCGATGATCGCCACCAGGTAGAGCCAGCCGCCGAGGATTCGGATGTATGTGATGTCAATGCCCCAAACTTGATTCGGACGTTCAATCACGAGGTTCCGCAGCAGGTAAGGAAAGACACGATGCCCTTGCGCGCGGCGGCTCAAATTCGGCCCCGGCGTGATCCCGGCGATCCCCATCTCGCGCATGTGGTGTTGGACGGCCTTGCGATTGATCAGGACGCCTTCGCGCCGCAGAAGCTCTGTGATCTTCCGTGACCCGTAGAATGGGCAATCGGTATAGATTTCATCAATCCGATGTTTCACCGCGATCTCCTCCGCTGTTGGCGGAATCGGTTTGTAGTAAAGGCTCGAACGACTCAAACTCAAAAGTTCCGCTTGTGCGCCCAAGCTCAAATCCGATCCTTCGCGCTCGACCATTGCCAGACGTTCACTGCGTCTCAGGTTCGAGGCCAGATTTTTTTTTGAGCCAGGCGACTTGCGTCGTCAGGCGTCCGATCTCAGCATACAGTTCGTTGATTTTGGCTTCATAACTGGAGGCTTGCGCCGCCAGATCCTGGCCAGGCTCAAACAATCGAGGCAGCCCTTTGAGGGCGATCTCTTTCCATTGGCGCATCAGATTGGGATGAACTCCGTGCGTTGAAGCGATCTGAGCTTGCGTTTGATCTTCCTTGAGCAACTCGCGGACGATCTGCGCTTTGAATGTTGGCGTATGTCGTTTTCTCATGGTGGTCATTATCCACCTTATCAGAGCTGTTTTTACTGTCTAGATTTTGGGGTCCACTATACTTTGTAAAGCTGATCACCTGAAGCTCAATAAACCATCTTATCCTGGGAAAGGGCGATAACATGTGAAAAGACCGACGCCTTCACTGAATTTCAAGTGAATCAGTCTGGGACTCAGACGCTTGCTTTCCGCTACGGCAACAGCGGCCTTGGCCTGTTTCTAACGCCATTTCCCCTAACTCGCGAAAGAAGCCATAGATAACATACAGGAGGTAAAACAACTTTATGAAAACAGTGTTTCGAGTTTTTCTAGCCGGGATGTTCTTAGTAATTGGCGGCGGACTCTCGCTTGTTTCCGCGTCTGAACTGCCCAGCTTTGACATTAATTTCCAGATCCAACTGAGAAACAATGTCTCAGTGCAGATGGGCGCAACAGTCGCGGTAAACCCACGTAATCCCAGTTCCGGTTTGCAAGTGCTTTTCCTCAACGGCACAGGGCAAACGGCAAATACTTTCAAACCTCTGACTCAGGCAATCTTCTCTGACAATTTTGGTTTCTTGGTTTCGAAGGCAATACTTTTAAATTACCCGGGACACGGAAACAGCGGCTATCCCAGTGGGATACAGTTTGGAAGCCTCTCGATCAATGATTATGTCACCTCTCTACTGGCCTCTCTCGATAAGCTTCCACATCTGGGATTACGACCGAATGTCCTGCTGGGTCATAGCCTGGGAGCAGAGATCATCATGTTGGCTCAACAGAGATTGATTAATCAGGGTGTTACATTGCGAAGCAAATATGGCGTCTTCGGAGCCATCTTTCTCGTTCCTGATATCCCAGGACCATTGCCCTGGGCCTTCGTAGATAGCGGCGCGGCGGGCCCTCTGGTTGCGCAATTCGTCAGGCAGGATCCAGTCTTAGGAAGCGTCCTGGACATTCCTCCTCCAGTCTGGGTTTCTTTGTTCTACAGTGACCGAGCCGGTAATATCATTCCCAATGCTACTACTCCGGACGAGGCCGTTGCCAAAGGGTTCATCTCTCTTGATTCAGCCACCTTAGGAGCAGAGTTAATTGGAGCCACCGGTTCTCGTCCACCCATTAGCCAAGGCATCTTCTCGCTAAATCGAGGCACAGTGGCTTCAGTCATCACATTTGAACAAGACGGCCTGTATGTCTTCCCAACCGAGCATCAAGGGCTCTATTCCTTTATCACTCAAGATCAGAGCGGGAAGTTGTTCTTTACTGTCAATGGCGCCGACACAGTCCATAACTTGCACGTTGTGAATCCTAACGCGATATTGGCGGCGATTAAGACGGGGCTTCTTAACTGCCTTTAGAAAGGGCACGCAAATACCCATGAGGCGAGTGACGTGATGATAGGCGCCGACTGACCTGGGGATTAATGGAACGCGGATGACGCGAATAGAGCGGATTCACGACGACCTCTTTCAGTTCTTATCCTTGACGATCCGCTCTATCCGCGGCATCCGCGTTCCGTTGATTGACCCGTCATTTCACCTGAAATATGAAGACTGTTAGCACAGAGCGCGCAGAGGGCACAGTGGTGGTTCACTACCCTCTCTGTGTTCTCTGTGACCTCTGTGGCTATTCATGCATGTGAAAACTGCTGTAACGGTGGCGCAGGCCGGCGGTCGTCCATCGCCACTCGTCGAGAAATCAGCGCCCTTCACTCGAAGGAGGCACGACGCTCTTCAGCCGGAGGTAGACGGCCATGTATCCATACTCTTCGTTCGAGTGGGAGACCATTGCGGCGAGCATGCCGAGTTTGGAACGTTGGCGCTGGCCCATCGAAACCATTTCGGCGGCCTTGGCGTCGGTGAGCGAATCGAAGGCCTTATCGCACATATCGAAGGACTCCTTGAGCGCCGCGACCAAGTCGGCCTTCGAAGTCTTCGAGTCGGCGTTGACCGCCTTCTGTTCACCGTTCACTGCGGAGCAGAATCGGGCCTGAGAGTCGGCGACGTGGGCTACCAACTTGCCGAAGGTGCGGACATCCGCCGTGGCCTTGAAGCTGTAATGCTCCTCCGGCATCTTCTCAGCCATCTTGGTGTGGTTGTTCTTGATGGTGGTGTACATCTGTTTGAGTTCCGCGATCATCGGGTTCGCATTCTGTGGCGCGCTGCTTTGTTGCGGCTGTTGTGCGAAAGCGCTCGCGGACGCCGCGGCTACGAAGAGCGCGGCTAGGATAATGGTAGAGTAACGGTTCATATGCGTCTCCTGTTCTTTCATTGTCTGCCAATTGAACGTGGTTGTTCGCTGTGGTTCCCGCCGCCCGCTCGGGCGGCGCACTCAAGATCGCCCGCCGGCCTGATTGTCGTTTACGTGAAATCCGCGCCGTGATTCTCGAATGTGGCGCTTTGGTTTTAGCGTACATCTCTTCAGGGAGACGCGCAATGTCTAGGCGCTTCTGTGATCGGCTTGTGCGGTTCATTGACAGCGCGAGCGATTGCGCCTAATTTGGCCACGCCGTCGCTACAATCCGCGCAATCATTCAAATTCCGGACAGGAGATGACTATGAAGACCAAGCTTTTCTGCATTCTGCCCGCGCTGATTCTATTCGCGTCGCCCTCCGCCTCGCCACGAACCGTCTCATCGCAAAGTGAGTCTTCGGCGCTCGCCCTGGCGCATGCCAACGTGATTGACGGCGCGTCGAATGAGCCGCAACTCGATGTCACAGTGATCGTGCGCAACGGAAAGATCGAACAGATCGGGAAGATGAATCCGCCGGCCGGCGTCGAGGTGATTGATCTGAAAGGCCGATGGCTATTGCCCGGATTCGTTGACGCGCATGCGCATATATCCAATCTGGCCGCCGCCCGCGCCGCGCTCCAATCAGGCGTGACGACCGCGCGCGATCTGGGCGTCAACCACTTTTTCGACATCGGCGTCAGGGAATTGAATCATGCGGGCGTCGCCGATTTGCCGGACGTCGTCGCCGCAGGTTATCACGTGCGCCCGCGCCCCGCCGAGGAGTTGTTCATTGATATTCCGAAGCTCGGCGCCTTGATGGGCAAGCCCGTGAGCGGGACAGAGAACGTCCGCCGCGTCGTCCGCGCGCAGATCGAACGCGGCGTCAATGTAATCAAGGTGATGGCCACCGAACGCGCCGGGCTTCCTGACACCGATCCGCGCAAACGCGTCTTCACCGACGAGGAGATCGCCGCGGTTGTTGACGAGGCGCGTAAATCGGGCGTCTACGTCGCCGCCCATGCGCACGGCGACGAGGGGGCTTACGCGGCGGTTAAAGCCGGAGTCCGCTCCGTCGAGCACGGCACTTACCTGAGCGACCGGACGCTGGCGCTTATGAAAGAGCGCGGGACGTATTTCGATCCGACCATCGCCACCGTAGCCGACCTGATCGAGCCGGGCGGCGATTACGACAACGCGATCCTTTCGATCCGCGGGCGTCACATGCTCCCGAGGGTGCGCGAGACGGCGGCGAAAGCCTGGAAGGCGGGAATCAAACTGGTCGCGGGAACGGACACCGGCTACGGCCCAAACAGCAATCGCCGAATGCCGCACGAAGTGATAGAACTAGTCACAATCGGGATGCTTCCGATGGAAGCTATCAAGGCCGCGACCTCCATCTCGGCCGAATGCATGGGCATTGAGAAGCGCACGGGATCCATCAGACCCGGCCTCGAAGCCGACCTCGTGGCGGTCGAGCGCGACCCGCTCAGCGACGTCAGGAATCTCCAGGACATCCTGCTGGTGATTAACAATGGCAAGGTGGTCGTAAACAGGCTGGATTGGTGATGTACAAAAAGACGAACACCAGACGCGTCTGAAGGGCGGCAAAGACGTGGCGCCGGGCTATGCCGTGAATCTTGCGCGCCGTTAAATTCGCCCGCCGTAAAATCCTGACGATTGCCGCTGAAAACCGACAGCCGAATGTTCATGATCGTTTGAGACGAACCTGCAAACTCAACTCACGCTTAGCCTCATTGAGCCAGATTGATTGGCATTGCCGTTGCCCATAAAGGCGCGAACGAGCAGTAATAATTCCGATCAATCTTGGAGGTCAATGATGCGTAAATCGTTTTTTGTGATTCTGCTGATTGTCTTGCTGCCCTTAGCCGCCGCGGCGCAAAGCAAAGATCGGCACGGTCAAGGGTACTTCTTCGTCGCGCCGACGACCACGACGGCAGGACGCTTTGGACTGCATATCGGCGGAGGCGGCGAAGGGCTGGTATACAAAGGACTCGGCGTGGGCGGCGAAATCGGCTATCTCGGCGCGTCCCAGGAGTTGAGCCGGGGAATCGGCGTCTTATCGCCCAACGTCTCTTACAACTTTACGAAGGCGAGCAAGTCGGGCAAATTCGCGCCGTTCGTAACCGGCGGATACACGCTGTTGGTTGGCAGCGACGCATTGCACGCGGTCAACGTGGGCGGAGGCGTGAACTGGTGGTTCAAAGACCGCCTCGGGCTACGGCTGGAATTTCGCGACCACGTCGCCGTCCGATTCGAATCGGCTCATATCTTCGGCGTCCGGCTCGGACTTGCGTTCCGTTGATCTTGTCGGCTTACAGCGGTTTTCATGTGGGTGAATAGCCACAGAGCACACAGAGGGCACAGAGGGGACTGATGATTGCTTTGTGTGCTCTGTGTGCTCTGTGGCTAATAGTCTTCATACACGTGAAAACCGCAGTAATCAAGAGGCCTTTCCACATCCCTGCCTGTTACGAGATTGATTCGCCGGCAGTGAGGACAACAATTCCTGTAGCATTTCGAAGTCCACCGGCTTGACGAGGTGTGAATGGAATCCGGCCTCCCGCGTGCGCCTGCGTTCTTCCTCTTGTCCGTAGCCGGTCATCGCCACAAGCGTCAGGCCGCCCATCGCAGGCTCCAGGCGCAATCGCCGCGCCACCTCGTAACCGTCCATCTTTGGCAGGTCGATGTCGAGAAACATCACGTCGGGCCGGAACGAGCGGGCCTCTTCCAGAGCGGCCTCGCCGTCATGGGCGAGCCGGACGTCGTGGCCATAGAGACGCAGCAGCACGGCCATGCTCTCCGCCGAATCGACGTTGTCGTCCACGACCAGCACGCGCCGCGAGCCACTGGCGGATGGCATGGGAGGCCCCTCCGAAGGCTCCGGGGCCGGCTTCATCGCGGGCTCGGCGTAGGCGGGCAGGCGCGTCACGAACTCGCTGCCTTTCCCCAACCCTGCGCTGTGAGCCTCGATCTTGCCGCCGTGCATTTCGACCAGGCGTCGCGCCAGCGTCAGGCCGATCCCCAGGCCGCCCTGCGAGCGATCGGACACGCCTTCGATCTGCTCGAACATGTCGAAGACGCTCGGCAATCGTTCCGGGGCGATGCCGATCCCGTTGTCGCGCACCCGGATCACGGCCTCTCCCTGCGCTTGTTCGACGATCAGATCGATGCGCCCGCCGTCCTCGGTGTACTTGGCGGCGTTGTTGAGCAGGTTGGATAGCACCTGCGCCATCCGGGCGCCGTCGGCTTCGACGCGCGCCGGACGCTCGGGAAGAGTAACCGTCAACGTGTGATGATGGGCCTCGACGAGCGGGCGGCTGGTTTCGACGGCGGTGGCGACGACCTCGGCCAGGTCCAGAGGCGCCGTCTGCAAGCTGATCTTGCCCCGGCTGATGCGCGACACTTCCAGCAGGTCGTCCACCATCCTGGTCATTTGATGGACTTGCCGCTCCATCACTTCTTTGGTCTGCGCCACCAGCGCCGGATCATCGCCGCGCAATGTGAGAATCTGGATGGCGTTGCTGATGGGAGCGAGCGGGTTGCGCAACTCGTGGGCCAGTATCGACAGGAACTCATTCTTGCGGCGGTCGGCCTCCCGGAGCGCCTCGGCCTGACGGCGGAACGACTCCTCCATTCGCTTGCGCTCGGTGACGTCCATGTTAATGCCGATCCAGCGCAGCGGCTCGCCCGCCTCGTCAAAGAAGACCTTTCCCCGCGCCTGAATCCATCGGACGCTTCCGTCGGGCCAGGCCACACGATATTCGGAGGCGCCTTCTCCGTCCACGATCGCGCGCCCCAATTCCTGTTCGGCGCGCGACAGGTCTTCGGGATGCACACACCTCGTCCAGTCCTCGTATGAGCCGCCGAAACTGCCCGGCGCCAGGCCGAAGATGGCCTCGGTCTCTTCAGACCAGATGACGGCGTTGGTCCGGAGGTTCCATTCAAAGCTGCCGGCCTGCGAAGCCTTTTGAGCGAGGTTCAGTCTCTCCTGATTTATGCGCAGCGTCTCGCTCGCGCGCTTCTCTTCGTCAATGTCTGTGATCAGGTCGACGCCCCCCACGATCTTGCCGCTGGCGTCGCGGATCGGAGCGCCGCTGACACGGATCCAAGCTTTTACCCCATCGCCCCGATGATAAAGGATCTCTTTGCCGGTCACGACTTCCCCCTGAAGCGTCATCGCCAGCACGGATTCACGACCCTCGACATGCCGCTCGTTCACATCATAAGCGAGCCACTCCCGATAAGATTCGATGTCGGGCGACAAAACCATCGGGCGGCCGAGAATCTCCTCCACTTGTGGATTGACCATGACAATCCGCCCGCTGGGCGCTTCGGCCAGTATGACGCCGGCTGGAATGTGCTCGACGATGGCTTTCAAGCGCGCCCGTTCAGTCTCGAGCTCCGCGATCAACCGCTCGCGCTCCGCCCTGGCTTGCTCACGTTCGACGATCTGCGCCTCCAATTCAATCTGCCTGTGTACAGCGTCCCGCGCCCTGGCTTCGACTTCTTGCCGGGCGGCGCGCATCATCAGGATCAACCAGTTCACTAGCCCACTAGTGATCAGGAATAGCGTCAGACGCTCCCAATCCGCCGCGTCCAAGCGGAAGAGCGAAAAGTACTCCTCCGTGAGAAAATATTCGCTCGCAAGTCCGCTGAGCAATGTGGCCAGCAGCCCGGGCCCTAAACCGCCAAACCATGCGCTCACCACGACCGGAATAATAAATAATGTCAGAGGGAGACTCCCGCTGAGCGCCTGGTTGAGAAACAGGCAAACAATTAACGTGACGCCACTACTTATAATGGCCATGCTGTAACGCGCCAATCCACTGGATGCGCGGGGGAATGTATGAAGAAACTTGTCGTAAGATAATCTCATTAGCGGATACCACAAACGCGCGTTGGTAACGGAATACATATTTAGAGTCTTATTCCAGACAGACATCTACACTAACAACCACCATGAAAATTGCAACCCTCCGTCGCGTCGCCCGAGCGAGCGGCGGTTTGTTCCCGGATTCGGCCTGTCGCCTCGCCGCCCGGGCCAACGCCCGCGCCCGCTCCCTGCGCCGATTTTTTACCGTTGACTTATAACTACACATGTAGTTAATATGACCTCAGTTGTAGTTGAGACGAGATCCAGGGCGTCGCCCCACTCGCGGGCGCCGCCCTGAAAGAGTTAAGACGCGCCACGTAGTAACGACTAAAGTCGTTACTACGTGGTCATTTCCCGAGGACGCCGAAAGTGACGCGCAAACGACCGATCAAGCTGACCAGATTCGAGATGGAGATCATGGACGCGCTGTGGGAATTGGGCAGCGGCTCGATCCGCGAGGTCCACGAGAGCCTGCCCGAGAAGCGCCGCCCTGCCTATACCACGGTGCAGACGATCATCCGCCGCCTGGAGGAGAAGGGCGCGGTGCTGCAGACCAAGCAGGTCGGCCATGCCCACATCTTCGAGCCGGCGTTCACGCGGGACGCGGCGCACAGGCGATTGATTGACGAACTGCTCGATCTCTTCGGCGGCTCGGCCCGCCCGCTGATGGCGCACCTGGCCGAAGCCGGAAAACTGACGCTCGAAGACGTGAAAGAGCTGGAGGGCATGCTGGCCGAACGCCAGGAACAACAATCCGCACAAAGCGCGAAGCGCAAAAGCCGAACGCGTAAGTAGAGGGTTGCGGATTGCGGATTGCGGATTGATAGACGGAACCCTATCTCACGCAAGAGGCGTCGCAATAAAAGACGGATTCTCGAAATCAATAAATCCGCAATCCGCAATCCGCAATCCGCAATCCGAAGGGGAGCGATGAACTATGGGATTCCATCAATTGCTGGCCGAATGGTCGCAGAGGTTCTGGCCGGTTTTCGCAAATCACCTCTGGCAGGCGACGCTCTTCGCATTCGTCGTGTGGATCGCCGCGCTCTGGCTGGGTCAGGCGAGGACGCGCCACGTTGTCTGGCTGATGGCTTTTGCGAAATTCCTTTTGCCGTCGGCGTTGTTGTTCCTGCTGGCGCAGGGAGCGGGGCTGAATCTTTCGTGGCCTGCGCGGACGGAAATGACCGCCACGGCGGACGCCGAAGTCCTGCTTCAGATTGCGGGGCCTGTCGCGCAATCGGACGCCGGCGCGGCCCACAATGAACTCTACTGCGTTTTGACGACGCTGTGGCTGGTCGGAGTCGCGGCTTGTTTCGCGCGCTGGGGATGGCGGCGACGTCGGTTTGTCGCCGTCGCGCTCGCGGGCGAGAAGGTCGAGGCCGGGCGCGAAGCCGAGATGCTCGAAGATTTGAAATCCCGCCTGGACGTGGGCCGCCGGGTCGAACTGGTTGTCTCTTCGAGCTTCGCGGAGCCTGTGGTGTGGCGCGCGCTGCGCCCTGTGATCGTCCTGCCGCGAGGCCTTGCCGAACGGCTCAGCGACGGCGAGCTTGAATCGGTGTTGAAGCACGAGTTGTTTCACGTCAAACGCCTCGACAATCTGTTCGGCTCATTGCAAATGTTCGTCTGTTGCCTTCTGTGGTTTCATCCGCTCGTCTGGCTGATTGACCGAAGATTGATCGAAGAGCGTGAATTGATGTGCGACGAGCGGGTAGTTCTCTCCGGGGCCGCGCCCGAAGCTTACGCGGCGAGTCTGTGGAAGGTCGTTCAATTCGGATTTGGTTGGCCCGTCGATGGCGTTTCGCGCGCCGCGGGGTCGAATTTAAAACGGAGGATCAAACTTATGTTGAATGCCAGTGGCCGGTCGAAATCTTCGACGGTGAGCCGCGCGCTCGCCGGAATAACGTTCGCCGCGTTGATTGCCCTCGCCGCCGCGATGGCCCTTTTCAGCCGCGACAGGACGGCGGTCGCCGAGGCGACCAACGTTCAAGATCAAGACAAAAAATTTGTTGCAACCGCCCCTATGCAGTTCGAAAACCCGCCGAATTTTCCACTCGTCATCACCGAGGCGCGATTGTCTGTCGGCGAAGCGCGGGCTATAACCGCAGATGGCGTCCGTCCGGGCGGAGAAAGAGTGCAAGTGACATATCAAGAGGGGGAGATGCGCGACGCCGAGGTTCTGCTCAACCTGGAGAACCAGAGCGGTCGCCGCATCACTGAGTTTGCATTTGATATCCGGAACGCCTCGTTTTGGCCGAAAAGGAACACGGTGATCATGGCTGGCCGGCATCCCAGGACTGATGCGGACCCTGGCGCCCAGTGGGTCATCGAACCGCAAGGAAGCCTTGCTTACAAAACCAATATGCCGCTTAAGGAAAAAGAAGGCGACAGGAATTTGATGAACCACCTCTATGATTTCAAGGTCAGAATAGTCGGCGTCAAGTTCGATTTCGAGAAAGATTGGATGTGGTCTTCGGAAGCAAGGATTGAAAGCGAGGGCGAAGCCAAAATAGGAATAATCGCAATCAATCCAAAGGACGGAGTTCCAGGCGGTGTCCCAGGTGGAGTTCCAGGCGGTGTCCCAGGTGGAGTTCCAGGCGGCGTCCCTGGTAGCGCCCGCCAGAAAGCGCCCGATACAATCCACCAAATGAGCAGCTCGATGCGGCCAACGATTTTGTACAGAGAGAAGGCTCAGTACACGGAGGAAGCGCGAGACAACAAGATCGAAGGCACAGTAGTCTTGACCGCCGTTTTCGGCGCGGACGCTCTGATCAGAGACATCGAAGTGGTTCGAGGATTGCCATACGGTTTGACTGAAAAAGCCATCGAAGCGGCGAAGAAGATTCGCTTCGAGCCTGCCATGAAAGACGGCCAGCCAGTCAGTGTACGCGGGAATATCGAATTTTCTTTCAACCTTTACAAGGATCCGATCCAGCCAATGACCGCTTCGCTGCGGCCGACGATCCTGTACAGAGAGAAGGCCAAGTACACGCAGGAAGCGAAAGATAATAAGGTCGAAGGTACGGTGATTTTAAGCGTCGTCTTCGGCGCTGACGGTCAGATCGGCGACATCAGAGTGATTCGAGGATTGCCCCACGGTTTGACCCAGAAAGCCATCGAAGCGACAAGTAAGATTCGTTTTGAGCCTGCGATGAAAGACGGCCAGCCGGTGAGCGTGCGCGGGAATATCGAATTTACTTTCAACCTCGACAAATAAGGGTAAAGACGACCAGTCATGGGCGATCAAACGGCGCCCGGTCGGTGAATCGAAATCGCCGACCGGACGCCGTTAATCATTTGAGGCGCCAACTTGGGCTTTTTGTGATTGCTTCATGACTTGAGCGACGGCTGCTCGGCCAGTTCCTGAAAAAGCCCTCCCGTATCTTTCATTGGCGCGGCCCCTTGGGAAATGTAGAGCAAACTGGACAGTTTGCTCTACATTTTGCCGCGATTTTCCGTATAGCGAAGGCTCCTCCTGTCCTGATAAACCGCATCAGGGGCGAAGGAAATGGTATAATCCGACCACCCCGCAATCGATGTAGGAAGACGTTTTATGCTCAGAGAAAAAATTCCCGCGATCGGACGCATAGGCTCACTGCTTTTATTGATCGTCGCGGTAGTCGTCATCGTGGCGGCGTTCATTCGCGCCCGCAGGCAGCCGCCTCAACGCGATTTTGCGCTGGGGCCGCCGGTGTTGTCCGGCAAAGTGGTCTCGATCATCGAGGGCTACAAATTCACCCAGTCGGACCCGAAGACCGGGCGCGAGAAGTTGCGGATGCTGGCGGCGAAAGACGTCGCCTACGAGGACGGGCGGCACGAGCTTGAGAAGGTCGACCTGACGGCCTTCGACATCGAGCGGGGCAAGAGCCTGCGCGTCGTCTCCGATCGCGGGGGGTATCTACGTGACCAGAGCCAGATCACTTTCTCGGGCAATGTCAGAGTGAGGAGCAGCGACGGCCTCGAGGTCACTACCGAATCGATCACTTACGAACAGCAGAGCGAGATAGCCCACACCGAAGTCCCAGTGCAGTTCCGCCACGAGGAGATCAGCGGCTCGTCGGTCGGCGCCGCGCTGCGCGCCAAAGACCATGTCCTGACCTTGCCTCAAAGCGCGAGCGTCGTCATCGCCAATTCCGATCCGAACAAGAAAGACGCCCAGCCGGTCGAGATCCGCGGCGACCGCGCGGAGTACGTCGAGAAAGACGGGACGGTGAAGTTCGAGAGCAACGTCAATGTCACGCAGGGCGATCGTCAAGGGCGCGCCGACCTGGCCACGGGCTTCGTCAATCCGCAGACGAAGAAGATCGAACGCATTGAGATGCGCGGTAACTCGAGGCTGGAATCGCGGGAGAAGGGCAAGGCTTCGGAGGCGCAATCGCGCGATATGGATTTCTTCTTCGACGAACAGCGGAGGTTGAAGAATTCCGCCGCTTACGGCGACGCGCGCGTCCGCTCGCTCGAACCGGATTCGCCGCGCGAGATCACGGCCGAACGGATTGACATCAGCTACAAGCCGAACGAGAAGGGAAGTGTCATGCAATTGATCAACGCGCAGGGGCGGGCGGTGATGAGGCTGGAGGCTGTCTTAGGCTCGGCGAGGGAGGGTGATTGGTCGGAGCGGGTGCTCGAAGCCGACGCCATGCAGGCCAGTCTCCGCGATGACGGCAAGAATCTGGCCCGCGCCGAAGCCGCCGGTAACGCCGTCCTGACCGTCACGCCTAAGCGGGTCACTCCCAGCTCCGAAAAGAAGACGCTGCGCGCGCCGAAGTTCGTCGCCGATTTCTACGAGACCGGCAACGCGATCAAATCCTTCGCCGCCGAACCGAACCCCGTCGCCGAATTCGATCCGATGCAGCCCGAGGGCAAAGATAAGGACGACCCGGCCAAACGATTGAAGAAGACTCTGAACGGAAAGAAGATGACCGCCAACTTCAGCCAGCAGACCCAGGACGTGAGCGATCTGACCGTCGACGGCGACGCGAAACTCACCGAGGGCGAGCGAGTGGCCGTCGCCGCGCGCGCGGTCTACACGGCGTCGAATCAGACCGTGGCGATGCGCGGCAAGCCGCAGGTGTGGGATTCGTCGATGCGGTCCAGCGCCGACGAGATCGACGCCAACGTCTATAGCAGCGAGAGCGAGTTGCGCGGGCGCGCGCGCACGACGTATTTCAATCGCGACTCGACCGGTGGGGCCGCGCCGTTCAAAAACAGGAAGCAGCCGGTGACGGTCGCCTCGGACCACGCGATAGTGAAGCATAAAGAGGGGGCGGCGCGGTACATGGGCAACGCGCGCGCATGGCAGGGCGAGGATTTCGTCCGCGCCGAATACATTGAACTCGACAAGGGCGAGCGCACGATGACGGCCTGGAATAACGCGCGGTCGGCCTTCTACGATTACGAGCGCGAGGTCGAGAAGGGGCGCAAAGAGGTCGTGCCGGTCTTCGCTTCTTCCGACCGGATCATTTACACCGACGCGAACCGCACCGCGCATTACGAAGGCTCGGTGAAGATCCGCCAGGGCACGGACCAGATCGACTCGGCGACGGCCGACGCGGTGATGGATGAAGAGAACAAACTGGTCTCTCTGACCGCGTCGAAAGACGTGGTGATGACCCAACCCGCGCGCCGCGCGACAGGGGATCAGGTCGTTTACACCGCCGCGACCGACACCGCGATACTCACCGGAAACTTCGCCGTCGTCGAAGACCACGAGCGCGACGCGGTGACGAAAAGCCCAAAATTGACTTTGCATTTACGCGATGCTAGGATCGAAGCTAATGATGACAACAACGTTGGAAGCGGCGCAAAGAGGCGTGTGAGGACCACGCATCGAATCCAAAATTGAGTTGCGGCGACGTCAAAGAGGACCGGTTGGTGTCGGGCCGATTTCAAGCCTTGAAGTAAAATCGAGAGATGGTTAGTGGCTTAAGCTTGATAAGGAAGTTGACGGAGGGGTTTCTTGATAAGGCGCGAGACGCCGCGACCAGCGACGCGGCGGGCGCAGCCAAGCTGGCCAAGTCGGCCAAGTCTAGAGGATCGGCAGTGATGGTAAGCGAGGTTCTTGATCATCGGATCAGAGGAGCCAAGCTCAACGGCCTCGAGAGGATGTCGAAGCCGGATGGCGTGGCTTTGCGGGCTGATAGTTTGAGGAAATCCTATCGCCGCCGCTGCGTCGTCAACGACGTTTCCATCGAAGTCCGTCCCGGCGAGATCGTCGGGTTGCTCGGCCCGAACGGAGCGGGGAAGACAACGACATTTTACATGGTGGTCGGGTTGGAAGAGCCGGACGAAGGCGGAGTTTGGCTCGGCGATAAGAGCATTACAAAGTTGCCACTCTACAAACGCGCGCGTCTGGGAATCAGCTATCTCCCTCAAGAGGCTTCGGTCTTTCGCAAACTCACTGTCGAGCAGAACATTCTGGCGATACTCGAGACGCTGCCGATGACTCGCGCCGAGCGCCATGACCGGCTGGAAGAGTTGATCGAAGATTTCGGGCTGAGTCATGTGAGGAAGAATAAAGGTTACGCGCTGTCGGGCGGCGAGCGGCGCCGGACGGAGATCGCGCGGATGTTGACCATCGAGCCGAAATACATTTTGCTCGACGAGCCGTTTGCAGGAATAGACCCGATTGCGATAGATGATATACAGCAGATCATCGCGCGGCTGCGTTCGCGCGGGATCGGCGTTTTGATTACGGATCACAACGTGCGCGAGGCCTTAGAAATTACAGACCGCGCCTATATTATCAGCGACGGCAAACTCTTTCGGTCGGGAACGCCGCAGGAGTTGACCGGCGACGCGGAAGTTAGAAGGGTTTATCTGGGAGAGAAATTTAGAATGTAGTCGTCGGTCATTGTTCATTTGTCCTTTGTCATTGTTCATTTGTCATTGGCCATTTAATTGCATGGTGTTTATGGAAAGCGCTAAATAGCCGATGACAAATGACAAATGACAAATGACAAATGACGAATGAACAATGACAAATGACTATTGACAGGACTTATGTCGTATAAACAACAACTCGTCATCAATCAATCGCAGCGACTGGTGTTGACGCCGCAGTTGCGCCAACGCATCGAGATGTTGCAGATGACCAAGCTCGAATTGGGCGAGTTGGTTTCACAACAACTTGCCGAGAACCCCGTGCTCGAAGAGTTGGCGCCTGAGGAGGTGGCCGTCCCACCAGACGAAGGCAATATAGATTTCACAGAGACTCCGCGCGCCGCGCTCAACGGATCGGCAGAACTACCTGAAACTAACTTGAACGCCGCGGAGAGGCTCGACGGCGCGGATCAGTCTTATTCAGTCAATGAGGCGGGCGAGGCGCCCGATTTCGACGCCGGCTACGAGGCGGGCGCGGCGCTTTCGCCTGAAATCGTCCAAGCGGCGGTCGCGGGCGAGGCAATCCCTGAGGCCGCGCGAGACGATGGGCGGGAGCCTGAAATCGGCGAACGCGATTCGTTCGAGGAGATCGATTACGGCACGACCTTCGAAGAATATCTCGACCCCGGTTACCGCACGCGCGAGACCGAGGTCAAAGAGACGCCCTCATTCGAACAGTTCCTGCGCTCGGAAGACAGCCTGGCCGATTACCTCAACTGGCAATTGCGCCTGACCATCACGGCGCCTGAGGTGGCCGCCGCCGCCGAAGTGATCATCGGCAATCTCAACGACGACGGCTATCTCGATTGCTCGCTCGAAGAGATAACAGTCCTCGGCCCCTGGCCGATGGAGACCGCCCAGAAGGCGCTGGAGGTCGTGCAGCAGCTCGACCCGACGGGGATCGCCGCGCGCAACCTGCAGGAGTGCCTGTTGCTGCAGCTCGACTATCTGGGCTACGGCGACCGGCTGGCCGCGAAGATGATCCGCGAACATTTCGGCCAGTTGCAGCAGCACAAGCTGCCCGAACTGGCCAAGGCGCTCGGCGTTAGCGTCGAGCAGGTGGCGCAGGAATTGAAGCTCATCCGCAGCCAGCTCGAACCGCACCCGGGCCGCAAGTTCGCCCCGCGCGAGGCGCAATACATCGAACCCGAGGTCTACATCGAAAAGATCGACGAAGAATACGTCATACGTTTTAACGACGACGGGCTGCCGCAACTGCGCATCAACAGGCAGTACCGTCAGATGATGGAGAACAAAGAGACGTCGAAGGAGACGCGCGATTACATCAAAGACCGCTTCCGTTCGGCCGTGGACCTGCTCAAGAACATCGAGCACCGCAAACAGACGATCTACAAGGTCTGCGAACGGATAGTCGAGCGCCAGCGCGACTTTCTCGACAAGGGCGTTGAATACTTGAAGCCGATGATGCTCAAAGACATCTCCGAAGACATCGGCATGCATCTTTCGACAGTTTCTCGCGTGGTCAACGGCAAGTACGCGCACACCCCGCAGGGAGTGATCGAACTCCGCCGCTTCTTCACCGAGGGCATGGTCAACGACGAGGGCGAAGAGGTTTCGACCCGGATCATCAAATTGAGGATCAAGAAGATGATCGAGGCCGAAGACGCGCGCAACCCGTTGACCGACGACGAGATCGCCAAGACTCTCGCCAAGGAGGGCCAGAAGCTTTCCCGTCGGACCGTCGCCAAGTACCGCGACCAGATGAAAATTCCGGGATCGCGCGAACGGCGGCAGGTAGTCTCGTAGGGGTAGACCTGCTCGGTCTGCCCGGCTGTTTGATAATCGATTCGCTCTACCAACCACAGTCCAAACTGAGTTTGTAGTACCGCCTTTAGGCGGAAGGGCTTAGTTCTCAGCCCCTTCCGCTTAAAGGCGGTACTACAAACACTGCCATCTGGCAAGCGACCGCCCCGGTCGCCTCCCGACCGGGCGTGAAAGAAAGGAGCATTGGGATGAAGATCGAATTCACAGGCCGCAACTTCTCTGTTTCTCCTGCCATCAGAAAACATGTCACCCATCATCTTAGGAAGCTCGACACGATGCTCAACGGGGCGACCAGGGCGCACGTCATCTTGAGCGTGGGCAAGCATCACCGTCACCTGGCGGAGATAGTCGTCAATTGGCAAGAACATGCCCTGACCAGTAAATCCGACACGACGGATATGTATGTCTCGGCTTCACAGGCCGTAGACCGTTTGCGACGCCAGGCGCTCAAGGTCAAGGGGAAAATCATCACCAGCAAACATCGCTCACCGTCGACGAGCGCGGTCGCGCCGAGCCCATTGCCTCCGGTCGAGCCCGAGAGGGACGACCCGCGCATCATCCGTTCGCGGCGCTATTCGGTCAAGCCGATGACCGCCGAAGAGGCGATGATGCAAGTTAGCGAGGCGGCCGAAAACTTCCTGGTCTTCCGAAACGCGGAGACTGATCGCATCGGCGTAATTTACAAACGCAAGGACGGGAATTACGGTCTGATCGAGCCCTGATTGGGAGAGCGGGAGAGCGGGGGAGCGAGCGAGCGGAAGAGTTTAGATAAGGCTTTTCTCCCGCTCTCCCGCTCTCCCGCTCTCCCGCTCTCAACTATGGTCCCTCAACTCATCATCATCACAGGTCTGAGCGGCGCCGGAATGTCGTCGGCGATGAATGTCTTTGAAGACCTGGGGTATTTTTGCGTCGATAACTTGCCGTCCCAGTTGATTCCGAGCTTCGTACACTTGTTTGAGCGCAAGGAATCAGGCGTCATGCGCGCCGCGCTGGGGCTTAACATACGCGAGGGAGGGTTTCTAGAAAGTTTTCCGCAGATCTACGCGCAGCTCCACGGCCGCGACGACATCGAAACGACAATCCTCTTTATGGAGGCGGGCGACGCCGCGTTGCAGCGCCGCTACAGTGAAACGCGGCGGCCGCACCCCCTGGGCGCCGGGCGCATAATCGAGGCGATCGGCGCGGAGCGCAAGAACCTCGAACCGATACGCGCGTTGGCCGACATCGTGATTGACACTTCCGACCACACCGTCCACACGCTGCGCGCGTGGCTGAGGAACCGTTTCGCGCCGGAGAACGCGTCAGGCAAAACCGAGGTCACGGTCATCAGCTTCGGGTTCAAATACGGGGTCCCGCTGGACGCCGACCTGGTCTTAGACGTGCGTTTCCTGCCCAACCCGCATTTCGTCCCTGAACTGAAAGACCTGTGCGGCAACGATCAACCGGTCGTCGAATACCTGAATAAGAGCGAGGAGGCGCGGGAGACCGTTCGCCGATTTTGCGAACTGCTCGATTTCGTGATGCCGCTCTACCAGCGCGAGGGCAAGAGCTACGTCACCGTCGCGATCGGGTGTACCGGAGGCAGACATCGCTCGGTGGCCGTCGCGAACGAGATCGGTAAACATCTCAACCGCAACGAGCAGCATGCGCGCGTGACGCATAGGGACGTGAAGAAGTGATTGCGGATTGCGGATTGCGGATTGCGGATTGATAGAGCTTCCAATCTCGATTTCGCGTCCGCAGTTGAACGGATTCCCAAATCCGCAATCCGCAATCCGCAATCCGCAATCGAGGGGATATGCCACTAATCGGAGGCGTGGTCGTTACGCATGGGAATTTAGCGACCGAGTTGGTCAGCGCGGCGGAAACGATCATCAACGAAGACATTCATCATATTACCGCCGTGACCATCGGCTGGCACGACGACGTCGAGATTGCCCGCGACGAGATAGGCAAGGCGATCGAGCGAGTCAACCAGGGCGCGGGTGTGCTGGTGTTGACGGACATGTTCGGCGGCACGCCGACCAATCTCGCCTGCACTTTCCTGGGCAGCGCGCCGATCGAGGTTGTGACCGGCGTCAATCTGCCCATGATCCTCAAACTGACCGACCAACAGCCGGACGAGACACTGGACATCATCGCGCGCCGCGTCCGAGACCAGGGACAAAAAACAATCTACCTTGCGAGTGATGTGCTTACGCCTAACAAGTAGTCGGGAGTGGGAGAGCGAGGGAGCGAGGGAGCGTGAGAGCGAGGGAGCGTGAGAGCGGGAGAGCGGGAGAGCAGGAGAGGATGATGTTCCATCTCCTTGTCTCTCGCTCCCTCGGTCTCCCGCTCTCCCACTCTCCCAATTCCCCACTCCCCACCGGCTCAGATGCGACGAATCACACTTAGCATTACCAATCGTTTGGGGCTGCACGCGCGGGCGGCGGCCAAGCTAGTCAAGCTGGCGAATACTTTCCGCTGCGACGTCTTGTTGGCGCGTGTAGAGTCTGGCGGCGACAGGGCGGCGCCCGGGGCCTGCGGACACGGTCAGGCGGGGCCGGTGGACGCGAAGAACATCTTCGGAATCCTGCTCCTCGCCGCGTCGCGGGGGGCCGTGGTCGAGGTGATAACCGAAGGCGCGGACGAGGTCGAGGCTATGGAAGCGGTGCGCGAGCTGATCGAAGACAAATTTGGCGAAGAATGAGATGAGGGGCCCATCTGGAACAATCTCCGAACACAGATATGAAGGCATAGGCGCTTGTCAGGGCGTGGCGATCGGTCCAGCGTTTCTGGTCGATGACCCGAGGGGCCGGATCGTGCGGATGTTCATTCCGAAGCATCAGGTGGAAGCCGAGATCAAGCGGTTCCGCGAAGCCGTCCGGTTAGCCCAGCGCCAGGTGCGCAAGGCGATGGCGCGTTTCCGCGAGGCTTTCAGCTCCGACCGCGCCTACATCCTGGAAGCCCATCTGATGATGCTCAGGGACCGCAATCTGGGTCGCCAGATCGAGGACTGCATCCGCGACAACCGCGTGAACGCAGAATGGGCCGTGCGTGACACGGCGAACCACCTGCTGAGCATATACACGAAGATCGCCGACGATAACCTGCGCGAGCGCGGCTCGGACGTGGCCGACGTCGCCCACCGCCTGGTCAAAATACTTTCCGGCGCCGAGGCGCGAGACCTGAGCGAGTTGGCCGAAAATTCGATCATCGTGGCCGACGACCTGCTGCCGTCAGTCGCCGCGGACCTGGACACGCGCCGCGTGCTCGGCTTCGTCACCGCCGCAGGCGGGTGGGCGTCGCACACTTCGATCATCGCGCGCAGCGTCAACATCCCGGCCGTTGTCGGCGTGCGCAACGTGACTGGGCGCGTCCGCTCGGGCGAAACCGTCATCATTGACGGCACTACGGGCGCGATCATCGTCAACCCGCTGCCCGAGACGCTGCGTTTTTACGTGGAACTCCGCGAACGCCAGCAGGAACAGCAGCTCCATTACATCGAGGAGCGCGACTTGCCTGCGATCACGCGCGACGGGCGCGAAGTCAAATTGCGCGCGAACATCGAACTGATTGAGGAGATTGAGACGCTGCAGCGTTTCAACGCCGCCGGCGTGGGGCTTTACCGCTCAGAGTTCCTCTATTCGCAAGCCGCGTCGGGTCTGCCGGCCGAAGGTGAGCAATACGAAGCCTACAAATGTCTGGCCGACACCTGCGGCGAGAGCGGCGCAGTCATCCGCACTTTCGACCTGGGCGGCGATAAACTGCGCCTGGAAGGATTCAAACCCGAACGCAATCCCGCGCTGGGGCTTCGCGCGATCAGGCTGTCGCTGGCTGTGGACGGTGTTTTCAGGACTCAGGTGCGGGCCATCTTGCGCGCCGGACTGCACCCGGACGGCAGGTCGCGGTTGAAGATACTGCTGCCGTTCGTTTCAAACCTCGATGAGGTGCGCCGGGCCAAAGAAATCATCGCCGAAGTCGAAAGGGACCTGCGCGCCCAACAGATCGAGCACGCCGAAGACGTCGAGATAGGCGTGATGGTCGAGACTCCCGCCGCCGTGATCATGGCCGAATCGCTGGCGCGCGAGGCCGACTTCTTCAGCCTCGGCACCAACGACCTGACACAGAGCCTGCTGGCTGTGGACCGCGGCAACGAGAACGTGGATAAGATGTTCGACCCGATGCACCCCGCCGTCTTGCGCTCGATCAAATACGTGGCCGATTCGGCCAGGAAGATCAACATCCCGATCAACGTCTGCGGCGAGATGGCGTCGAACCCGGCTCAGATGATCATGCTTCTGGGTTTGGGGCTGACCGACCTGAGCATGACGCCGATCGCTATCCCCGCCATTCGCCGCCTCGTTCGTTCGATCCGCCTGGAAGACGCCGAAAAACTCGCCTCCCACGCCCTCACTCTAGAAACGCCCGCCGACACGCATCGTTACGTCCAAACGCATCTGAGCGAACTGGGGTCGCATTTCTTCGCCACGGCGCATTTCGGCTGAGACCGCGTCGCGACGAATCGAATCAGAGCTTCAATCGAATCAGAGCTTCATTATATCGGATTGCAAATGCGTGTACGGGACTGTAGGCGGTACAGTACGGGGAGCGTGAGCGACCTGAGCATCTATCAATAGGCCTATTGATAGATGCTCAGGTCGCTCACGCTCCCCGTACTGTACCGGAGGTCGCGCCACTTTCCCGTACATGCATTTGCAAATCGCTCTATTTCTTTCCCTATGGCGGTTAGCAAATGCGCGCAGGGTGTGGGGCGATTTGTTTAATCGCCCTGTTTGTGGCTTTGTCTGATCAGGAGTCCAATCAGGAAAGAGGCGCGAGTAACCAACTCGCGCCCGGAGTCCCCTACACGCATTCGCTAACCGATCTAAATCAGACCACGTAACATTAGTACAAATAGTCCAACCGCGGAGGACGCAAAGGCGCGCAGAGGGCGAGAAAGACAGATCTTTCTCTGCGTACCTGCGGCGACCTCTGCGGTTGGATGTACCAATCCTGGTTGTCCTGATTTAGAATCTTCAGTGTAGGGAAACTCTCCTGAAAAAAATTCTATATTCTCTGCTGTCCGCATGTACGGTTGTAATAACCGGGCTGCTACTTTCAAGCGGAGTTCCGATAACCGGAAAAGCCACGTTTGTGAGCGACGGAGTTGCGGTCCAAGTACTGGACTTCAACAATGTCGAACTGACGGATCCGGATAATCGCCCCACGATCAGTGGCGGCAGAGCTTTCATTGAGCTCCCGTTTCGTAGCGCCTATCGTATCAAATTAATCAACCCCACGGCGTCCTGCGGCGTAACCACTCGTTACAACGGTTATCTCAGGCAAGTAACCGGCATGGCAACGGCTGCCAATTTTAATGCTCCATTCGACGGTAACGCATCCGCACTGCTAGGTTGGGTCGCAACTACCAATCTCGCAAATGATGATTCCCAACATTTGACGATCGAAGGTGTTTTCTTCAGAACTCAATAAGCCGGTCAAGCGATATCTACCTTGTCTTCCGACTCTTCTATGGGGGACCGTAGTCACTAACTTCTATTCAAAACGCCATGACAGGGTTTTGGACTCAGTATTAAACTTCACGCGGGCAATTAACCCGCTTCCTTCCTCACGCCGCTCCGCAAAGGGCGGCGTGAGTCAATTCCCTTCTTAAAAGTGACGGGGTCCAGTTAGGCGCGGTCATGCCAACGCTTATCAGCGCCATCACTCAGAGCTTTTTCCATGCCGCTTCATAAATTCGTCGCTCGGCGTCCCGCGCTCTGTCGCCGATGTCGAGGAACGAGAAACCGACGTCCGGGCCGTGGTAGGTGCTGATGTCCAGCCCGCGCGCTCCTTGTTTTCCGGCTTGAAAAGTGTGGATGTTGTCGCGGAACGCCGAAAGCGTATTGAGTCTGCCGGGGGCGATGATTTCGTTGTGTGTTTCGCGGACCTGGAAGCTCTGTTTCGAGGAGAAATCGGGGGCGTCGCCGACGATCTCAAAATTGCGGATGCGCGCTTCGCCTTCGAGGCCCAGGGTACAAACGCTCGCGTTCGGATGGCAGTGCGGCGGCAAGAACGCGCCGGGTTCCGGCCACCACTCATTCAACAAGGCGCTCGATTTCATCCCAGCCCACTGTCTGAATAGCGGCAGGCTGGAAAAGCGCGATTTGGCCTTCCTGATATGAAAGGATCGAATTATCCGCGCCAACTATTCGGCAAAGCAACGCGGTCGTGATCACCGTGCGCAGGGCGCGAAGGTTCGGAAAATTGTGATCGCGAGGCTGGCGAGCGATAGGCCGCGTCTTGGCGCTTTGGTGCCCTGCCTGCGCGATCAGAGTGAGAGCCGAGGCGCAGGTCCTCAATCGAAAAAACGCAAGGACGGGCGATTGACGCCGTTGACCGGGCAGCTTGATGATACCATCCATCGCTATGAAGTTGGCCAGTTGCGAGGGCGATATAGATCAGAATGGATATATATATTCTTCAAACATGAACGTGGCGCGTCCTCCTTACTGCATTTCGTCAACTACCTAGCCGACAAATTAAGAGCCTGCCTAGCCGCTTGCTGCGAATACAAGTTTCGCATGGGGTGGCTGGCAGGCTCTGAAAGCCTCATTGCCGAGCTGGTTGTATATCCCAACTACATTCCAGTTCTGGCAAGAGGGTTGAGGCAGGTTAGGCATGACGGCCATAAGACTCGGTCTGTTGATGACATCGAATGCATAGCGCTTCGCAATTCGACAAACCATCATGACCGCCTACCGCCTGCGCGGTTTTGTGGTGAAACTGAACGGTAGATAGCCACAGCACCACGTTGCAACGCCCTCCGAGATGGGAGAGATGCAGGCGAGTGCATTCACACCGCCCCCCTGAGCGTTGTAAGGCTTGTTCCTTAACAGTATCAGAAAAAGCCATATTGACTTTCTGGGAAGACCGACTGGAAGTTGAGGTTTAAGTGGCAGGTGTGATACTTTCCAATTTGAACGTAGTAGTACACCTACGGGCCGCTGGACTGATCCCGCGATCTACCCAATCTCAGATCAGCTCAGCGGCCTTTTACTCAGAATGATATCCCATGAATTAACTATATTTTGTGCTCTTCGCAAGTACAGATCCTATATCTTGTGTGAAGAGCGATTCAGTTTATTCCACGTCTAGAAGGCTGTTAATCAAGGACTATTTTTAAGTCCCTCAACCTCGAATCAACGAATGCAGGATTAACGTCGAAAGCCTCTGCCAGATCAAGACGTTTAAGACCTTCTGCCAAAGCGCGTCTCACATTTGACCTGGGCATAAGCAAAGCTTTCCCCAGGCGCCATGCTTGCCACTCAGGATTCTGATAGGCGGGTATCCTCTCCTGGTGATATAGAGTGAGTTTGGGGTTGTAATGTTCTTTGTCATGTACGAACCTCAACTTTGCTTTTTGCTTGTGAAACTGATCAACGTGAAGAATCGCGTGAGCGCTTTCGTGAGAGGTTGTCGATCGAAAAAATCTATATTTAAAAGGGTCCTCCACTAGTTTAAGGTCAATCACCACTTCTCTCGCGTCGATGTCGGTGAAGCCATGAATGCCGTAAGGCAATTCACGGTAGTCAGTTCTCACCCCGGTCAAAGATTCGAGATCAAGTTCGAAGAACCTTTCAATGTCAAAAGTTTTGACCCGACCAACGATTTCTGGTTGATATCGATTTATTATTTTTTGTGCTAGCGCCTCGATCTCAGCCCCACTCATTGGGGCAGCTATCGGTACCGGTGATTTCATTCTTACTCCTCCGACTCTGATCTCTCCTTTCGCCGATCAAGATCGGCTATCAACTCCTTCAATTCGTCTTCAGGCAAATCACTGATTCGTAGAAGGACGTCAGCTAGTTGCGGTCGCGCGCGCAATTGCTGAGTGATGTCGGGCTTTAATTTACCTCTCAACCTCGACGCTAAAGATACGAGCGAGCCATCTTCGATGTTGATGATCCGCTCATACTTGCGCACTGTTTCAAGGTCAGGCGGCCCTTTCCTTCCTTGTTCTATATCAGAGATATAGCCGATGGATAATCCTAACTCCTCACTAATTGAGCGAAGGGTACGCCGTTGGGATATCCGATAGGATTTCCAGGCCTTACCAAAAATGTTCATAGTCGCCTCCTCTGTTACGCCAAAAACGACGTAAACAGGGAGCTTATAAACTATTGGTAGTAATGAAGTCAAGAGGCTTTACGCCAAAATTGACGTAAGGACTTTCGCGATAGGGCTTATGATGGCTCTGCTCAAAACTGATCCGGCGTATGATCATTTGCGCCCGGAACCGAGATTTGGCGATATACTCCGACTCATTGCTCGCTGACACATTCGATCGGGATGATCGGCCGGTCGTTCCGTTGGACTGAATGAACGCGCCAGCGCTCGTCGTCGCGCGCTGGGAAGTCTTCGCGGAAATGGCCGCCGCGACTCTCTTCGCGCCACAGCGCGGCCTCGGCCATCAATTTCGCCAGCGTCACGAAATTCCTCGTGCGCTCGTTGATCTTCTCTCCCGCCATCGCGGCAAGCTCTTCGATTGCGCTCCGCAAATCATCGGCGCGGCGGATGAGTCCTACCTTGCGCCACATGGCCTCCTGTACGCGGTTTTTGATCCGTGGATCTAAACGCCACTCGGATAGCTCGAATTCAACAGGGGCTGATTCCGAGTGGCGTTGCGAAACCGACCTGTTCAATTCGAGCTTGGTCATCTGCAACATCTCATTCAATTCGAGCTTGGCCATCTGCAACATCTCAATGCGCTGGCGCAATTGGGGCGTCAGCGCTATCACTCGCGGTGGCCGTGGGAATGAATCTTCAATTGCGGCCGCGCCGGCGCGCGCGCCGAAGACCAGACCTTCGAGCAGCGAATTGCTGGCCAGCCGGTTCGCGCCATGCACGCCCGTGCAGGCGACCTCGCCAGCGGCGTATAAGCCCGTGAGCGTCGTGCGCCCATTCGTGTCGGTCCTCACGCCGCCCATCACGTAATGCGCCGCGGGACTCACCGGCAATTGATCCTTCGTCAAATCCAGCCCGTAGCGCAGGCAGGTCTCGAAAATATTCGGGAATCGTTCGCGCAGGAAATCGGCTTTGAGATGCGTCAAATCCAGGTACATCCAGCGCGCGCCTGTTCGCTCCATCTCGGCCACGATAGCGCGGGCGACGATGTCGCGCGGCGCCAGTTCGCCGCGGTCATCATACCTTCGGGCGAAAGCCTCGCCCTGCTGATTGCGCAGGACCGCCCCCTCGCCGCGCAGCGCCTCGCTGAGCAGGAATCGCGGCGCGCCCTCGAGCGCCAGCGCGGTCGGATGAAACTGCGTGAACTCCAGGTCGCACATCTCCGCGCCCGCCGCATAGGCCATCGCCATTCCATCGCCCGTGGCGACGCTCGGGTTAGTGGTCTGCGCGAAGATCTGTCCCGCGCCGCCGGTCGCCAGCACGACCGCGCGCGCGCGCATCTCCCGCCGCAAACTCTCGTTCGGGTCGATGAACCGCACACCCGCGCAGCGCCCGTCTTCGACAATCAACCCGATGGTCGCGGCGTGCGCCACGAGCTGTATGTTGGATTGCTTCCTGGCGTGAGCGATCAGCGCCCGGACGATTTCGCGACCCGTCGAATCGCCGTTCGCGTGCAGGATGCGACGGCGCGAATGCGCGGCCTCCTGCGTGAACTGAAGCGCCCCGCCTTCGCGGTCGAACCGCGCGCCCCATTCGATCAGCTCGGTGATGTAGCGCGGCCCTTCTTCGACCAACACGCGAACGGCCTGCTCGTCGCAAAGCCCCGCGCCGGCATTCAGCGTGTCTTCGAAATGGAGCGAGATTTCGTCGTCGTCGGACATCGCCACGGCGACGCCGCCCTGCGCGTATTCGGTGTTCGATTCGTCCAGCCGGTCTTTGGTCAGTACCGCGACGCGCCCGTCGCGGGCCAGTTCGATGGCGGCGCGAAGCCCCGCGACGCCGCTGCCGAGGACGATGTAATCGGGAGTTTTCATAATGATGATCGGATCGGCGCCGCGAGCGGTGGCGAGCTGACTCTCTATCGACCAATCGTGGAAGCCGCGCTCGCTACCGCTCGCGGTACTGATCCAGAGCAATTCTAAAACATGAAACCTGATCCCCGAAAGCTGTGGCGCTTTTCAACCGGCCGCAAGCGCCACAATTTTCGGGGATCAGGTTTTATGTTTCCGCCTGCGCGCCGATCAATGAATCAGTACCGAGTGGGACAGACTTTAGTCTGTCCATCCTCGATCCAAACCACGGACAGACTAAAGTCTGTCCCACTCTACCGCTCGCGGCGCCGATTTTCCGACTGCGCGATGATCAATAATCGTAAACGCGGTCTCCTATCAACAGTCGCACGAGAGCCGCATCGCCTTTTGAATCCACCTTGATTTCAACGCGGGCCTGATCGCGATTTTTCCACAAACCCTGCTCGATCTCGGCGCGTTTGTCTTCGGGAATGAAAAACTCTTCGATCCCATACTCGATGCGCGAGTACGAGTAGCGGCCGCGAATGGCGATGCGGTTTTCGGGCAGATTGGCCGGGTAAGAATTCGACAGCGAGACTGGTCGCCATTCGCCGTCGGCTCGCCTTTCGAGTATGGCGTATACCCGCTCGCCCTGGTAGTCGTCATATGAATTGGCGAACGAGCGGGGATTGGCGATTTCGTAATTGAGCCTGACGTAATAGCCGCTGAGCACGTTATACGGATCAACGGGGCGTATCTTGAGCGTCACGCTTCTGCCCGTCGCGCGAGTGTAAATCTTCTGCGCGGGCACTGCGGCCAGGATCAGAAACTGAGCCGCGACGGCAAGTACGAAATAAAGAGCGTGTCTGTTCATTGCGCAATGGCCTCCCTTCTGTGCAGGAATTTTTCGTAGGCGACGCCGGCAAATATCGTGACAATGCCACATATGATGAACGCGGCGGATTTCAGTAGCAGCGACGATTCGTATTCAAAGAACCGTGAGACGATGAGAGTCGCCACGAAAAGCGAGCCTGCCCAGAACGCCAATCGCCGCTCTTCGACAATGCCTTTGCCGATGAGCACGGCGGCGATTACGAGCGCCGCCGCGTTCACCATGACCGTCGGCCACGCTTCGCTGAATCTGTTGAGCGGCGGCGAGAGACAGAGCAATAGAGAAGCCGCCACCACACCCGCGGCGGATCGTCTTAGCGATTCATCCATCCTCGCCCAGGCTTTCGCGAGCAGCGCGACTCCGATTGCGACCGCAAATCCGGCAGGAATCAGCCAGTAGAGATGGTTCCAGTCAATGTTACCCGACCATTGCCAGGCCCAGTGAAACGACCACTGATACGCGGCGTATGCGAGCGTGGCGAGGCCGAGATTGGAAGCCGGGACTCCGAATTCTTTTCTGATCTCGGTCGCGCGATGAAATTCGCCGGCCGCCCAGGCGGCGAATCCTCCAGCCGTGACTGCTATCAACGCATACCTTTCATTGCTGAATCTGACGAGAGCCAGCACAGGCAGGCTGATGATCAATCCGAGAAACGTCAGCGTGTTAAGCGCTCGTGATCGAATCGTCCACGCCAGAGGAAGCAGCGCGGCGGCGAGCAGCGGTGGATAAACAATCGCCAGCCGCTCGTGAAAGTCGTCCGCGAATCCTACGAACCACGTGAACGAAGTGACGATGACCAGCAAGCCTGTAATCCAGCTTCGCGCGGCCCAGGCCATCGCGAGCGATCCCAGCGCCCACACCCCGAACATCCCGTACCAGGAGCCACTCACTTGATAGGTTTGCGCCAGCAATCCGATGTTCGCGCCGAAAACAAGGCAGCCGCAGAAAATCAGCGCATGGCCGAGCCGCGGCCATGCGCTTCTGTATCTGAGCCAGTATCCGCCGATGTGAAATACGAGCAGCGCGGCGAAGAGCAGAACTACTTTCGGGACTCTCGAAATCTCATTCCAGTGCGCGGCCACGAAGCTGATGACGCCGCCGCCGACCATCAGGCTGCCGAGCGTGAATAGCGCCGCGGCCAGCAATCGTGAAGATTCCTTTCCGAGGTCGTCGAGTTCGTAAAGCGATCTCAGACGCCCCGCGGCGCCTTCGGTCAGGATTCCTTGCTCCGTCCACGCGGGGATCTCGCGCTTCAACGCGGCGCGGAATTTTACGGAGCGGTTATATTCAGGAGCCATAGTTGAACCTCACAATCTGAAGTAGATTAGTTGTGACGCTTCGGCAGGCCGGTTTGCCGAAGCCTCTCACAGACGCCACTATTCCGATCAAGCATTGGCTTGATGTCGCGCAGCCAGTTGCCCGCACGCCGCCGCAATGTCCTGCCCGCGCGGCCGCCGGATGAACGCGGGCACGTCGCGTTCGACCAGTATTTTCTGAAAACTCAGGATGCGTTCCATCGGCGACGCGCGGTACGGCAATTCGGGCGCCGGGTTGTGCGGGATCAGGTTCACTTTGGCCCGAACGCCGTTGAGCAGTTTGACAAGGCGCCGCGCGTCTTCGTCGGAATCGTTGACGCCGTCGAGCATCACGTATTCGAACGTCAACCGCTCGCGTTCGCCGAGAGGGTACTCGCGGCAGGCTTTCATCAGGTCCGCGAGCGTATACTTGCGATTGATCGGCATCAATCGCGTTCGCTGTTCTTCGGTGGTGGCCGAGAGCGAGATCGCCAGACGCGGTCTGACCGGCTCTTTGGCGAAGTCGTATATGCGCGGGATGACGCCAGAGGTCGAGACGGTGACGCGCTTCGGGCTGACGCCAAGCCCATTATCGTCGGCCATAATCCTAATCGATTTCATCACCTCGTCGTAATTCAAAAAGGCCTCGCCCATTCCCATAAACACGAGGTTCACGCCGTGCGGCGGTTTGGCTCCCTCGCCGTAGACCTCGTTCAAGACGATGACGACCTGCGAGATGATCTCGCCCGCCGTCATGCCGCGTTTGACGCCCAACTGCGCGGTCATGCAGAAGCCGCATCCGACGGCGCAACCCACCTGGCAACTGAGGCAGATAGTGTCGCGGCGCTCTTCGGGCATAAACACGGCCTCGGCTTCGCGGCCGTCGCCGAGCTGTAGCAGATAACGCCTGGTTCCGTCCGTGGAATAGAAAACATCGATGATTCGAGTCTCGGCGACGCGCGCGATCGAGTTCAGCTTCTCGCGCAAATCTTTTGACAGTTCGGTCATCCGCGCGACGTCGAGCGCGCGCCTGCCGTAGATCGCCCGGTAAATCTGTTTGCCGCGAAAACGGGCTTCGCCGATCCCCTCGGCGAATTCCATCAATTCGTCTTCGGTTTTTCCCAGCAACGTCGTCATATCGAGCTTATTGTACCATCGCGCCGAGATGTCTCGAATCGTTGCAGTAGCCCGATCGTGAGGGAGGGCGTATTAGGAAGCGCCCTCCCTCACGGTCGGGGCGCCGCCATTAATTGCGCGTGTGCCCAGGCACATGGCTTGCTCCACCGAACTGCGCTGGTTTCTTAGTTCGGCGCCTATTCTGATGTGACTTATAGGGCCTATAGGCCCTATAAGTCACATCAGAATGGGCGCTCCAAGGATTATGAGGAAAGACCTAGAGAAAGCGGCGCGCCGAAACGCCAGGTCCTCACTGTTAATAATCTTGTTGGGATTGTCGCCCCTGCTTTTGAACGCCGATCCCACGTTTCAATATGGGCGCGCGTCGCTCGTCAACGTATTACCGGCGGCGCGCGCGCAGGAAGTCGCCCAGCCGGACAAGTCGGAATCCGCCGCGAGGCTTAAAAAACTGGGTGAGCGCCGGGCCATTGTCTTCAGCCCTGATTTCGCGGCTTCAGGGAATCGGCAGTTTTACGAAGGGCTTGGGTTTTTGTATCTGGAAAGCGCCGATTGGCGCTGGGTGTTGAAGGAAATCATGCGAGTCAACCGGTCGCGCACTGAGGGCTCGATTCGCGAGATATTCTTCGAAACTCACGGGAGCAACGGCAACGGGCTGAAGCTTCAGCGGTCGCAACTCCGGTCGGCGCCGCGCTCATACATTTCACTCGGCGCCTTGCAGGAACGACTTGCGGCGGCTGGGGTCGAGCGCGCGATCCTGGGCGCCTGCAACACCGGGCGGTTATACAGACCGGAGATTTATAAAAAGTTGGACATGTCGGTGAAAGACCCGACGGTGTTGCCGGCCACGCTCGGAGTGGTCAATGCTTCTCCGAACTTCGACCCGTCTACAAGTCACGTGGAGCTTGTTCGCCGTACAGACAGCCGCCTTGAGCAGACTAGCGAGGGGCAATACCAGGAACTCCCGGCCTCGGTCAGACGCGCGCTGGGCCTGCCCGCGTCCACAAAGCCGTTCACCGTGTCGAATATGTTCATACAAACAATCATCAAAGATGATCGGCTGCAGGTGACCAGCAGGGGATACGTGCGCAAGGTATCCAAAGACACCGAGAGCGAGCCGGACAACGAAGCCATCTTCCAGAGCTTCCTCAAATTCCTCGATGATCTTGCGAGCGACAGACCGCCGTCCATTAGCGCCGATCGGAGATAGAGGACCGAGGATCGCCTTATACGCTATAGCGCGTTCCTCGATCCTCTATTCTCGATCTTCGATCCTCGAGTCCCTGGCCGGCCCACTGGAGAGCGGCCTGGGCCTTCTCGAACTCCGACTCGGCTTCGATCTCAAAAAGTCTGTCGAACTCCATTTTGATCGTGCGGTAACATTCGCAGGCCCACATCTCCAGGCTGCGCCTGTCCAGGATGTGAATGTGGCCGCGCATATAACTGATCACGCCCGCCTGGCGTAATTTGCCCGCGGCGACGGTGATTCCGGCGCGCCGCGCGCCCAACATCTCCGCGATCATTTCGTGCGTCAGAAAGAACTCGTTCGAGTCCATGCGGTCGTCGATCATCAACAGGAGCGAGCACAGCCGCTCTTCGACCGTGTGCAGACAGTTGCAGGCGGCCATCTGCGACATCTGGGTCATCAGCGCCTGCGTGTAGAGCAGCAGGCGCTTGCACAGCGCGCCGCCGCTCAACATCTCATATTTGAAAGCGTCCGCCCTCATGCGCCATGCCTGCCCCTCGACCTGGACGATCGCGCGGTAAGGGGCGCTGCTGGCGCCCAGGAGGACCGGCACCCCCATCATTCCTTCGTTGCCGACGATGCCCGTTTCCACCGTCGCGCCATCCATCATCGTGGCCACCAGAGAGATCAATCCCTGCTCCGGAAAATAGACGTAGCGAATCTCTTCGCCAGCGTGGTATAGAATATCGCCCAAACACAAATGGATGGACCCGAGCCCGACCGTCAGCCTTTCAAAGTCCTGTTCAGGCAGCGCCGCCAGAAGTCGATTTCTGGCTAATGAAATCATCATTACCTCCTTGATGATTTATAAGAAACAGATTGCTATTCGGCGCGCGGAGGGGAAGTGCGGCCAATAAGAATTATCTCGACAAATTCACTTGCATGTACGACCCTCATACTTCGCTTTGTACGATTCCGTATACAGACATGTAACGTACATAGTTAACGGTTGTTAGTTTGCGTGGATTTATATATATCTACCTCAAACTTCTTCCAGAAGCAGCAATTAGTGTTCCTACATTGTCGGGGCGACGAATCCCTGCTCCTTCAAGGAAAGGCAATCTATGCAGGTCATCGCCGCCGGTTCGGCGTCGAGCCTCTTCGGATCGATTTCTTTCCTGCACCTCATGCATATCCCATAAACGCCGCGCTCGATTCGCTGCAGCGCGGCGTTGATATTCTCCAGTCGGTCGCTTTTCATGTTCATCAGGCGACCTTCCAGATCCATCGAAAGCTCCCGCACTGAACTGTCCGCCGAATCGAGCACGACGTCCGTGTCGAAAGACTGGGGCAGTTCGGTCCTTCCCAGGATGTCACGCTTGATTTTGTCCCGTTCATCCAGCAATCGCTGCCGGTATTTCACTGTATTTATCGCCATAAAATAACCTCGTGCCGGAAAAATTTTTGACCTGCAATTACGCGCCGCCCGCCGCTCTTATTTGGGCGGGCAGCGATTGCAGATGCCTTTTGAGCCAATCGGCCGCTAAATCGGCGACCTGTTCGAGCGCGCCCGGTTCTTCGAACAGATGCGTCGCGCCAGGAATGACCCTCAACTCTTTTTCGCAGCGCAGTCGCGCGTAAGCGTCCTGATTCAATTCGATCACCGTCTCGTCATGGCCGCCGACAATCAACAGCGTCGGCGCTTTGACCAGCGGCAGCGAGTCGCCGGCCAGGTCCGGCCGCCCGCCGCGCGAAACGACCGCGCCGATCTCCTCGCCCAATCCGGCGGCGGCCTTCAGGGCCGCCGCCGCGCCCGTGCTCGATCCGAAATAACCGACCTGCAAATTCCGAGTCTCCTCTTGACCGGCGAGCCACCGCGTCGCGTCGATCAATCTCCCAGTCAGCAGCTCGATGTCGAAGCGGAGATGGCGCGTAAAAACGTCCACCGACTCTTCCTCGCGCGTGAGCAGGTCGAACAGCAGCGTGCCGACGCCGGCCTCGCGAATAACACTGGCCACGCTCCTGTTGCGCGGACTGTGACGGCTGCTCCCGCTGCCGTGCGCGAACACCGCGATCCCGCTCGCGCCGCTCGGGATCATCAGGTCGCCGTCGAGGACGGCGCCGCCGGCGGGAATCCGCGCCTGAATTTCCAACAAATCCGAATGACCGCCATTTTGTTTCCGCATCGCTGCTCCATCGAAGTGTTTTGAGTCCCGCCTGAAGGCGGGACTCAAAACACTTCATTCAACGCCCGCTGGCCTTGGCCGAGACGAGCAACAACCCCTTGCTCCATGCGTAAAGCTTATCGAGCGCCAGTCCGGTATGTTGAGCCAGATCGTGATCGCCTCCGGAGTACAACACCAATTCCTTAGGCTGACGGGCGCGAGCGTACAGCTCGCGCGAATAATGATCCGGCATCTCCTGGTCGTCCGTGCCATGCATAATCAGAAAGCTCTTCGGCGACAAATCCGCCGCCATTTCTGCCCCGAAATTCTGGCATGCGATAGTCGCGACGCCGACGACGAGGTCGCTGGCCACTCCGGCGGTGATGACCACGGCGCCGCCGAATGACCACCCGAGGAGCGCGACACGCTCCGCGCCCTGCTGGCGCACGGCCTCTATGCCGGCCAGCGCGTCATAAATGGATTCCCGCAGGTCGTCCGGTTCGCGGTAATCGATCCGCAACGCAGTGATCCCGGCCTTCTGCAACTGTTCGGCCAGCGGCTCGTAAAGGCCCGCAGGCCCGTCCAATCCGCCGCCTGCGTCGCCGACCATCACCATCGCGCCCCGCGCGCCTTCGGCTTTGTGCAGCAGGCCTTTGATCACGCCCTCCGGCGTGTGTATCTCGACCTCGGCCGTCGGCGGCGGATGACCATTCGTCTCAGGATAGAAGACCGAACTCTTCATAAAACTCCCTAAAATGTGGACCCGCTCGTCTTACTCCTTTTCCCTATTGGCGCATCTGACAACTGACGTGCCATGGCCGAGCGGCATACCAGTTGCCGGTTTGAAATCCCGATCATCGCGGTCAGGAAAGATAAATGACAGAAAAATGACTGGCAGAAAAATAATAAGGGTGATGTATGGCAATCTCGACCAACTCGACTGGCGCGCGCATGAATGAGGCGCCAAACCGACAGCATGCCAAAGCGAAGGAGGCTGTGGCTGAAATCAACGGCATCAGGGTGGAAAAGAGCGTCATCATCAACAGAGATCGCGCCGACCTATATCATTTCTGGCGGAACTTCAGGAACCTGCCACAAATCATGAATCATCTGGAGGAGGTGCGCGAGCTCAGCCCGACCCGCTCGCATTGGGTGGCCAAAGCGCCGGTGGGAACCAAGGTCGAATGGGACGCCGAGGTCACGCACGATCAAGAGAACGAGTTGATCGCCTGGCGTTCGCTCGAGGGCGCGACCGTCGCCAACGCGGGCTCAGTGCGGTTCCTTCACTTCGCCGAGCACGAGACCGAAGTGCGAGTCTCACTGGAATACGCCCCGCCGGGCGGGCGACTCGGCGCCTTCATCGCTACCCTCTTCGGCGAAAACCCTGAGCAACAGATCACCGAAGACTTGGCCCAGTTCAAGCACATGATGGAGAGAAATTTCAAATCCGTCGATAAAAGCGTCGCTAACCAAGAAGTGATCTGATTATTTGAAGCGTGTGCAAATTAAATTGGATATGGTCAACTGCATGAAATGGCTACGCCGATCTGTGTTATGCGCACGCTTCGATTATTTATTATGAAGATTGGGTCGGCATCGGTATGTCGCCGGGCTTGCATTCTGGGTGTCCGCAGCCGCACACAACGCCGGTGTCGGAGTCCTTGCTCGCGGTCATGCAATAATTGCCGCAATACCCTGTGTCCGCCCGCGCAGGACAAGAGCAGACCTTGTGCGCGCATTTTTCAGTCATGTTTTCCAACATTCCCTCTGGCATGATGTCATGGCCTCTGACGTTACAGCGCCGCGCGTAAGCAAGCGGTTGTGTGTGTAGTCATCTGCTTGCTAACGCGCGGCGCTGGCGCCGAATTTTACGTTCTTCATTACCTCTGGCAATGACAAATGACAAACGTAAAATGAAAAATAAATAGGCAGGCATCAACCCATCCCGACAAAGGTCAATGCCTGCCTCGTTCTTCCCTGTCGCCAGGAAAGAATACTTGACACGTCGCCACGCCGCCTTCGGCGCGATATACGATCAGAATTCTACTGCCCTCGACCCGACCCTCTTAATCCGGCGCCCGTCCTGCGAGGGCTTCTGATCCTGCCATAGCGCCTATCAATCCACCGCCAGGTCACAGCGCCGACGCTCAGATAGCGCTACGAGGCGGCGTTGGCGACGGTTATCAATTCTCCATCCCTCTGAATGCGACGTCGTCTCTTTTGCTTTGACTCAGTGTTCGTCAAAGCTGATACAGTCGATGTCGCTTAGCAATGGCTTAGCAACATTGGCGCCAAATAAAATGCGCTCAAACGCGTATACAATCGAATCGCTTCGCTACCCGCAAAGACACATTCTTAGATATGACAATACATTGGTTGTCTCCGATACGAACATCTGAATACGCAGCCTTGCGGGGAATGGCAGTTGCAATGTTTAGTTATGCCACCTAGAAATAAATAACCCATGGCTTGCTCTTTAAAATTCGTCCTGACTTTAACAAACAAATTCCGATAGGAGGTTAGGAAGGAGAGGAGCATGCGTATGGGCGCCACCCACAACGCGCTGCGAGCCGGAATTTGCGGAGAAGAGCAGCGCGAGGACATCGAAAGAACTCTACGAGTTCGATAGCATGGAGGAAATCGCCCGATGTATGAACAAACAACGGAATGTTTTGGCCGTGGTCATTGATGACGATCAAGACCAGGCAGAATTGATTAAAGAGGTTCTCGCTCCCGAAGGGTATTGCGTGCTGACGGCCGATAATGCGGAAGAGGGTTTGAGGCTATCACAACTGTATCACCCCTTTGTAATCATCACCGATTTTGGCATGCCAGATATGGACGGCGCCGAATTGGTGGAGCGCCTCAAGATGAACGGAGCATCTGACATACCGGTCGTTCTGGTCACGGCATACCCCCCCGAATATGTTGAAGAGCGGCTGGATTTCAGGCGCCTTCCCGATCTGATCATGTCCAAACCCGTGGACTTCGACCAGCTGGTAGAGACCGTGCGAGGCTATTATCAAAACGGTCACCGTTCCGAGCTTAGCTTGCAGGATCGGCCGCACGACTGTTTCGCGAGCGCCTCCCTTGCTCCCCATTTGAGCGGCGCCAGATGAGCCTCTGATCGGCCTTTCGAGTTTATTTCCCGCTCCCTTTGCGATGAGCCTCAACGATTCGCCGCTCGGTCTCCGCCGCGATCTGCGACTCGTAAATGTGATTTTCGCCCCGAGCGCCGGGGATGAAATTCCGGGCATACATGCTGGCGGCCGACCTCGATTGCGCATACCAGCGCTTGTAAGCGTCGTGAACTATGTCTTCTCCCTGGCGCTCCCGTCCGGCCGTCTTGTAATGATCGGGGTTGACGTTGTTCTTCTTGCTCATAATTACTCCTCGGAAAATCCCTGGGTACGCATCGCTTCCAGCGTGCGGTCTCGGAGAAAGACTAATTCATAGGAACCAGACTTGGATACGCATCGCCTCAGTCTCGGGGGCGACTGATTCCGATCAATAGGTCTCTAGCCGAGACTGCACGCTGGAAGCGATGCGTACCCAGGGCGCGCTTTTCATTCTTTCATGGCGCCGCCACCGGCATGAAGGCTCTTCAGGAAACTGTTCGTAGTCTGGCCTTTAGGCGGAAGCGCCGATCACGGATCCGTTCCGCAATTCCAAACGCTTCCGCCTAAAGGCGGGACTACGAACTTTAAAGGCGAAACCGGAGCTTGGCGCCTACTCCGCCGCAGGCGGCCAACCTCGCAGCGTCTTCAATGAATGTCACGTCGGCGTTAGTCTGGCGGGCGCGCGCCACCAACTCATCCGCGATCACCGCGCTGCGCGCCCGGCCATTCCCTTCGACGTCTTCGAGAAGGCCGGGAATAAGTTCCACGCCCTTCCCCGTAAGATCGTCGCGCACGTCCTGTTCCGACGCGCTGATGAACATCTCGTCGACCTGGCCCAGCGTCAGCGCGATCAGCGTGTCGCGCGCGCCGGTCACGGCGAAGCCGCCGCCGAGGTATTTATCCAACAATTTCTCGACCTTCTCGGCGTCTTTCCTGGCGTCGTAGGCGCGCACCGCCTCGAAACTCGCCTTCATCACTTCGTGTTCGGGCGCGGCGATGTCCAGGCGCAGCGTCGAGATCACCATCTCCTCCAGGCGCTGCGTGAGTTGTTCGCGCAACATCGGAATAATCACCTCGTCTCCCGCAAGCACGATCCGCTCAATGTTCTCCTCGCGCGTCACGCGGTCGAGTTCATCGACCACGTCTTTCGCGTGATGCATGCGGATGTCGTCGATGTGCCTCTGAAAGCGGGCCTGCGACCAGCCGCCGATCATCGTCCGGTGGATGTTGGGGCTGACGACGTCGCGCTGTTCAATCTCCTCGCCCGCGCCGAACACGTACAAATGCGCGACGCTGGTGTCGGCGACGAGCGCGACGTAAGGCGGATAGTGATCGATGAAACGCGCCAGCGAATAGACGCTCGGTTGATAAGAAGTGTAGAGATGATTCTCCTCGATCGGCGCGTCGAACTGAACGGCTTCAAAGAAATCGCGCTCCGCCGAGCAGGCGAAGATCGCCGCCCCGTTCGAAGAAGGCCGCAACTCGTCGCGCAGGTATTCGTTGATCCGCTCGGCGTCGCGTTCGAAGCTCTCGCGTTCAGGCGTGCGCAAAGTCCACCTCTTCGCCCGCGCCTTTAATTCGCGCCGCACGAACGCGTCGAAATTGTCGCGCCCGTGTTGATCGGCCTGTGTGTTCAGGTAAACGCTGATGACGGGAAAAGGAGTGGGTTCAAATGTGACTAACCGGTCGAGTAGATTGTTCGGGGCCATAATTCCTAATCATTCCTCTCACAAATAAGATTCAGGCTGATCTGGAAGTTTGCAATTGTCGAGCCAGTTCAAAATCGCCCTTGTCTTGATTGGCTCGCACGGCCCGAGGCGCCTCATATCGCTTCAGTACGTTCATCTAACATACAACATTCGCCACGTTAAATTTTCGGTCATCGACGTCTTTTGAATATTTCCATAACAACGGCGCCCCTGCGGCCGCAAGCAACGCGGAAAAATGCTGGCACATTCATTGCTCGAATTTAAATTATGAATAACATTGCAGTGACAGGCGACAGCGCTGAAGAGAACTACATGCCTCTGTTGGGAGGAGAGGCTGATGATTCTCCGGACATAGTTTGCTTGTCGCGCCTGCGATGGGATTTCGCGCGCCAGAGACCACAACACTTGATGAGCCGGTCGGCCCGCGAACGGCGCGTTTTCTTCGTAGAGGAACCGGTCTTCGGCTCGACGGTTCAGGGGCTGGACATCAGGCGGCGCGATTGCGGAGTATTTGTCGTGACGCCGTGTCTGCGCGAGGGGTCGGATGACGCCGAAGCGCCCGCGATAGAACAAGCGCTCCTGCTCGATGAACTCTTCCTGGAATACGAGGTCTGCGATTACATCCTCTGGTACTACACGCCGGCGGCGGTGGCCTTCACCTGGCGTCTCGATCCGCTTCTTGTTGTCTACGATTGCATGGATGAGCCGTCGGCCTTCAAATTCGCGCCGACCGGCGCGAAACAGCGCGAAGCCGAATTGCTTAAGCTCGCCGACGTGGTCTTTACCAGCGGACAAGGCCTCTACGAAGCGAAGCGCCGTCTTCATCACAACGTCCATCCTTTCCCGGACGGCGTTGATCTTGAACATTTCCGCCAAGCCAGGCTCGGGATCGTGGAGCCTGTAGACCAGGCTCGCATCGGGCGCCCGCGCCTCGGGTTCTCCGGCATGATCGATGAGCGCTTGGACTGGGAGTTACTGACCGCGATCGCCGAGGCGAGGCCCGATTGGCAGATCGTGATGATCGGCCCCGTTGTTGAGATCGACCCGGCCGAATTGCCGCGCCGCCAGAACATTCATTATCTCGGTGATAGAAGCTACAAGGACTTGCCCGCATATTTCTCCGGATGGGACGTCGCGGTGGCGCCGTTCGCCCGAAACGAATCGACAAGGCTCATCGCCCCTCCCGGGGCGTCGGAATATCTGGCGGCCGGAGTTCCCACGGTCTCTACTTCGATACGCGACGTGGAGCTTCTCTACGGGCGCCGGGGTTTGGTCAAGATCGCCGACGCGACGGATGAGTTCGTCGCCGCAGCCGAGCGTTTGATGAACCGTCGTGCCGGTTACGACTACGACGCATGGCTCGATCGAGTGGACGAAACGCTCGCGTCTAACGCCTGGAGCGAGACGTGGGCGCGCATGATGAATTTGATAGACTGGACCCTCAAAAAACTCTACTCCGAGGATCGCGTATAGAAGATCGAGGATAGAGGATCGCAACGCCGCTAGTGAGACGATTCTCGATCTTCGATCCTCAATCCTCAATCCTCGATCCTCGATCCTCGATCTTCGATCCTCGATCCTCGATCTTACTCCAGGCGCGTGGCGCTAATGAGGCGGCACGTTGATTGCGATTCCCAAAGACAAGCGAGAAGGCGAGCAGGTGATGAGAAGATTGTATCTTCGGTCCCAAAGGTGGCGCCATAGTTAGTCGCCGCCAAGCGTAATGGGGCCAATGGAGCGCGAGCTATGAATAGAGGTGCTTGGAAAGGACGGTTTGAGCGCTTCTGCAGATCGTTATTTCAAGAGCTTAACCTGACCCTGATCGAAGATCTGGCGATCGATCTCGGCGCCTCCAATACTCGCGTCTACCTGCCGGGGAGAGGCGTAGTTGTCAATGAACCGTCGGTGATCGCGTTCGACGCCAATAACGGCGAGGTCGCGGCGGTAGGGCGGGAGGCGAAAAAGCTGGCCCGCCGCCAGCCGCGCGAAATCCGCATCGCGCGGCCCATCAAGGACGGGGTGATCGCGGATTGCGAGGCCGCCAGCAAGATGCTCTCTCAATTCATCAGAGGCGCTCGCGGGCGACGCGCCATGGTCGGCCCGTCGCTGCTGATCTGCGCCCCGACCGACGCCACGCCGCTCGAACAGAGGGCGTATGAAGACGCCGCCAGGTTGGCCGGCGCGGGAAAGGTGACGCTCGTCGAAGGGCCTTACGCCGCGGCTATGGGCGCCGATCTTGACCTGCGCGCGGCGCGCGCTTGCATGGTCGTTGACATTGGCGCGGCCACGACGGACATCGCCGTCATCAGCGGCGGCGGCATCCTCTACGCCTCCACACGCCGCATCGGCGGGAGCGAGATAGATCGCGCCATCGCGCGTTACCTGCATGTGGAGCGGACGCTGGAAGTGAGCGAAGACGGCGCCGAGGAAGTCAAGATCGAAATGGGGGCGGGCGGGCCGCGCGATAGGCGGACACTGGTCGTGCGGGGACGCAACCTGAAGACCGGACTGCCGGAGGAGATCGCCGTCGGCAGAGAAGAGATCGATATATTGATGCGGCCCGCGCTGCGCATGATGAAGCAACATGTGCGCCTGGCCCTGGAAGAGATTCCCACGGAGGCTTCCGTAGACCTGCTCGATTCAGGAATCATGCTGAGTGGGGGGCTGGCGCAACTCCACGGCCTGGCCGAACAATTCGCCCAGGAGTTTGGCCTGAGGGTGCAAGTGGCGCCCGACCCGGCGCTGGCGGCGGCGATGGGCGCTGGCCGCATTCTCGAACAAGCCCTCCCCTCCTCAATCCGCGAAGCGATGAAAGAAAGAGAGTCCATGCGGGTTAACTACTCTACTTAGACCGGGAGTGGGACAGACTTTAGTCTATCCGGCGCCAATCCATGCCGCGGACAGACTTATTACCTAATTTGTTTAGCGTTTTTCCTATGGCAGTTTTCAGATTCATATACAGTCCGGCAATCGGTACGGTACCGGAGTTCACTTTCACGTACGCGCAATCGCAAGCTGATGCGGGGAAAATGCCAAACAACATAGTTAACATTGTAATTAGTACTCTGTAAACTAAGTTATTTGATATTTTGTGTTTTAAATTCTTTGCTTTGAGCCTGCGGAGCAGGCGGCAGCATAAAGCCTGGGGCGTAAGCCCCAGGAGAGCGGCAGCAAAGCGATCAGAGCCCACGAAGTGGGCGACAGCCAATGGCTGTCGCCCGTTTCACGGGCTTGATGGCGCTCCGAACCTGACCTGGGGTTCCGCCTTCGGCTCCACCCCAGGCTTTACTCTGCCGCCCGCTCCGCGGGCTTAAACAATACCAAAAAACTTAATTTCCAGAGCAATTAGTCTGTCCCATCCTCGGTGGAATATTCGCGCCGAAGAAAGATGAACGAGTTCAAGCCCATCTTATACGCCGACGGTTATTTGCCGATAGAAGATCACGGTCTGATCGGCAACGGCTCGACAGCCGCGCTGGTCGGGCGCGACGGCGCGATCTCGTGGATGTGCGCGCCGCGCTTCGATTCGCCGCCGGTCTTTTGCCGGATTCTCGACGCGCGGCGAGGCGGCGCTTTCACCCTCGCCCCCGAAGGCCTGATCGAGTCGCGTCAGTTTTATGAACCTGACACCGCCGTGCTGGTGACTGAAATGCGCGGCCCGGCGGGACTGGTCCGCGTGACGGACGCGCTCACGCTGCGACAGGGCGCCGATTTGACGGAGGACGCCGCCGCCGGGCGCTGCGAGTTGTTGCGCGTGGCGGAGGTCGTCGAGGGGAACGCGCGTCTGAGGATCGAGATCGAGCCGCGCGGCGAGTCGCGGGTTATCGCCCGCAGCGGCGGCCTTTTCATACGCAACCCCGCCAGCCCTCATCTCGATCTGCAGCTTTCGTCTTCAGTCCCGTTGGCCCCGCTTGCCCCGCCTGCCCCGCCTGCCCCGCCTGCCCTGCCTGGAGGATTGCGCGGCGTGATGGAACTCGGAGAAGGCTCTCGTTTGAGCCTGATATTGCGCTGGGGCGGCGGCGTCAGCAGACACAGACCGCTGTCGGCGGAAGATTCGCTCGCCGCGACGCGCGACGCCTGGCGTCGCTGGGCCGCGCGAATAGGATACGACGGGCCGCAGAAAGAGATCGTGAGTCGTTCGGCGCTGACGCTCAAGTTACTCGACCATTTCGATAGCGGCGCGATCGTGGCGGCGCCGACCTCTTCATTGCCCGAAGTGATCGGCGGCGAGCGCAACTGGGATTACCGGTACGCCTGGGTGCGCGACGCTGCGTTCGCCGTTTACGCGCTCAACCGCATCGGCTGTCCGGAGGAAGCGTCGGCCTTCCTCGGTTGGGCGCTGGACGCTGTTGAAATCGGCGAGCGCCCCCGATCGCTCTATGACCTCGACGGCGACTACGCCGCGCCGGAGCAGACGGAAGGGGCGCTTGAAGGCTATCGCCGCTCGCGCCCGGTGCGCTGGGGCAACGCGGCGACGGAGCAAACCCAACACGACGTGTACGGCGAGATTCTCGATTGCGCTTACCAATGGGCGGCGCGCCACGGCCAGATCGACGAAGCGCTGTGGAAAAGGCTGTGTGAACTGATCGAAGACGCGAAGCGCGAATGGCGCTCTCCGGATCACAGCATCTGGGATGTGCGCACGCCGGGCAGGCCGTTCACATACTCCGCCGCCATGTGCCAGGTGGCGCTCGACCGCGGGGCGAAGATGGTCGAACGATTCAAATTGCCGGGCCGCGGGCTGTCGTGGCGCGCGGCGGCTGAAGAGATTCGCGCGGCGATACTCGACGAAGCCTGGGACGAAAGGCTCAATTCGTTGACAGAGCATCTGGGCGGCGGCGGCCTCGACGCCAGTTTGTTGTGCCTGCCGCTGCGCCGCGTCATCCCGGCCGATCACCCCAAAATGGCGGCGACCACTGCGGCGATAGCCGCACGTCTCGACGCGGGCGGCGGCTTGTTGTACCGCTACCTGCCGCACGTCTCGCCCGACGGCCTAGTGGGGCGCGAAGGCGCGTTCTTGCTGTGCAGCTTCTGGATGGTGGACAACCTGGCCTATCAGGGAAGATTGGATGAAGCGGTCGATCTCTTCCATTCGCTCTGCAATCGGACCAATGCGCTCGGATTGCTGCCCGAACAGATAGACCCGTCGAGCGGCGCTTTCCTAGGCAACTTCCCGCAGGCGTTCAGCCACGTCGGCCTGATTTCGAGCGCGGTGAATCTGGCAAGGTTGTCGACGCCAGGAAAAGAATGAAAATCAGCGACGAAGAAACGAAGAAGTGGGGCGGACTTTAGTCTGCCTATGAGCCGGGCAGACTAAAGTCCGCCCCACTTCTTGCGCGATGATCAATGGAAAGAGGCTGTGATATGTGCTATTAGTACGCGGGCAAATCTTAACAAAATCGATATGGACATCATAGACCTTCGCAGTGACACGGTCACAAAACCAACTCCATCAATGCGGCGCGCCATGGCCGAGGCCGAAGTCGGGGACGACGTCTACTTCGAGGACCCGACCGTCAACCGCCTGCAGGAACGCGCCGCCGAAATCCTCGGGAAAGAGGCCGCGCTCTTCGTGCCTTCGGGCACGATGGGCAATCAGATTTGCGTCAGGCTGAATGCGCGCCCGGGAACCGAAGCCGTGGTCGAAGCGCGCAGCCACATTTTCAACTACGAGATGGGCGGGGCGGCGGCGTTCTCCGGCGTCACGCTTCGTCCGGTCGCGGGCGAAGACGGGTTGTTGACCTGGGATTCGATCAGCGGCGCTATCCATCACAACACGCCCTATCATGTCACTCCGACCTCGCTCGTCGCGCTCGAAAATTCGCACAACATGGCCGGCGGCTCGGTAACGCCAACGAGCGTCTCCCGCGAGATTTGCGAACGCGCGCATTCGATCGGGTTGCGGGTTCATCTGGACGGCGCGCGAATCTTCAATGCCGCGATCGCGCTCGACACGACGGTCGCCGAAATCGCGCGCCCGTTCGATTCAGTGATGTTCTGTTTGTCGAAGGGCCTGGGCGCTCCTGTCGGTTCGATGATCGCCGGCTCGAAGGACTTCATCAGGGAAGCGATCAGCGTGCGCAAGATGTTGGGCGGCGGAATGCGGCAGGTGGGCGTGCTGGCCGCCGCCGGCCTGGTCGCGCTCGAAGACTCGCCCGAAGTCCTGATCCAAGACCACGCGAACGCGAGGCGGCTGGCCGAGGGGCTGGCCGAATCGCGCGGCGTGAAGATCGATCCCGAACGCGCGCAAACCAACATCGTGATCTTCGACATCGCGGCGACGGGAATGGCCACGGCCCAATTCAGCGCCGAGTTGAAGTCGCGCGGCGTGCTGGCCAACGGCGTCAACGCGAGAGAGATGCGAATGGTGACGCATTACGACGTGAGCCGCGAACAGATCGAGCGGACGCTTCAAATCGTTCGGGAGATTCTGATTGGCTGAAAGAGGATTGATCATCGCCATTGACGGGCCGGCGGGCGCGGGCAAGAGCACGGTCGCGCGGGCCGTCGCGCGGCGGCTCGGATATCTTTTCATCAACACCGGCGCAATGTATCGCGCGGTCGCCTGGAAAGCTCTGCATGAAGGCGTTTCGCCAGACGACGCCGGCGCCGTGGGGCGGCTCGCCGGCGGGTCGTTGATCGAATTGACCGGCGGCGTCGATTCTATGCGCGTGCTGATCGACGGCCGCGACATCACCTCCGAGATCGCCACGCCGCAGGTCGGACAGGCGGCCTCGATGGTTTCGACCATCCCCGCAGTGCGCCGCGCGCTGGTCGCCCGTCAACAACTGATGGGACGGGCGGGAGGCGTAGTGATGGAAGGGCGCGACATCGGCACGCAGGTCTTTCCCGACGCCGAGGTCAAAATCTACCTCGACGCGTCGCCCGAGGCCCGCGCGCAAAGACGGTACGACGAAGACCTGGCCCGAGGCGTCGCCGTAGCCTCGCCCGAAGAAATGAGGGAAGAGATCGAGCGGCGCGACCACCGCGACAAGACGCGCGCCGATTCTCCACTCACGCAAGTCGAAGACGCCGTCTACATTGACTCGTCGGAGATGACGGTTGATGAAGTCGTCGGACGAATTCTGGAAATCGCCGGGCGAAGCGAGGATCGAGGATCGAGGATCGAAGATCGCGATGAGTGATGTTATTCGACCCTCGATCCTCGATCCTCGATCCTCGATCCTCGATCCTCGATCATTTGTAGCTCAACGCCCGCTCCATCACCGGATCGCGCCCGCTCGCGTAATCCGACGACGAAGTTTCGACCTGAATGTCCGGCGCTAGCGCCGGCGGGTCGCCGTCCGCAGTTTTGAAATACCTCGTCGAATAGTGGACCCGCAGTTTTGAATACGGCAGGGTCATTGTTTCGACTTCGCCGTAAAAATTCGGTCGCTGCCCCGCCGGCTCGCCCACCAGGATCGCTTTCGTCTCCCGCTTCAATTTCTGCGCGTTCAGACAGGCCGAGGAGAAAGTCCCTCTGCCGATCATCGCGAACAGCCTGCCCGATTGATTGACGTCGCGCCGTTTTGACAACGCCTTGACGAGCGGTTCGAAGATAATCGAATTGCCGCCGCCGTTCAGCCGCAGGTCAATCACCACCTTTTCAACCGGATTCTGGTCCATGAATTTCAACACCGCCGCGGCGAATCTGTTGAACGGCTGCAAAGGCATATTGGCGCAGCGGCGATAATGCAGATAGAGAGCCTTTGAATCGGGCAGATACTCGTACCAGTAATATTGCTCGGGATTGCGCAGATAGAGCGGCGTTTTACCCGGAGGCGAATCGAACGGGGTGATGAATTTGATCCTCGCCGTCGTCGAAACTGGCCGCAGCTTGACGACGAACTGATTTCCATTCCTGTCATCGAACGTGAAATCGCCTTCGTCGACGGAGGGCAGGATCTTCAGCAGGAAGAGGTTTTCAGGGTCGGTCAGGTAGTACGGAAATTGTTGTTTGAACCGCCACTCGTTTTCGAAGGTGATTAATGGGCGAACGGCCTCTTTCGCGCGCTCAATGTCGGTCTCGCCGATCTTGACGAGTTTTGCGCCGAGCGCGCTTTTGTACTCATCCGTTGTCGAAGTGACGAAAACGCCGTCAGAAAATTGATAGAGCGTGACGGGATAGGTTTTCACTACATTGAACGAAATTCTGGTGTGCGGGTCGCCGATCATCGCCGTCAGACGCCGGAGCGCTAATTTTATCTCCGAATCTGAAAGTTTCGGAACCGACTCGATGATTCCGGCTATCTCGCGGTCGAACTGTTGAGGCGAGATTTTGAAGAAGAGATTTTTGTGACGCTTCGGAAGCTCGACGAACAGATACTGCAAATCCCCGCGCCATTTCTCTTCGCGCGAAAGATCGGGAGCGCGCTGAGCCGCGACGGTCAAGACAGCGAGCAGCGTCCAGACAAAAAAATAGGGAATCGGGAGTGGGGAGTGGGGAGTGGGGAATCGGGAAGGAAATTGTCTCTTCCCACTCCCCACTCCCCACTCCCCACTCCCCACTCCCGATTCCCTATTTTTTTGCCCGGTATTTTTTTGTCCCACGTTTTCTTTCCCACATTCCGGGGAGTTATTTCGGTTCGAATCGCAATGTCGGGTCTTCTGTCACGCTTATTTGCGGCTGTGGGGTTCGCTCGCTTTCCAAACTATTCGTCGCGGGATCAGCGACGGCTGAGACGTGCGCCGGTTGGGGTTGAATGTGATTTTGCGCCGGGGTGGGCGCGAAGTCGGGCGTGAAACCGATCTGCGGCTCCAGTTCTTTTTCCGGCTTCGGCGCGAAGAAGATTCCGTTGATCAGGTGCGCGACGCCGCGCGCGACCGGGATCAATCCCAGCATCCACAGCATCCGGATCACCGGAACCAGACCGACCACCGGCGCTTCGATTTTCCCCGCAATGATCTGCTCCAGGTTCTGGAGCAGTCCCGAATCGACCGCGGCCTCCAGCACGTAATACCAGACGGCCATTGTCGCGCCGCCGCCGAAGATCGAAAGCGCCGCTTGCTGAAAACTATATTTGCGCGAATGGGCGACCTTCGTCTTTTTCAAGGCTTTGTTGACGTGGTGTTTGAGGACTTCGCTGACTTCGTGGGACCAGACGACATTGCTGCCCTCGCGCGACCAGTCTTGCTGCGACGCGGGCGGCGCATTCTTTTTCAACTTTCGGGTATTCTTGAACGCCTCTTCAAAACCCGCGCGCAGGCTCGATCCGAGGTCGCGCAGGTCGCGTTTGAGCGTTTCAAAGTCGAACTGCCCTCGCGACGGTTTATCCTGAATCGCGTCAACGATGAGGTGTAGCTTCAGTCCGCAGTTCCGGCAGTAGTTCTGATTCTCGGCGATCTGATTCGAGCATCTCGGGCAGAACATAGTGAGCCTCTCCTTGTCCGGGATTTCATCTCACACTACGACGGCGCGCGCGCGTTAGTTCCTGCCGCCCGAGCGCCGGGGCCTTCTTCGGTCTTTCTCTCTGATAACTGGCGTGGACGGCGGTCTTGATGTTGCCGCGCACGTTGAAATCGCCCTCGATGTGGAATTCCAGGGGGTCGCAGGCCGCGACGAAATCTTCGAGGATTTTGTTGACCACGTGCTCGTGGAAGATCTTCACCTCGCGGAACGAATTGATGTAAAGCTTCAGCGACTTCAGCTCGATGCAGCGGCGGTTCGGCACGTAGCGAATCCGCAGCGTGGCGAAGTCTGGGAAGTCCGAGAACGGGCAAATCGCCGTGAACTCCGCCGAGGTGAATTCGATCTCGATGCGGTTGCCCACGTACTCATACTCGAAGGTGTCGAGCGGGTAGAGGTTCATCTCTTCGACCGGCGTCGAGCGAATTTCGAGCTGTGTTTCCGGCGTCACTTCACGCAGCGGCGGAAATCTTTTGCTCGCGGCTGATGAGTGAACGGCTTTCGATTTTATTCCTTTGGTTGCCAACTTTTTCCTCCGTAAACGATTAATGGATCGAGCGAAAGATGACCACAAAAAGCGCAAAGAAGAACACAAAAGGCGCAAAAGCAGATGTAAAGGAGAGAATCAACCGTTCCATAAAATGATGACAAATACGCCATCATCTTATCGCGACCGATTTTGTTGATTTGCCGGTCGCAGTTTCGTTCTTTGATTGACGTGACGACCTGGTTTCAGGCGCTTTGTCACGTTCTAAAGTCTGCCCC
>WNFU01001353.1_pt1 | contig 78972 bp, 74 predicted proteins | sample 5400121 | NCBI WGS metagenome assembly WNFU01 (sample SAMN13153360, study PRJNA577476) | soil metagenome | isolation source: 100 cm soil or saprolite under grassland replicate 1 | place: USA:California | collected 2016-06-15
ACAGCGAGAAGTGCTGAAACACCATGCCGATGCCGAGCTCGCGCGCGTGCGCGGGGTTCGCGACGACGACCGGCTCGCCCTCCCAACGCATCTCGCCGGCGTCAGGCTTCACCACGCCGTAGACGATCTTCATCATCGTGCTCTTGCCCGCGCCGTTCTCGCCGAGCACGGCGTGGATTTCGCCCGGCATCACCGACAGCGAAACATCCTTGTTCGCGACCACGCTCGGGTAGATCTTCGTGATCCCGTGCAATTCGATGCGCGGAACCGCGTGGGTCGCCGCCTGTGAAGCTGTCGGCATCGTGTCCTCTCGGTGCGGCTGATGCTTGTCGTTGTGTTGGAGGCGACCGTCAGGCGCGCCGCGCGTTGACGGTTCCGGTTGCCGCCATTGCGCGGGCGCGCACCTGCAGCAGCTCGGCGGCCACGGCGATCGCGATCGCGGCGGGCTCCTTGCCCGGAATGCCGGTGACGCCGATCGGACAGGTCATCGTCGCGAAACGCGCCGCGGGCATGCCGCGACGTTCGATCCGCTTTTCGAATGCGCGGCGCTTCGTGAGCGAGCCGATCAAGCCGAAGTACGCGTAATCGGCGCGGCGCAGGATCTTCTCGGTCAGCACTTCGTCGAGCGCGTGGCTGTGCGTCATCACGAGGAAGTACGCGCCGGGACGTGCCGCATCGACTTCCGCCTCGGGCGCATCGGTGCAGGCGACCGTGACGTTCGCCGGAATGTCGCGCGGAAATTCCGTTTCGCGCTCGTCGACCCACGTGATCCGGCAGGGCAGCTCCGCGAGCGTGCGCACGAGCGCGCGGCCGACGTGGCCGGCACCGAACAGCACGATATCGAAATCGGTTGCGCGGATCGGCTCGAGAAACAGCGTGGTGCGTGTCGCCCCCGCGCAGGCGGGGGCCCAGCGTCTTTCGGCCGAAGACACTTGATTCCCGCCTTCGCGGGAATGACAGTCCACGCCGATCGTTGCGAGCCGCGGCTCGCCGCCGTCGGCGAGCAGCGCGCGCGCAAGCGCGCTCGCTGCCCGGTCGAGATTGGCGTCGAGCGACCCGGTAACCTGCTCGCGCGTCAGCACGAGCTTGTCGAGCGTCGTGTCGCCGTCGATGGCCGTGACGACGACACTGTCGTGCCCGCCGCGGCGCGCGTTCGCGACCGCATCGAGCCACGGCGCGTCTTGCGCGAGCGGCTCGAACAGCAGATTGACGAGGCCGCCGCAGCACTGACCGAGGCTCGCGCCGAGCGGAAATCGGCGCAGCGGCATGTCGCTCGCGCGGCCGGCCGCGAGCTGGTCGCGCGCGATCGCGATCGCCTTGTGCTCCAGATGTCCGCCGCCGATCGTGCCGTGAACGTCGGTTGGCGTGACGATCATCTTCGTCCCGGCCTCGCGCGGCGCCGACCCTTTGGTCGACGCGACGGTGACGACGACCGCCGGCGTGCCGGCGGCGCGCAATTGCAGCAGCGTGTCGAGCCAGTCGCTCATCGCGCTTTCCGGATCAAGCGGGCACCGCGGCCTTCGCCGCCGCGCTCGCGCGCGCACGACGCGTGGCGAGCTCGTTGATCGACATCAGGATCGCTTCGGCCGTCGCCGGCGCATCGAGCTTCGGCGACAGCTCGTAATCGGCGGTCGCGGCGATCGCGTCGCGTATCGCGTGCAGCGTCGAGATCGCGAGCATCAGCGGCGGCTCGCCGACGGCCTTGGAATGGAAGATCGAGTCTTCCGCGTTGACGCCCGACTCGTAGATGCGCACGTTGAACTGCAGCGGCACGTCGCTCGCGACCGGGATCTTGTAGGTCGAGGGCGCATGCGTCATCAGCTTGCCCTTGTCGTTCCACCACAGTTCTTCCATCGTGAGCCAGCCCATGCCCTGGACGAAGCCGCCCTCGATCTGGCCCATGTCGATCGCCGGATTGAGCGAGCGGCCGACGTCGTGCAGGATGTCGACGCGCGTGAGCCGATTTTCGCCCGTCAGCGTGTCGATCGCTACTTCGGACACCGCGGCGCCATAGCAGAAATAATAGAACGGCATGCCGGTCCACGTCTTGCGGTCGTAGCCGATTTTCGGCGTCCGGTAATAGCCGGTTGCCGACAGCGACACGCGCGCGAAGTACGCGAGCTTCACCAGCTCGTCGAACGATACCGTGTCGCCGCCGACATGTACCCGGTTGTTGCGGAACGCGACCGTTTCCGGGGCGACGCCGAAGTGATTGGCGGCGAACTCGGTCAAGCGCGCCTTCAGCTTTCGTGCAGCGGCTTGCGCCGCCTTGCCGTTCATGTCGGCACCCGACGATGCCGCAGTCGGCGACGCGTTCGGCACCTTGCTCGTGTCCGACGCGGTGATGCGGATGCGGCCGATATCGACCTGCAGCTCCTCGGCGACGACCTGCGCCACTTTGGTGAACAGCCCCTGACCCATTTCGGTGCCGCCGTGGTTCAGCATCAGCGTGCCGTCGGTGTAGATGTGCAGCAGGCAGCCGGCCTGGTTCAGGTGCGTCGCGGTGAACGAGATGCCGAACTTGACCGGCGTCAGCGCCAGCCCGCGCTTCACGTACGGGCTCGTCGCGTTGAACGCGCGGATCGTGTCGCGGCGCGCGTGGTAATCGGCGCTCTTCTCGAGATCGGCGACGATGTCGTGGATGACGTTGTCGACGATCGTCTGCCGGTAGTGCGTGACGTTGCGCTCGGTGACGCCGTAGAAGTTCGCCTTGCGCACGTCGAGCGGGTCCTTGCCGAGATGGCGCGCGACATCGTCGATCACCGACTCGATGCCGACCATGCCCTGCGGCCCGCCGAAGCCGCGGAACGCGGTGTTCGACTGCGTGTTCGTCTTGCAGCGGAACGACAGGATGCTGACGTTCTCGAGGTAGTAGCAGTTGTCGCTGTGGAGCATCGCGCGGTCGTTGATCGACCCCGACAGGTCCGCCGAGTAGCCGCAGCGGCCCGCCAGCACGAAATCGACGCCGAGGATGCGGCCGTCGTCGTCGAAGCCCGCTTCGTATTCGGTGACGAAGTCGTGACGCTTGCCCGTAATCAGCATGTCGTCGTCGCGGTCGGCGCGAAGCTTGACCGGCCGCCGTGTCTTGCGCGCGAGCAGCGCGGCGACGCAGGCGAAGAGCCCCGGCTGGCTTTCCTTGCCGCCGAAGCCGCCGCCCATTCGCCGGCATTCGACGACGACGTCCTTCGCCGGCAGGTCGAGCGCGTGCGCGACCTGGTGCTGCACTTCGCCCGGATGCTGCGTCGAGCTGTAGACGAGCATCGTGCCGTCTTCCTTCGGCACCGCGTACGCGATCATCCCTTCGAGATAGAACTGCTCCTGGCCGCCGATCCTGATCTTGCCTGCGAGACGGTGCGGCGCGGTGGCGATCGCAGCGCGCGGATTGCCGCGCACGAGGCGCTCGGTCGGCAGCACGAACGATTGATCCTTCAACGCCGCTTCCGCCGTGAGATTCGGCTTGAGATCCTCGTACTCGACGCTGGCGAGCCGCGCCGCGCGGCGCGCCTGCTCGACCGTTTTCGCGGCGACGGCGAACAGCGATTGCCCGTAGTACTGGACGAGCGCGGTCGCGAAGATCGGATCGTCGGCGACAACGGGGCCGTAGTCGTTCTTTCCGGGGATGTCCTTGGCGGTGATGATCGCGACGACGCCCGGCGCAGCGGCGACCTTCGCGAGATCGACCGAAATCAGCCGCGCATGCGCGCGCTCGCTCAAGCCGATCGCCGCGTGCAGCGTACCGCGCAGCTCGGGAATGTCGTCGGTGTACGCCGCCTCGCCGCTGACGTGCAAGTGTGCGCTGTCGTGTGGGATCGCCGCGCCGGCGCCGCCGGTCATTGGAGCACCTTCGTGCGCACTTCGGTATTCGCCCTTGGGCCTGCCCTGCGGGCTTGTATGTTGTCCACTCATGGCGCTCATCCCGCGATGTCGAGCACGCGCGTTGCCGCGTGCTGCCCGGTCGTCTCGACCCAGAAACGATACAGCAGGTTCTTCGTGACGAGCCGCCGGTACGAAGCGCTCGCGCGCATGTCGGTGAGCGGTGTGTAATCGCGGTCGAGCGCAGCCATCGCCGCGCGCACCGTATCCTCGGTCCACGGCCGCTCGACGAGCGCGTGCTCGCAGTGGGCCGCTCGCTTCGGGATCGCCGCGACACCGCCGTAAGCAACGCGCGCCGAGCGGACGATGCCTTCGTCGACTTCGATCCGGTAGCCGCCGCACACCGCCGAGATGTCCTGGTCGAAGCGCTTCGAGATCTTGTACGAGCGCACGTGCGCGCTCGACCGCGGCTTCGGCACGCGAATGCGCTCGACGAACTCGCCCGGCTCGAGCGCAGTCTTCTGATAGGCGACGTAGAACGCGTCGAGCGGTACCTCGCGCGTCTTGCCGCCGTTGCGCAGCACGAGCGTCGTGTCAAGCGCCATCAGCGCGGGCATCGAGTCGCCGATCGGCGAGCCGTTCGCGACGTTGCCGCCGAGCGTGCCGGCGTTGCGGATCGGCGGCGAGGCGAACCGCCGGAAGAGTTCGTCGAGCTCGGGATAGTGGCGGACGAGCTCGGCGAATGCGTCAGTCAACGTGGCCACGGCGCCGATCTCGACGTGTGTGTCGTTCACCGCTATCTGTTTCAGCTCCGCGACGTTGCCGACGTAGATCACCTTGTCGAGATCGCGATGCTGCTTCGTCACCCAGAGGCCGACGTCGGTGCAGCCGGCGACGATCCGCGCATCCGGATGCTCGGTCCGGATTTGGGCGAGGTCGGACAGGCGCGCGGGCGCCCAATACTGACGGTTTGCCGAGGACAACGCGAGCGTGTCGCGGCGCTGGATCGACGTGAGCCGCTCGATCATCTCGCGCTCGCTGCGCGTGGGCTGCTTGTCGGAAAGCGACGAGAACGAGCAGTTCATCCAGTTCTCGTCCGACTTGCGGGTGCCGTTACCGTACTCGTACATTCGTTCCGCGGCCTCGACGATGGGCCGGTAGCCGGTGCAGCGGCACAGGTTGCCGGCGATCGCATCGTTCACTTCGGTGCGCGAGGGCTGGCTCGCCGACTTGTAGAGCGCGAAAAGGCTCATCACGAAGCCCGGCGTGCAGAAGCCGCATTGCGACCCGTGACAGTCGACCATCGCGCGTTGCACCGGATGAAGCGCGCCGTCGGCGCGCTTCAGGCTTTCGACGGTGATCAATTCCTTGCCGTCGAGCGTGGGGACGAACTGGATGCAGGCGTTGACCGCGCGGAAGCGCACGCCGCGTCCATCGAGCTCCCCTAGCACGACCGTGCAGGCGCCGCAGTCGCCCTCGGCGCAGCCTTCCTTCGTGCCGGTGCGGCCGAGATCCTCGCGCAGATAATTCAGAACCGTGCGGGTCGGATCGATGTCGTCGATCGCGACGACTTCGTCGTCGAGCACGAAGCGGACCGTGCCGCTTGTCGCCGATGTCTTTCGCTTTGCTGCCGCCATTGCCGCTCCTTGCGTGAAATCGTTGCGGGTCAGCTACCGCGGTACGTCGAATAGCTCCACGGCGAGACGAGCAGCGGAACATGATAGTGCGCATTCGCGTCGGCCACCCCGAAGCGCAGCACGACGTCGCCGACGAAAGGCGGCACCGGAAGCTTCTGCCCGCTGCGCGCGAAATGGTCGGCGACGGCGAACACGATTTCGTAGACGCCCGCGGTGAACGCTTCGCCTTCGAGCAGCGCAGCGCCCGTGCGCCCGTCGGCGTTCGTCGTCGCCGCGGCGACCTGCCGCCGGCGCTCGCCGTCGACTCGAAACACGGTCAGCACGACGCCGGCGCCCGGCTTGCCTTGCGCGGTGTCCAGCACGTGGGTCGTGAGCTTTCCCATGGGTCCTCCGAAAGCGAGGGGCCATGCTGCGCTCGCCGCAAAATATTGTCAACAAGAATTTTAACGATTGTTGACATTGAGGCCATCGGTCGCTTGGCGGTGCAGCTTGGCGGGCGCTGCCCGGCCCCCGCAGGCGAACGCCGCTTCGTCTATCGCTTGCAATGCCCACGATAACATGTTAACAATAGGCCACCCATTCTGCTGACATTCCTACGTGATGATTGCACGCAAATCCAGAGGGGGCTGGGCCCGCGCGGCCGGCAACACGACCAAGCCGTCGCGCGCCGGCAACGCTCCGCCGTCCGCGCTGAGCGAAGACGAGATCTTCGCGCGCATCTACGACGCCGTGCTCGATCATCGGCTGCAGCCCGGTACGAAGTTGAAGGAAGTCGCGCTCGCCGAGGCGTTCGGTGTCAATCGAGCGGTCGTGCGCAAGGTGCTCGCGCGCCTGTCGTACAACCGCCTGGTCGCGTTGCGCCCGAATCGCGGGGCGGTCGTCGCGAGTCCGACGATCGAGGAAAGCCGCGATCTGTTCGCCGCGCGGCGCGTCGTCGAGGCGGGGATCGTCGAGTGCGTCGCGCGCAAGGCATCGCGAGCCGACGTCAAGGCTCTGCGCACGCTCGCGCAGCACGAGCACGAGGCGTACGACCGCGGCGACATGCGGCGCGGGCTGAAGCTCTCGCTCGAGTTCCACCGCGAGTTCGCGCGGCTCGCCGGCAACGGCGTTCTCGCCGAATTCCTCGATCAGCTCATCGCCCGGACGCCGCTCGTGGTGCTTGCGCACAAGGCGAGCGGCGGTGACTCCGCCTGCTCCGACGACGAGCACGCGGAGATCGTCGACGCGATTGCGCGCGGCGACGCGGCGGCCGCGGTGGCCGCGATGAACGCGCACCTATCCAGCCTCGAAGGCCAGCTCGATCTCACCGAGGCGCCACCGCCGGCGCCCGATTTCGCTGCGCTGTTCGCCGTGTCGGAGGCTTGACGATGGCGAAGAAGCGCACCGACACCGGCACGGACTATCCGCGCGATCTCATCGGTTACGGCCGTCAGCCACCGCACGCGGACTGGCCGGGCGACGCGCGCATCGCCGTGCAGTTCGTGCTCAATTACGAAGAGGGCGGCGAGAGCTGCGTGCTCCATGGCGATTCCGCTTCCGAGCAGTTCCTGTCCGAGATCGTCGGCGCGCAGGCGTACCCGGCGCGCCACCTGAGCATGGAGTCGATTTACGAATACGGCTCGCGTGCCGGCGTGTGGCGCATCCTGCGCGAGTTCGAGCGGCGCAAGCTGCCGCTGACGGTGTTCGGCATTGCGATGGCGCTCGAACGCCATCCCGATCTCACCCGCGCGCTCCGCGAGCTCGGCCACGAGATCGCCTCGCACGGATGGCGCTGGATCCATTACCAGAACGTGGACGAGGCGACCGAGCGCGAGCACATGCGGATCGCCGTCGACATCATTCGTCGTCTGACGGGCGAAGCGCCGCTCGGCTGGTACACCGGACGCGACAGCCCGAACACGCGAAGGCTCGTCGTCGAGCACGGCGGGTTTCTGTACGATTCCGACTATTACGGCGACGACTTGCCGTTCTGGACCCGCGTCGAAACGGCGAGCGGCCGCGTGGCGCACCTCGTCGTGCCATACACGCTCGACACCAACGACATGCGGTTCGCCACACCGCAGGGCTTCAACAGCGGCGAGCAGTTCTTCGCGTACTTGCGCGACGCATTCGACGTGCTGTACGCCGAAGGCATCGAGCGTCCGAAGATGCTCTCGATCGGACTCCACTGCCGGCTCGTCGGACGGCCGGGGCGCTTTCTCGCGCTGCAGCGGTTTCTCGATCACGTCGAGCGACACGACAAGGTCTGGGTGTGCCGGCGCGTGGAGATCGCGCGCCACTGGATCGCGCGCCATCCTCACGACGAAGGATCCGAATGAGCGCCGCGCACAAGCTCGACCTCACGTCGCTGTCGGCTGCTTCGCGCGAACAGTTCGTCGCGGCGCTGGGCGGCGTGTTCGAGCATTCGCCATGGATCGCCGAGCACGCGTACTCGGCGCGGCCGTTCGCGAGCGTGGACGCGCTGCATGCGGCAATGGTGGCGGCGGTTGCGGCCGCGGCGCACGACGTGCAGCTCACGCTGATCCGCGCCCACCCGGAGCTCGCCGGCAAGGAAGCGCAGCAGGGTACGATGACCGCCGATTCGGTCGGCGAACAGGCGAGCGCGGGCCTCGACCGCTGCACGCCCGACGAGTTGGTCCGCCTTCGCGAAGGCAATCGCGCGTACCGCGACAAGTTCGGCTTCCCGTTCGTCATGGCGGTCAAGGGCCGCAGCCGCGACGAGATCCTCGCGGCGCTTTCGGCGCGGCTTGCGCACTCGCGCGATGAAGAATTCGCGCGTTGCATCGCCGAGATCGGGAAAATCGCGCGGCTGCGGCTTACTGCGTTGTTGCCGGACGGCTGAAGCCGCCACCTTCACCTCCGTGACAGCGACAGCGTAGGATTGCGCATACCTCGAGCTCGTCATCTGCAACGCAGGGCTCGACGTCACGGTCTTCCCGCAAAGGTAACGCATGGTCGAGCTCGATGTGGCCAGCATCACGAGTTGGCACGCGCACGTCTATTTCGATTCGGCAAGCCGTGACGCCGCGTGGCGATTGCGCGAAACCGTTATCGCGCGCTTCGGCGACAGGATCGAGATGGGGCGCTTCCACGAACGACCCGTCGGCCCGCACCCGATGCCGAGCTACCAGATTGCATTCGCACCCGTGCGCTTCGCCGAGGTCATCGGCTGGCTCACGCTCAATCACGGCGCGCTCGATGTGTTCGCGCATCCCAATACCGGGGACCCACTGCGTGACCATCGCGACTGCGCGGTGTGGATCGGTCGATCACACGAGCTCGACCTCCGGGCAGTCGGCGGCTGACGAGTCCCGGTACGAGCGGCGCGATCGCGGTTGCGCTAGCGCCGCCGCCGCGAAGCGATCAGATCGTCTGCTTGCGCCGCTGCTCGAGCAGATGCTCGATCACCTCGATGTTGCGCCGGACGCCGTCGAGGTTGGGATTGATCGCGAGCGCTCGGCGCGAATATTCGAGCGCGCGGTCGTAATACTCGAGACGCACGTAGATCTGCGCGTAGCCCGCGAGTGCGCCGAAATGGTAGGGGTTGCGCTTCATCACCTCGTCGCAGTCGGCGAGCGATTTGCGCAACTCGCCGGCAAAGAAGTACAGCGTCGCGCGCTTGTTCCAGCCTTCGGCGAACTCGGGCTGGAGCTCGATGATGCGGCTGAAGGTGACGATCGCCTGCTGGAGGTCGCCGGCGTTCAGTTGCAGCATTCCGGTCTGATAGAGCGCGTCCACTTCGGGATTGCCCGAGCGCGCCCAAATGCTCCAGATCGCCTGCTCGGCGCGACCTCGCGTGTCCTCGTCAGCATCGCGTAACGCCGCCAGTAGCGGCATCACGTCCGCCATCGTGCCGACTTCACCCAGCCGGACGGCGGCATCGCGCCGTACCTGCGCTTCGGCGTGAGTCAACGCTCGAACCGCCTGTTCCCGATTGAGCTCCTGCGCGTGCACGCCCGTGCCGGCGAGCAACACAATCGAGACCACGGCGGACAGCAGCGCGCGCACGTTCGAACGCCCTTTCTTTCACGTCGCAGTGACGCGCGACCACACTACGCCGCCGCCACGGGACGATCAAGCCGGGCCGTCCTCGAACGGCTTGATCCCCGCGGCGGACGGAGGTCAAAATCATCGGGTCGCGCCGTTGTCCAATACTGGACGGTGGTCCAATACGGTCATGCACACGCTCTTCGAGCCCCGCCTGGTCAACGAAGCGTTCGGCGATCCCGGGCTGTACGTCGATTTTCGCGACGAACGCCGGGCGCTGCTGTTCGATCTGGGCGACATCGCCGTCTTGCCGCCGCGCAAGCTGATGCGAGTGTCGCAGGTGTTCGTCACGCACACGCACATGGACCATTTCGCCGGATTCGATCACCTTTTGCGCGTCGTGCTCGGTCGCAAGCCGCATGTGATGCTGTTCGGCGGGCCCGGCTTCGCCGCGCAGGTCGAGCACAAGCTGCGCGCGTACACGTGGAATGTCGTGCATCGATACGAGGTCGAGCTCGTGATCGACGTGTGCGAGATCGCGATCGGTGGACGTGCGCTGCGCACGCGGTTTTCCAGCCGCACGGCGTTCGCGCGGGAAGCGGATGCGTCGGCGGAGCTCGATGACGACATCCTGCACGACGAAACGACATTCCGCGTTCGCGCGCGCTTCGTCGACCACGATATCCCGTGCCTTGCCTATGCGATCGAGGAAAAGGCGCATGTCAACGTGCGCAAGGAGCGCATCGCGGAGCTCGGGCTTGCGACCGGCTCGTGGCTGCGCGATCTCAAGCACGCGGTGCTCACCGGCATGCCGAGCGAAACGCCGATCGAAGTCCGATGGCGCGACCGCGCGGGCGATCACGTCGCCACCCGGACCGTGAGCGCGCTGCGCGACGTGATCCTCGATATAGTGCCCGGACGGCGTGTCGGCTATGTCACCGATCTTCGGTACACCGAGTCGAATGTACGGGCGCTTGCCAAGCTGCTGGCCGGCGTCGACGTGCTGTTCATCGAATGCGTGTTCCTGGACGAGGACCGCGATCATGCGGCGCGCAAGAACCATCTGACGGCACTTCAGGCAGGGCTGATCGCGCGAACAGTCGGCGCGAAGGCGGTCGTGCCGTTCCATTTCTCGCCGCGTTACGAAGGACGCTGGGCGGAGCTGATCGCCGAGATGCATTCGGCGTGGTCCGGTGCATCCACATCCGGCGCCCGACCCGATCAACGCGACGACGCCGTCGAGACGGAGCGCGCAAAATAGCGCGTGTGGCCTGGACAAGGAGCGTAATTCCGGTGGTCGCCTCTACGCCAACCCTTCCGATCATCGACATCGCGCCTCTGTTGGCGGGCCATGACGATCGCGCGCGTGCATCGGTCGCCAACGCAATCGAAGCGGCGTGCCGCGACAGCGGGTTCTTCTACCTCCGCGGCCATGGTGTTTCCGATGAGCTGCTCACGCGTCTCGACGCGGCGAGTCGCCGGTTCTTCGCGCTTCCGATCGATGCGAAGCAGGCGATCGCCATGGAGCGCGGCGGTGTCGCGTGGCGCGGCTGGTTTCCGCTGCAAGGCGAGCTCACCTCCGGCCGGCCCGACCAGAAGGAGGGCCTTTACCTCGGTACCGAATTGCCGCCCGAGCATCCGCGCGTTCGAGCGGGCTGGCCGCTGCATGGCGCTAATCTGTGGCCGAGTGAGGTGCCGGAATTGCGCCCCGCCGTAGAAGCGTATATGGCGGCGACGATCCGGGCCGCGCATGCTTTGATGGAAGGCATCGCGCTCGCGCTCGGCCTCGACGCGCATTACTTCGCGCAAACCTATACGGCCGAGCCGACGGTTCTGTTCCGGATCTTCCGCTATCCGCCGCCCGTAAGCGTGGACGACGATGATGCGCTCTGGGGCGTGGGTGAGCATACGGACTACGGGCTCCTCACGCTGCTCGCGCAGGACGAGCATGGCGGGCTGCAGGTCAAGTCGCCGCGCGGCTGGATCGACGCACCGCCGATCGACGGCACGCTTGTCTGCAACATCGGCGATATGCTCGATCGGCTGACCGGCGGATGGTTCAGATCGACGCCGCATCGCGTACGTAACACGAGCGGACAGGATCGTCTGTCGTACCCGCTGTTCTTCGATCCGGACTTCGACGCGCAGATCCGGCCGCTGCCTCGGCATGCGGCGATCGACCCGCGTGTGATCGAGCAGGAACGCGTCGAGCGCTGGGATCGCGCGAGCGTGCACGACTTCTCCGGCACGTACGGAGACTATCTGTTGAGCAAAGTATCCAAGGTATTCCCCCGACTTCGGGCGCGCGTTCTCTAGCCCCAATGGCGCGGCGAATAATTGCCCCGATCAATCGCGGTGAACCGATAAGCTCGGTTCGCGCGGTCACCGCATATGAGATCGCCACATGGATCGTCATGGGGATCGCGCTTATCCTGATCCTGAGCCTGCAGCTGCTGGCGGCGCTGCTCGGGGGCCTTCTCGTGTACGAGCTGGTGCACGGAATGGCACGCCGGCTCGAGGTCGGCCGCCTTTCGACGATCGGCGCTCGCATGGTGGCGGTCGTTCTTCTGTCGACTGTCATCATCGCCGCGATTACATCGCTCGTGCTGGGCATCATCGCCTTCCTCAACAGCGACGTCGGCAGTCTTACGGCATTGATGAAAAAGCTCGCCGAGATTCTCGAGACTTCGCGCGCGCACCTGGCGCCGTGGATCGTGGCTCAATTGCCGCCCGATGCCGAGGAGATGAAAAACGTCGCGGTGAACTGGCTGCGCACCCATGCCGCCGACCTCGAATCGATGGGCCGCGAGGTCGGCCGCATCCTGCTGCAGCTCGTCATCGGCATGATCATCGGCGCGATGATTTCGCTGCGCGAGGTCGAGTCGCCGCCCGCGTTGCGCCCGTTCGCCGCTGCGTTGCTGGAACGCGTGCAGCGACTGGCCGATGCATTCCGGCGCGTCGTATTCGCACAGGTGCGCATCGCCGCCATCAACGCCGCATTGACCGGCCTTTACGTCGCCGTCGCGCTGCCGCTGCTGGGCATTCACTTGCCGTACGGCAAGACGCTGATCCTCGTCACTTTCCTGTGCGGGTTGATCCCGGTGGTCGGCAATCTCATTTCGAACACCATCATCGTGCTGGTGAGCCTCTCACGGTCGGGGTTGGTGGCGCTCGCCTCGCTTGTGTTCCTCATCGTGATCCACAAGCTCGAGTATTTCCTCAATGCGCGCATCGTCGGCACGCAAATCCGCGCGCGCCCGTGGGAGCTGCTGGTCGCCATGCTGGCGATGGAGGCTGCGTTCGGCGTTGCCGGCGTGGCCGCCGCGCCGATCTACTACGCATACCTCAAGGACGAGTTGTCGAGCCGGGGATTGATCTAGGCTCGAGAGCAAGGTACGTATCCGTTCGCGCGTCAGGCGAACACCGCCTCGAAGTCGATTTCCTCGGCGGTCGGCGGATGCAGTTCGAGCGTGCGCTCGACATGGTCCAGATGGGCGATCATCAATGTCGCGGCGCGCGTACCGTCGTGCGCCTCGATCGCGTCGAGGATCTCGCCGTGCTCATGATGCGGGCAGGCGGGCGTATGCGGCGAGTCGTACAGCGCGATGATCAGACAGGTGAGCAGCGCCAATTCGCGCACCGACTTCACGACAAAGGGATTTCCGGTCAGCCCCGCGAGCAGGATGTGGAATTCGCCGGACAGCCGGATGATGGCGCGCCGATCGTTCTGTGCGCGCGAAGCCGATTCGAGCTCGGCGCTGTCGCGCAGCCGTGCCAGCTTTTCCCGGGTTGCCGTTTCCGCGACGGTGCGCACGATTCCGGGCTCGATCAATCGCCGCGCATTGAAGACGTGTCGTGCCTCGTCGACCGTCGGGCTCGCAACGAACGTGCCCCGGTTCGGGTAGACGGTGAGGATGTTGTCGTGCGCGAGTCGCGCGAGCGCCTGCCGGATCTTGGTCCGACTGACATGGAAGACGGCGGCGAGCTTGTCTTCCACGAGCTTCGTTCCTGGCGGCAGCCGATGCTCCATGATCGCGCCGAGCACCCGCTCGGCGATTGCATCGACGCTATGCGGCGTCGCCGGCGGCTTGGGACCGCGGTTGCTCGGACCGCGCGTCGCCGGCCGCTGTCCGCCCGGGATGCTGTGTCTCGAATCGTTCATGTCTTTGACCCGATTTACGTAACGATAGTATACCAATATGAAGGAGTTTGTATATCAGACGTCGTGTAATCAGGCGCTACTCTATTGTTTCAATTGATCCCTCACAATTCCACCAGGCTGCTTCCGCCATCGACGGCGGTAGACCACTTGACAGCCGCCATACAATATGTACGATATGCGTCGTACAGTTACCGCGCGAGCAACACACAAAGCGCGTGCTGTGTTCGATGCTGTTTGTACTCCGCGATGCGGTCGACCGCGACCGCGCTCACGAGCGAGATCTTCCACGTGTCCGAACGAATCCTGCTGGGGATGCTGACGCCATCGTCGAACACGACGCTGGAACCGGTTACGACACAGATGATCGCGGGCATTCCGGAAGTGAGCGCGCATTTCAGCCGGTTCCGGGTTACCGAAATCGCACTGTCCGACAAGGCGCTCGGACAGTTCGACGACAGCGAGATCCTGCGCGCGGCCGAATTGCTCGCGCACGCGAAAGTCGACGTGATCGGCTGGAACGGCACGTCGTCCGGGTGGCTCGGCTTCGAGGCCGACGAGCGCCTCTGCCACCGCATCACGAACGCCACCGGCATCCCGGCGTGCACGTCGGTGCTTGCACTAAATGAGATCCTGCGGCGCACCGACGTGAGGCGTTTCGGCCTGGTTACGCCGTATCGCGACGACGTGCAGACGGCGATCGTGAAGAACTACGCGACATGCGGCTTCGACTGCGTTGCCGAACGTCATCTCGGGCTGCAGCACAACTTCTCGTTCTCGGAGGTCGGTGCCGATGACATCGGGCGCATGACACGAGAAGTGGCCAAAGAGCGGCCACAGGCAATCACGATCTTCTGCACGAACCTGCGCGGCGCGCCGCTCGTCGAGGCGCTCGAGGCCGAACTCGGCATTCCGGTCTATGACTCGATCGCGACGGTGGTATGGAAATCGCTGTTGCTCGCCGGCGCCGATCCCGCGCGTATCAAGGGGTGGGGCCGACTGTTCCGCGAAGTTGCCTGAGGCAATTCGGGGTCCCGATGACCGCATTCGATCTGGTCGTACGAAACGGGCGTGTTGCGACCGCCGCCGACGTCTTCGCCGCCGATATCGGCGTCGTCGATGGGCGCATCGTCGCGATCGCCGAACGGCTCGCGGCGGGGCGCAACGAGATCGACGCGAGCGGGCGCCTCGTACTGCCTGGCGGCGTCGACGGCCATTGCCATCTCGATCAACCGATGCCGGCGCCGATCCGCATGGCGGACGATTTCGAAACCGGCACGCGTTCGGCGGCCTGCGGGGGAACGACGACGGTCATTCCGTTCGCCGCGCAACAGAAGGGGCAGTCGCTTCGCGCGGCGGTCGACGACTATCACCGTCGCGCGCAGGGCCGCGCACTGGTCGACTACGCGTTCCATCTGATCGTGAGCGACCCGACGCCGGCGGTGCTGACCAACGAGCTTCCGGCACTTATCGAAGCGGGCTACACGTCATTCAAGCTGTACATGACGTACGACGATCTGAAGCTCGACGACGGACAGATCCTCGACGTGCTGGCGGTGGCGCGCGCGCAAGGCGCGATGGCGATGGTGCACGCCGAGAACGCCGATTGCATCGCATGGCTCACGCGAAGGCTCGAGGCCGCGGGCCGCACGGCGCCGCGCTTTCATGCCGACGCGAGACCGATGCTCGTCGAACGCGAGGCGACGCATCGTGCGATCGCATTGTCGGAGCTCGTCGACGTGCCGATCCTGATCGTGCACGTGTCCGGTCACGAGGCGCTCGAGCAGATCCGCCGGGGTCGCGCGCAGGGATTGCGCATCTATGCGGAAACGTGCCCGCAATACCTGGTGCTCACGGCCGAGTCGCTCGCCGCCGAGGGCTATCAGGGTGCGAAGTGCGTGTGCAGTCCGCCGCCGCGCGACCGCGCGAATCAGCAGCGCATTTGGGACGGGATCACGGACGGGTTGTTCACCGTATTCTCGTCCGATCACGCGCCGTTTCGCTACGACGATCCGCATGGCAAGAAGCCCGGCGGACGCGAAGTGCCCTTCCAGCACATTCCCAACGGAATCCCGGGACTGGAGACGCGGTTGCCGCTGCTCTTCTCCGAAGGCGTGAACAAGGGTCGGATCGACGTGAACCGCTTCGTCGAGCTGACCGCGACGGATCCGGCAAAGCTGTACGGTCTGTATCCGCGCAAAGGCACGATAGCGATCGGCGCGGATGCGGACATCGCGATCTGGGATCCGGACCGCGAAGTGACGATCACGAACGGCGCGTTGCATCACGCCGTTGATTACACACCGTACGAAGGGATGACGATCAGCGGCTGGCCGGTCACGACGCTTTCGCGCGGCGAGATCGTGTGGAACGGACGCGAGCCGCTCGGAACGCCGGGGCGCGGGCAATTCCTGCGCTGCCAGCGGCCCGACATGGCGCGACCCCGCGGCTCGTCGCGCGACATCGTGCGCGCGGTCTAACAAACCGAAAATCAGGGGAAGTCTTCAATGACCTATCGCAGCGGCAGGCATTTCCTGCAGATTCCCGGCCCGACCAACGTGCCCGATCGCGTGCTGCGCGCGATCGACCGTCCGACGATCGATCATCGCGGCCCCGAATTCGCGCGCCTGGGCCGCCGCGTCCTCGATGGTCTGCAGACGATCATGCGACGCGGCTTTCGCTCGATGCCGAGCTTGTTGCCGGCGATTGGCGTCACGGCGCGGACGCGCAAGCGCTCGGCGCGTGTCTTGCCGACGACAGCGAGCATCGGATCAAGGCGGTGTGCGTCGTGCACAACGAGACGTCGACCGGCGTGACGAGCCGCATTGCGCTCGTGCGCAAGGCAATCGACGCAGCGCGCCATCCCGCGCTGCTGCTGGTCGACACGATCTCGTCGCTCGGTTCGATCGATTATCGAGTCGACGACTGGGGCGTCGACGTCACGGTCGCCGGCTCGCAGAAGGGACTGATGCTGCCGCCGGGATTGTCGTTCAACAGCGTGAGCGACAAGGCGCTCGCCGCGTCGCGCACGGCGAAGCTGCCGCGCTCGTACTGGGACTGGGACGACATGATGGCGGCCAATCGCACCGGCTACTTTCCGTACACGCCCGCGACGAACCTGTTGTACGGGCTCGACGCCGCGATCGACATGCTGCACGAGGAGGGCCTCGAAAACGTCTTTGCGCGTCACGCGCGGCACGCCGAAGCGACGCGGCGCGCCGTGCGCGCCTGGGACCTCGACATCCTGTGTGCCGAACCGGCCGAATACAGCAACTCGCTCACCGCGGTCATGATGCCCGAAGGCCATGACGGTGATCGGCTGCGCGACCTGATTCTCGATCGCTTCGACCTGTCGCTCGGTGCCGGGCTCACGAAGCTCAAGGGTCGCGTATTCCGGATCGGGCATCTGGGCGACCTGAACGACCTGACGCTCGCCGGCACGCTGGCCGGCGTCGAAATGGGGCTCGCGGCGGCCGGCATCCCCTATCGTGCGGGCGGCGTTCAAACGGCGCTCGCGTATCTCGCGCAACCGCCCGCAGCAGCCGAGCCGAAGCCGTACGATCGAACCGCAGTCGCGGCCTGACCGGCCGCTCTTCCACCCGCACCCACGAGGATCCAGCATGAAGACAAAGCTCGCCATTGCAGCGCTCGGCTTTTCGCTCGTCGCCGCGCCGACGTTTGCACAGGACAAGATCAAGCTCAAGGTGATCGGCCAGCCGCTCGCGACCGGGCTCATCCAGAAGAACAAGGAGCAGCCGTTCTTCGAGAGCCTCGCGCAGAAGACTGGTCTGCCCATAGAAGTCGACTACAAGCCGGTCGATACGACGGGTATCAAGGACGTCGACGAGCTGCGCGTGATGAAATCCGGCCTGTTCGAGATGGCGTCGCTTCGAATGTCGCAGGTTTCGCGCGACGAGCCGACGATTCTCGGACTCGACCTCGTCGGCTTGAATCCCGATTACGCCACCGGGCGCAAGGTGACGAAGGCGTATCAGGACGTCGTCGACAAGCGGTTGCAGCAGCAGTTCAACGTCAAGCTGCTCGGCATCTGGCCATTCGGCCCGCAGGTGCTGTTCTGCAAGAAGCCGATCGCGAAGCTCGCCGACGTGAAGGGACTCAAAGTCCGCACGTACGACCAGAATCTCGCCAAGTTCATTCAGTCGCTCGGCGGCACGCCGGTTCCGATCAGCTTCGCCGAGACGCATCAAAGCCTGTCGCTCGGCGTCGTCGACTGCGCGATCACAGGGCCGAGCTCGGCCAATTCCGCCGGCTGGCCGGAAGTGACGACGCACATGCTGCCGATCGGCTTTCAGCTCGCGCTGAACGGCTACGCGATCTCGCTCGACGCGTGGAAGAAGCTCAAGCCTGACCAGCAGGCGAAGCTGCAGGCGGCGTTCGATGCGCAGACCGAAGAAGTCTGGAAATACTCCGAGGAGCTCTTCAACGACGCGGTCAACTGCAACGTCGGCAAGGATCCGTGCACGACGGGCAAGAAGTTCACGCTGGTCAACGTGCCGGTCACGGCGGGCGACGTAGCAGTCGTACGCGGCGCGGTGCGCGACGTCTCGCTGCCCGCGTGGGCCGAAGTGTGCGACAAGACCAACCCAGGCTGTTCCGGTATGTGGAAGCAGGTCGTCGGGCCGGTCGTTGGCGTCCAGTAGCGGATGCGAGCAAAAGCGGGCGCGCCGCCGTAAGGGGCGCGCGAGCCCAAGGCACGCTGTCGGCAGGTGAGGAGCGCGTCATGAAACGCCTCGAAAGTATTTGCGCCAACATCTTCGGCGCCGTGTTCCTGGTGCTGTCGCTCGTCGTGACGATCGAGACGATCGCGCGCAAGGTCTTCAGCTTCTCGCTGCAGGGTGCCGACGAGCTCGGCGGTTACGCTCTCGCCGTCGGCTCGACACTCGCGTTCACGTTGGCGCTGATCGGGCGCAACCACATCCGTGTCGACGTGTTCCACCAGCGGTTTTCGCCGCGTAGCCAGGCGGCACTCAACTGGCTCTCCAGCGTGCTGCTCGCGGCGTTCACCGTACTGATCGTCGCCGTGTCGTTCAAGGTCCTGCGCGAGAGCGTCGACTACGGCAGCACCGCGCAAACGCCGTGGGCGACGCCGCTCATCTGGCCGCAGAGCCTCTGGTACGCCGGCTTCGTGCTGTTCATGGTGCTCACGGTCGGCAGCGCGGTGCGCGCGACACAGCTGCTCGCGCGCGGCCGCATCGCCGAGCTCAATGTCGAGTTCCACCCGAAGAGCGCAAAGGAGGAGCTGAAGGAAGAGCTCGAAGATCTCGAGCATCGGCAGGCGGCCGGATCGGGCGGCGAATTCGAGCCCGTCGCCGTGCAAGGGAGCAAATAATGGTCGCAGGCACGATCGTCGGATTTCTGCTGATGATCGGGATGATGCTGATCGGCATCCCGATCGCAGTCTCGATGTTCATCGTCGGGGTCGGCGGCGGCATGCTCGCGTTCGGCCGGCCTTTCATCGATTCGATCGCGTCGGTCGCGTGGGGCGTGCAGAACGAGAACCTGCTGACCGCGATCCCGCTGTTCATCCTGCTCGGTGAGCTGCTGCTGCGAAGCGGCATCGCCGACCGGATGTATGTGACGCTCGCGGCGTGGCTCGGGCGGCTTCCCGGCGGCTTGCTGCACACGAACATCGGCTGCTGCGCACTCTTCGCGGCGACGTCCGGCTCGTCCGTCGCGACGGCGGCGACGATCGGCACCGTGGCCCTGCCGTCGCTGCACGCGCGCAATTACTCGATGCGCGACTCGCTCGGCTCGATCGCCGCCGGCGGAACGCTGGGGATCCTGATCCCGCCCAGCGTCAACATGATCATCTACGGTTCGCTCACGAACAATTCGATCGGCAAGCTGTTCATCGCGGGCATCATCCCCGGACTCCTGCTCGCGCTGCTGTTCATGGCGTTCATCTTCGTGAAGAGCGTTGCGACAGGCTCGGGACGCACCGAGGTATCGCCGCCGCTGGCGGAGCGGCTGCGGCTGCTGCGCAATCTGGTCGCGCCGCTCGTCGTGTTCGGCATCGTCATGGGGAGCCTTTACTTCGGCATCGCGACGGCGACCGAGTCGGCAGCGCTGGGCGTCGTCGTCGCGCTGCTGTTCGTCTGGCAATCGGGACGGATGTCGCGCGAGTTGCTGAAGAACTGTTTCCTGCAGACGGGCCGCATTGCCGGCATGATCCTGCTGATCATCGTCGCCGCATTCATCCTCAATCTCGCGATCAGCCTGACCGGCGTTGCGGAGGCAATGACCAAGTGGGTGAGCTCGTTCGGCCTGTCCGGCACGACGATGATTCTCGTCCTTATCTTCTTCTACCTGATTCTCGGCATGTTCATGGATGTGCTGTCGATGCAGGTGGCGACGATCCCGATCACGTATCCGATCGTGACTGCGCTCGGCGTCGATCCGATCTGGTACGGCATCTTCATCGTGCTGATGTGCGAGCTTGGAATGATCACGCCGCCGGTCGGGATGAACCTGTTCGTCGTCCACGGCATCCGGCCCGACAAGGGCGGCATCGAGGACGCGATCTGGGGCGCGCTACCGTACGCAGTGATCATGATCGCGTTCACGCTGCTGCTGCTCGCGGTTCCCGAGCTCGTGCTGTGGCTGCCGGCGAAGATGTGAGCGGCCTCTGGCGGCTGCCCGCGTCGCAGCTCGCCGCGATTTTTCGCAGCGGCGAGGCAACCCCCGTCGCGTATCTCGACGAGCTGCTCTCTCGCGTCGAGCGGATCAATCCGGCGATCAACGCGCTCGTCTGCGTTGCGCCCGATGCGAGCGACGCGGCGCGCGAGAGCGCCGAACGCTATCGTCGCGGCGCGCCGCTCGGCCCTGTTGACGGTGTACCGGTCGCAATCAAGGACAACATCCTCGTGCGCGGCATGCCGACGACGTGGGGGTGCCGCGCGTTCCGCGACGCGATCGCCGAGGTCGACGAGCGTCCGGTTGCGCGCTTGCGGGAGCAGGGTGCAATCATTCTGGGCAAGACGAACGTTCCCGAGTTCACGCTCGAGGGCTATACGGGCAACCCATTGTTCGGCGTCACGCGCAATCCCTGGAACACGCAGCTGACACCCGGCGGATCGAGCGGCGGCGCGGTGGCGGGCGTCGCGGCGGGACTCTTCCCGCTTGCGCTGGGCACCGACGGCGGCGGCTCGATCCGCAGACCTGCTTCGCACACGGGTCTCGTCGGATTCAAGCCGTCGATCGGCGCGATCGCACGCTATCCGACGCTGCCGCAGATCCTGCTCGACTTCGAGGTGATCGGCCCGATCGCGCGCACGGTCGACGACGCGGCGTTGCTCTACAACGCGATGGCCGGTTCGGATCCGCGCGACCGGCTGTCGCTCGCCGCACGCGCAACGCCGGTGTCGCTCGAGCACTGCGAGCGCGCGCGCATCCGGTTCGTCGCCCGATTCGGCGACAATCCGCTCGATCCTGAAATCGAAGCGAGCGTCGCGCAGGCGGTGCAGGCGCTGCGCGAGCTGGGACACCAAGTCGATGACGCAGCATTCCCGCTCGACCTCGGCCCGCTCACCGATTTCTGGCCGCTGCTCGGACAGGTCGGGCTTGCCTATCTTTTCGAGCGCGAGCCCGATGCGCAGCGGCTCGCACAACCGAAGTTCGTCGAGATGGCCGCGGCTGGTCGTACCGTGTCCGCAGCGCGCTATCTCGAAGGGATCGAAGCCGTACGCCTGTTTCGCCGCGACGTCGCTGCCGCGTTTGCGGATTTCGATCTCATGATGACGCCGGCGGCCGCCGCGTTGCCGTGGCCGGCCGACGAGACACATCCGACCATGATCGCCGGTCACGCAGTCGGACCGCGCGGACACGCCGTCTACACCGGTTGGGTCAATGCCTGCGGTCACCCCGCGGTCAGCTTGCCCTGCGCGCCCAGCCGCGTCGGAATGCCGATCGGATTCCAGCTCGTCGGCCGCTTCGGGGAAGACGAGCGATTGTTCCGCATCGCCGCGCAATACGAGCGTGCGGTGCCGTTCGCCGGCCGCTGGCCCGCGCTCGCCGAAACCTAGCATTAGACGCCGTCGTGCGAGCTGGTCGGGGACGGCACGTGCAATGCGGCGCAAGCGCGCGATGCCCGGTATCGATGCGACGTCCGGCGTAACATCGACAGCACGACGCCCGCCGAATACCGACACGTGAACTATTCCGTAGATGCCGACATCACGCGAGCAGCGACGCTCGACAAGGCGTTCTACCGCGATGAAGCGGCGTACGCGATCGTTCGCGAGCGCGTGTTCGCGCGCAGCTGGCAGTGGATCGGCGATCTCGCCGACGTCGAGGCGGCGGGCTCGCTGTCGCCGCGCGACCTGCTGCCGGGCGCGCTCGATGAGCCGCTGCTGCTTGCGCGCGATGGCGCGGGCACGCTGCGCTGCCTGTCGAACGTATGCACGCATCGCGGCAATATCCTGGTCACGCGCGCGTGCCGCGCGAGCCAGATCCGATGCGGCTACCACTCGCGGCGATTCGATCTCGCAGGACGGATGACGTTCATGCCCGAGTTCGCGGACGCCTGCAATTTCCCGTCGGCCGCGGACAACCTCGCCGAGGTTCCGTTTGCATCGTGGGCCGGACACGGTTTCGCGGCGCTCGACCCGGTGGCGCCGCTCGATGCATTTGTCGGCGACATCGCCTCGCGTCTTGCGTGGCTGCCGATCGAGCATTGGCGCCACGATCCATCGCGCGATCGCGACTTCACGGTGAATGCCCACTGGGCGCTATACGTGGAGAATTACCTCGAGGGCTTCCACATTCCGTTCGTGCACGCCGCGTTGAACGACGTCGTCGATTACCGCAGCTATGCGAGCGAGCTGTTCCGCTATTCGAATCTGCAACTCGCGCTCAGCGCGCCCGGTGAGCCCGCGCTCGAGCCGCCGCCGGGCTCGGCCGACCATGGCCGGCGCGTCGCGGCCTGGTACTGGTGGATCTTTCCCAACCTGATGCTCAACGTCTATCCCTGGGGGCTTTCGGTCAACCGCGTGCAGCCGGAGGGAATCGGCCGCACACGCATCGCGTTTCGCAGCTACGTCGGCGATGCGACGAAGCTCGGCTCGGGCGCGGGCGGCGCGCTCGATCGCGTCGAAGCGGAGGACGAGGCAACCGTGGAGGCTGTTCAGCGCGGCGTGCGATCGCGCTTCTACCGCGGCGGCCGCTACTCACCCACTCGCGAGCGCGGCGTACACCATTTCCACCGCCTCTTGGGGGAGTTCATGGCGGCGCCTGCCAGCGGCGGTTGAACGCGATTTGCGCCGGTCATGCAGGATCGCCCCCGCCACCGGTCGCTTGCGCCGGACGCCGCGACCGGCTTCCTGCCGTGTTTCGGCGGTCCTCCGACGCCGTTTCCCCGGACCGGTTCGCGGTCTTCTGATCTGGATCAATACGCGCAAAAATCGGTCATGCTTGCTGGCCGACTCGATCCGGTGTAGAAAAGTACAGTCGCGTCATCGCCCGACGAGGCGAGGAGGGCAGGCATGCTTGGACGTACTCACAGGCCGTACGCCGTTCCGGCGAAAGCCGAGCGGTCGATGGAGGGCCTCGCGTTGGTGCGGATCGCCGACCCGCGCAAATTCCCTGTCGATCGCGCCAAATGCCGTTCGTCGCGCCCGTGCGCCGCACTCGTGGCGTCGGCGTCGCAGCCAACGTGACCCACGCAGTCGCCCTCTGAGGAGAGACGTCCATGGAAGTTCCAATACGTTCGCTCGACTGGGAGCGTCATGCGCCGAACTGGCCTGTCGCGGCGGTCTCGGGATTCGCCGCCGGCGCCGTGCTGATGGTGCTGGACGTGATCTGGTCGAGCATGGTCGGGGGCGGTGGTCCCTGGCAGACATCGCATATGATTGCGCCCATCTTCATGGCGCCCGACGTCGTGCAGTCGCCTACCTACCAGTTCAGCGTCGGCGTCGTCGCGATCGCGCTCGCCGTGCACTACGCGCTCGGCATCGCTTTCGGCCTTATCCTCGCCGCCATCATGGCGCCGCTGCATCTGGACGCGACGCTGCCCCGCGCGCTCGTCACGGGTGCGGCGTTCGGATTGATTCTGTACCTGATCAACTTCTTCGGCATGGTTCGCTGGTTCCCTTGGCTTGCCGACCTGCGCAGCTGGGCAACGGTTGCAGCCCATCTGGTCTTCGGCGTCGTCGCGGCATGGCTGTACTGGAAGCTCGGTCGCACGACCGAGGTTCCGGATGCCACACGGGAGGGGCGGCGCGCGGCGCCGTGAACGATCCTTCCCGCGGTTCTTTGCTTAGCGCCAACAACATCGTGTCCAGTCAACCAGGGCCGTCGCTATGGTCGTAGCAATCGTATTGGTACTGTTGATCGTGGGCTCCGTCCTGTTTCACTACGTGAGCCCGTGGTATTTCACGCCGATCGCATCGAATTGGGGCACGATCGACGACACGATCGCCATCACGTTCTGGGTCACGGGGACGGTCTTCGTCGCGATCAATCTGTTCATGGCTGTTGCGGTGTTCCGCTTCCGCTATCGGAAGGACCGACGGGCGCGGTATGAACCGGAGAACAAGAAGCTGGAATGGTGGCTGCTCGGATTGACCACGGTCGGCGTCGCGGCCATGCTGGCTCCCGGCCTTTTCGTATGGGGGAAATTCGTCGTTGTGCCGGAAGACGCGACGGTCGTCGAGGCCGTGGCGCAGCAATGGAACTGGAGCTACCGCCTGCCCGGTAAGGATGGCAAGCTCGGTACCGTCGATGCCCGGTACGTCAGCGCTGAAAACCCGTTCGGAATGAATCCGGACGACCCCAACGGACAGGACGACATCCTGATCGCAAATCCCGAGTTGCATCTGCCGGTCGACAAGCCCATCAAATTGCTGCTTCGCTCCAAGGACGTGCTGCACAACTTCTCGGTGGCGCAGATCCGCGTCAAGATGGATTTCGTGCCGGGCCTGGTTACGCATCTCTGGTTCACACCGACGCGGACCGGCAATTTCGATCTGCTCTGCGAAGAGCTGTGCGGCATCGGGCATTTCGCCATGCGCGGCCGAGTCATCGTCGAAGACGGCAGCGCGTACGCGGCGTGGTTAGGCACCCAGCCGACCTTTGCGCAAACCTCGGCGCGACTGATCGGCGATTCGGCTGCCGGCCAGGCGCTGTTCGCCGTATGTGCCGGCTGCCATGGCTCGCAAGGCGAGGGTAATCCCGCGGTGAATGCGCCGAAATTGGCCGGGCAAGGAGACTGGTACCTGAAACGGCAGTTGGCGCATTTCAAGCAGGGTGCTCGCGGAACGAACGACAAGGATCTCTACGGCAAAATCATGGCGCCGATGGCGGCGACGCTGGCCGACGACACCGCGATCGAAAACGTCATCGCTTACATCAAGACGCTGCCGGACCAGCCCGCGCCGGCGACGGTGAAGGGGGATGTGAAGAGCGGCCAGCATCGATTCACGACCTGCAGAAGCTGTCACGGTTCAGCTGGGCAGGGGATCGAGGCAACGAAAGCCCCGAGGCTGAAAGGCATGAGCGACTGGTATCTGGTCACGCAGCTCAAGAATTTCCGCGAGCACATCCGCGGCGCGCATCCTCAGGACATGTACGGATCGCAGATGGCGCTGATGGCCGCGATGCTTACCGACGATCAGGAGATCAGTGACCTCGTTGCCTACATCGGCACCCTTTGAGGAGCAGCACCACGGCGCTGTTCGATGGCGGGCAATCGAGCACCGTGAAGATTCAGTGAAGAGGACAGGTTAATGGAAACGTACGTTGCACATGACGAAACCGATTACGCGCCGCCTGCCGAGGTTCCGGAGGTCGAGCTCTACCATCCGAAGACGTTCATCGGGAAGTACATCTGGTGCCAGGACGCGAAAGTCATCGCCATCCAGTACGCGATCACCGCGATCGGAATAGGCTTGGTCGCGCTCGTTCTGTCGTGGCTGATGCGGCTGCAGCTCGGATTCCCGAACAGCTTCTCCTTCATCGACCCGAGCAACTATCTGCAGTTCGTCAGCATGCACGGCATGATCATGGTGATCTACCTGCTCACCGCGCTGTTCCTCGGGGGCTTCGGCAATTACCTGATTCCGCTGATGGTGGGAGCACGCGACATGGTGTTCCCGTATGTCAACATGGTGAGCTATTGGGTCTATCTGTTCGCCGTGCTGCTGCTGGTCGCGAGCTTCTTCGCGCCCGGCGGATCTACGGGCGCCGGCTGGACACTTTACCCGCCTCAGGCGATTCTCGACGGCACCCCTGGGGCGAGTTGGGGAATCGTCCTGATGCTCGTCTCGCTCGCTTTCTTCATCATCGGCTTCACCATGGGCGGCTTGAACTACGTGGTGACCGTGCTGCAAGCGCGCACGCGCGGCATGACGATGATGCGTCTGCCGCTGTCGGTGTGGGGCATCTTCATGGCCACGATCCTAGCGCTGCTGGCCTTTCCCGCGTTGTTCGTCAGCGCCATCATGATGCTTCTGGACACGCTGCTCGGCACGAGCTTCTTCATGCCCGCGGTCGTGGCGAAGGGCCAGCACCTGGACCATGCCGGCGGCAGTCCGATCCTGTTCCAGCACCTGTTCTGGTTCTTCGGTCACCCCGAGGTCTATATCGTCGCGCTGCCGGCGTTCGGCATCGTCTCCGATCTGATCGCCACGCATGCAAGGAAGAACATCTTCGGCTATCGGATGATGGTCTGGGCGATCCTCGTCATCGGCGGCCTGAGCTTCATCGTGTGGGCGCACCACATGTACGTAAGCGGCATGAACCCCTACTTCGGGTTCTTCTTCGCCACGACCACGCTGATCATCGCCATTCCCACCGCCATCAAGGTCTACAACTGGGTGCTGACGCTGTGGCACGGCAACATCCATCTCACCGTTCCCATGCTGTTTGCGATCGGATTCATCTTCACGTTCATCAACGGCGGGCTGACCGGTCTGTTCCTCGGTAACGTGGTCGTGGATCTGCCGCTGTCGGACACGATGTTCGTCGTCGCCCATTTCCACATGGTGATGGCCATCGCGCCCATTCTGGTCGTGTTCGGCGCGATCTATCACTGGTACCCGAAGATCACGGGGCGCATGCTGAACGACACGCTCGGCAAGATTCACTTCTGGATCACGTTCGTCGGCAGCTATGCGATCTACTACCCGATGCACTATCTGGGATTCATGGGCGTTCCGCGCCGGTATTTCGCAATCGGCGGCACGAACTTCATCCCCGAATCCGCGCACTCGGTGAACACCGCGATCACCATCGCGGCCCTGGTCGTCGGCGCCACGCAGATCCTGTTCCTGTACAACCTGATCTCGAGTTACTTCAAGGGCAAGCCATCGGGCAGCAACCCGTGGCACGCGACCACGTTGGAGTGGCAAACGCCGGAGACCCCGCCCAAGCACGGCAACTTCGGCAAGCAGCTGCCGGTCGTCTATCGATGGGCGTACGACTACAGCGTGCCGGGCGTGAAGCACGACTTCATACCGCAGAACGTCCCGCCCAGCGATGTGGCTGCCGGCGCCTGGGTCAAGCCCTAGCCGCGCAAAGGAAGAAGCGTGACCGTCGCCTTGCTCTTTCTCGCCGGCTTGATGGGCGCCATTCTGTGGTGGCTGTTCAGGCAAAGCATCAACGTCCAGCCTTGGGTGGCGCAGGGCGCCGCCCGCGACGTTCATGAGGGTGTATTGGCGCGGCCGCCGGCGAAGACCGCCTTGTGGGTCTTTCTTGCCGTGGTGACATCGTTGTTTGCGCTCTTCATCAGCGCCTATGCCGTGCGAATGAAAGTCGGCGACTGGAACGCGTTGCCGAAACCGACGCTGCTATGGTGGAACACGTTGCTGCTGGCCGTGACCAGTGTCGGCATGCAATGGACGGTGGTTGCGGCCAGGCGAGGCGATGTGGACGGCGTGAGAACCGGCTTGATTGCCGCAGGCGTCCTGACGTTCGCGTTTCTCGCCGGGCAGTTGGTCGTCTGGCAGCAACTGAGCAACGCCGGTTACTTTCTCGCCACCAATCCGGCCAACGCGTTCTTCTATCTGCTCACCGCGCTGCACGGGCTGCACCTGCTGGGTGGCCTGGTGGCTTGGGGCAGGACCACGGCCAAGGTGCGGCGAGGCGTCGATATCGCACAAGTACGGCTGAGCGTCGAGCTATGCGCGATTTACTGGCACTTCCTGCTCGCGATCTGGCTGGTCTTGTTCGTTTTGCTGTTGTCAACATGAAGAGGTCAGAGTCCATGACGCCGCCCGCCATGACCAGTACAGCAGGTTCCCTGCCGCAGCCCGAAGGCTTGCAAAGCCTCGTCGCGGACTTTTCATCGGACCAGCGGGCGTTCAAGAACGTCCCGTGGGGCAAGCCGATGATGTGGATTTTCCTCGTCAGCGACACCTTCATCTTCGGCAGCTTCCTGATCTCGTACATGACGGTGCGAGGTTCCACGACGGTGCCCTGGCCCAACCCGAGCGAGGTCTTCTCGCTGACGCTCTTCGGCAGGAGCGTTCCGTTGCTGCTGATCGCGATCATGACGTTCATCCTGATCAGCAGCAGCGGGACGATGGCGTTGGCCGTGAACTTCGGCTATCGAAAGGATCGCCGCAAGACGGTCGTCCTGTTGCTCGCGACCGCGGCATTGGGCGCCACGTTCGTCGGGATGCAGGCGTTCGAGTGGACCAAGCTGATCATGGAGGGCGTGCGTCCGTGGGGCAACCCGTGGGGAGCGGCGCAATTCGGCTCGTCGTTCTTCATGATCACCGGCTTTCACGGCACGCACGTGACGATCGGCGTGATCTTCCTCAGCATCGTCGCGATGAAGGTGTGGCGGGGAGACCTGGACAAAGAGCGACCCGGCTTCCTGACCGGACGAAAAGGAAACTACGAGATCGTCGAAATCATGGGTCTGTACTGGCACTTCGTCGATCTGGTATGGGTCTTCATCTTCGCGGTTTTCTATCTCTGGTAGGTCAATCGTGGCACACGCCGAGAGACAACAGCTGGCACACGCCGACGGACAACCCGCGGCACACGCGGAGGAACACCACGTGGCAATCGCAGACGTGCAACATGGGTCAGCGCAGGCAGCGCACGCGGACGGACAACACGGCTCGCACGCCCAGGGCCAGCAACACCCGCTCGGCATCTATTTCAAGATCTGGGGATTGCTGTTCGTGCTGAGCACCGCGTCCTACCTCGTCGATTACTTCCACTTCCAGGGCTATCTGCGATGGGGTCTGATCCTCGCGTTCATGCTGTTGAAGGCGGGGTTGATCGTCGCCGTCTTCATGCACATGCTGTGGGAGCGCCTGGCGTTGATGTACGCCATCGTGGTCCCTCCGCTGCTGTTGCTGGTGCTGCTGGGCATCGGGGCACTCGAAGCGAACTACACGTTCTTCACCCGAGGCACGTTCTTCGGCACGCCTACCGCCGCCGCGCCGGCAAAGCATCCGTAGTGCCGTTGAGAGGCAGGTGATCCGCCGAGGCCGCACCGCGAGTCCGCGAGGCCACCTGGCGCGTCAGGAATATACGTGTTGTCCGCCGAGCGCCTTCCACTCGCGCTCGATGAATCGAGCATCTTCGTCGGAGCGCGCCTTCACTCCGATCAGAATGCCGCCATCGTGGATGCCCGTTTCGTATTGTCGGACGCGCTCCTCCGGTATGCCCCAGTCGGCAAGCGCTCCGATGAGCCCCGCCGCCAGGCCGGCGGCGCCGGCGCCTGCCAGCGCAACGGCCAGCGGACCTGCAACAACCACACCCAAGCCGGGAAGCGCCAGCGAAGCCCCCACGGCAGCGAAGATCGGAATGAGGATGCTGATTCGTCCGCCGGTGGGGCCGCCGAGCTTGCCCTCCTTTGCCGACTTGCGAGCGAGCTCGCCTTCGATTTCTCGATCGTCGGCGAAGTATCGTCGACGCGTGTCATCGGACATGACGACGTTGACATCTTTTGTGTCGTAGCCGCGCGCAACGACGGCCTGGTATGCGCGCTCGACACTTTCGTTGTCCATGAACAAGCCAGTGACCATTCTCGCGTTGCCGCCCGGTGACGCTGCATTTGTCATCGCCGCTCCTCGTTCTTGTCGTCGCGCTCGCTGCACCGGCAATCATATCCTGCGGCGGCTGGTGCTGGTCCTGCATTCTGCTCGTGACGTCAAGCGGTCTCGAGCGCGCGGCGATTGCGCCTGTGCCGAAGCGCCCGTTCGGCCGTCAATGCCAATGCAGATCCGACCCACCGGGGGGCCGCTCCGGAGCCGGCGCGGGAGACGCCTGCCGGTCCATCGTGGCAACTTGACGAAGAAGGTCGTCTCGTCCGTCCCATACGTAATTCTCCTGCGGGATCCAGCGCGCTCGCAGGTAGCCTTGTCGATCGATCAGGAACTCGCTGTGCTTGGGGACGGCGGGTACGACCCGTGGCGGGATTCGCCGGAACAGCGTGTACGTGGCCACGATGTCCGAATCGGGACCGGCAGCGATCAAGGGTTGCAGGCATCGCTCGTCTTCCGGCTTGCGAGCCGCGATCATCGATTCCCGATTCATCGGAATGGCAATCACACGAACGCCACCGCTGTTCAGCTTGTCTTTGGCGTCGGCGAGGATGCACAAGCGGGACATCGATTCGGGGTACGTAAAGAAGATCAGCAGAACGTTGTGACGGCTTCGCTGTTGAATCAACGTTTCCTGCGGACCGCGCTCCATTTCGAACGTGAAATCGGGGGCGACGGTGCCCTGCCACGGTTCGACGCTGCCATTCATCGTCTTGGCGACCTCGGCGTCCGCGTCGGCGAGCAGAAAGTTGACGAGGTCCCATCGCTCGGATTCGCCGAGGCGCGCCGAGAAACCGGGCATCGCGGTTCCCGCGATGCCGTTGCCAATCCACCAGAACAAGTCGCCCTCGCGGCGATCGAATAGACGTTTCGTCAGTGGCTGCGGCTTGCTCGGCAATCGGGCAGCGGCCGGACCGTCACCGTAGCCATACGCACCGTGACAGTCGGTGCAGTATTGCGCATACAAGACGCTGCCGCGAGTGATCGAGGTAGCCGTGTATGGGACGGGCGAACGGAAATAGGTGCTCGGATAAGCGGGCACCACGCAAAGCACGACCGCGACCACAAGCGCCATACCGATCCCGATCGCCGTCGCGCAAACGTTGCCGACGCCGCGGACTCTGAAGATGAAAATCAGCAGCGCGCCCGCGACGACACCCGCCGCCGCCGCGGCCGCTTGCAGGCCGCCCAGATCACTCAGTTCGGGCCACGTCAGTGCGAACGGCAACGGCCAGACGATCTGCTCATGCGCGCCGGGAGTCAGCGTTCCCAGCGCGCCGACCACCAAGACGATCGCGAACCCGAGCGACGTCTCCCAGATCGCATTGCGCCTGAGCTTTTGAAGCGCCGCGGCTGCGTTGCCGATATTCGCGCTTGCGCTGGCGCGCTCCAGCATCGGTGTCCAACGCTGCCGGTTCGCCGCAGCGAAGGCGAGCATCAGCGCGAAGAGGCCAAGCTTCACCGTCAGCAAGCGCCCGTAGGGGGTCCCCAGCAACGCCGGAACGCTGCCCACCAGGTACCAGCTGCTCAGCAATCCGGTTGCGGCGAGGCAACTCACGCTGGCCATGCCGAGCGTGGACAAGCGCCGCGCTGCAGCGGCAGCGATCGAAAGCCTCACCTCGGCTCGCTCCGATCGACTGAGCAGAAAGACGAACGCTGGAAGAGCTCCGATCCACGCGCCGGCCGCCAGCAGATGCAGAGCGTCTGCGGCCGCGCCGATGTAAGTCGTGGGTCCGGGCCAAGCAGCGGCGTGACCGACCAACGCGAGCGTCGTCAGCAGGAGGGCGGCCAGCAATCCGGCGAGCGCGAGTGCGCGAGCTCGGATTCGACTGTCGACCGCGACACTCGACCACGCGACGGCGACACCCAACGCGACCGCCATTGCGAAACGCACTTTCCATAATTGACCGAAGCGTGTCTCGTCGAGAACGGCGCCGAGAACGTCGCGCCGCCACGCCTCCTGGTACGCCACGTCGCTCATTTCCGCGGCTGCGAATCCCAGCCACAGCGCTCCGGAAACGAGCGCCACGACGACGCTGCTCCCGGCGAGACGCAGCAGAAACCGATGCAGGGCGCTCTCCTCCGCGCAGGCGCCCGCGTCGCGCAACGTTGGCCGGACGACAAAAACGAGGAACGCGAAGCCGCCGAAAAGCAGGAGGGCCGCCCCGAAGTGGAGGGCACGGGCCGCGACTAACATCGTGGGCGAAGGCGCGCGCGCGACGGCACGTCGTTACGCGATCACGGGCGCACGGTGAATGTGAATTGCCCGCGGGTCACGTGCGTGTCGACGGAGACGGCACGCCAATACACGCGATAGGTTCCCGGCACCAAGGGAGCGAGTGACACACGAAGCAGCGTCGGGTCGGAGGGTTCGACCTGCTTGTCGCGTTTGTCGACCTGCCGACCGTTGCTGTCCAGCACTTTGACCGTGCTGAAGGCGGCTTCGATTGTGTGGGTGAACCAAAGTCGAACCTCGACAGGCGAAGCATGCACGACGCTGCTCACCGCGGGAACCGCACGGTACAACGACACGTGCGCGGACAGATCCGTCGAAAAGCTCGCCAGCAACGCAAGCGAAGCGGCGGCGCGCAGACCGGCTCGAACGTTCATTGAATGAGACGTGTGCCTGTTGGGGCAACGGGTCATTGCCGCAGCATGCGATTATGGCAGCCGCCGATTCACCGCGCACCGATTGTCCGATCGCAGCGCGATGAATGCCTCCCGTGCGGTGAGGCTCAACGGCTGGCTTCACGTTGCCGCCGGTTTCGCGCTGAGACGCTACTCAGGGCGCCGACCATAGCGCCCATCGGGGCCTCCCACTTCACCGTTGCTTCGGCGTCGACCCACCCGCGCGCAGTCGCTTCCGCGATCGGTTTGACGGCTGCTAGCTCGCCCGCGTCCAGTAATCCGGCGCCGACCACACGCGCCGCAGATGCTCGACGAAGAAGCGCACTTTCGCCGGCACGTGCCGTTGCTGCGGCCACACCGCCAGGATGTCGTAGGCGGGTAGCGCGTATTCGTCGAGCACGGTGACGAGCTCGCCGCGCGCGAGCTGGCCTTGAATCTCCCAGGTCGAGCGCCAGCCGAGCCCGAGCCCTTCGCTCGTCCAGCGATGCAGCAGCTCGCCGTCGTTGCAGTCGAGGTTGCCCTGCACGCGCACGGTCACTTCCTTGTCGGATCGCTTGAAGTACCAGCCGCGCTGCTGTCCGCCCTGAAGATTGAACGCAAGGCAGTTGTGGTGCTTCAGCTCGTCGAGCTTGCGCGGAATGCCGTGTCGGGCGAAATAGCCCGGCGTGCCGCAGACGACGCGGCGGTTCGACGCGAGCTTCACCGCGACGAAGTTCGGGTCGATCGCGCCGCCGATGCGGATGCCCATGTCGAAGCCGAGCTGGACGAGATCGACGACCTGATCGGTGAGATTGAATGACACGCGCACTTCCGGATGGCGCGCGATGAACGCCGGCGCATGCGGGGCCACATGCTTGCGGCCGAACGCGGCGGGCGCGGCGACGACGAGATGACCGGAGGCCTTGTGCCTGCCTTCGGCGAGCAGCGACTCGGCGCGATCGAGATCGCCGACGAAGCGCCGGCAGTCGTCGAGATACGCGGCGCCTTCCTCCGTCAGCGCGAGCCGTCGCGTCGAGCGGTGCAGGAGCTTCACGCCGAGCCGTCGCTCGAGCGCGTCGATGCGCCGGCCGATCATCACCGGCGTCACGTGTGCGGCGAGCGCGGCGCGCGCGAGGCTGCCGTGCTCGACGGCGGCGACGAAGGCCTCGATCTGGGTGAGCTTGTCCATGCGATTGGCGCACGTCGTCCCCGCGAAGGCGGGGACCCAGTGTCTTTCTGCCAAACGGCGCTGGATTCCCGCCTTCGCGGGAATGACAGCCTCCATACGATACTACAGGTATCGAATCAACGGACCTATCGGCCTCTTATCGCGCCCCCCGCGCAGCAGTAGCATCCGTTCCATAGGTCGCCGCAATTGCCGGTGACCCCGCTGGAGGAGAAATTCAATGGCCAAGATGAGAGCGATCGATGCCGCCGTCCGCGTGCTCGAGCGCGAGGGCGTCACGCACGCGTTCGGCGTCCCGGGCGCCGCGATCAATCCGTTGTACTCGGCGATGAAGGCGCGCGGCAGCATCACGCACGTGCTCGCGCGCCACGTCGAAGGCGCGTCGCACATGGCCGAAGGCTACACGCGCGCGGTCGCCGGCAACATCGGCGTGTGCATCGGCACGTCGGGCCCCGCGGGCACCGACATGATCACCGGGCTCTACTCGGCGCAGGCCGACTCGATTCCGATCCTGTGCATCACCGGGCAGGCGCCGCGCGCGCGTCTGTACAAGGAAGATTTCCAGGCGGTCGACATCGAGTCGATCGCGAAGCCGGTCACCAAGTGGGCGGTGACGGTGCGCGAACCGGCGCAAGTGCCGCGCGCGTTCCAGCAGGCGTTCCATCTGATGCGCTCGGGCCGCCCCGGGCCTGTGTTGATCGACCTGCCGTTCGACGTTCAGGTCGCCGAGATCGAATTCGATCCCGAGACGTACGAGCCGCTGCCGGTCTACAAGCCGGCGGCCACGCGCGCGCAGATCGAGAAGGCGCTCGCGATGCTGAACGACGCCGACAAGCCGCTGATCGTCGCCGGCGGCGGCGTCATCAACGCCGACGCCTCCGCGCTGCTCGTGGAATTCGCCGAGACGACCGGCGTGCCGGTGATTCCTACGCTGATGGGCTGGGGCACCATTGCCGACGACCATCCGCTGATGGCGGGCATGTGCGGGCTGCAGACGTCGCATCGCTACGGCAATGCGACGATGCTCGCCTCCGATTTCGTGCTCGGCATCGGCAACCGCTGGGCGAACCGCCACACCGGCTCGGTCGACGTTTACACGAAGGGCCGCAAGTTCGTCCACGTCGACATCGAGCCCACGCAGATCGGCCGCGTGTTCGGGCCCGACTACGGCATCGTGTCGGATGCGAAAGCGGCGCTGCACCTGCTGGTCGAGGTCGCGCGCGAATGGAAGAAGGCCGGCCGGCTCAAAGACCGCAAGGCGTGGGTCGCCGAATGCCGCGAGCGCAAGCGCACGATGCTGCGCAAGACGAACTTCGAGAACGTCCCGATGAAGCCGCAGCGCGTGTACCAATGCATGAACAACGCGTTCGGCAAGGACACGTGCTACGTCAGCACGATCGGCCTTTCGCAGATCGCCGCCGCGCAGTTCCTGCACGTCTACAAGCCGCGCAACTGGATCAACTGCGGGCAGGCGGGTCCGCTCGGCTGGACGATTCCGGCGGCGCTCGGCGTGCGCGTCGCCGATCCGACGCGCAAGATCGTCGCGCTCTCCGGCGACTACGATTTCCAGTTCATGATCGAGGAGCTCGCCGTCGGCGCGCAATTCAAGCTGCCGTACCTGCACATCGTCGTCAACAATTCCTACCTCGGGCTGATCCGCCAGGCACAGCGCGGGTTCGACATGGATTATTGCGTGCAGCTCGGCTTCGACAACATCAACCATCCCGAAGGCAACAGCTACGGCGTCGATCACGTCGCCGTCGCGGAGGGACTCGGCTGCAAGGCGATTCGCGTGCACAAGCAGGAGGAGATCGACCCGGCGATCGAGCAGGCGGAAAAGTGGATGGCGGAATTCAACGTCCCCGTCGTGGTCGAAATCATCCTCGAGCGCGTCACCAACATCTCGATGGGCACCGAGATCGACAAGGTCGTCGAGTTCGAGGAGCTCGCGGCGAGTCACGCCGACGCGCCGAGCTCGATCGCGGCGTCGATGCTCGACGATTGATGTGTCATTCCGAGGAGCGCAGCGACGAGGAATCTGCTGTAACGGGCTCGCACCGATGCCAACAGCAGATCCCTCGCTGCGCTCGGGATGACACAACTCTTGATGAACGACTGACACAACTCTTGATGAACGACTGAACACATGCCGAAGCTCGCTGCCAATCTGACGATGCTCTGGAACGAGCTCGACTTCCTCGACCGCTTCGACGCGGCGGCGAAAGCGGGCTTCACCGGTGTCGAATATCTTTTCCCGTACGCTTATTCAAAGGACGCGCTCGCCGAACGGCTCGGCCGCCACGGCTTGAAGCAGGTGCTGCACAACCTGCCCGCCGGCGATTGGGCGAAGGGCGATCGCGGCATCGCGTGCGATCCCGCGCGCGTGGGCGAATTCCAGGACGGTGTGGCCAAGGCGATCGACTACGCGCGCGCGCTCGGCTGCCCGCAGGTCAATTGCCTCGCCGGCATCGCACCGGCCGGTGTCGACGCCGAGAAGGTTCGCGCGACGTTCGTGTCGAATCTGCGCTTCGCCGCCGACAAGCTCGGCGCGGCCGGCATTCGTCTGCTGATCGAGCCGATCAACACGTTCGACATTCCGGGATTCTTCCTGTCGCACACGCAGCAGGCGCTCGATGTCATTCGCGACACCGGCTCGTCGAACCTGCACGTGCAATACGACATCTACCACATGCAGCGAATGGAAGGCGAGCTCGCGAATACGATCAAGGCGAACCTGCCGAAGATCGCGCACATTCAGCTCGCCGACAATCCCGGCCGCAACGAGCCGGGCACCGGAGAGATCAACTATCGCTTCCTGTTCGGCTTTGTCGATTCGATCGGCTACGACGGCTGGATCGGCTGCGAGTACAAGCCGAAGGGCAACACGGACGAAGGACTCGGCTGGCGCCGCGCACACGGCGTCTGACCGATCGAAAACGGAGGAACGGACATGGCAAACGTCGGCTTCATCGGGCTCGGCATCATGGGCGCGCCGATGGCGGGGCACCTGATCAAAGGCGGCCACAAGGTCTTTCTCTACAGCATCCCGTCGATCCCGCAAGCGCTGGTCGACGCGGGCGGCATCGCATGCGAAAGCAGCAGGCAGGTCGCGCAAAAGGCCGACATCATCATCACGATGGTGCCCGATACGCCGCACGTCGAGACCGCACTGTTCGCGGAGAACGGTGTCGCGAGCGGCCTCGGCAAGGGCAAGATCGTCGTCGACATGAGCTCGATCTCGCCGATCGCGACCAAGACGTTCGCGCAGAAGATCAACGCGCTCGGCTGCGAGTATCTCGACGCACCCGTGTCGGGCGGCGAAGTCGGCGCCAAGGCGGCGTCGCTCACGATCATGGTCGGCGGCAGCGAAGCGACATTCGCGAAGGTGAAGCCGCTGTTCGAGCTGATGGGCAAGAACATCACGCTCGTCGGCGGCAACGGCGACGGCCAGACGACCAAGGTCGCGAACCAGATCATCGTCGCGCTGACGATCGAGGCGGTCGGCGAGGCGCTGCTGTTCGCGGCGAAGGCCGGCGCCGATCCCGCAAAGGTGCGCCAGGCGCTGATGGGCGGCTTCGCATCGTCGCGCATCCTCGAAGTGCACGGCGAGCGCATGGTCAAGCGCACGTTCGATCCGGGATTTCGCATCGAGCTTCATCAGAAGGATCTCAGTCTCGCGCTGTCAAGCGCGCGTGCGATCGGCGTGTCGCTGCCGAACACGGCGACCGCGCAGGAGCTCTTCAACGCGTGTGCCGCGAACGGCGGTTCCGGGTGGGACCACTCGGCGATGGTGCGCGCGCTGGAAAAGCTCGCCAACTTCGAGATCGGCCAGCGGCCTCCCGAGCGCTGACCGCTGTCATTCCCGCGCAGGCGGGAATCCAGTGTCGTGCGATGGAAGACGCTGGGTCCCCGCCTTCGCGGGGACGACGGGTGCTCACGCGGAGCCGTCATTACTTGCGAGCAAAGGAACAGCGCAATGGCCTCGCCCCGTAACTTGCTTCGCGCGATGTTCGACGCGGCGATCGCATCGGCGCAGCCTGCGCGCTGCCTGCCGCCGCACTTGCCGTTACCGCCCGAGGGCCGCACGATCGTCATCGGCGCCGGAAAGGCCTCCGCCGCGATGGCGAAAGCGTTCGAGGACCACTGGCGCGGCGAAATGACCGGCCTCGTCGTTACGCGCTACGGCTACGCGGTGCCGTGCGAGCGGATCGAGATCGTCGAGGCCGCACATCCGGTGCCCGATGCGGCGGGACTCGACGCGGCGAAGCGCATCCTCTCGCTCGTTCGGGGCTTGAGCGCCGACGATCTCGTCGTCTGCCTGATCTCGGGCGGCGGCTCGGCGCTGCTGACGCTGCCGGCCGAGGGCTTGACGCTCGACGACAAGCAGGCGGTCAATCGTGCGCTGCTCAAATCCGGCGCGACGATCAGCGAGATGAATTGCGTGCGCCGTCATCTGTCGGCGATCAAGGGCGGACGGCTCGCCGCCGCGGCGCATCCGGCGAAGGTCGTCACGCTGCTGATGTCCGATGTGCCGGGCGACGATCCGATCAACATTGCATCCGGCCCGACGGTCGCCGATCCGACGACGTGCGCCGACGCGCTCGACGTGATTCGCCGGTACGGGGTCGAAGTGCCGGCATCGGTGCGACGCGTGCTCGAATCGGGCGCGGGCGAGAGCGTGAAGCCCGGCGATCCGCGGCTCGGGCGCGCCGAAGTGCGAATGATCGCGACGCCGCAGATGGCGCTCGAAGCGGCGGCGGCCGTCGCGCGCCGCGCCGATGTGCCGACGCTGATCCTCGGCGATGCGATCGAAGGCGAAGCGCGCGAGGTCGGCCGCGTGATGGCCGGCATCGCGCAGCAGGTCGCCGTGCATTCGCAGCCGATCGCCGCGCCGTGCGTGCTGCTGTCCGGCGGCGAGACGACGGTCACCGTGCGCGGCCAGGGGCGTGGCGGGCGCAACGTCGAGTTCCTGCTTTCGCTCGCGATCGCGCTCGATTCGCGGCCGAACATCCATGCGATCGCCGGCGATACCGACGGCGTCGACGGCCAGGAGGAGATCGCCGGCGCGATCGTGACGCCCGACACGCTCGCACGCGCATGGTCGAAAGGCATTCGGCCGCGCGACAGCCTTGCGAACAACGACGGCCACGGATTCTTCGAGGCGCTCGGCGATTCGGTCATCACCGGTCCGACGCTGACCAACGTCAACGATTTCCGCGCGATCCTCATCGATCGGAGCGCAACGCCATGACCGCACAACGGCGCAACCGCCGCGCGAAGATCGTCGCGACACTCGGACCCGCGAGCTCGACCGACGAGCGGATCGCCGCGCTGTTCGACGCCGGCGTCGACGTGTTTCGCTTGAACGCGAGCCACGGCACGCAAGCCGATCACGCGCAGCGTCTTGCGAGCATTCGCGCGCTCGAGCGTGAAACGGGCCGGCCGATCGGCGTGCTGTTCGATCTGCAGGGACCCAAGCTTCGCGTCGGGACGTTCGCTGCCGGTCGCGCCGAGCTTGCCGCCGGTTCGGCGTTCAGGTTCGACCTCGATTCCGCGCCGGGCGACGCGCGGCGGGTTTCGCTGCCACACCCGGAGATTTTCGCCGCGGCCGCCGTGGGCACGGAGCTCCTGATCGACGACGGCAAGCTTCGGCTGCGTGTCGACTCGCGCAGCGCCGATCGCATCGAAACGACCGTGGTCGTCGGCGGCGCGGTCTCGGATCGCAAGGGCGTCAACGTTCCCGGCGTCGTGCTGCCGATCTCGCCACTTACGGCGAAGGATCGCGCCGATCTCGCGTTCGGGCTCGACCAGGGCGTCGACTGGGTCGCGCTGTCGTTCGTGCAACGGCCGCAGGACATCGACGAGGCGCGCGAGATCATCGGCCGGCGCGCGTGGATCATGGCGAAGCTCGAGAAGCCCGCGGCGATCGAGCATCTCGATGCGATCGTCGAGCGCGTCGACGGCATCATGGTCGCGCGCGGCGATCTCGGCGTCGAGCTTCCGCCCGAGCACGTGCCGGCGGCGCAGCGGCGGATCGTCCGCGCGTGCCGGCGGGCGGGCAAACCGGTCGTCGTCGCAACGCAGATGCTCGAGTCGATGATCGAGTCGCCGGTGCCGACGCGTGCCGAAGTCTCCGATGTTGCAACGGCGATCTACGAAGGTGTCGATGCGGTGATGCTGTCGGCGGAATCGGCGTCGGGCCGCTATCCGGTCGAATCGGTCGCGATGATGGAGCGCATCATCGAGCGCGTCGAGTGCGACGATGCGTATCGCGAGGGTCTCGATGCGTCGTATTCGCCGGCCGAGGCGACGACCGCCGACGCGCTCGCGAGCGCGCTTCGCCGCATCGCGTCGCTGCTCGAGCCGGCGGCGACCGTCACGTACACGGCGTCGGGCTTCTCGTCGCTGCGCGCGGCGCGCGAGCGTCCGGCGGCGCCGATCCTCGGGCTCACGCCGGATCTCGCGACGGCGCGACGGCTCGCGCTCGTCTGGGGCGTGCACGCGGTCACGTCGGCCGACGTGGCCGACGTCGACGGCATGATCGCGGGCGCGAGCGAGACTGCGGTACGCGAAGGATTCGCGCGGCCCGGCGACGACATCGTCGTCGTCGCGGGTCTGCCGTTCGGCCGCGCGGGAACGACGAACCTGCTGCACGTCGCGCGCATCGGGCACTGACGCGTGGAGGCGGAGAAAATGCTTGACAGCCGCCCTGTTGTCGCTCATACTTGTATACATCACATGGATACCAGCCGGCCGATTCCGATGCTGCCCACGCCGTCCGCCGCCGACCCCGGCCGCAAGTCGAGCGCCGACCAGATCGCGTTCAGCGTGCTGCGCGCGATCGCCGAGCAGCGGCTGCGTCCCGGAACACGGCTTACCGAAGAAGACCTTTCGGCGGTATTCGGCGTCAGCAGAACGATCGTGCGGCAGGCGCTGACGCAGCTCGCCGCGCACAGCATCGTCGGCGTGCGGCCGAAAAAAGGCTGGTTCATCATCGAGCCGCCCGAGCACGAGGTGCGCGACGTGTTCGCCGCGCGCAGGCTCGTCGAGAGCGCGCTGATCCGCGAGTTCGCGGCGAGCGCAACGCCGGCGCAGATCAGGCTGCTGCAGGACCACGTGCGAGCGCAGCAGCAGGCGATCGATGCCGGCGATACGGCGCTGCGCACACATCTGCTGACCGATTTCCACGTCCGCATTGCCGAGATCGTCGGCAATGCGGTGGTGACGCGGATGATCCGCGATCTCACCATGCGCACGAACCTGATCGCGATGCTCTACCAGACGGGTCAGGAAGCGTCCGCGTCGTGCGCCGAGCACGAGCAGGTCCTCAAGGCGGTCAAGGCGCACGACGCCGATGCGGCCGCGCGGCTGATGAGCGAGCACGTGTCGGCGGTCGAGCGCGGATTGCGCGACCGCCGCAGCGCCGATCCGATTCACCGACTGCGCGATGCGCTGATCGCGAGGCCGGTCGCCGCGGGATCTCGTTGGTCTGCCGCCACCGCAAAGTCGCTCCGCGCGCCGGCGCAGGCCTCGCGCCGCACCAGGACCAAGGCTTGAGGTCGCCTGCTATGCGGGCGCCGAAGTTATTTCCGGGTTCCTCGTACGCTGAACAAGAAAACCGGGCGGCAGGGAACGATCGTGGGGATGTAATCCGCTAGGAGGAGCAGATGCCGAAGTTTTTCAAGTCGCTGTTCGGTCAGGTGGTGGTCGCACTCGTCGTCGGCATTGCGCTGGGGGTGATTGATCCGCAGTTCGCCGCGAAGCTGAAGCCGCTCGGCGATGGGTTCATCAAGCTGATCAAGATGATCATCGGACCGCTCGTCTTCCTGGTCGTGGTTCATGGCATCTGCGGCACCGGCGACCTGAAGAAGGTGGGACGCGTCGGAGTGAAGGCGATCCTCTATTTCGAGGTCGTCACGAGCTTCGCGCTGATCCTGGGCATCTCGCTCGCGTACTTCTTTTCGCCCGGGGTGGGGATGAACATCGATCCCAATTCGCTGGACGCGGCTCAGATGGCGGCCTACACCGACCGTGTGGGACAAGTGAAGAGCACAGTCGATTTCCTGCTGCGCATCATCCCGACGACCTTCGTGGATGCATTCGCCAAGGGAGATGTCCTGCAGGTGCTGCTGGTCGCAATCCTGTTCGGCGCAGCCGTGACGCTTCTCGGCCCGCGCGGAAAGCCGGTCGCCGATCTGGTCGACGACCTGGCACACGTATTCTTCAAGGTCATTGGCTTTGTCGTCCGGCTCGCCCCGCTCGGCGTGCTCGGCGCCATCGCGTTCACGGTGGGCAAGTACGGCATCGGCTCACTGAAGCAGCTCGGCTTCCTGGTGGCAATCTTCTATGTCACCTGCGGCATATTCGTGGTCGGCGTGCTTGGCCTCATCCTGCGCTTCGTCGGGTTCAACATCTTCAAGTTCCTCGCCTATCTCCGCGAAGAGTTGCTGGTCGTGCTCGGCACTGCGTCGTCGGACAGCGTGTTGCCGCAAGTCATGCGCAAGCTCGAAGCGATGGGGATCAAGTCGTCGACGGTGGGGCTGGTAATCCCGACCGGGTATTCGTTCAATCTCGACGGCTTTTCGATCTACCTCACTCTCGCGGCGGTATTCATTGCGCAGGCGACCAACACGCCGCTATCGCTGACAGACCTGCTGACGATCCTCGCGATCTCGCTCATCACTTCCAAAGGTGCGCATGGCGTGCCGGGGTCGGCCATCGTGATCCTCGCGGCGACGCTGGCCGCGGTCCCCGCGATACCGGCCATTGGGCTGGTACTGGTGCTGGCGGTGGATTGGTTCATGGGGATCGCGCGAGCGGTGACCAACCTCATCGGCAACTGTGTGGCGACCGTCGTCATCGGGGTCTGGGAGAAGGACATCGACCGAAGTCGCGCGCGGCAAGTGCTCGACGGTGAGTTGGAAGTCGATGTGGGCGCACCGGAGTTCGTCGAGCCGCTGCCCCAGCCGGTCGGTCGTGCATGAGCAGGAGAGTTGACATGGATGCCATTCGATATCTGGAACGAGCTTTTGCATTGCTGGGCGCGACACTGCTGGCGCTGTCGGCGTGGACGGGAACGGCCCAAGCGCAGGCCGAAGAGACGCCTTTGGACGATTACCGGGCGAGGGCGGAACAGCCGCGGTCCACGTTCGGCAACGCGCTCGATGACATTCTCACGGCGGGAGTGGTGAGAATCGCCGTACCACAGGATTTCCCGCCGTTCGGCTCGATGGGCGCCGACAGGCGGCTGGAGGGCTACGACGTTGACGTCGCCGGCCTGATCGCCAAGGATCTCGGCGTGCGTTTGCAGCTGTTGCCTGTGAAGAGTACTGACCGGTTATCGTTGCTGCTCGCGAAGCGGGTCGATCTGGTGGTGGCAAGCCTGGGCATCAGTCCGGATCGTGCGCGCGCGATCGCTTTCTCCTCGCCCTATGCCCCGTTCTACTCCGGTGTCTACGGCTCGGCGGGGGTCGCCGTGAAGAGTCTGGCGGATCTCGCAGGCAAGAAGGTTGCAGTTACGCGCAACACGCTGGAAGACATCGAGCTCGCGGCAGCCGCGCCGCAAGGGGTCGAGATCCTGCGCTTTGCGGATAACGAGGCCACCATCCAGGCTTTCCTTTCCGGTCAGGCCGAACTGATCGCTACCGGCAGTGTGGTCGCCGCGACGATGGGCAAGGCGAACCCGGCGAAAAAGATCGCGCTCAAGTTCACAATCAGGGAATCACCCGCGAGCATAGGTGTGCGCAGAGGCGAAGTGCAGCTTCTGCACTGGGTAAACGTATTCGTGCTGCACAAGAAACTCAACGGCGATCTCGACAAGCTGTCGCGCAAGTGGTTCGGCGAGCCACTGCCGCCGCTGCCCGCACTATAGCTTGCGACCCGGCGAGGAGGAGCCATGCGTTTCGGAGAGGATTTGATGCGGCAGGCGGACGTGCTCGGGCTATTCACCGAGGATGCGCCGCGGATCACGCGCACGTATCTGAGCGAGCAGCACAAGCAGGCCGGCGAATACCTGATCGGGCTGATGCGCCGCGCCGGGATGAGCGCAGGCTTCGACGCGCTCGGCAACGTCGTCGGGCGTTACGAGGCGGCAGACGCACGTGCGCCGACGGTGATGACCGGCTCGCACATGGACAGCGTGCGCAACGCCGGCAAGTACGACGGCCTGTTCGGCATCATCACGGCGGTCGCGTGCGTGAAGGAGCTGCACGATCGCGGCAAGCAGCTGCCGTATGCGCTCGAGATCGTCGGCTTCGGCGACGAGGAGGGCGTGCGCTTCGGCGCGGCGCTGATCGGCAGCAAGGCGATGGCGGGCAGCTTCGAGCCCGCATGGCTCGACAGGACCGACGACAACGGCATCACGATGCGCGACGCGCTCGTGCAGTTCGGCGGCGATCCGGAACGCTGGCGCGAGCTCGACCGGCGCGGCCGCAATGTTGTCGCCTACGTCGAGTCGCACATTGAACAGGGTCCGGTGCTGCTCAACGAAGGCCTGCCGGTCGGCGTCGTCACGGCGATCGCCGGAGCGACGCGGATGCGCGTCAACGTGACCGGACTCGCCGGCCACGCGGGCACCGTGCCTATGGGTAGCCGCAAGGATGCGCTGACCGCGGCGTGCGAGATGGCGCTCGAAGTCGAGCGCTACTGCGAGACGCACGCAGGGCTCGTCGGAACCGTCGGCAAGCTGAACGTGCTGCCCGGCGCGATCAACGTGATCCCGCAGGACGTCGAATTCACCGTCGACGTTCGCTCGGGCGACGACGAGCTGCGCCGCAAGGCGGTGGCCGCGCTGCAGCAGAGCTTCGACGAAATCGCGAGGCGGCGCCGCGTCGAGGTGAACGCCGCGCCGTTCTATGCGCTCGATGCCGCGCCCTGCGACGCCGGATTGCAGCGGCAATTCGCCGATGCGATCGCCGCGCACGGCATTTCAGTGCGCCATCTCGCGAGCGGCGCCGGGCACGACGCAATGGTATTTCCCGCGGTCGCGCCGATCGCGATGCTGTTCGTCCGCTGCGGCAACAACGGGATCAGTCATCACCCCGACGAGACGATGACGGCCGAAGACGCGGAGCTCGCAACGTCGGTGCTGCTCCATTTCTTCGAGCATTACGAGCTATGAGTGCCTATGACGAGCTGGGCCGCTGGATCGACGCCCATCATCCGCAACAGATCGAGTTCCTGCGCGAGATCGTGCGCGTTCCGTCCGACACGCCGCCCGGCGACAACGCACCGGCGGCGGAAAAGGCTGCGCAATTGCTGAGCGCGCTCGGCTACACCGTCGAGCGCCATCCGGTGCCTGCCGATTTTCTGCGCGAATACGGCATGAAAAGCGTGACCAACCTGATCGTGCGCCATCGCTTCGGGAGCGGCGGGCCGACGATCGCGCTCAACGCGCATGGCGACGTCGTCCCGCCCGGTGAAGGATGGACGAAGCCGCCGTACGAAGGCGTGATCGAGAATGGACGCATGTACGCGCGCGGCGTTGCCGTATCGAAGTGCGACATCGCGACCTACACGTACGCGCTGTCGGCGCTGCGGGCGCTTTCGCAGGCCGGTACGCAGCTCGACGGCGCGGTCGAGCTTCACTTCACCTACGACGAGGAGTTCGGCGGCCTCGCGGGCCCGGGGTTCCTGCTGAGCCGCGGACTGACGACGCCCGACTTCGCGATCGCGGCGAGCTTCAGCTACGCGGTCGTCACGGCCCACAACGGGTGCCTGCAGCTGGAGGTGACGGTCCACGGCAAGTCGGGACACGGCGCAATGCCCGAAACCGGGCGCGACGCGTTTCGCGCCGGTACCTCGATCCTGAACGCGCTCTATGCGGAAGCGGACGGGCTCGAGTCCCGGAAATCGAGCGTCAGAGGCATCGATCATCCGACGATGATCGTCGGCGTGATCAACGGCGGCATCAATACGAACGTCGTGCCCGATCGTCTGACGCTGCGCCTCGATCGTAGGATGACGCCGGAAGAAAACCCGGCCGACGTCGAAGCGCGCATACGCTCGCTGATCGAGGACGCCGTGCGAGGCCGCGATGGCATCCGTGCCGAGATCCGCCGATTGCTGCTCGCGAACGCGCTCAAGCCGATGCCCGGTCAGGAAAGGCTCGTCGCGGCGATCCAGCGCCACGGCGCGCGCATGTTCGGCGTCGACATTCCGGCCGTCGGTGTTCCGCTGTACGCCGATGCGCGTCTTTACGGCGAGCACGGCGTGCCGATCGTGATGTACGGCGCGGGCCCGCGCACCATCGAGGAGTCGAATGCGAAGCGCCCCGACGAAAACCTGCTGCTCGAGGACCTGCGGCGCGCAACGCATGTGATTGCGGGCACCGTGCACGACGTGCTGCGCGTGTAGCCCGGTCGTCGACCGCGGTATGATGCGCGGGCCATGGCACAGCCCACGCAAGCGCATCGCGTCGTCGTCGTCGGCGGTGGCGCCGGCGGGCTCGAGCTCGCGACAAGGCTCGGCGATCGGCTCGGCAAGCGCGACCGCGCGCACGTCACGCTGATCGATTGCGCGCGCACGCACCTGTGGAAGCCGCTGTTACATCAGGTCGCCGCGGGCTCGCTCGGGCTCGACGACCAGTCGCTCGACTACCTCGCGCAGGCGCGGTGGCATCACTTCAGCTACAGGCTCGGCGCGATGGACGGCGTCGATCGCGACCGCCGCGAGGTGTTCGTCGCGCCGTCGTTCAACGAAGAAGGGCGCGAGGTGACACCGAGGCGCACGTTCGGCTACGACACGCTGGTCATCGCGGTCGGCAGCACCGGCAACGATTTCGGCACGCCGGGCGTGCGCGAGCACACGATCCAGCTCGAAACATCGGACGAGGCGGGACGCTTTCACCGGCGGCTGATCGACGCGTGCCTTCGCGCGAACACGCAGGCTCGCCCGCTCTCACGCGATCAGATCTCGGTCGCCATCGTGGGCGCCGGCGCGACCGGCGTCGAGCTATGCGCGGAGCTGCACAACGCCACACGCGTGCTCGCGTCGTACGGGCTCGACCGCATCGATCCGGAACGTAATGTGCGCATCGTGCTGATCGAAGCCGGCCCGCGGATCCTGCCGGCGCTGCCGGAGCGATTGTCGGTCGCCGCGCACAAGCTGCTCGACGATCTGGGCATCGAAGTGATGACCGGCCGCCGCGTAATCGCCGTCGATGCGTACGGCGTGACGCTCGACGGCGGCGAGCGTATCGAAGCCGACCTCCGAGTCTGGGCTGCTGGCATCAAGGCTCCGGATTTCCTGAAGGACATCGGCGGTCTAGAAACGAACCGCCTCAATCAGCTCGTCGTTCGGCCGACGCTGCAGACGACGCGCGACGATGCGATATTCGCGCTCGGCGACTGCGCGGCGGTCCCGATGCCGGACGGCGGCACGGTGCCGCCGCGCGCACAGGCCGCGCATCAGGAAGCGAGCCTGCTCGCGCGTTCGATACCGGCGCGCATCGCCGGCCGTCCGCTGCGCGCTTTCCGTTATCGCGATTTCGGATCGCTCGTCTCGTTCGGCGAGTACAGCGCCGTGGGCAACCTGATGGGCCGGCTGATCGGCGGCAACCTCTGGGTCGACGGCCTGTTCGCGCGCCTCATGTACTGGAGCCTGTACCGGATGCACCTGCTCGCGCTGCACGGCTTGGCGCGTGTCGCGCTCGATACGCTCGGCGACTGGATCACGCGTCGCAACGAGCCGCGGGTCAAGCTGCATTGACCCGACGATCGGATGCCACACCGGGGCGCTCGCAAACCAGGCCGGCACCGCTATACTGCGCCCTCGGTGCGGCGGCGCGGATGAATTCAAGTCGAGCCTTGCGCATCGCTCGGGGTCGGTTCGCCATTCGCTCGGGGAGTTTGCCCATGCAACGCCGTTTCGTCGTCGGCTTGGCTGCACTCGTCGCGACCGCCACACCCGCGCTCGCCGCGCAGCGCGCGTTCATCACCACGGCAACTCGGCCATTGGCGGCACGGTGACGCCCGCAGGGCTGAACTGATCGACCGATGGCAGCGCTCGCGATCCGGGAGGACCCCGACGGCCGACGCGTGCTCGCGTTGAGCGGCCGGCTCGACGCGGCCTCGCTGCCCCAGTTGTGGCCTGACGTGCGACGCGCGGTGGCCGACGATCCTTCGAAGCCCGTCGTCGTCGATGCCGGCGGCGTCGAGTATGCCGACGGCGCCGGCATTGCGCTGCTGGTCGAACTGCTGCGCCATCCGCGCGAGGGCAAAGTCGAGGTCGCCAATCTCAAGCCCGCGTTCGCCACGCTGCTCGCGCAATACAAGCCGCAAGTCTTCGACCACGATCTCGATCCCGAGCCGAAGCGCGGACCCGTCGTCGAAGAGGTCGGACGCCATGCGTTCAAGATCTGGCGCGACCTCCGCGAGCAGGTCGCGTTCGTAGGCCAGGCGACCGCCGCACTCGCGCACGCGGTGCGCCACCCGGCGAGCGTGCGCTGGTCGGACGTCTGGCGCGTCTGCGAGCTCGCAGGCGTCGATGGTTTGCCGATCGTCACGCTGATCTCGTTGCTGCTCGGCATGATCCTCGCGTTCCAGTCGGCGGTGCCGATGAAGCGCTTCGGCGCCGAAATCTTCGTCGCGGACCTGATCGGCCTCGCGATGCTGCGCGAGCTCGGCCCGCTGATGACGGCGATCCTGCTCGCCGGCCGCTCGGGCGCTGCGTTCGCTGCCGAGATCGGCACGATGCGCGTCAACCAGGAGGTGGACGCGCTTTCCACGATGGGTCTCGACCCCGTCCGCTTTCTTGTCACGCCACGGATCATCGCCGCGCTGCTGATGACGCCGCTGCTGACGCTGTACTCCGACCTCGTCGGCCTCGTCGGCGGCGCGATCACGATGCGCTCGTTCTCGATCCCGCTCGTGACATTCCTGAAGGAGGTCGACGCGGCGGTCAGCATGACGGACTTCCTCGCGGGCTTCATCAAGTCGTTCGTGTTCGCGCTGCTTGTCGCGGGCATCGGCTGCCTGCGCGGCTTGCAGACGAGCGCCGGCGCGTCGGCGGTCGGCGAGGCCGCCACGCGCGCCGTCGTCTCCGGAATCATCCTGCTCGTCGCGGTCGACGGGCTGTTCGCGTTCGCGTATTACCTGTTGGACATATGAGCGACGCGGGCGAAGCGCTGATCCGCGTCGAAGGCCTCGCAGCCGGCTATGAAGGCGTCGCCATCCTTGAAAACATCACGTTCGAGGTGCGCCGCGGCGAGGTGTTCGGCATCCTCGGCGGCTCCGGTTCGGGCAAGACGACGATCATGAAGCACATGATCGGCCTGCTGCCGCCGATCGAAGGGCGCGTATTTTTCGGCGACGACGAGCTCGCCAGCGCCGACGAGGAGACGCGCGAGCGCATCCTGCGCCGCATCGGCGTGATGTACCAGTCTGGCGCGCTGTTCGGATCGATGACGCTGCTCGAGAACGTGCGCCTTCCGCTCGAGGTGTACACCGACCTTCCCGACGAAGCGATCGACCTCGTCGCGCGGATGAAGCTCTCGCTCGTCGGTCTCGAGGCGTTCACCGGCCACCTGCCGGCCGAGCTCTCCGGCGGCATGCAGAAGCGCGCCGGCATCGCGCGCGCGATGGCGCTCGATCCGGCGATCCTGTTCCTCGACGAGCCGTCGTCGGGGCTCGACCCGGTCACCGCAGCCTCGCTCGACGAGACGATCCGCCGGCTCGCCGACAACCTCGGAGTCACGTTCGTCATGGTCACGCACGATCTCGCGAGCATCTTCGTCGCCACTGATCGGGTGATCCTACTGCACAAGGCGGCGCGCGGTATCATCGCCGAGGGCGATCCGCGCAAGCTTCGAGACGAAAGCGACGATCCTCGCGTGCGGGCCTTCTTCCGCCGCGAGCCCGAGACAGCGCCCGCCTGACCCGCGCAATGAGCGTCAAAGCCAATTATTTCAAGCTCGGTCTGTTCGTCATCGGCGCGGTCGTCGTCGCGGCGCTGCTGCTGATCGTCATCGGCTCGGGCCGCTGGTTCCAGCCGCGCATCACGATCGAGACCTACTTCAACGAATCGGTGCAGGGCCTCGACATCGGCTCCAAGGTCAAGTATCGCGGCGTCGTCATCGGCGAGGTGACGCGCATTTCGTTCACCTACACGCGCTACCAGCAGGAAAAGCCGATGTCGGAGCGTCTGCGCTACGTGCTCGTAGAAGCGCAGTTGCAGCCGCAGCTTCTCGGCGGACGCACCGCCGCCGGTGACATCACCAGCCCGCAGAATGCGGCGCTCGAAGTCGAGCGGGGCCTGCGGGTGCGCATCGCGCCGCAAGGCATTACAGGCACAAATTATCTCGAGATCGACTACGTCAATGCCGAGACGAACACCCCGCTGCCGATCGACTGGGAGCCGATCTACACCTACATCCCGAGCTCGCCTTCGACGGTGGCGCAGTTCGTGAACGCGGCGTCCGAGATCGTGGATCGGCTGCACCGTCTCGACGTCGAGCGAACGGTCGACAATTTGAACAAGCTGCTCGTCACGATGAACGATCGGATTGGCGGGTTCGACACGCGCGCGATCTCGCAGCGCACCGAGCGTGCCCTCGATCGGCTGGACAAGACGCTCACGTCGATCGACGCGAAGCGGCTCTCGGACGAAGCGGCGGGCCTGCTGTCCGAGCTTCGCACGACGAACACGCAGTTGAAGCAGACGCTCGACAACCCGTCGTTCAAGAAGCTGCCCGACGACGCCTCGGCGGCGGTCGAACGGTTCCGCAAGCTGGTCGAGGATCCGAATTTGCCGAAATCGCTCGCGAGCCTCTCGCGCACGCTCGGTCGGCTCGACAAGATCTTCGGCGGCGGCGAGGCCGACCTTGCGACGACGATCGAGAACCTGCGACAGATCACCGACAACCTGCGCGATCTCAGCGAAGACACAAAGCGCTATCCGTCGAACGTGCTGTTCGGTGCGCCGCCGCCGCCGCTGGAAAGGCCCAAATGAACGCCTGTCCGTCGCGCGCGCGGTGCGCGCTCGCTCCACTGGCCGCGATCAGCGTCGCCGCGCCATTCCGCGGCAAGGCGTTCGTCTACCGCGAATCGGAATTGAAGTACGCGAACGATTTCTACACCGAGTTCCTGGTGCCGCCCGCTGCGATGATCGGCGAGGCGACCGCGCGGGCACTCGATCGCGCCCACGCGTTCGAGCGCGTCGCGCCGCCTGGCGCGCCATCCGATGCGGAGTACGTGCTCGACGGCTTCGTCGAGGCGCTGTACGGCGATACGCGCAACGGCACGAAGCCGACCGCCGAGATCGCGATCACGTATTACCTCTCACGGACCGATGCGGTTTCGCCGTTCTGGTCGAAGGAGTACCGCCGCAGCGTCGCGTTGTCCGCCAACTCGCCGGAGCAATTCGCGACTGCGCTGTCGGCGGCGTTCGGCGAGATTCTCGCCGAGCTCGCGCGCGATCTTTCCACGGTGCAGCTGCCGGCGCGGTGAAATTGGGGTCAGAGCCTTAATTCGGCTGCACACACGTGGCAAGGCTAATCGCAGCCCGAATTAAGGCTCTGACCCCAATTTCAAAAGCGGGAATCCAGTGTCTTTGCGACGAACGACACTGGGTCCCCGCATTCGCGGGGACGACGGGCGCTTAGTCGCCGTCCGCCACAACCGCGACGAGGTCGTGCTCGTCGGCGCCGGTGACGCGCACGCGCGCGAACGTGCCGACGGCGAGATCGCCGCCGCGCGCGATGCGTACGACGCCGTCGATCTCCGGCGCGTCCGCCGCACTGCGCGCGATCGCGATCGCATCGCCACCGCGGTCGACATGCGAATCGACCAGCACGGGAATCGTTGAGCCGACGCGCCGCACGAGCCGCGCCGCGCTGATCTTCGCCTGCGCCGCCATGAAGCACGCGCGGCGCTCTTCCTTCACCTCGTCGGGCACCGGATCGGGCAGCGCGTTGGCGGCGGCGCCGTCGACCGGCGAATAGGCGAAGCAGCCGACGCGATCGAGCTGCGCGGCCTCGAGGAACGCGAGCAGCTCGTCGAACTCGCGCTCGGTCTCGCCGGGAAAGCCGACGATGAACGTGCTGCGAAGCACGATATCGGGTCGCGCGTCGCGCCACGATTCGATGCGCCGCAGCGTGTCTTCGGCGTCGGCCGGGCGCTTCATCAGCTTCAGGATGCGTGGGCTCGCATGCTGGAAGGGCACGTCGAGATACGGCAGCAGCCCGAAGCGCGCCGGATCGGCCGTCATCTTCGCGATCGCTTCGTCGACGTGCGGATACGGATAGACGTAGTGCAGCCGCACCCACGCGCCATGCTCGCGCGCGAGCGCGTCGAGCGCGCCGGCGAGCTCCGTCATCCGCGTCCTGAGCGGCCGGCCTTGCCAGAAACCGGTGCGGTATTTCACGTCGACGCCGTACGCGCTCGTGTCCTGCGAGACGACGAGGATCTCGCGCACGCCGGCGCGAAGCAGGCGCTCGGCTTCGGCGAGCACTTCGCCGACGGGCCGGCTCACGAGATCGCCGCGCATCGACGGAATGATGCAGAACGTGCAGCGATGGTTGCAGCCTTCGCTCACCTTCAGGTACGCGTAATGGCGCGGCGTGAGCTTGATGCCCTGTGGCGGCACGAGATCGACGAACGGATCGTGCGGCTTCGGCAGCTGCGCGTGAACGGCGCTCATCACTTCGGCCGTCGCGTGCGGGCCTGTGACGGCCAGCACATTCGGGTGAGCAGCACGCACGAATTCGCCGCCGTCTTTCGCGCCGAGGCAACCGGTGACGATCACCTTGCCGTTCTCCGCGAGTGCCTCGCCGATCGCGTCGAGCGATTCAGCGACCGCCGCGTCGAGGAAGCCGCACGTATTGACGACGACGAGGTCGGCGCCCTCGTACGACGGCGCAATGGCGTAACCCTCGGCGCGAAGCTGCGTGAGGATCTGCTCGGAATCGACGAGCGCCTTCGGACAGCCGAGCGACACGAATCCGATTCGCGGCGACGCGTCCGGGCGCCGGTTCGACGTGCGGCGCAGCGGCGCCAGTTTGGTCGCCGGTCGCGCGCTCATTGCGAGGTCGTCGCGCATCGTTGCGCTGCGGCAGCAACGACAACGCATGCGAGGTTGCGCGATGCAAAAAAAACCGGGCGCCGCGCCCGGTTGTTGCGGCGCTTCGAGCGGGTCATCGCTTTTTCTCGTCCTCCGTCTCCGATTGCGCCGAAGCGCCGAAGTTCGGAAACGGAAAAGTCGTGAAGATGCCCCGCGTCTGGTCCTGCATCCGCTGCTGCATGTCGAGGAACAGCTTCGCGCTCTGCTCGAGATAGTTGCCGAGCATGCCCTGCATCGCCGGCGCCTGCATCTGCATGAACTGCTTCCAAAGGTCCGGCGTCAGCAACAACTTGTCGCCGTAGATCTGCTTGACCTGATCCTGCAGCTTCTTCTGGATCGCGAGGAACGCCTTGACGTTCTGCTCCATGTAGCTGCCGATGATCGTCTGCTGCGCGGTGCCATAGAAGCGGATCATTTGCGCGAGCATCTCGGAGCTGAACATCGGCAGGCCGGCGGACTCCTCGTCGAGGATGATCTGGAGCAGGATCGCGCGCGTGAGGTCATCGCCTGTCTTCGCGTCGACGACGTGGAAATCGAGATTGTCCAGCACCATCTGCTTCACGTCCGCGAGCGTGATATAGCCGCTGTTCGCCGTGTCGTACAGCCGGCGGTTGGGGTACTTCTTGATCATGCGAGGCGTCTCGCCCATGGCCGAACTCCGCAATCTTGAGGCGGTCATTATAAACCTCTGATTTACCGACGGTTTACCTTTCCGACCCACGGCGCGAAGTAGCGGTTTGTGCATCGCAGCAAAAAACCCTTGACTTCGGGGAAACCCGTCCCTACAATGGGTTTGTGCGGTGCAACAAACGCGGCTGAAGACGGTCGCAGAGGTGGGAAGCCGCCGAAGTATACAGGCTCTGGGATTTGCGGAACCCCGGAATCACCCGATGGGTCGCGGTACGACCCGTGACGACTCGAGATGAAAGGAAACCCCATGTACAACGCTGTCGATCAATTCGCTGAACTGAACAAAGCCAACGTCGCGCAAGCGACCAAGCTCGCCGCGCTCGCGCTGGAAAACGCCGAGAAGCTCGTCAGGCTCAACCTGACGGCCGCCAAGGCCGCGCTCGCGCAAGGCGTCGAAGGCGCCGAAGCCGCCGCGTCGATCAAAGACGTGCAGGAGCTCTTCGCGCTGCGCTCGAAGTACACCGAAGCAGGCGTGCAAACCGCGCTCGGCTACTCGCGTAACGTGTACGAGCTCGCGTCACAAGCGCAGTCGCAATATGCGCTGCTCGCCGAGGAAGTATGGGCGGATTACACGAAGGGCGTCGCCGCGTGGGTCGAGAAGGCCACGAAGGCTGCTCCCGCCGGCTCGGATGTCGCGGTCAACGCGTTCAAGTCGACGATCGCGGCTTCCACCGCGGCGTTCGACCAGTTCCAGAAGGCGACCAAGCAAGTCGTGAACCTCGCCGATGCGAGCGTGCGCGCCGCTGCGGCGAACGCGACGAAGGTTGCCCCGAAGGGCCGCAAGGCTGCGTAATGACGTAACAACCGCTGCGCGGGGGCCGCTGCCGATGCGGCGGCTGAAGGTGCAGCAACGCCGGCGCGTGACTTGAAGATTTCGCGTTCGGCCGCATGTTGAATTCGGTGTCTCCTTCTGTATCTTTCTCCTCCTCCTGAAAGATACAGCCTCGCCCCGCGGCTTGCCGCGGGGCGTTTTCTTTTCGGCGTTCTCCACATTGGCGTGAGCAAACGTTCAAGCAGCGGCGCGCGACTGGCACTCGCATTCGCGCTCCTCCTCATGGCAACGCACGCGTGGTCCGCGAAGGCGGACGAGCGCTACGCGGAGCGGCTCGGCGAGCTCGTCAATCGCTATCGCGCAAGCAAGGGCGCAGCCGAGCTCACCGCCGAAAGCGGCCTTGCCGCGCTTGCGCGCGAGCACAGCGAGAGCATGGCGAAAGCCGGCCGGATGAGCCACGACGGATTCCAGTCGCGCTTCCGCCGCTCCGGTTACGGTTTCTGCCTCGAGAACATCGGGTGGAACTATCACACGCCGCAGGCGCAACTGGACGCCTGGCGAGCTTCGCCCGGGCACGATCATAATCTGCGCGATCCGCGGCCGACGCGCATGGGCGCAGGCGAAGCATCGGGATACGTGACGTGGATCGCATGCCGGTGAGCGTTGTCGCCGGCTCAAACGAAACGGCCGGATCGCTCCGGCCGTTATCGTTGCATCGCGCGCACGCAGCTCAAAACATGTGCTGTCCGCCGTTGATCGCGATATTCGCACCAGTCACGAACGCCGCCTCGTCGCTCGACAGGTAAGCGACCAGCCCGGCGACTTCCTCGGGCTTGCCGAGCCGTCCCATCGGAATCTGCGGAATGATCTTGCTGTCGAGCACGTCCTGCGGAATCGCCATCACCATCTTCGTCCCGATGTAGCCGGGCGAGATCGTGTTGATGGTGACGCCCTTGCGCGCGACCTCGAGCGCAAGCGCCTTGGTGAAGCCGTGCATGCCGGCCTTCGCCGCCGAGTAGTTGACCTGGCCGAACGCGCCCTTCTGGCCGTTGACCGAAGAAATGTTGATGACGCGGCCCCAGCCGCGCTCGACCATGCCGTCGCAGACCTGCTTCGTCATGTTGAAGCACGAATCGAGGTTCGTCTGGATCACGGCATCCCAGCTGGGCTTGTCCATCTTCTTGAACGTCATGTCGCGCGTGATGCCGGCGTTGTTGATCAGCACATCGATCGGGCCGACCTCCTTCGTCACTGCGGAGACGCACTCGACGCATGAATCCCATTGCGTCACGTCGCACGGATACGCGCGGAAGCCGTAGCCCATCTTGTTCATCGCGTCGAGCCATTCCTGCGCTTTCGTATTGCCGGGCGAGTACGTCGTCGACACCTTGTAGCCGAGCGCGGCGAGCTTCACGCAGATCGCTTCGCCAAGGCCGCCCATTCCACCGGTGACCAGGGCGACGCGAGGGGTTTTCAGCGGCATGTTGTTGTCCTCCAGGGAGTGTCCGGCGCGTCGATTCGCGGAATCAGCCCGCCGGCGCGGTTGAGATGACGGATCTGTTGGCGACCACGCGAACGCAACGCCGCGCGGAGCCTCGCCAATCTTTTTACGCTTCCTCGCGCGCGTCGTCCACCGCTTGCCGCAGCCCTGTCGCCGGCGTCATGCTCGTCCGCGTGTTTCAATCCGTGCAGGTCAGTCCGGCTGCTCGATCACATACTGTCCCGGCGCCGGCTCGATCGGCGGATACGCGTCGCTTCCCGTGCGCTGCGGCGCGCGCTTCATCGGGCCCGCGTGGAGGACGAGCCACGCCCCCCAGTGCGGCCACCAGCTGCCCGGCACGATTTGCGCCCGGTCGAGCCAATCGTCGGCGTCGTCGGTGATCAGCGCATTGGTCCAGTAATTTCTTCGGTTCGCCGCGGGCGGATTGACGACGCCCGCGATGTGCCCCGATGCACCGAGCACGAACGTCACGTCATCGGCGCCGACGAGGCTGGTGGTGCGATAAGCGGAGCGCCACGGAACGATGTGGTCGTCGCGCGAGGCGAGCACGTACGTCGGCATCGTGATCCGTGCGAGATCGACGCGCTCGCCCGCCATCGTGAGCATGGCTGGATCGCGCAGCCGATTTTCGAGGTACAGGTTGCGCAGGTAGTAGATGTACATCGGACCCGGCAGGTTGGCCGAATCGCCGTTCCAGTGCAGCAGGTCGAACGCCGGCGGTGTCTCGCCCTTCAGGTAGTTGCGCACGACGTAATTCCATACGAGCTCGTTCGCGCGCAGGCTCGCGAACGCGCTGGCAAGCTCGGCACCGCGCACGCGGCTGCCGGCGAGAAGCGCCGGCTCGCGCGCGGCCATGTATTCGCGCGAAACGTAGACGCCGATCTCGCCCGGATCGGCGAAGTCGAGCATCGTCGTGAGGAGCGTTGCGCTCTGCACGCGGCGTTGCTTGCGCGCAGCGAGCACGGCGAGCGCGCTTGCGAGCAGCGTGCCGCCGACGCAGAAGCCGAGCGCGTTGACCGTTGCGCTGCGGGTGATCTCGCGCGCGACTCGCAGCGCGGTCAGAACGCCGTCTTCGAGATAATCGTCCCACGTCAGTTGAGCAAGCCCGGCCGGAACGTTGCGCCACGACAGCATGAAGACGGTGTGACCTTGCTCGACAGCCCAGCGGACGAACGAGTTCGACGGTTGCAGATCGAGAACATAGTACTTGTTGATGCACGGCGGCACGATGACGAGCGGGCGGCGATGCACGCGTGTCGTCGACGGCGCGTACTGGATCAGCTCGATCAGCTCGTTGCGGAACACGACATCGCCGCGTGTCACCGCGAGATTGCGGCCCACTTCGAACGCGGTGGCATCCGACATCGAGATGCGGCCGCGTTGCACATCGGCGAGCAGATTGCTCGCACCCTGCGCGATGCTCGCGCCGTCGGTCGCGAGCGCGCGCTTCACGACTTCCGGATTGGTCGCCGGAAAGTTCGTCGGCGCGAGCGCATCGACGTACTGCCGCATCATGAACGACAGCCGGTGGCGTTCGTCTTCGGGCAGAGGCGCGAGCGCCGCGAGCTCCGTCAGATAACGGCTCGCGAGCAGATAGCTCTGCTTCATCAGCGAGAAGAACGGCAGCTCGTTCCACTCGGTCGCGGTGAAGCGACGGTCGCCGGGCGAGGGCTCGACGACGATCGGCAGCTTCGCATGCGCATCGTCCTCCGCGACGGCATTCCATGTGCCGGCCGCCGCCCACAGCGATTCGAATGCCGGCTGGTATTTCGCGTTCAGTTCCGACAGCGCGCGACCATCGATCCGCGCCAATGCCGAAACTGCCGCCGTGCTCGGTGCGAGCTCGTGAGGCGATGCGGGCGTCGCCTGCGTCCACCAGCGCGCCCACGCTTCAACCGTCTCGTGCCAGTGTTGCGCAAGCTCGGCGGGGCTCGGCGTCGGCACAATCATCGGCGGCGGGGAGCGCATGGACTTGCAGCAGCTTGCGGAGCGTGCGTCGAGCGGCGCGGCGACAGAACGAGCGCGCGACGCGAATGCCGATGGTATCGTGGCGCGCATGCCGGCACAATGGCCGCACGTTCGCGCAGCGTATGTACATCGTTCTGATCGCCTGGCTGTTCATCATCGGCACGCTCGCGCTTGCTGCCGAATCGACGCTCGCAGGACTCGCGCTGTTCGTCGGCGCCGGCATCGTGCCCGCATGGTTCGTCGTGTGGATCGCCGCGCGCCACGCGGCGCCGCGAAACCGGGAACGCTCGCGCCCGCTCGGTGATCGAGCGGCGCGTGCGCGGCGGCGATGACGCCGATGGCCGAGTCGATCAGCGCGAGCGGTTGCGGCGTCTCATGGCGCCCCGCGCCGGTGCAGGCGCCGCGTCGATGCAACACGGTTGCATCATGCGGGCGACGCAGCCTCGAGCCAGATCGTGGCCGCCATCCGGCCGGTCTCACCGTCGCGGCGATACGAAAAGAAGCGTGCGGCGTCGGTGTACGTGCACCAGCCACCGCCTGCGACCGAATGCACGCCCGCAAGGCCGAGGCGGCGGCGCGCGAGCTCGTAAAGGTCGGCGTGCCACTTGCCTTCGCGTAACGGCGTGAACGCAGCGCAGGCGCCGGCATCGACATCGCCGAAAGCCGCGTGAACGTCCGCGCCGACCTCGAATGCACGCGGGCCGATCGCGGGTCCGAGCCATGCGACGATATCCGCCGGTGCGGTTTGCATTCGCGCGATCGTCGCCTCGATCACGCCGGCCGCAAGTCCGCGCCAGCCTGCGTGCGCGATGCCGACGACCGTTGCGCCGCGATCGGCGAGCAGCACCGGCACGCAGTCTGCAACGAGCACGGCGCAGACGACACCGGGCACGCGCGTCACCGCCGCGTCGGCGACGAGCAGCGAGCCCGATCGTGTGCCATCGAGACCGGCGACCGTCGCTCCATGCACCTGCCGCAGCCATATGGGCTCGCTCGGAAGGAACGCGCGCAGTCGCGCACGGTTTTGCGCAACGGCATCGGGCCTGTCACGGCCCGAAGAGGCGACGCCGACATTCATCGTCGCATACGGTTGCACGCTGACACCACCGTTGCGCGTGGTGACGAGCGCGTGCACGTTGTCCGGCGCGTCCCATTGCGGGACGATCCAGTCTAGGCCCGATCGGGCGATGCGCTCGGAGAGCGACACGTCGGTCATGACGCCGATCGCGCGCGCAGCGACGCCAACAGCGCCTCGAAATCCGCAGGCGGCGCCGCGTTCCACTCGCACGGCTCCCGCGAGACCGGGTGAACGAGCGCGAGCCGTGCCGCATGCAACGCCTGCCGCGCGAAGGCGATCGCGCTGCGGCGCCCATACGCCGGATCGCCGACGAGCGGATGGCCGAGCGAGGCGAAGTGGACGCGGATCTGATGCGTGCGGCCGGTCTCGAGCGCACAGCGCAGAAGCGTCGCGACGCCGAAGCGCTCGACGACCGTGTAATGCGTGCGCGCAGGCTTGCCGGTCGCGACGACGGCCATTTTCGTGCGCCGTGTCGGATGTCGTCCGATCGGCGCGTCGATCGTTCCGCCGCGGCCGACGTCGCCGCTCGCGACCGCAAGATATTCGCGTTTCACCGTGCGCGCGGCGAGCTGGCGCACGAGGTCGGTTTGCGCGGTGAGCGTCTTCGCGACGACGATCAAGCCGCTGGTGTCCTTGTCGAGGCGGTGCACGATGCCCGCGCGCGGCAGCGCGGCGAGCGATGGCGCGTGGTGGAGCAGTGCGTTCATCAGCGTTCCCTGCCAATTGCCGCTGCCGGGATGAACGACGAGGCCGGGCGGCTTGTCGACGACGATCAGCGCGGCGTCCTCGTGGACGATCGCAAGCGCGATCGGCTCGGCCGCATGCGCCGCCGCCTGCGGGTCGGACATCGGTGTGACGACGACGCGCTCGCCGCCGGCGAGCTTGTGCCTGGGCTCGACAATTACGCCGTCGAGCGTCACGCGGCCCGCTTCGATCCACGCCTTGAGCCGCGTCCGCGAGAATTGCGGCAGCGCCCGCGCGAGCGCCTGATCGAAGCGTTCGCCCGCGGCGGCAGCGGGCACATCGAACGCGTACGATTCAACCGGCGCATCGGACGCGGGTGCCGTCGCGTCGACGCCCGGCACACGGCGCGCGGGGGACAGTCGCTTCAAGTCGGTCGAGGGCAGGAGGTTATAATCGGCGCCTCGTCAGAGGACTTCCGCATGAAAGCATTCTTCCCGTTGTTCGAGGCGTTCTCGCGCTCGCGTGCGCGCATCATCGCGGTTGCGGTGCTCGCCGCCGCGCTCGCCGGCTGCAATCTGTTGCCCGAGGTGAAGGACGAGACCGCGAACTGGTCCGCCGACCGCATCTACCGAACGGCGCACGACGCGCTCGCCGAGGGAAATTATACGCGGGCGGTCAAGTTCTTCGAGACGCTCGAGTCGCGCTTCCCGTACGGCCGCTACGCGCAACAGGCGCTGCTCGAAGGAGCCTACGCGAATTACCGTGCCGGCGAAGCAGCGGCGGCCGTGTCGCAATGCGATCGCTTCATCCGCACCTATCCGAACCACCCGAACGTCGACTACGCGTATTACCTGAAGGGGCTCGTGCATTTTCGCGAGGACCAGGGATTGCTCGGCTATGTGTACGAGCTCGACCTGTCCGAGCGCGAGCCGAAAGCGATGCGAGAGTCGTTTGCCGCGTTCAAGGAGCTCGTCGAAAAGCTGCCGGAGAGCCGCTACGCCGAGGACTCGAACGCGCGGATGCGCTACCTGTCGAACGCGCTCGGGCTCTACGAGGTGAAGGTCGGTCGCTATTACTACAATCGCGGCGCCTACATCGCTGCGATCAACCGCGCGCAGGCTGCGATCACGAATTATCCGCGCACGCCGGCGAACGAGGACGCGCTCGACCTGCTCGTGAAATCATACGACAGGCTGGGCCTCGCGCAATTGAGCCAAGATTCGCGCCGCGTGCTCGAGCGCACGTTTCCCAACAGCGTCTACCTGACCGGCATCACCCCAAAGCCCTGGTGGAAGTTCTGGTAGCGATGCGAGCGGGCGGAGAGGGGCCCCGGCGCGAAGCCGTCACTTCCTCCGCGCGAGCCCGATGTCGCCGTTGAAGTCGCAGTTCGATCCGTGGCCCGTGTAGCGCCCCATGACGCCGCCGACTTCGGCGCGCAGATCGAAGAACGAGATCGTGCCGAGCGCGCCGGACGTGCACGTGTAGTTGCCGTCGACGCGGCCCGTCTGCCCGTCCTGATGAAAGTTGCCGCTGTAGGTGCACGACGGCGAATGCATCGTCACGGCGTTGCCGACCTGTGCGACGGTGAATATGCCCGAGTCCTCGCTGCGAAAGCCGTTGTTCGTGGGCACCTGGCAGTTGGACGTGATGTCGGATAGGCCGCCGATGTAGCTGCCGGCAAGCGTGTCGGTGCGCAACGTGAAGCGCTCGATCTGCTTTTCGACGAAGACGTTGCCGATCCGGTACGTCAGTGTCCCGGTCGTCGGCGTCGACGCCTGGAAGATCGCCGTGCCGGCACGGTCGGTGGTCACGAATGCGGTATTGAACGGACCGCCGAAATACGGGCCGCTCGACTGGAAGACGTCGCCGTTGAACATCGCCGAGCCGTCCGTCTGTACGCCCTGGTAGTTGAGCAGCGCCGTGTACCAGATCGGCTGGTTGTTCGGGCCGAAGACATAGAACGTGATGAACATCGTGTCCGCCTGCTGCGCGATGTTCAGGCCCCAGCCGGATTCGGCCGGCGTCCACCAAAGGTCGCTGAAATTCGTCGTCACTGTCGACGCTCCTGCCGTTGTCGCCGCTGCGAACCAAAGCGAAGCGGCGAGCGCGCGAACCATGCGAGCCAAAATCGTCTTCATAGGTTTTTTCCCCTGAAATTGCGCGCCGGCGAGATGCGCCGGCGTGCGCCGAAAACGATGTTACCCGATCAGCCGCGCGTTTGCCTGAACGAGATTGACCGTCATCAACGGCACCGCGCATCGAGTGGCTCGCTCGCACCTATAATTGTATTGCATGTGCGACGTTCGCTGCGACCGAATGCCGCGCCATTTCAACGAGGGGAGCAACAAACATGATGCGAAGAATCGTAACGTCGGCCGTCGCGGCCGCAATGGTGACACTGTGGGCCTCGACGGCAAACGCCGCCGAACCGGCGACGGGCTTTTACATCGGCGCCGGCATCGGCGGCACGCATTTCGAACAGGATTTCAACGCCGACGTTCGCAGCGCATACGCGGGATCGCCGTTCACGGTGACGAGCGCGTCGATGACCGATAAGAGCGGAACCACCGCGCTCGCGTATGCCGGCTGGCAGTTCCATCCGAATTTTGCCGTCGAAGCCGCGTACGCCGACCTCGGCAAGGCGAGGGCCGCTTACACGCTCGACCGGCAGGGACCGTTCACACGCGAGGCCGAGTACAAGGTGTCGGCCGCGACCGTCACGCTCGTCGGCAGCGTTCCCGTCGGCGCGAATTTCTCGGTGTTCGCGAAGGGTGGCGTCGCATGGACGAAGTTGAAGTACCACGAAAGCGGCGACGATCGCGGCACGCCGTTCTCGTTCACCGCGCCTGACGTCAACCAGACGCGCGGCATCGCAGGCCTCGGCGTCACGTACGCGACGACACCCAACGTGTCGATTCGCGGCGAATGGGACCGCTATTTCGACGTCGGCAACACGTTCGCGCTCACGTCGGAGGGCAACGGCCAGTTCTCGTCGATCGACGCGTTCTGGATCGGCGCGCAGTACCGCTTTTAGCGCAGGAAGAACGACACGACGTCCGCGAGCTCGCGCGTGCGTCGCATCGGCGGCAGGCTCTTCCAGATTCGCTTGCCGTATGGCTTGTCCACGAGTCGCGGGTCGGCGATCATCAGCACGCCGCGGTCGGTTTCGCTGCGGATCAGTCGGCCCGCGCCCTGCTTGAGACTGATCGCGGCCTGCGGCAACTGATAGTCGAAGAACGGATTGCCGCCGTGCGCGCGCAGGTGCTCGAGCCGCGCGGCGAGCAGCGGATCGTCGGGCGGCGCAAACGGCAGTTTGTCGATGACGACCACCGACAGCGCGTCGCCGGCGACGTCGACACCTTCCCAGAAGCTCGCGCTGCCGAGCAGCACGGCGTTGCCGAGCTCGCGAAAGCGCGTCAGCAATTCGCTGCGCGAGCCTTCGCCCTGAACGAGCAGCGGCCACGACAGGCCGTCACGCGCCATCGCCGCCGCAAGTGTGTCGCGCGCCTGCGCAAGCGCGCGCAACGTCGTGAACAGCAGAAACGCGCGTCCGCCGCTCGCCTTCAACACCGGCAGCGCAGCGGCGACGACCGCATCGGTGTGCTCGCGCGAGTTCGGCTCGGGAAGGTCGCGCGGAACGTACAGCAGCGCCTGCGACGCGTAGTCGAACGGCGACTCCCAGCAGCCGGTGTCCGCGTCGGCGAGACCGAGCTCGCGCTGGTAGAGCGAGAAATCGCGGCCGACGGCGAGCGTGGCCGACGTGAAGATCCACGCGCGGCCCGAGTCGGCGACCTGGCGCGAGAACAGCTCGGCGATCGAAAGCGGCGACGCGTGCAGCTGCCAGCCCGAAGGGGTGACGTCGATCCAGCGGATCCACGTGTTCGCGTCGTCGGCGATGTCGGCGGCGTCGCGATCGAGCGTCGAGCGCCAACGCGCAAGCGCCGCTGCGGCTTCGGTTGCGCGCTGCGCGACGTTCGCGAGGTCTTCGCTGCGCTCGGCGAAGAGCGAAAATTCCGCGACGAGGCGGTCGAGCGCGGCAGCGAGCTCGTCGAGCGCTGCGACGATTTCCGGGCGTGCCGCCGCAGCCGACTGCGCGAGCTTGCCCGGCACATCGCCGAGCGCGAGCCGCAGCTTGCGGATCGCCGGGCCGACGTCCGACGCGGCGTCGGGGAGCTCGGCGACGTCGCGCGCTTGCGTGCGCGCCGCAATCTCGGCATCGCGAGCGACGTCGGCGAGCTGACCCGCAGTGAGCTGCTCGCCGAAGAACAGCGTCGCGGTATCGGGCAGCTGATGCGCCTCGTCGAGCACGATCGTGTTGCAGGCGGGCAGCAGCTCGGCGAGGCCCTCGTCGCGCAGCATCACGTCGGCGAAGAACAGATGGTGGTTGACGACGACGACGTCGGCTTCGAGCGCGGCCTTGCGCGCCTTGAGCACGAAGCATTCGGAATGGAATGCGCATTCGGAGCCGAGGCAGTTGTCGCGCGTCGACGTGACGAGCGGCCAGATCGACGCGTTCTCCGGCACGTCGGCGAGCTCGCCGCGATCGCCGCTCTGGCTCGCCTGCGCGAAACGAATGATCTTCGGCAGATGCCGTGCGTCGTCGCGCGATGGCAGCCGTCCTTCGCGCGACGTGCGCTCGAGGTGGTGATGGCAGACGTAATTCGCGCGCCCCTTGAGCAGCGCGATCGTCGCCGGCGAGCCCAGCGCGTCACGCACCAGCGGCAAGTCGCGCTGGTAGAGCTGGTCCTGCAGCGTCTTCGTGCCGGTGGACACGATCACCTTGCCGCCGTAGAGCAGCGCGGGCACGAGATACGAAAACGTCTTGCCGGTGCCGGTTCCCGCCTCGACGATCAGCGGCCGGCGATCGCGAATCGCGCACGCCACCGCGTCGGCCATCGCGAGCTGCTGCGCGCGAAAACGAAATCCCGACAGCGCGCGTGCGAGCTCGCCGCCCTCGCCGAAGATCGTCGCGAGCGCGGCGTCGGAAACGAGATCGGGCGGCGCGAGCGGTTGGTCGCGCACGGGCAAGGCGACGGCGTTCAGTTCGCCTGCTTCGTCGCGGCCGCAGCTTTCGCGGCCGCAGGCTTCGGTTTTGCCGCCGATTTCGCTGCGGCGGACGACGATGGATTGGCGAGCGACGTGCGCACGACGTCCGCTCGCTCGCGGAAGATGTCGTAGGGCTTGGCGACGCGCGCCTGGTATTCGGCGTCGCTTTCGCCCGGATGCCACTTGAGCTCCACCAGCGATTTCTGCCAGTAGTCGTGCAGCGCGCGAAGCGTTTCGACGGCGGCGCGATTCTTGGTCGCGGCGTTCAGCGCGGCGAGGTAATGCCGCTTGATCGAGGCCTTGTGCTTGTCGATGCAGTACTCGCTCTTCGCGGCGTTGACGCCCTTTTCGGCCTCCGCATGGCCGTACTCGATGATCTCGATGCTCTTCACCTGCCGGCACATTGTGTACAGGTGCGACACGGCTTCGAGAAAGCAGTCGATGGCTGCGCCGCCGGCGTTCGGGCAGATGTAGATCTCGGGCTTCTGGTCGAAATCGTTGGCGGCGACGGCGGACCCAGGCACGACCGCGAGCGCAGCGAGCGCGGCGATGCCCGCGCGAAAAAGGGGACGGGAGAACGGCGTCATGATCGGACCCGCGTGAAGCGATGGTCCGGCGATGCTACTGCGATCGCAGGGTGGGCTCAAGTCGGCCGGACGGAGGAGGGACGTGGCGCAGACAGCGGACTTTGTCATTCCCGCGAACGCGGGAATCCAGCGTCGTTTGCGCAAAAAGACACTGGGTCCCCGCCTTCGCGGGGACGACGTCGCGTCAGATCGTCACGCCGCGTCCCCCGCGTTCGCGGGGACGACATTGCGTCAGATCGTGACGCCGCCGGAGACCTCGATCACCGCGCCGTTGATGTAGGACGCCTCGTCGGAGGCGAGCCACGCGTACGTGTTCGCGATTTCCTCCGGCTTGCCGAGCCTACCCAACGGGACCTTGTCCTCCATCATCTTGATGACCTTGTCGGGCATCGACTTGAGGATCGGCGTCTCGATGAAGCCGGGGCAGATCGCGTTCGCGCGGATGCCCTTGCGGCCGAGCTCGCGCGCCCACGTCTTGACCATGCCGATCACGGCGAACTTGGTCGCTGCGTAGTTGGTCTGCCCGAAGTTGCCATAGATGCCGACGATCGACGACGCATTGAGGATGCAGCCCGAGTTCTGCTCGAGCATGATGTCGACGACCGCTCGCGTGCAGTTGTAGACGCCCTTGAGATTGACGTCGATGACGCGCTCGAACTGCTCGTCGGTCATCTTGCGGAATTGCGCGTCCTGCACGATGCCGGCGTTGTTGACCAGCGTGTCGATGCGGCCCCATTTGGCCATCACACCGGCGACCATCCGGGCGATGCTTTCCTTGTCGGTGACGTCGATGCGGAACGCGATTGCGTGTCCGCCGTCGGCTTCGATCGCGCGCGCGGTGTCGACCGCGGATTCCTCGTTGATGTCGCAGACGGCGACCTTGGCGCCTTCTTTGGCGAACTTGACCGCGGTCGCCTGACCAATGCCCTGACCGGCACCCGTGATGATCGCGACCTTACCGACTAGACGCATCGTGAACGCTCCCCGGCCTGCACTTGGTCGTACGCCCAGAAAAATGCGCGTAGGTAAGCTTTTCCATTATATCGTAATTGATGCGCTGCACTAGTTTGATCATACGCATAAAAAGGCCTGTGCGTGTATACGATTAGGCCCGGAAAAGAACCGCTGTTTCAAGTGCTTGGGGCACGCCGCCAATGAGCGATCACGGTGCGGCGCGCGTGGTTGCGGTGCGCAGATCCGCTTGCGGTTGCTGCATAGCGATGGAGCGATGGCAAGATGCAGGCCATGGTGCGGGCGATCAGGGGGTCGGTTCCCAATGCTCGATCACGAGCTGCAGCGCCTCGGTGCCGTTCCATTCGCTCACTTCCGGCCGGTAGGCGGCCCGGATCGACGACGGCAATGTCGATGCGTAATTGAACAGAATCGCCGCGAACCGCTCGCCGTCGCGCTCGAGCGCGAGGCGCAGATGCTTGTCGCCGACGACGCGCTGGTCCATCACGGCGAACGCGTCGTCGAAAAGCGGCGCCGGGAAACCCTGACCCCACACCTGATCGCGCATCGTGCGCGCGAGGTCGAATGACAGCTCGCCGGCCGCGAGCCCGCCGTCCGTTTCCAGTGCCCGCTTGAGATCCTGCGCGCCGAGCTTCTCGCGTGCGACGCGCTCGAACGCCGCGGCGAACCGGGGCAGATCGCATTCGGCGAGCGAAAGGCCGGCGGCGAACGCATGGCCGCCGAATTTCGCGACCGAACCGGGCTCGCGCTTGCTGACGAGATCGAGCGCGTCACGCAAATGGAACGCCGCGATCGAGCGACCCGAACCTTTGAGCTCGCCGGCGGCGCCGCGCGCGAACACGATCGTCGGGCGATGGAAACGGTCCTTGAGGCGCGACGCGACGATGCCGACGACACCCTGATGCCATTCTGGCCGATACAGGCACATCGTGTACGCGTCGGTCGCGGCGCTGGCCGCGACGCCGGCTTCGATTTCGGCGAGCGCCTCGTCATGCATCGTCGCCTCGACATCGCGGCGTTCGCGGTTGAGCCTGTCGAGCTCAACGGCGAGCGGCAGCGCGGCGATCGCCGTTTCCGCGAGCAGGCAACGGATGCCGACGCTCATGTCGTCCATCCGGCCCGCAGCATTGAGACGCGGACCGGCGACGAAGCCGAGATCGAACGCGCTCGCGTGTCGCGCGTCGCGGCCCGCCACCGTGAACAACGCGGTGATGCCCGCCTGCGAGCGGCCGGCGCGAATGCGCGCGAGACCCTTGGCGACGAGCGTTCGGTTGACGCGGTCGAGCCGGACGACGTCAGCCACGGTGCCGAGCGCGACGAGATCGAGCAGCGCACCGAGGTTCGGCTCTGCGCCGACGGCGAAATGCGCCCGCTCGCGCAAGCGCGCGCGCGTGGCGGCGAGCACGTAGAACATCACGCCGACGCCGGCGAGGTGCTTGCTCGGGAATTCGCATCCCGGCTGGTTCGGGTTCACGATGAGCGCAGGCGCGGGCAGCGTCGCCGCGGGCAGGTGATGATCGGTGATCAGCACATCGATGCCGAGCGCCACGGCGGCTGCGACACCGTCGTGGCTTGCGATGCCGTTGTCGACGGTGACGATCAGCCGAGGGACCTTGGCGGCCGCGAGCTCGACGATTTCGGGCGTGAGGCCGTAGCCGTACTCGAAGCGGTTCGGGACGATGAAATCGACATCGGCGCCCATCGCGCGGAGACCGTGCACGCCGGCCGCGCACGCCGTCGCGCCATCGGCGTCGTAATCGGCGACGATGACGATGCGCTCGCGCGCCTGCACGGCGTCGGCAAGCCGTGTCGCGGCGTCGTCGATCCCTTTGAGCATCGTGAACGGCGGCAGTTGCGCGAGGTCGAGGTCGAGCTCGTCGGCGCTCGCGATGCCGCGCGCCGCATAGAGGCGGGCGAGCACCGGATGCACACCCGCGATCGCGAGCGACGCAGCGGCACCGGGCACCGGCCGGCGAATGATCTCCATCAGCGTTCCTCTTCAGCCTGTTGCGCCTGGACGAGCGTTGCGACATCCGGCTGCGAAAAGCGGCTCGAGATCCGCATCCAGAGCGACGGCCGCTGCGAACGCCAGACGAGTGCAGCGCCGGCGCCGTCGGCGATGATCGTCACGCCATCGACCACGCCGCGGTCGAGCGCGTTACGCGCCGGCGCCGCGAACAGGCGCTCGATCTGCTCGATGTCGATGGGGTCGTCGAACGCGACGACGAGCGTATCGTTGCGCGCTGCGCCGGCAATCACGGGATCGAGCGAGCCGGGCAGCGGTCGCGCGGGGTGACCGGCGAACGCGGCGAGTGCCGCAACCGTGTCGTCTCGGTCGCACCACGTGCGGATCACTGGACCGGCGGCCCGCTCGCGCGAGGGCATCGTGCCGCCGCCCTCGAACCAGACGCTGTTCGCCGGCGGCTTGCCGTCGCGCTCGCGTGCGAGGTTGACCGGATGCTCGAACAGCAGCATCTGGATCTCGTTCTGCCAGCGGCGCCACGTTCGTGCATCGGGCCCGTCGGGAAGGAGCGCGCGCAGCGTGCGGCCGCGCACCGAGTCGAGCGAACGCGTCGCGAGCGCGGCCGGCTTCGCTGCGCGCACGAACCATGCGTCGGGCCGCGGCGCGACGAACGTGATTCCGTCGGTGTCGAAATGCGCATTCAATGTCGTGATCAGCGCCCGGGCGTCATCGGTGGACAGATCGCGAACCGCGCCTTCGAGGCGCACGTCGTCTCGTCCCGCGGCAAGCGTCACCGGGTTGGCGACTAGCCAATAGGCGTCGGCGGGATCGAGCCCGAGCGCAGCAGCTCGAATCGGCGCGAGCGGCCAGTCGGTTTGTCGGTGCACACCGTACAGCGGCGCGAGCGCCGCGGCAACGCCATCGTCCTCGCGGGCGGGGGCGTTCGCAAATGCGATCAGGCGCGCAAGCGACGGCGCCGGCGGATACGCCTCGCGTGCGAGCAACCGGGGGAGCGATAAGACGAGCGGCATGGCGATCGCGCACGGTTCGGGCAGAACGGGGCGCGGCGCGCGACGCCGTGAACGGGTGCGCGAAGTCTAGCATGCGATAATGCGGCCGCTCTTCTCGCGCGCCCATTCCCTCCAATCAACGTGTCGCCCTACGAACTCGCCGTCGGCCTGCGCTATACGCGAGCGCGCCGCGGCTCGGGCCGCAACACGTTCATCTCGTTCATCGCGCTCACGTCGATGGCCGGCATCGCGCTGGGCGTCGCCGCGCTGATCGTCGTGCTCTCGGTGATGAACGGCTTCCAGGATGAGCTGCGTAACCGCATCCTGTCGGTCGCGTCTCACGTCGAGATTCGCGGCATACCGACGCTCGCCGATCCGGATGCGGTGACGCGCACCGCGCTCGCGAATACGCACGTCAAGGCGGCCGCGCCGTACGTGACCGGCCAGGCGATGCTTTCGGTCGGCGAGGCGAGCCGCGGCATCTTCCTGCGCGGCATCGATCCCGCGAAGGAGGAGAGCGTTGCCGACATCGGCAGCCACATGCGTGCGGGCAAGCTCTCCGATCTGAAGCCCGGCGAGTTCGGCATCGTGCTCGGCGCCGAAGTCGCGCGCGCGCTCGGCGTGCGCGTCGACGATTCGGTCGTCGTCATCGTGCCGCAGGGAACGATCACGCCGGCGGGCACGCTGCCGCGCCTGAAGAGCTTCCGCGTCGTCGGCGTGTTCGAGATCGGCATGTTCGAGTTCGACAACGGGCTCGCGCTGATCCACATCGACGACGCGCAGAAGCTCTACCGGCTCGACGGCATATCGGGCGTGCGCCTGAAGCTCGACGATCTTTTCGCGGCGCCGTTTGTTGCGCGCGAGCTGATGTCCGCGCTGCCGTCGAGTGTCGACGTCCGCGACTGGACGCTATCGCACGCGAACTTCTTCCGCGCGGTGGCGATCGAGAAGCGGATGATGTTCATCATCCTGACGCTGATCGTCGCGGTCGCGGCGTTCAACATCGTGTCGGCGCAGGTGATGACGGTAACCGACAAGCAGGCCGACATCGCGATCCTGCGCACGATCGGCGCATCGCCGTCGTCGATCCTCGCGATCTTCATCGTGCAGGGCGCGCTGATCGGCATCATCGGGACGGTGATCGGCGTCGCCGGCGGGCTTGCGCTCGCGTTCAACATCGACATCGTCGTGCCGGCGGTCGAGCGCGCGCTGGGCGTCCAGTTCCTCGACAAGAGCGTCTACTACATCAGCGAGCTGCCTTCGCAGGTGCAGTCGGCCGACGTCGTCATGGTCGCCGGCGTCGCGCTCGTGCTCGCGCTCGTCGCGACGATCTATCCCGCGTGGCGAGCCGCGCGCGTCAACCCCGCCGAAGCGCTGCGCTATGAATGACGCGAAGCGCGTGCTCGGCTGCCGCGACCTGCGCAAGACGTATCGCACGGGACCGCTCGACGTACCGGTGCTGCTCGGCATCGATCTCGACGTCGCGGCCGGCGAAACCGTCGCGATCGTCGGCGCTTCGGGATCCGGCAAGAGCACGCTGCTCCATTTGCTCGGCGGCCTCGACGAGCCGACGGCGGGCGAGGTGTTCGTCGACGGGCATGCGTTCGCGCGCTTGAGCGAGGCCGAGCGCGGCAGCGTGCGAAACCGCGCGCTCGGCTTCATCTACCAGTTCCACCATCTGCTGCCCGAGTTCACCGCGGTCGAGAACGTCGCGATGCCGCTCACCATTCGCCGCGACCCGCCCGCGGTCGCGCGCGCCGCGGCCGAGAAGATGCTTGCGCGCGTCGGGCTCGAGCAGCGCGGCCGCCATCTGCCCGGCGAGCTGTCGGGCGGCGAGCGCCAGCGCGTCGCGCTCGCCCGAGCGCTCGTCACCGAGCCGCAATGCGTGCTCGCCGACGAGCCGACCGGAAACCTCGACCGGCGCACGGCGTGGAACGTGTTCGAGCTGATGCTGGAGTTGAACCGCGCGATCGGCACGAGCCTCGTCATCGTCACGCCCGATCCGGAGATCGCCGCGCGCGCGGAGCGCATCCTGCATCTCGCCGACGGCGTGCTGAAGCCATAGCGTCATGCCGAGCGGAGCCATAGCGTCATCCCGAGCGGAGCGAGGGATCTGCTGTTGCGTCGCGACGATTCCGAACAGCGGATTCCTCGTCGCCGAGGCTCCTCGGAATGACACAGTGGCGCGCACTGCGAGCGGCAGGCGAAAAGTCGAGTCTGACCCTACTTAATGACGCTGCCTAAGCCGCGCGCAGCGGCGCTCTTTCGAGCAAGCCTGCTTCGCGGGTGAGCCGCGCGATCTGCGCGCGCTCGGCGTCGTCGACCGGTAGTTGCGGCGGGCGCACGGTCGCGTGCGCGATCAGCCGCTGCAGCTTCAGCACTTCCTTCATCCGCGGCCGGTAGTCTCGGATCGGCGCGCGCCAGCAGTAGCGCGCGAGCGGGCCGAGCCGCGCCCAGATCGCGGCGCCGCGATCGTAATCACGCTCGACGCACGCGCGATGCATCGCGACGAGCTCGGCGGTGGCCGTGCCCGCGAAGCCGATCAGCGCGCCGTCGCAGCCCATCAGCATCGCTTCCCAGATGAACGTGTCGCTGCCGGTCAGGATCCCGATCTTGCGCGGCAGCGCGCGCGCCGCATCGATCGTCTCGAGCGTCTTCGTCGTGTCGAACGACGCTTCCTTGAGCCCGATAATCTGCGGAATGGCGGCCAATCGCGCGATCGTTTCCGGTGGGAAATCGGGTCCCCAGGCTTTGGGAAACTGGAACGCGATCAGCGGCAACCCGACGCCTCGCGCGATCGCGTCGTGGTAGCGATGGATCATTTCGGCAGGCACCGGATTGCCGAGGAACGTCGGAAACGGCGGAAACACGGCGAGCGCCTGCGCGCCGGCGTGCTTCAGCTCGTTGCCCCAGCGCACGGCCTGCGCGGTCGAGCCGCAGATCAGGCCCGAGACGAGCGGACAGCGATCGGCGATGACGTCGCGGCAGACACGCACGATCTCGAGCTGCTCGTCGCGCTCGAGTGACGGCCCTTCGCTCGCGTCCATGTTCATCGCGATCGCGGCCGGTCTCTGAGCCGCAATCCAGTCGATGTACGAGCGAAGCGACGTCCAATCGATCGAGTAGTCGGGCAGCATCGGGAGGAACGGCGCCGCCACTATGCCTTGCAGCGTTTGCATCGGAGCAATCCTTTACGGTGTGGCGGGCGCGCCCGCGCCGTGCAGCACACCGCGGGCAAGAAAGATCGACGTGATGCGCTCGGTCGCCTCGGTGAATTCGCTCGCCCGGCGTGCATCGAGGCCGCGCGGCCTCGCGAGCGCCGGCTCGATCACCTGCTCGATACGTCCGGGCCGCGGGCTCATCACGACGACGCGGTCGGCGAGCAGCACTGCCTCGTCGATCGAGTGCGTGATGAAGATGACCGTCTTGCGCGTGGCGATCCACAGCGCCTCGAGATCGAGCCGCATCTGCTCGCGCGTGAGCGCGTCGAGCGCGCCGAATGGCTCGTCCATCAGGAGCAGCGGCGCGTCGTGGATCAGCGCGCGCGCAATCGCGACGCGCTGGCGCATGCCGCCGGAAAGCTCGTGCGGCAGCCGGTCGACGAAATCGCCGAGTCCGACCTGATGCAGCAGGCGAATCGCCCGATCGCGATAAGCGCGCGGATCGCGGCTGCGCAGCTCTACCTGGATGAGCACGTTGCCGAGCGCGCTGCGCCAGTCGAGCAGCACCGGGCTCTGGAACACGATGCCGAGATTCGTCTGCGGAGCGGCGACGATGCGGCCGTCGACACGGACCTCGCCCGCGGTCGCGAGCTGCAAGCCGGCGACAATGCGAAGCAGCGTGCTCTTGCCGCAGCCGGACGGGCCGACGATCGTCAGGAATTCGCCCTCGCGCACGGCAAGGTCGATGCACTCGAGCGCGTGCGTCTCGCGCGCGGCGGCGCCGCGTCCGCGCCGGTAGGTCATGCCCACACCCGCCATCTCGACGTAGGTGTGTCGGGTGTTGTCCTCGCGAAGGCGGGGACCCAGTGTCTCTGGCGGCAACGACACTGGATTCCCGCGTTGGGTGTCGTCCCCGCGAAGGCGGGGACCCAGTGACGTTGAATTCGACGACACTGGATTCCCGCCTTCGCGGGAATGACGGCGAGCCTGTTCGTTCACTGCGGCACGAACTCGTTGGTGTGAAACGCCGTCCATGGCGCGTCGGTCTTCAGTTCGCGGTACTGCTTGAGAATCGCAAGCGTCTGATCCCAATCGGCTTGCGCGCCCCAGCCGATCCGACCCTTCGAGTTCTTCGAGTCGAGCAGCTCGAAATCGACCAGCATCTGATCGAGTGTGGACTGGCGGTTGAGATCGGGCTTCGCCTTGAGCGCCGCGTCGACGGCGGGTCCCGGATTCTTCTTCGCCTCGTTCCACGACTTGACCGATGCGCGGACGAAGCGGCGCACGAGCTCCGGGTTCGACTTGATCAGGTCGGTCTTGGTCACGATCGTCATGCCGACGATGTTCGCGCCCCAGTCGGCGTAGCGCATCGCCGCCGGATTGAATCCGCGCTGCTTGATCAGGAAATACTGGTCGTCGGCGCCGCCGAGCAGCGCATCGGCGCGCTTCTCGAGCACGGTGACGACCTTGGCTGCCGGGTCCACCTGAACCATGTTCACCTTGGCGCAGTCCACACCGTTCGCCTTGCAGACCGCCTGCAGCAGCGCGCCGAGAGGATCTCCCGCCGACACGGCGACGCTCTTGCCTTCGAGGTCCTTCGGCGTCTTGATGTTCGCGTCGGCGAGCGAGACGACCGAGAAGCCGGTCGAATTGAGCAGCGACATCACCGATTTCACGTCGGCGCCGCGCGCGGCGGTCGAGATCACCGACGACGAGTCCGCCATGCCGAATGTATCGGACCCGGCCGCGACCACTTGCACCGTGTTCGCCGAGCCGCGCCCCTCGTTGATCGTGAGGTCGATGCCTTCGGCGGCGAAGAACCCGCGGTCCTTGCCGTAATAGAACGGCACGTGGAGCCCGCCCAGATACCAGTTGAGCCGCAGCGACACTTTGTCCTGCGCGCACGCGCCCGCCGCGGCGAGCGAGAGCACAAAAAGCGCGAGGATGCGCACGAGCTTCATCGAAATGTCCTCCGTTGATGGAGCGGTCGATCGCCGCTTCGGGTAACGAGTGCTACAACGTCGCGTCCTGCGGCGCCTGCTGCTGCGAAACGTGCCAAGGGATCGCGATGCGCTCGAGCACTTCGACCGCGTAGTAGACGGCGAGCCCGATCAGCGAGAGCAGCACGATCGTCGCGAACACCATCGGCGTATCGAGCTGACCGTTGTACTGCAGCAGCAGATAACCGAGCCCGCGATCGGACGCGACGAACTCCGCAACGACGGCGGCAGTGGCCGACAGCGCCGCACCGACCTTGAGGCCGGTGAAGATGTGCGGCAGCGCCTGCGGCAGCCGGATCTTGACGAACAGGCGCCAGCCGCCGGCGCCCGTCGTGCGCGCGAAGTCCATCACGTCGCGGTCGGCGCTCTTGAACCCCGCGATGCTCGCGACGACGATCGGAAAGAACGACAGCAGGAACACGAGCAGCAGCTTCGGCAGGAAGCCGAAGCCGAACCAGATGATGAACAGCGGCGCGATCGCGATCTTCGGCACGATCTGGAAGAACACGATGACCGGATAAACGGCCTGCTCCATGAAGCGCGAATGCGCGACCGCGAGCGCGAGCGGCACGCTGACGACCACGGCGAGCGCGTAGCCGGCGAGGATCTCCTTCGTCGTCACCCACGCGGCGCCCATCACGGCGTCGTGCTTCGCCACGAACGCGGTCCACACTTTCGACGGCGGCGGCAGCAGGTATTCCTTGACGCCGAACAGGTGCACGCCGAATTCCCACACGACGAAGAGCAGCGCGAAGATCGCGAGCGCGCCGCCTCGCTTGCCGACCCAGCTCGCGATGGCGTCCCAGCGACCGGCTCGCGCAGATGCTTGTCCCGCGGCGGCGGCAGTGACCATCAGTGATCGCCCCACGGCGCCGGCGCCGCGGCGAGATCGAACGTGCCGTAGTCGGCCGGAACGTTGATTTCGATCAGCTCGAGATCGTCGGAGCGTGTGATGACGTTGTGCGCCACGCCCGCGGGTTGCGACAGCGCGCCGCCGGCTTCCACCGTCACGTCGTCCGCGACGCCGGCGAAGCGGAACGTGATCGAGCCCTTGAGCACGTAGACGAAGTGCGCGCTCATGTCGTGCCAGTGCCAACCGGTCGCAGCCGGGAGCGGAGCGATCGCGCGAACGTGCTTCGCGCCGATGCGGCCGCCGCTCGCCGCGGCGAATCCGAGATCGCGGTATTCGACGTCGGCGCGCAACCCTTCGCGCGAGAACTGCGCGCTCCCGGCGCTCGACAGCGCGAACGCCGACAGCGCCTGCGCGAGCGCGACGGGGCCTTCGTAGCGGGCGGGTCCGGTATCGGGCATCCGCGGATGATGTTTCGGCGGCGCTCGCACGTCAACTCAAGCGCCGTCGTCCCCGCGAAGGCGGGGACCCAGCGTCTTGCCGCGATTCGAGGAATCACCGTCGCTGGATTCCCGCCTTCGCGGGAATGACGTCCGCGGCTGGACACCTCAGGCCTCGAGCGGCGGCTCGTCCATCGCCGCGATCTGTTCGCGCAGCTCGAGGATGCGGTCTTGCCAGTAACGCTGCGTGCCGAACCACGGAAACGCGGCCGGGAACGCCGGGTCGTCGAAGCGGCGAGCAATCCACGCGCAGTAGTGGATGAGCCGAAGCGTGCGCAGTGCTTCGACGAGCAGCAGCTCTCGACGGTCGAACGTCGCGAACGACTCGTAGCCGTCGAGCAGCGCGTCGAGCGCGCGTGCAGCTTCGTCGCGTTCGCCGGGCATCAGCATCCACAGGTCCTGCACGGCCGGGCCGGTGCGGCAATCGTCGAAGTCGACGAAGTGCGGGCCGTCGTCGGTCCACAGCACGTTGCCGGCGTGGCAGTCGCCGTGCAGCCGCAGCGTGCCGACGTCGCCGGCGAGCGCGAACGCGCGTCGCACGCCGTCGAGCGCCTGTGCCGAAACGCCGGCCCACACGTCGCGCAAGTCGGCCGGAAGGAAGTCGCCGGCGAGCAAGAACGCGCGCGGCTCGTCGCCGAAGCTCGCGATGTCGAGCGCCGGGCGGTCCGCGAACGCCGCGGTTGCGCCGACGGCGTGGATGCGCCCGATGAAGCGGCCGACCCACTCGAGCGTCGCGCGGTCCGACAGCTCGGGCGCGCGGCCGCCGCGGCGCGGATAGACGGCGAAGCGGAATTCCGCGTGCGCGTGCAGCGACTGGCCGTCGTCGAACACCAGCGGCGCGACGACCGGGATCTCGCGCGCGGCAAGCTCGAGCGCGAACGCGTGCTCCTCGGCGATCTGCGCGTTGCTCCAACGCTGCGGGCGGTAGAACTTTGCGACCACCGGCGGCGCGTCATCGCGGTAGACCTGGTAGACGCGATTCTCGTAGCTGCCGAGCGCGAGCAGCCGGCCATCGCCGTCGATGCCCACACTCGCGAGCGCGTCGAGCACGACGTCGGGCGTGAGGGTGTCGTAGGGGTGGACGGTGTTGCCCATTGTGCATTCTAGGGCATTCGTCGCCGCGATTTTCCGCGAAGCCGCATGCAAGAAGTCGCAGCCACGAGCAAGGCGCAAATTGTTGGCCATCTCACGGCGCATCCAGGCCCTTGCCACTTCGGCAGTTCAGCGAGATCATTACTTCGAGAAACGGCATGAACGAGCCGCTATGACTTGAAGCCGTTGGTGACCGATAATCGGAATCGGCTATCTGCGATGTTCTTCTTGCATCAGGAGTGCTGTCATGGCCGACCTTTCGTCTAGCGTTGCCGAGCTCTCGAAGACCTTCAGCGGGCGTCTGCTGCTTCCTGCCGATGCCGAGTGGGAAGCCGCGCGATGGATTCACAACGGCCTGGTGAACAAGCGTCCCGCGCTGGTCGCCCAGTGTCTCGGTAGCGCGGACATCGCGCTCGCCGTGCGTCTTGCCCGGGACCACGACCTCGAAATTGCCGTTCGCGGCGGCGGCCACAACGTCGGCGGCCGATCGACGGTCGATGGCGGTCTGATGATCGACCTTTCGCTCATGAAATACGTGCACGTCGACCCCGCAGCCCGGACGGCTCGAGCTGCAGGCGGCACGCTGTGGGGACACTTCAATCGCGAGACGCAGGTGCATGGACTTGCCACGACCGGCGGCGTGGTGTCGACCACCGGCGTGGCGGGCCTCACGCTCGGCGGCGGGCTCGGTTGGCTGATGCCGAAGTACGGGATGTCGCTCGATAACCTGCTCAGCGTCGAGATGGTCCTCGCCGACGGGCATGTCGTGCGAGCGGCTGCGGACGAGAACGCTGATCTGTTCTGGGCGGCTCGTGGCGGCGGTGGCAATTTCGGCGTCGCGTCTTCCTTCGAGTTCCGGTTGCACGAGGTCGGCCCGATGGTGACCGGGGGACTCGTGGCGTGGCCTGCCGATCGCGCACGCGACGTGCTGCGGCTCTTCCGTGACCTGGCCGCGGAAGCGACCGACGACACGATGCTTGTCGCCGCCCTCATCACGGGGCCCGACGCCGCGACGAAGCTCGTTGCCATAGCGGCGGGCTTCTTCGGCGAAGCCGCCTCCGGCGACGCGGCCGTCAAGCCGATCAAGTCGTTTGGCCAGCCGGCGATGGACGCGATGGGACTGATTCCGTTCACGCAGCTCAACGCCATGCTCGATGCATCCTACCCGCGGGGTGCTCGCAACTACTGGAAGTCGCATTTCTGCGAAGAGCTTTCGGACGCCGCGATCGACACGATCGCCGAATGCTTCACGCGATGTCCGTCTCCAATGGGCCAGATCGTCATCGAGCATTTCCACGGCGCTGCAACGCGCGTCGCGCCGACCGAGACGGCGTATGCACTCCGATCGAGCGGCTTCAACGTGCTGATGCTGTCGCAGTGGATGGCCGCCGGGGACGATGCTGCGGGCACCGCCTGGGCGCGCGATTCGTATGCAGCGTTGGAGCCTTTTGTGGGACCCAGCCGCTATCTCAACTACCTCGACCAGGATGACATGGGTGAACGCGTGCTCGCCGCAGCGTACGGTGCGAACGTTCGACGGTTGCAGTCCATCAAGGCGAAGTACGACCCGCAGAATGTGTTTCACCTCAACGTGAACATTCCGCCGAAGGCGTAGATCGCCGTCGGGACTTCCGTGGACGCGAGTTCATCAGGCTGACGGGCGTATGTCTCCTACTCAAGCGCCAGCTCGCGACTGGACTACGTTGCGCAAAGCGCGACCGTTCGACGTGTTGTTGCCGGCAACGCAGCGATGGGCTGAATCGTTGCCGGGCTCGGCAAAGCCGTACCAGTTGATGCAAACGTTCCCGCGCATCGCGAATCGCATCGCGAATGCATGGAGCGACGAGCAGACCTGTCTGGCGGTTCTCGACGATCTGCTAATCGATCGCCGGGGCGGCCGCCAAGGCTTCTCGCCTTTCGTGCAAGCGGAGCTGCTCCACTTGCGCGCGCTTCGTGACGGCGGACATGGTCCCGGGTTGCGTGCCTAGCTGAAGTCCGGATTGAGTCGCGACGCCACGGTGCGCGGGACATTGTCTAGCGCATTGCGCCGCGACACTTCGACGCTGCTCGCGCGCGGCGGGGATCACCGAACGCTGACGCGCGGTTCGCCGCTTCTAGCGCGTAACCCCGAGCGCCGACATCGTCTGCGCATTGACGTCGCCAGTCGGCGCAAGGCCGTTCGCTTGCTGGAACTGGCGCAGCGCGCTTTCGGTGCTCGGCCCCCATTGTCCGTCCACCGCACCGACGTTGTAGCCGCGTTCATTCAGCGACTGTTGAACCGAACGAACGACGGACGGATCGTGGCTCGCAGCGGGCGCGCCCGACCGCGCGGTCGTCCTGCCCGGCTCGGTGCCCTCGTGTCCGACGTATCCGCCGACGCCGGCGCCGACCGCAGCGCCAACCGGCCCGCCGACGACTGCGCCCGCGACACCGCCGGTGGTCGCACCGATGGCTGTGCCTTTTTCGGTTCGACTCATGCCTGAACAACCCGCGAACAGCGCGACGATCGCCATCGCCGTCACGCCGCGAATGATGGCTGGAGTGTTCATGATGTTGGCCTCCATGACTGTTAGCCGGCGAGTGCTCAGCGCGAGCAGCCTCACCATACGCCGATGTACCGTATCGCGCGGTCTGCCT